>Ga0209318_1000708_pt1 | contig 29045 bp, 30 predicted proteins | sample RifGroE1_FD_183999 | JGI IMG/M metagenome (GOLD analysis project Ga0209318, IMG submission 183999) | Groundwater microbial communities from Rifle, Colorado, USA - Groundwater E1 (SPAdes) (version 2) | ecosystem: Environmental > Aquatic > Deep subsurface > Groundwater | place: Rifle, Colorado... | reverse complement strand
TCAAGACAAAGACGGCAACGTGATTATTGACGGCGAAGAGCCGGGGGGCCGGGTGATCAATATCGACACCTCCAACGCCCTGATTCAGACCGACGGAAGGTTAATCGCCGTCGTCGACGTTGACGACGTCGCCATCGTCGACAGTAAAGATATCCTTCTGGTTTGTAAAAGGAGTCAGGCCCAAAGCGTCAAGCAGATTGTCGAGAAGCTCAAAGAAGAGAAGCGAAAAGACCTTTTGTAGTATATAATTCATTCCTGCCCAGAAATGTATTTCGAGGTTATAAAAAGGACGATTGACATAGTTGGAGTCATTATTCTTCTCATTCTCTTTTCCCCCGTCATTTTGGCGACGGGGCTCGCCATTAAATTTAGCTCTCCCGGGCCGGTTTTTGCCGACACCCCCAAAAGGGTGGGCAAGGACGGCAAACTTTTTTACCCCTATAAATTTCGCTCGATGATTGTTGATGCCCACAATCTCTTACGCCAAGACCCGAGATTTAGGAAACTTTATAAGGAATATAAAAAATCAAGCTATAAACTCCACGAAGACCCCAGGACCACAAAAGTAGGAAAATTTATCAGAAAGCATTCCGTCGACGAAGTCCCCCAGCTTCTTAATGTCCTTAAGGGGGAGATGAGTATCGTCGGCCCCAGGCCTTACTATCCGGATGAGCTTGAGGAGCAGACCGGGAAATACCCCCGGACCAAAAAACTCCTTAACGACGTCCTGTCGGTTAGGCCCGGCATTACCGGTTTTTGGCAGGTTTCGGGAAGAAGCGAGGTAAATTTTGACAAAAGAATTGAAATGGATGCCTACTATGCCAGAAAAAAGTCAATTTGGCTGGATATCCTGATTCTTCTCAAGACCCCCTGGGTGATGATTTCCGGAAAAGGGGCGGTTTAGAATTCCCCCTTTGGCTTGAGAGCTATTTTTAGTATCATCTTTATATATGGATAAACCCAAAGAGGAAGAAATGATTCCCCAGATAAAGCCGGAAAATTCGCTTCCGGAAGACCAGGGGCCGATAACAAAGGAGGAACCGACTGATTTATCTTCCCCGGCGCCAGCGGCCGCACCCGAGTCTATTTTGATTCCCAAAGAGCTAAAACCGCAAACTAAAGTCGAATCGCCGCCCCCACCCCCCGAAAAGCCCAGATTCAGGATTAATTTACCCAAAGGCAGGGGCGTCAAGATTTTGGCCGGTATTGGCCTCGGGCTGGTCATACTTTTGGGGGCATTGGCCATCCCCGCCTATACAATTTACGGCAAGGCGATGAAGGTCAAAGCCGCCGGCCTCAAGCTTACCGAAGCGGCCAAGGGACAGAATATCGACACCATCAAAACGGAACTGGGCAGTACCAAAACCTCGTTAGCCGAACTTAGAAATTCGTTCAGGTTAGTTGCCTGGACTAAGTTCATTCCCTTTTTCGGTTTATATGTCAGGGACGCCGACCAGGTGCTCAAGGCGGGGACTTATGGACTCGAAGCCGCAGAAATCACGTTGGTGACAATCGAGCCCTATGCCGACATCTTGGGTTTCAGCGGCGGAAAGGTCCAGGGGATAGAGAGCGACGGGGCCAAAACAGCCCAGGAAAGAATCGATTTTCTGGTTCATGCCATTCCGGATCTCGTTCCCAAAGCCGACGAGATTTCCCGGAAAGTGACTCTGGCCAGACAGGAGCTTGCCAATATCGACCCCAATCGCTACCCGGTCAAGTTTAGGGGGCAGCCAGTCAGAGAAAAAATCAGAAAAGGCTTGGGGCAGGTTACGGAAGTCGCCACTTTGGTGAGCGCGGCCAAGCCGCTTCTTGAGGTTTCACCCTACCTGCTGGGGATTGAGGAGGAAAGAAGGTACCTGGTCATTTTCCAAAACGACAAGGAACTAAGGCCAACCGGCGGCTTTATTACCGCCTATTCGGTGATGAAGGTCGATAAGGCCAAGTTTGAGCCGGTCTCCTCAAACGACATCTACAATTTGGACGATAATTATCGACCCAGCCTAACCGTTCCCGACCCCATCGCCGCCTACATCAAGGGCCCCTACACCCTTTCTAAGGGTTGGCGGCTAAGAGACATGAATTGGTCTCCGGATTTTGGCGAAAGCATGGACCTTTTTAGCCAGGAAGCCGCCAAAGCGGGCATTAAAGGAGTGGACGGGATCATTGCCGTTGACACCCATTTGCTGGTCAATCTTTTAGACGCAATCGGGGAAATCGGCGTTCCCGGATTCGGTAACTTCAGTACCAAGATCGTCCCCGAATGCGACTGCCCCCAGGTTATTTATGAACTCGAGTCTTTTGCCGACACCGAAGGGCCGATTGTCTGGAGTCAAACCGAACCGGGTAAAATCGTCTACGCCCCTCCCAACTATGACAACCGAAAAAGAATCATCGGCCCCTTAATGAACTCAATTCTGGCCAATGCCATGGGCCAGCCCAAGGAGAAACTGCCTAATCTTTTTGAAGCCGCCTTTAAGTCTTTAGTTGAAAAGCACGTTCTCTTTTATTTGTTTGACGAGACAGCCCAGAGCGCGGTTGAAAACGTCAACATTGCCGGCAAAATCAGGGATTATTCGGGAGATTACTTACACATCAACGATTCTAACTTGGGAGGGAGAAAATCAAACCTTTACGTCACCCAGGAGGTCGAACAGGAAATCACGGCCGCCAAAGACGGAACGATTGAAAAAACGCTGACCATTACCTACAAAAACCCGGCCAAGCACGACGGCTGGCTAAATTCGGTTCTTCCCAACTGGGTCAGAATCTATGTTCCCAAAGGCAGCGAGCTGATTGAATTTACCGGAGTCGAGGCAAAAGAAGAACCCTATGAGGAATTCGGCAAGACCGTTTTTGCCGGCTTTTTTCAGCTAAGACCGGAAGGCATTGCCAAGGTCACGGTTAAATACAGGCTTCCTTTCAAAGAAAAAGAGGCCCTGGTCCTTTTAATCCAAAAACAACCGGGTACGGACTCTCCGCTTTATCGAATCAGAATCGGCAAGAGGGAAGAAGAGGAGTTTCTGAAGTCCGACAAAGAGATGAGGCTGCCTTTGTAATGATGACCCCCAGGACTTACTCCGACGAAGGCATTGTCCTGACCCGTCGCCACTATGCCGAAGCCGACAGAATTCTTTCCGTCTACTCCAAAAACCACGGCCGACTTTCCCTGATTGCCAAAGGCGTCAGGCGCCCCACCAGTAAAAAAAGAGGACACATCGAGGTTTTTAACCAGATAAAATTTCAGGCTGTCCGCGGCCGGGGGCTTGATTTAATGACCGAGGCGGAAATAATCGAAAACTTTGCCGAAATTCGGAAAAGTCTCAAGAAAGTTGCCCTGGCCTACTATTTTATGGAAGTGGTCGGCCGGACCACCCACGAAGGCGAGAAGCACCCCGAACTCTACGAAAATATTCTTGAGAATTTAAGAAGACTAAGGACGGCCAAAGAACTCAAGAAATTAAGGAAACAATTCGTTTACGAGAGCTTAACCATTTTAGGTTTTTGGCCAAAGGGGAAAATCCTGCTTGACCCGGATGCCAAGCTTGCCGAAGTAACGGAAAGAAATTTATCTTCGGTGAGGGTTGGCAAAAGGCTGTTAAAATAGTTCTTACGAAGTTTTTTTTGAGGCTTCTAACTTTCTTTCTTTCTGTTCCAAAAGCCTTCTTTCGCTCGCCAGTTTCATATCGGCCCTAAACCTTTCTTCTTTAGCCAGTTGGCTGTCGATTCTTGACTGGCATTCCGGGTCCGGGCAAGCGGTCAGAGTATTTATCACCACGGAATTTCCCACCATTTCTTTATAGGTTTTGACGACGACTCTTTCCTTGCCGCATCTGACGCAGGGATTTTTAATAATTTTTCCCGAATCCTCGGTTTTTACCAACGCTTTCCCCCTCCTCTTCCTCCGCTAAAACCGCTGCTTCTTCTGTCATAACCGCCTCCGCCCGAGGGTCTTTCTTCTCGGGGTCTGGCTTCGTTGACAACAATTTTTCTGCCACCCATTTCGGTTCCATTCAATGTTTGAATTGCTTTATCGGCATTGGCATCGTCGGTATATTCAACAAATCCGAACCCTTTTCCTTGGCCGGAATACTTATCGACAATAACCGTCGCAGACGAAACTTCGCCCACGGACGAGAAAAAATCTTTTAACTCTTGATCTGTAACTGTGTAAGGGAGTCCCCCTACGAATAATCTTTTTGCCATTTATTATCACCACCTCTTACTTATGTGAGGACTTCTCCACCTTAGAAGTGTTAACTAGCTAAGTAGAGGTAATCGAAACTTAAGTAACCCTATTATATCACAAAAAACTTTCTGATTAAAGCATTTTGGGGATTGAGATAGAGGTATTTATTTATAATTGGGATGGAATTGGGGGTAATTTCAGATGTTCTTCTATTCTTTTGACTCTTTTTGCGGTTTTTAGTTGATCTTTGTCAAGAAAATTAACAGTGTATTTAAGGTCTTTTTGAACTTCGTTGATTTTAATTTCAATATTTTTTAGCCTATCTTTTACATTATCTAGCTCGTTCATAATTCTTGCTTTAGACATAATGATGTCAGATTGAAGTTCGGTTTTAATATTTTGAGACTCTGTTTCAACCTCCTCCCTTACAATTTTTCTAATTTCTTTTAAGTCGGTTTTTGTTAACATGGGTTTATATTACATCTAGAGATTTTTCTTATCAATAACTTAAAATATGTCAAAAAATAATTTGTCTTCAAATCAGCTCCGGAAAATTTATTTCCTATGAAGGGTTTGTCAACTCTTCTGTTATAATCTGTCTGCGTTCAGGATATTATTAACATGCAATTAAAAGACAAAAGTGCCCTCTTGAGATACTTAAAGTCCCAGAGATTGATGGGGCTTGCTACTTTTGATAAAAAACCTTGGATTTGTACCATTTACTACGCAGTCGATAAGGATTTTTGCTTATATTTCGTAAGTTCTCCGAAGTCAAAGCACTGCCAGGATATTGAGAAAAACAATGAAGTTTCTTGTGCAATCTATGACTCGCACACCCTCAATTCCGCCAAAAAGACTGGTGTACAGATGCAAGGGACTGCAAGTCAAGTAAAAGGTTGGGAGAGAATAAAGGTGATATTAAAAATGTGGCAAAAAGCGGCACCTGGAATGGAAGACGTTGTTAATGTAAAGAACATGAGGAACAAAGTGATTAGCTCGAGAGCCTATAAAGTTAAGCCTACTTTTATTAAATTTTTTAGTCAAAAGCTATACGGAGAAGATGGATTTAGAAAATTTAAATTCTAGAAAATTACAAAAATTTGGGGTTGAAATAGGTAGACACCTCTGGTATTTCTGCATAACTTTTTGGGGCCCATTTCCTACACGGCTTCTGGAGGTTTTTAAGTAAATTTAACTTCGAGGCTTTTGCCGAGTGCCTGAGCTATTCTTTGTAGCAAACCAATTGAAGGACTAACGGTCATATTTTCAATGCGCGATAAAACCGCTTGAGTAGTTTTGGCTTTTTTGGCCAGCTCTCTTTGGGATATTTTTCCTTCAATACGAGCACGAATTAACTCTCTCGTAACCTGGTATTGAGGTTCAAGTTTATCCCATTCTCTTTTAAAGGCTGGATCTTTTAGCCTTTCTTTTAGATATGAATCAAGAGTTACTTCACGAGTTGCCATATTTCTTACAAAGAATTATATCTTTTTAGATATCATCTGTCAACGGCAGTTTTGTAGCGTTTCATCGCTATATTCAATTCTTTTACTGGTGTTTTTCTTTGTTTTTTAATAAATATGTGTAGAACGATGATTTCGCTCCTTGCTATTGAAGCGCAAATCACTCGTATATTATCTTTACCAAGAATGCGAAGCTCCCAGAATGGTGTCCCTGCTACCTTACGTAAGTTTAGTATAGATTTTGAAATACCATACTCTTTTAAATATCCAAGTGCACGGGTTACCTTTGCTTCCTGTTTTAAGTTTAAAGAATATAAATATTTTTCAACTGGAGATGTTTTGCCGAAAGGGGTATAAAAGATAACTTTAAACACAATAATTCAGCGTAACATAAAATGACCCCATTTCCTGCGGCTTCTGATATAATTTCTCCAGATGAAAGCGAGTGAATTCCAAAAGAGAATTGGTTATGAAGGGGAACTTGCGAGGGTTGTTAGTAAGGTTGCGGTAGATTTTAGTCTAGGGAAATATTTGAATCACAAGGTAGTTGAGGCCGGCTATGAAGATTTAAATCTGATTGTAACGACCCATAAAGGCAAATATCTTGTAAAAATACTCGCTAACTTCCGGAATAATGAGAGTTGTAAAAGATATATTGATATCATTCTTAGAGCTCTGGAGGCTGGAGTAAACCACCCAAGACTTCTTCAATCCTCTCAAGGGTATTTATACAAAAATAATTTTGACGGGAAAGAAATAAGGCTGGTCGTAATGGACTATATCGAAGGACAAACTCTTTATGATTCAAGGGAAAAAGTAAGTTTAGAAGACGCAAGGTTTTTAGTTCAGCAAGCAGCCGCTATTAACAAAATTGACTTAAAAGTTCCTTTTGTTTACGACAGCTGGGCTGTAGTCAATTTCCTAAAAGAGTGGAAGGAAAACAAAGAGGTATTTCCCGAACAAGATAAAGATTTAATTGACCCAGTATTTGACAAGTTTTCAAAGTTCAATGTCAAATCTCTTCCCACTGCTTTTGTACATGGAGACATCATTAGAACAAACGTGATGAGAGATGAACACGGGGAGCTATACATTTTCGATTTTTCTGTCGCTAACAATTACCCCAGAATCCAAGAACTTGCAGTTTTGCTTTGTAACGTTCTTTATGATGACAAAGACCCAAATGTCTTTATGGATTACTATGAATTAGCACTAGATGAGTACCGGAAGCTAAGTGAATTAACAAAATTAGAGATTGGAACTCTACCTTTATATCTGAAAGCAGCTCACGCAATGCATATCATAGGTGCTGGAAAAGAGAAGTATAAAAAGGGCAACAAATCAGAAGAAAACGAGTATTGGCTGAGTCAGGGAAGAAATGGTCTTAGAGACATGAACAAGTTATTTAAATAACTTTCAGGTAATTTTCATCTAGAAACCCCATTTTCCGCGCGGTCTAGCTATATTGTTAACCGGTGAACACAAAATGATCCTTTCTCATCTGCATTGTCTAGAAAGTGAGTACTTGGGCGCTTAAAGTAAGAAGTTTAAACCTTCAGACATACTTCCTGGGCGTAGAGTTATTTAACATTTTAAGTAACTTGGGAAGATCTTTCGCTTTTCGCTTTTCAGAAATTTCTTCCCATTCGATAGACCGATAAAGCCATCCCTTGGGTTGTACAACTTCTGTTTCGACAACCCAATCCCCCCACACAAATTTTTCAAACCGAATAGTGTCCCGAATACCACTGTACGGGCCCGACTTATTTACTGCTACTATAAAAGCTTGCCTCGATGATTTTTCTACGTCTACTATTAGTATTCGATGCGGATGCTTACTAATAAATACTGTTCCAACCTTCAACCCTTCGCATATATGCGAAGCAATTTCTTCACAAAGTTGGTTATTACTAGGTTTTTCTTTTTTGGCCTTCAAGAATCTCTCAATCATATTTATGCGGAGCGATTATATACCCTATATTTCTATCTATTTTTATAAAATTTCTATTACCGAAAATACGGGATAAATGGAATCTTGACAAGATTTTCTAGAGGTTCACTACTTCTCACTTGTTAATAAAAATATAAATTCTACAATTTGGCCAAATGAAGGAAATTAAACAGAAAGATCTTTTAGGGTGTGGTGTGGCTTGTACCGCGGCCGTGTTAAACATAAGCTACCAAGAAGCATTGAGTCTTTTCCGAGAAGGAAAGGTAAAAGTTGCAGAAACAGGATTCTATTGTAGAGATATAGTTGAGGCTTTAAGAAGCGCCGGATTAAATTATGAATACAAACATATTAAAGGAGTTCAAAAAATGGAAATGCATAGCCGAGGTACGATTGTGTTTCTAAGGAAATCTAATAAATATCCTGCAGGCCACTTTCTATCTCGCTCAGAAAACGGATGGATGGACCCGTGGCTGAACTATCCCCACAAAGATATCCAAGCAGGTTTTAGAATTTCCTTACCAGAAGAACCAATTTATGTTATTTTCCCAGTATCTTAAGACCCCATTTCCTGCGCGGGTTTTAAACCGTTAAATTTGTTCCTGAATGAATTTTCTTATTTCCGTAAAATTATTGTTGCCGGCACGGGGAACCAAAATAAATTGTCCGCCTGCCCCCGTGGTTGCTTTTAAAACGTTGTCTTCGGTCAGATGAATTTCTTTGACGGCATATTCCGAGGGTTGGCCGACCAGTCCCAAAAGCTCGCTTATTCTTTGGGGGGTGAGGTCCGTTTTGACAAAAGCCGAGATTCCGTCGACGATTTTTCCGCCGTTGGGGATAACATTTGACGAAACGAGTTTGTCTTTTAGCCCCTCAAGAGTCGCAAACTGCCTTTCGCTTCTGGCAAAATCTCCCCCGTGCTGGCTGGAATGCCGCGAGCGAACGAATTTAACCGCTTCCCCGCCGGTCATTTTGACTAGTCCCTGATTAAAATGGAGATGTTCATAACGGCACTCAAATTGTTTTTCCAAATCAAACCCCGAATACTTTTGGTGGACAGCCTGCATTTCTTCGGGGGATTTGCCGCACAAGTCCAGTTCTTTGCCGCGGACAGGATAGAAATAATCGTCGAAGGTCTTGGGAACGTCAACTTCAATTCCCCCCAATAAGTCGATAATTTTTTGGAGTTGATTGAAGTCCACGGCCACAAAATAAGTGGGAGAAATTCCGGTGACGGTGGCGGCGGCATTTTTGGCCGTTTCAATCCCTTTTGAGTAGGCGAAATTTATTTTTGCATCACCCAGCCAGAGGTCTCTGGGGATAGAAATCAGGCTGGCTTTCTTTGATTTAATATCGGCCGTCAAAAGGATGATCGAATCGGTGAGCGTCCCGCCCTCGTGGCCCGCCCCGCCGTAACCCAGAAGAAGCACGGTTACCTCTCCTTCCTTCGGGGGCAAAGGCGTGGGGGAGGCAACGTTTTCCATTGTTTGCCCGGATTCTGATTTGACAAAGATTTTCGAAAGTTTTCCGGCCAGGAAGCTTCCGACAAAGACCACGGCTAAAATTAAGGAGATAAAAAAAGGGATTAAAAGCTTTTTCATTCAAGTCATTATACAAAGATAATGGCGCTATACTATAATCAGGATATGGATTTGATGGAAAAAATTACGGCCCTTGCCAAAAGAAGGGGTTTTATTTATCAGGGCAGCGAAATTTACGGAGGCTTTTCCGGATTCTGGGATTACGGCCCCTTGGGGGTGGAGCTCAAGAATAATATTAAAAAAGAGTGGTGGAAGAGCATGGTTTACGGCCGAGAAGACGTCGTCGGGCTAGACTCCGCCATAATCATGAACCCCAAGGTCTGGGAAGCCTCGGGCCATGTCGAAGCCTTTACCGACCCTCTGGTTGAGTGCAAGGTCTGCCATCACCGGTTCCGGGCGGATAAAGTTGAAGGCAACGCCTGTCCGGACTGCGGCGGGAAATTGACCGAGCCCAAGAAATTCAACCTTTTAACCGAAGTCTATGTGGGTACGACGGAAGAGGGGAAAGAGAAAGCCTATCTAAGGGGAGAGATTACCCAAGGAGCCTTCGTGAATTTTAAAAACGTGGTCGATTCGACCAGGATAAAAATTCCTTTCGGGATTGCCCAGATAGGCAAAGCTTTTAGAAACGAGATAACGGCCGGCAACTTTACTTTCCGCTCCCGGGAGTTCGAGCAGATGGAGCTTGAGTATTTTATCAAGCCGGAGGCTAAGGAGGCAGAAAAGATGTTCGAGTTTTGGAAAAAAGCTCGGATGAATTGGTATCTTTCGTTAGGAATGAGTAAAGGAAATCTTCGGTTTAGAGAACACGAAAACCAAGAAAGAGCCCATTATGCGGCCAAAGCCGAGGATATTGAGTATCAGGCTCCGTTCGGCTGGAGCGAGTTTGAAGGGATTCACAATCGAACCGACTACGATCTCAAAAATCACGGGCTGGCCCATAAAGACGAAGACGGAAGTGAGTATACCCCCTGGGTAATTGAAACTTCGGGAGGGGTCGACAGGGCGGCCCTCTTCTTCCTCATTGATTCTTACCATGAAGAGAAAGAAAGAGTTATCTTAAAGCTTCACCCCAAACTGGCCCCATATAAAGTTGCCGTTTTTCCGCTTCTTGCCAATAAAGCGGATTTGGTCAAAGAAGCAAAAAGAGTCTTTGACATTCTTAAGTCAAAATTTCCCGTTGCCTGGGACGACCGGGGCAATATCGGCAAGCGCTACTTTGCCCAGGACGAGATCGGTACGCCCTGGTGTGTGACGGTTGACTTCACCACCCTTGAAGATGAAACCGTAACGCTTAGGGACAGAGACTCGACCAAACAGGAAAGGGTGGCGATTGACAAACTCCCCCAATATCTGGAAAATAAGTTATATTCATGAAACGGTATTTACCGCTTCTTTTGTTTTTAATCGGAGTCTTGGTTTTAGCGGCGGTTTATTTTTTTGTTATCAGAAAGCCGGCCACCGAAGAGACGGAAGAAGAGGGTTCAATCGAGGTCAGTTTGATCGACCGACCAATTGCTTCCCTGACTCCCAGCCAAGACGGCCACTGGCTCAAATTAAGAATCGAAAAGCTTCTTTCGGGAGCCGACTCCTTGGACTATGAGCTTCTTTATACTCTGCCCGACGGCAGGACCCAGGGTGTTCCCGGAACGATTGATTTAAAAGGGGAGAGTCAAATTGAGCGCGATCTTCTTTTGGGTTCAGAATCGTCGGGTAAATTCAGATACGACGAGGGGGTTAAAGAAGGAACCCTGACGTTAAGATTTAGGAACGAAAAAGGGAAACTTCTGGTCAAGTTTTCAACCAAATTTCACCTCCAATCGGCTGAGAGCAGGCTGACTTCGGCGGACGGAAGACTTGTTTATAGCCTGGCTAAGATTCCCAGCAAGACTTTCTTTGTGACCATGGAGACTTTTGGCCTTGCCAACGCACCCCCGGGCGAGGTTTCGGCGGGGCCCTACGGCCTTTTTTCTTCGGGCCAAAGCGCCTATCCCGGGACGGTTGAACTATCGGGGGGAACCATCTATATGCTTAAGGGCGCTAGCTGGGCAAAAGTTGAAGCCGGGGAAGCCGACGACATAGGCATCTTTATTGCCGTCTCCGAATAGTCTTCGATCTAGTTTAATCTCTTTTGAGGCCGTTTACCCCTTGACATGACCGTGAAAAGACATCAATATGGTTAGTAATGGTGAAAAGTGGTAACACTTTGAGCCTAAACTGCCCAAGAACCTATGCTTATTGGCAGCTACTTGGGAATATTAAGCGACGCCAGACGCGTCGCCGTACCTAAAAAATTTTTAATAGAACTTGGAGAAAATCCCGTCTTGGCCAAGTGGTATGAGGATTGTCTAATTATGGTCAGCTCGGATTTCTGGGATAAATTGTCTGTTCGCTTAACGGGCGAGAAAAGAGCTTTTGATTTGGGGATAAGAGATATCGAGCGCTTTATTTTGGGGTCTGCTTTTGAGGTCGAGCCCGACGAGCAGGGGAGGATAATCATTCCGGAAATTCTTTTCGATTACGCCAAACTGGAAAAAGAGACAGTTTTTGTCGGCCTGATCGACCGGGTCGAGATTTGGCCGAAATCAGTTTGGGACGAAAAATCGGAGAGCCTGGCCAAAACGACAAAGGAATATATCGAAAATCTGGCAAAGAATGAAAAAAGGTAATTATCATGAACCGGTTTTGGTTGACGAGATGACTAGCGCCCTGGCACCTTTACAGCAAGCTCGGATTATCGACGCAACCCTGGGAACGGCCGGACACAGCCTGGAACTGGTCAAAGCCGGAGCAGACGTCTTGGGAATTGATTCAGACAGAGAAATGCTCAAGGAAGCCGAGGAGCGCTTAGAGGAAGCCTGCCCTACCCCCAACCAGAACGGTTTGGGGTCCTTAAAGCTCACCCACGGCAACTTCAAAGACGTTGACGCCATTGCCTCCAGGGAAGATTTTAGCGAGGTCGACGGAGTTCTTTTTGATTTGGGGGTCTCAAACTTACAACTCATGGGGGAAAAACGGGGTTTCTCTTTTGGATACCCGGAAGCCCCATTGGACATGAGAATCGATCCCAACTCAGAAGGAGTTACGGCTTCTGACCTTCTAAACGGTTTGAGAGCCGACCAGCTGACGGTCCTTTTTTCTAAGGTCTTAACCCCCTCCCAATCCAGATTTTTAGCGAGCAGGGTGGTTGAACAAAGGGAGAAAAAACCGTTTGAAACCGTCCAGGATTTTTTGAGGATTGCCAAAAGGCTGAAAACAAAGAAGGATTTAAACCCGGCCACACTCCCCTTTTTGGCGTTAAGAATGGCGGTCAATTCCGAGCTTGAGAATTTGAAGGAAGCTCTTCCCAAGGCAGTAGGGTGCCTAAAGAAAGGCGGGAAGATTCTGGTTATCACATTTCATTCGGGTGAAGAAAAAATAGTTTTGGATTTTTTTCACCAGTGTCGGGAAGAAGGAACGGGAAAAATTTTGACATCCGTATCGATTAGGCCCGGGGAAGAGGAGATAAGCAAAAATCCCAGGGCAAGAAGTGCCGAACTTTGGATTTTACAAAAAATATGAGAAGACAAAAATCTAAAAATAAGTTTGTTGTTTGGATACTGGCGATACCTTTAGTGGCGGCGTCGATATTGATGACTGTCGAGATGGCCTCATCGGGGGCCGAACTCTCGCTCCTGACGAGTCAGGAAGCGGCTCTAAAGGCAGAAAATCAGAGACTCGGGGCCGAACTCATTTCTGCCTCTTCCCTCTCCCAATTTGAAAGTACTTACGAAAGCCTTGGGTTTATTAGACCCGAAAAAACCATTTACATCACCGAAGAAGACGCTGTCGCCAAGCTCCCTTAATCCGATGAATACGAGGCTAAGGATTGTTACCCTGGTTTTTCTTCTAGCCTTCCTCGCCCTCGGCGCAAAACTTTTTTTCTGGCAGATAATTAAAGGCCAGGAATTGGCGGCGCAAGCCAGGGCCCAACATCAGTCGGGCAAGCACCTTTCGGCTCCCAGAGGCAACATTTTGGCCAAGGACGGTACCTGGCTGGCGGCCAGGGGCGAAGCTTTCAGGGTCTACGCCGAACTTCCCCGCTTGACCGATTCAGCCAAGAAAATTGCCGAAGCCTTGGCGCCCTTTTTCGTTCCCGACGCCGGTGACCGGGGTTCTCTTTTGGTTGAAATCGATAGGCTCGAAGGACTTCTTGCCAAAAAGGAAGTCGTTTGGGTTGCCTTAAAGGAGAAAGTGCCTGCCCCGGTCAAGCAAAATATCGAAGCCCTAAGATTTAGCGGCATTGGCTTTGAAGCTCAGGAAGAAAGGGTTTATCCGGAGGCGTCTTCCTCGGCCCACCTTTTGGGATTTGTCGGCAAAAACGAAGAAGGGGGCGACGTCGGCTATTTCGGACTCGAAGGCTACTACAACCTCTCTTTATCGGGTAAACCCGGTTTTGAAGCTTTGGAAAAGGATGCGGCGGGGGTACCCATTCTTCTCGGGGATTCGAGTGAAATTACGGCCATCGGCGGGGTGGACCTCCTGACCCATATCGACAAGACCGTTCAGCGGTCCTTGGAAAAAAGGCTACTTGAGGGAATTAATCAGTACGGAGCCAGCGGCGGTACGGGAATTATCATGAATCCCAAAACCGGGGCGATTTTGGCGATGAGCTCCTACCCTGCTTATGACCCCAAAACCTACTTCGATTTCGGCGATTCCTTTTTCAAAAACCCGGCCGTCTCGGACTCTTTCGAACCGGGCTCGGTTTTTAAGGTTCTGGTCATGGCCGCCGCTTTGGACGCCAAGGCGGTTGAGCCCGATACCAAATGCGACATTTGCGCCGGCCCCCTCAAGGTCGATAAATACACCATCGAAACCTGGAATCGGCAGTATCGGCCGGATTCGACGATGGTCGACGTCATTGTTCATTCCGACAACGTCGGCATGACCTTTGTCGGTTCCCGCCTCGGGGCGGAGACGCTCTACGATTATTTGGAGAGATTCGGTATCGGCGGTCTGACGGGGATTGATTTACAGGGGGAAGCCTCGCCCCGCTTAAGAGAAAGGGGAACCTGGAATATTGTCGATTTAGCCACCGCCTCTTTCGGCCAGGGGGTGGCCGTCACCCCGATTCAGATGATTAAAGCGGTCTCGGCCATTGCCAATGGCGGACGAGTGGTCAGGCCCCAGGTGGTCGATAAACTTTTGGGTGAGAGCTGGGAAGAGAAGATCAAGCCCGAAATAGGGGAAAGGGTTATTTCGGAGGAGACGGCCAAAGAAATTACGGCGATGATGGTCTTGGCGGCAAAAGAGGGGGAGGCTAAGTGGACCCACCTCAAAGGATTTAGCGTCGCCGGGAAGACCGGCACGGCCCAGATTCCGATATCGGGCCATTACGACGACGAAAAAACAATCGCTTCTTTTATCGGTTTTGCTCCGAGCGACAAGCCTAAATTTATCATGCTCGTCACTTTAAGAGAGCCCCAGACTTCCCCTTGGGCCTCGGAAACGGCCGCCCCTTTATGGTATTCAATCGCCAAGGAGCTCTTTCCCTATTTTTCCATCCAGCCCGAATCGTGAAAATTTACACTTCGTGATTAAATACACTTCGTGATAAAATACACATGGTGTCTAAATTTATAATTAGCGGCGGCAAAAAGCTTGAAGGCAAGGTAAAAGTTGCGGGCAGTAAGAATTCCGCCTTGGCCTTAGTCAGCGGCGCTCTTCTCGCCGATTCTCCGGTGACATTGACCAACGTTCCGGAGATCCGGGACATAGAAGTCATGACCCAACTGATTGAGAAGTTGGGGGGTAGGGTTGAAAAGTCCGCCGGTTCTTTAACGATCGATGCCTCAGGCTTATCCTCCTACGAACTCGACCCAGACTTAAGCGAAAGACTTCGGGCCTCCGTCATTTTAGCCGCTCCCCTATTGGTTCGTTTTGGCAAAGCCATTGTTACTCCTCCGGGGGGAGATCAGATAGGGGAAAGACTTTTGGATACCCATTTTTCGATGATGAAAGAGTTTGGCGTGACGGTTGAGGCGAAAGACGGAAAATTCCATTTGGATTGGGAAAAGAAGAAGACGCCGAGAGTTTTTTTGGAGGAAGCTTCGGTCACCGCCACGGAAATGGGCTTGATTCTTGCCTCTTCCGTGAGCGAAGAAATAGTCTTGGAAGATGCGGCGTCAGAACCCCACGTCCAAGATTTGGCCAAGATGCTCATAAAAATGGGGTCAAAGATTGACGGGGCGGGGACCAATAGAATTGCAGTTTCCGGTAAAAAGAAACTCTTGGGGGTTGAGCATCGAGTCGTCCCCGACCATATCGACGGCGGAACCTTCGCCATCGCCGCCGCCATAACAGGCGGACACGTCGAGATAGAAGACTGCCCCGAAGAGGATTATCACCTTTTCCTCCACTATCTCAAAAGTATGGGGGTTGAGGCCGAATGCGAAGAGAATAACCGGCTTTGCGTCAAGCCTTCCAATTTAAGGGCCCTCAAAAGAAAGTTTCAGACCCGTCCCTGGCCGGGCTTCCCGACTGACCTGATGAGTCCTTTTATCGTTCTGGCCACCCAGACCGAAGGGACGGTCCTTTGCCACGACTGGATGTACGAATGGAGAGTCTTTTTTGTAGACGATTTGATCAGCATGGGGGCCAATATTTTTATTGCCGACCCCCACCGGGTCATCGTCACGGGACCGACCAAACTTAGGGGAGAAAAGCTATTTTGTAAAGACATCAGGGCCGGGATTTCGATCATTCTGGCGGCGCTTGTTGCTCGCGGGACGTCGGTCATCGACAACGTCGAGATGGTTGAGAGGGGATACGAAACAATCGTCGAGCGTTTCAAGGGTCTGGGTGCAGAGATTAGTCGAGAGGGAAGCCCCAATGAGTAATAAGAAATATAAACAAAAAATCGTGACTTTGGGCGGAGGAACGGGGCAGTTTCATCTTTTGACTGGACTGCGTGAACTAAACGAAAACAGTCTGATTACGGCTGTTGCCGGGACTTGGGACAGCGGCGGAAGTTCCGGCAGACTGCGCACTGAGCTTGGAGTTTTACCCCCCGGCGATATCAGGCGTTGTATTTTGGCCTTGATGGAGGATGAAGACCAGAGAATGGTTGCTCAAAGGCTTTTTGATGACAGGCTTGATGATTTGACGGGACCTTTCAAAGGCCACTCCTTCGGAAATTTACTGACGGCAAGACTCGAGGATATTTATAAAGGTCAGGATAGGGGAATCGAAGCTGAAAGAGAACTTTTCAGAATACGGGCTAAGGTGATGCCGGTAAGTATCACCAATGTGACTCTTATTGCCGAAACAGTCAAAGGAAATAGGATAGTGGGCGAAACCAATATTGACCTTAGGGTAAAGGATAAAGATTATGATCGTACCGACAAGATTGCCCGAATCTATTTTGACACCAGGGCCGATGCCAATCCGAGCGTTTTGGATCAAGTCAAAAATGCCGATAAAATCATTTTTTCCCCCGGCGATTTATATACCAGTGTTTTACCTCATTTACTGGTGGATGGAGTAAAGGAAGCAATCGCTAAGTCGAAGGCTAAACTTATTTATGTATTGAATGTTGCAACAAAGCCGGGAGAAACGGATTCATACAAGGCTTCGGATTTTTTGAAAGCGCTGTTGTTTTATTTAGACGCCCCGGGGAGGCTTGATTTCGCGATTGTGAACGACAATCATTTAGATTCCGAAATATTGGAAATCTATAAAGGCGAGGGACAGAATTTGGTTGAGGTGGATGATGAAAAAATTCACAAACTTGAACCCAAAGCCAAAATCATTAGAAAGCCGGTATCGGTCTATCTTAGGAAGGATCACCTTTTGCGTCACGACCCCCAAAAACTGGCTCTTGAAATCTTGAGGATTTCCTAATATGACGACGGGAATAAAACAGGTACCGGAGCAGGCAGTCATCCTGGCGGGAGGCGAGAGTTCCCGCTTTGTTCCGTTTCAAAGAAACAGGCACAAAACAACCTTTTTGCTCTTTGGCGAGCCGATGATCGTTCAAACTTTGCGGGCACTGAAAAGCGTTGGGGTAAAAAAGGTCGAGATAGTCAGGTCCCCCAATGACGAGGTGATAAAAGAGGTTGTCGGTGCCGCCAAGCTTTCCCTTAAAGTGAACTTCCATACCCAAAAGGAGCCCTTGGGGACGGGAGATGCCCTTTTGACGGCCAAGGGAGTCCTCGAAGAGAGATTTCTGATGGTCAGTGGTCAGCAGGTAAACGTTGCCGACCACTTAAATCTTCTTAGCGGAAAAGAAAATGGAGTGGTCCTTTTTTCCCAGAAGACCGACGAGCCGCAAAAGTACGGGATGCTGGCTCTTAATGGAAATCGGGTCACCAGGGCGGTCGAGAAACCCAAGGACGCCAGGGGACTATCGGACCAAAGGATAATGGGGATATACGTTTTTACCCGAGACTTTATCGATTTTATGGCTACCTTTAAGATTACGGATTACCTTTTGGTTGAGGCCCTTGATGCCTACACCAAAGAAAACGAGGTGGTTGCCGTCGAAACCCCATATCCCGCCATTTCCCTCAAATACGCCTGGGATTTGTTCAAAGTCCTTGATTACAGGTTCAGCCTGCTTCCCTCTAAGCCGCAAATCAAAAAGGGCGCAAAGGTAGCAAAAAGCGCCGTCCTCAAGGGAACCGTGGTGGTTGAGAAGGGGGCGGTGGTTGAGGACTACGCCGTGATCGAAGGCCCTTGTTATATCGGGAAAAAAACCATCGTGGGAACTTTTTGTAAGGTTAGACCCGGAACCGTTTTGGAAGAAGACGTTGTCCTCCAAAACGCAGTTGAAATAAAACACTCGATTGTCGGGAAGGGAACGCACTTGCACTCGGGGTACTTGGGCGATTCCATCGTGGGAGAGGACGTCAGAATAGGAGCTGGTTTTATCAGCGGCAACAGAAGGCTCGACAGGGGCAACATCAGGGTCATGGTAAAAGGTGAGCTTGTCGATACCAAGTCCACGTTTTTCGGTACCCTGATCGGGGACAGGGCCAGGATTGGAATCCACTGCGGAACAAATCCGGGGGTGATAATTCTACCCGAGACCCATATCTTGCCGGGAACCGTAGTTTCTTATAAGTAAATCTTTAGCCTAGGAGTTTTTCGAGGTATTCGGCGAGTCCGTCTTCTTCGCTGGTCCCGATCGTTATTTGGGCGGCCTTTTTTGCTTCGTCGATGGCGTGCCCCATGGCGGCGCTTGCCCCCACCACCCTCATTAGTTCGATGTCGTTGACGCTGTCACCAATCGCCAGGGTGTCTTTGAGTAAAATCCCCTGTTTTTCGGCCCAGATTTTGGCCGTAGTACCTTTATTTACCCCTTTGGCCGTAATGTCAAAGTAGGGTGGTTTATAGCCAGTGACTATTTCCTCCGCGTTTAGGTCCTTTTGGGAACCAAGAAAGTTTCTGACCCCGTCGTTAATGGAGACAACCGAAATTAAAGGCGTGCTCCAGTCCTTGAGAGTGTTTGCCGAGTCAGCTTTTATGCCCCAGGGGTGTTTTAAGAGATTGGGAACGACACTAGCACTGGCGTAAAGAATGTCTTTTTGTCCGAAAATGAAGTAGGCTCCTCTTTTTTCGATTTCCTTGGCCAGAAAGACGACTTTTTCGTGAGGAATTAGCTTTTCCCAGACAACTTGGCCACGGGAGGAAACTATCTGTCCTCCCGAGGCAACGATATGGAGCGCTTCCGGAGGAAAAAGGGGCAGGATGTAGCCAGCCAGGGAAGCGTAGCTTCTGCCCGTAGCTACCCCCGTCTTTATTCCCTTCTTTGAGATTTTGGCTAAGACTTCTTTTGTTCTTTCGCTAACGACCCTTTGTTTATTCGTCAGGGTGCCGTCGACATCCAGAAGAATTCCTTTTGGTCTAACCAGCGAGTCAATTTTCATCTTCTTTGTCAATTTTAGCAGAAATTTTTGTAGACCCGGTCCATCTTTCGTGCGGTTTTGGTCCAGGTATGTTTTTCTGCTTCCTTTTTGAGTTTTTCTTTGACTTGGGTGAACTTGCCTCTGTTGGTGATTAAATCTTCAATCTGGTCGGCCAGAAGTAGGGGGTTATTGACCGAGGTGATCAGTTTTCCCCGTTTTGTGCCAATCAGGCTTGAGACGCCGGTAACGTTCGAGGCGATGACGGGTCTGCCGCAGGCCATGGCCTCCAAGGCCACCAGACCGAACGATTCGTAATGGGAAGGCATGACCACCACACCGGCGGCAGAGTAGTAGTAAGGCAGTCTCTTTTGGGGTTCTCTTCCGACAAACTTGACCGAAGTGGTTATGCCCAACTGTCGACGCAGGGTTTCCAGATGCTTTAGCTCTTTTGACCAAAGAGCCGGCGGTTCGGAAGTGTCTCCGCCAACTATCCACAAACAAAGCTGATTTTTGAGTTGAGGATTTCGGACCAGCAGAATTTTGAGTGCAAAAAGAAGCGAGTCAAATCCCTTGAGCGGTTCGATTCTGCCTACTGCCAAAATGATTTTGTGCTCGGCCCTGGCACCGATTTCCTTTTTTGCTTCAAGTTGGGGGATTTCCGAAAAAAGTTTCGTATCGACCCCCGGCGTCGCCACCGATATTTTTTCTTCAGGAGCGTTGTATAGGTACTTAAGATAGGCCCGGTCGCTATCGCTGGTAGCAATTAGGCAGTCGGCTTTTTGGACCAACTCAAGCTCGGCGTTAATGCGGTATTCCTCTTCTTTTTCGTCCGTTGTTCTTCCCACCAGATTTTTCATAAGGGCCAGGGTATGAAAGGTCATGATCAGTGGGATTTCTAGCTTTTTTCTGACCTTTAGCCCCGCCAGTCCTGAAAAATAATAGTGGCCGTGAAGAAGGTCGTAGCTCAGGTTTTCTTTCTTGGCAAAGTCGAAGAAAGCTTTGACAAAAATATCTATAAGGGGTAGGTTTTCTCTTTTGGGAATGGGCTTTTCGGGTCCAGCGACCAAATGAATAACTCTAACGTTTGGCGAAACATTAACGACGTACGGTTGTCTTGCGTCTTGCGACCGGGTAAACATATCAATTCTATACTCTAGCTTGGCTAGTTCTTTGGCCGTTTCCAAAACGTAAACATTCAAACCCCCAGTCTCTTTTCCTTCTTGAGAGGCCAAAGGACAGGCGTGAAGAGAAAAAACGGCTAGAGAGGTCGGTTTGTTCACGCTAAATCTTATAATACCAGAGCTTTTGAGGGTGAGAGTTGAGATGCAGCCGCTTGGTCGATAAATAGAGTTACCTTGTTCCCCACTAATCGAAGTGCAGATGCCGGCCTAGCCGTCCCAATTTCCCCAAAAAGAGCCTGATGAAGGGAGACGCCTTTCTTTTCTCCGAAAGCCAGAAGAATGATTTTCTCTGCCTCAAGAATATTAGCGATGCCCTGAGTGAGTGATCTCTCTGGAGTATCCTGGCCACGCTCTTTCCTGTCCCTCATGACAGTTAGCGGATCAAGTTGCGAAACATGAGTTCTGCTGTCAAAAGGAGTTCCGGATTCATTGAAAGCGATGTGGCATCCAGAATTTGTTTCGTCAGACCATGGGCCCGTACCGATAATTGCCAAATTAACTGGCTGGGCACTCAAAAGTTTATCGTAATGCTTCGTTTCGGCTTCCGGATCCTGAGCCAGGCCATTAATTTCATGAAATTTCCCAATTCCAAGAGGACCCCAAACTCTTTCCCTTAGATACTTCACAAAACTGTGTTCATCATTAGCCGCACAAGGGTAATATTCATCTAGGTGGAAGGCGGTTGTTCTTGAAAAATCGGCTTTTCCTTCTTTGACTTCTTTGGCTAGCGCCTCGTAGAGTTCGATCATAGTATTTCCCGTCGCAAAGGTAATTCGGGCGTGTGGATTTGCCTGAACTAGTTTTAATATTTCTGAGGCAGCCTCCTTGGCAGCTTCTTCGGAAGTAGGATATACGCGGATTTCGGAGATTTCCGGATGCTTAATTTCTTGATGTGGAGCAGCTTTCATAGCCTGTTCATGTCCCATAGCTAAGAAATATACATCTTGAGTCATCAGAAAGTCAAGTTGCGGGACATCTCGGAAATTAATTTATCGATCCCGCCGTACTCGGTATTTTTGAAAAATTCCGCTGATGCTTTAAGAAAAGTTCTTACTATTCCTGGATTAAACCAAAGATCTTTCTGAAAAGATCCGATAAGAGCTGTTAGTGCGGGTTTTCCGCCGGCCAAAATTGTGTAGTATATTATTTGGGAAACTTCAAACTCTCTGGCCCATTTCCCGGATATCTCGATATCAAAATCGATATGAACAATTTTATGTTCCGGCTTCACCAGAATGTTTGGAAGCCATCTATCCCCGTATATTACATTGAAGCCATGGGCGCGCCTTAGATCGTTGACAAGCTGGTTCACAACAAAAGATACCCTCGCATCTTTTGAAGAAAAATACTCTTTCATGGATTTGACTTGGTCAAGAAAAGGATAATAAATGGCTTCTCTATCGATAGCCGAAGGGGGAAGGACTTTAAGCCCCAAGCCCGCAGCTTTAATGGAAAAAGAGAATTGCTCTTCGAGCGTTCTCTTCCGAAAATTCCCTCCAAGAGGAAGAAACATAACTCCTTCATATTCAGCCTGGATTTGTTTTAGGAGGGTGGGATTATCCTTAGGAACTCTTTTTAAAAAAGGCACTCCAGTTTCGTTGGTCACAAAAAAGAGCCTGTTAAACTTTCCTTCGATTGGTGTTCTTTCGAGATTTTCCCAGGCCATAAGAAAATTACTCTATTGCTTTTCTGAACCTTTTGAAGCCCTCTGTTAGCTCCTCAAAAGATACAGTCACAGCAGGCTTTATTACCAGAGCCGAGCCTTCTCCATCTTTACTTTTTCTCAAGATTAGGCCGTTTTTAATTGCGCGGTCATAAATCTCACTTGCGCTTCTTGGAGATTTCTTTTCATCGAAATCAATAACCCATATTAGACCCGTGCCACGTACCTCTTTAATAAAGGGGTAGTCGTTTTTTAGTCCGTAAAGAAGATTTTTTATAAAGGTTTCTTTTTCCAAGACTGTTTCGGCAAGATTCATTTTTTCGAGAATCTCAATATTTTTCAGGGCGACGGCACAAGAGACAGGGTGTCCTCCATATGTGAACTCATCTTCCCCGTATTCCAGCACATCATATTTTTCTTTCATAAGTACTGCAGCCAATGGAAAACCTGAGGCTAGTGCCTTCCCGACGGTTAGGATATCCGGAGTTACTCCAGCTTTATCTGCCGCAAAAAATGTACCAAGCCAGCCGAAAGCCGTCTGAACTTCATCAAAAATCAGGGCGACATTGCAGCGGGTGCATAAGCCCCTCAAAGACTTAAGGTAAGATGGGGAAAGTACATAAACCCCGGCGTTCACCATAATGGGTTCAACAATTACCCCACAAATATCGCCCCTTTTTTCCAAGAGTTCGGAAAGTTCCGTCAAAGACGCCCTTTCAGCTTCCGCGATTGATTTTGCAGAAGGAATGAAATCCGGGTGAGGAGGGTGGAAAAAGGCGAAACACTGGCTTCCCCCGATATACGAGCGGTTTTTAAAGTGTTTCCCGCTTGCTGAAATTGTTTCCGAGGTTTCTCCAAGGTGGCTGAAGTAAAAGGAAACAATTGTTGGTTTTTTGTGATATTTTCTTGCTCTTTTAAAGGCACTTTCATTAGCATCGCTTCCGTTAGTTAGTTTTAGGTTGACCTTTGTCAGGCCTTTGGGCGCAAGGCGCACGAGGGTCTTGGCAAGGTTTAAAAATGGAGTACTCATAAATCTGGATGAAAGAAAAGAATATTTGGCAAGTTGCCTCTTTGCGGCAGAAATTAAAAGAGGATGAGATTGTCCGAGATTGAGATTAAGAGTTTGGGAGCTGAAATCTATATAATCTTTCCCCTTTTTGTCCCAAAGAACCGAACCTTTTGCTTTAACAATGATAATTTCTTCATTTGAGGGAGCGATATTCTTGGTGAGAATCTTGTCCATAAATCCCTGCGATTACTCCGATTTCAAAAACCTCTTGGTTTTTTCCATTTTTTTTAAACCTATATCCTGTTTTTTCTATCGCTTTTTTAGACAATCTCGTAAGCGTTGTATTTTTAAGTAGAATACTTTTCTTGCCCAATAGTATAGCACGGAGTCCTATAGACTCAAGTTTGGACAAGCTTTTATCAAGTCCAATAATGTCCGAATGCACAAAAGAAAGTATCCCATAAGGATTAAGATGGGAGGTTGCCCCGTTAATAATTTTATCAACTATCAACCTGCCGTCTTTACCTCCGGCACTTGTTGTTACATGGTAAGACTCAACGCGCGGAATAAGCCTTCTGACATATTCCTTTGTTAACGGGAGTTGTGGGGGAACAGAGAAAATTAAGTCAAAGCGCTTTTTTCCGGCGGGTACAAAAAGACTCCCCCTGGAAACTTTTATTAAGCCATCCAGACCATTTAGCTCCACATTTTTCCTGGCCAGAGATATTGCAGTGCTATCGATATCAGTTGCCAGAATCGAGGTAATAGAGGGAAACCTTTTTGCAAGCAGGATTGAGAGATAACCTCGGCCGGTCCCGATTTCAAATACTGATCGTATTTTCTTTTGTTTCCGGAGAAACGGCAAAAGAAATTCAAAAAGAGTGTCCGAGTAATAATCGCTTTTATTTACACCCGTCGAAGTAAGAAGTTGCATGGCGGGCTATTTCACAGTCACAGATTTCGCCAAGTTTCTGGGCATGTCAGGATCGATGTGGCGGGCAACAGTAATATGGTACCCCAGAAGCTGTCCGATAACCGCATTTGGAATGATGTTTCCAACTCCAGAATCCTTAACCGGTAGATACCAATCGAACACATCGTTTGGTTTTGAGGAAATGCCTATCATGTAACCTCCGCGTGATTTTATTTCCATGGCGTTTGAGATAATTGCAGAATAAGATTCATCATCCGGCGCATATACGATACAGGGACTGCCTTTCTCTATAAGAGCAATCACCCCGTGCTTAAGTTCTCCCCCAGCAAATCCCTCGGCATGAATATATGAAGCTTCTTTAATCTTTAAGGCAGACTCAAGAGTAATAGGAAAAGAAGCTCCGCGGCCAATCATATAAATGTGTCTTTTGTTCTTTAATTTCTCAACCAGAGGTTTGATGTATTTTTTGTAATAAGTTGGGGAGAGAAGTCTTGTGGTTTCTTCGATTGAACTTTTTAATATCTTTTTTCCTTCAGCAAGTTTTTTTGCCAGTTCGTGAGAGGTTAAGAGCATGACCGCAAGTTTTGCTGTAAAAGACTTGGTAGATAGAACACATATTTCGGGCCCGGCATTTAAAAGAATTTTACATTTTGCCATCCTGTAAAGCGCTGAACCCAGCCTGTTTGTGACTCCCGCAAAGGGAATGCCTCTTTTTTGCAGCTTGGAAGCGGGCTGGACGATATCGATACTCTCTCCGCTTTGGGAGAAAAATACCACATACCCTTTTTTGTCAACAAATTTTTCAAAATACTCAAACTCGCTGCCTGGTACTGCATCAACGTGCTTAGCGCTTACCTGGGAAAGAAGATAGCGCGAAGTCATGGCGACATAATGTGCGCTTCCGCAGCCCACAAGGAAAACTTTTTCGGCGTTTTTGATCTCTTTGGCAAGTTTCCGAACCTGTCCGTCAAAATTATTAAGAATGTTAGTTAGTACGGAAGGCTGTTCGTAGATCTCTTTAATCATAAAGTGGGGGAAATTGCCTTTTTTGGCTTGGGATATTTTCCAGTTAAGTCTTTGTATCTTAGGGCGAACGGGATTTTTTGTCCTGGCGTTAATAATTGTGACTTTTTCCTGTTCAATGATTGCGAGCTCGTCATCTTCAAAGAAATGGACATTTTTTGTGTGGGAAATAAAAGCTGCTGCGTCACTTGCCAAGAAATTTTCGCCGATGCCGAAGCCTATACAGAGGGGAGAGCCGTTTTTTACAGCGACAAATGTACGATCCTTGGTGTTAATTGCTATTATTGCATTAAGACCATCCATCTGGTTGAAGGCAATTCTTACCGCCTCAGCGAAATTGACCTTCTTGTTCAAATCTTCAACAAGATGGGTAAGAACTTCGGTGTCGGTTTCCGAGACAAATTTATGCCCTCTTTTTATTAATTTCTTTTTTATTTCCTCGTAGTTCTCAAAAATGCCGTTATGAACGACAGCAATATTACCAGTACAGTCCAGGTGGGGATGGGCGTTTCTATCTGTTACCCCACCATGAGTTGCCCAGCGGGTATGACCGAAGGAAAATGAACCGTTAGGTAGATCCTTGACCGTTGAGCCCCCTATTTTTCCAGCCTTTTTCTTAATGCCAATTTTTGTCAAACCGTCTTTTGGAACCACGGCCACGCCCCAGCTGTCGTAACCACGGTATTCAAGCTGTTTTAAGCCTTCAAAGACGATTTCGGCGGCATCTTTCCTCGGGCCAATATATCCGAATATTCCACACATAATATATAGCCGGTAATAATCTTGAAGTGGTTGTTGACTAGATTTTTCTTTATCTCCTAAATTGCTTTAGGACATTGGAAAAATCATCGCGGCGCTCAACTCGCCGGAAGGTTTCCGCAGATACTCCCCGCCCAAATTTAAGCTTGGGCGAAGGTCCGATTGTCCTTCGACTCCTTTCAGTCGCTCAGGACCCTTCTTCCTCGTCTCCCTTCGACTCTTTTCAGTCGCTCAGGGCCACACGCTTTTCTTTACTTTTCTTAAAGTACTCTAAGAACCACTCCTTCGTGTATTATATTGTTCAAGGCCTTTGATTGTCAATTTATAGGTATCAGAGGGGCAGATATAGTAAAATAGGCAGGCCGGATACTTATGCTCAAAAAATTGGACATTTTTTTAGGGGGAGTAGGCAGGTACAAGGGGTTAACCGACAATTCAAGGAAAGTTAAAAAGGGTTTTATCTTTGTTGCGGTCAAGGGTCTTCATTTCGACGGACACGACTTTGTCGACGAGGCCGTCGAAAAAGGGGCGGCTTGCGTTGTGGGCGAGAGGAATGATCAAGACCTTAATATTAAAAAGGGGACGACCTATGTCAAAGTTGAGGATTCGAGGGTGGCTCTGGGGAGAATTGCCTCGGCCTTCTATGGCCACCCTTCTGGAAAGCTAAAAGTCATCGGCGTCACCGGGACCGACGGGAAAACAACCACCAGCCACCTGATCGACCATCTCCTGGCCCAAGCCGGGAAAAAGGTAGGGCTTATTTCAACTTTGCTGGCAAAAATAGGGGACAGGCAGTACGAGACCGGCCTTCATGTTACCAGCCCCGACTCGGTTGCCTTGCAAAAGTTTTTAGCGGAGATGGTTAAAGAAGGGTGCGAATACGCAGTGGTCGAAGTCACTTCGCACGGAATCGACCAAAAAAGGATTGAGGCAACGAAATTTGATGTCGGTGTGATAACCAACATTACACCCGAACATTTGGACTATCATCAAACCCTTGAGGCCTATCGGAAGACAAAATTATCATTTTTACAAACGGCAAAAGGATTTGTTGTCTTAAATAGAGACGACGCGTCTTTTGGTTATCTTAAAAGCAAATTAAAAGACAAGAAAATTGTTGTTTATGAGAGAAGTAAGGAAGTTGCCGGAATTTTACCGGGGGCTTATAACGAATCAAATCTCGCCGCAGCCCTGGCCGTTATCGAAAATTTGGGAATAAATAAAAAGGAGGCTATGAAAACGCTTCATTCGTTTAAATTACCGGCGGGCCGACTACAAAAAGTCGATTTGGGACAACCTTTCGATATCTACATTGATTTTGCCCACACCCCGAACGCGCTGGAAAATGTTCTCTCCTACTTAAGGGAGAAAACCAAGGGTCAATTGATTGCCGTTTTTGGTTGCGCCGGGGAAAGGGATACGACCAAAAGACCGAAAATGGCTGAAATCTCTACCAGGCTTGCAGATTTTTCGGTTTTTACCGCTGAAGACCCGAGAAGTGAGGAAATAGAAGACATACTCGTTCAGATGGAAAGAGGCGTCAAAAATCCCCAGGCCAAGTATGTCAAAATTGCAGAAAGGGGAGAGGCCATTTTCTCTGCGATAAGCAAGATTGCCCAAAAAGGCGATACGGTGGTTATTTGCGGCAAAGGCCACGAAAAAAGTATGGCCTATGGCGAGAAGGAATATCCCTGGAGCGATTACGAAGCGGTCGAGGCAGCCATAAAGGGGAAGGTGAAAAAAATTAACAGAAAATGAAAACAAAACACGTTCATTTCATGGGTATTGGCGGGAGCGGCGTCTCGGGTATTTCCCTCCTTGCCGAAAAAATTGGTTTTAGAGTTTCGGGGTGCGATTTGGAAAGTAAAACCCCTTACCTTTCTAAGGTCAAGAAAGATATCTCAGCCATTAACGTCGGCCACGACGCCAGTCATCTTGCGGGCGTCGACTTGGTTGTCGTCAGTCCGGCCGTCTTTTTCCAAAGTGCCGATAGCGGTGAAGTTATTGAAGCCAAGAAAAGAGGAATCCTCATTACCTGGCAAGAGTTTTTGGGGAAATACCTCCATCAAGGGAAAAAAGTAATCTGTATTACCGGAACGCACGGTAAGTCAACAACGACGGCCATGGTTGGAAAACTTTTGGAAGACGCCGGGTTCGACCCGTTGGTTAGCCTGGGCGCCAAAATTGAGAGCTGGGGCGGCTCGACCCGCTTTGGCCAAGGGCAATACTTCGTGACCGAGGCGGATGAATTTTACGACAACTTCCTCAATTATCATCCCGAAATCATGATTATCAACAATATCGAGTTTGACCATCCTGATTATTTTAAAAACGAGGCAGCTGTCTTCGACAGTTTCAGGAAGTTTGTCGGTAATCTGACGGGCGAGAAGGTCTTGATTGTCAATGAAGATGACCCGGGGGTTAAAAAATTGCTTGAGACTTTAGATCTGAATAAGATTAAGTTAATCAAATACCATCCCCGAAAAGACAATCTCGGTTTTAATCTAAAAGTTCCCGGGAAGCATAATATTGCCAATGCTTTAGGCGTTGTTGCTTTGGGGAAATACTTGGGAATCAAAGATTCGTCAATTCAAAAATCTTTGGAGGGTTTTTCCGGAGCGGGTCGAAGAATGGAACTCCTTGGCGAGAATAAAGGAATCAAAATCTATGATGATTATGCCCACCACCCGACGGCCATTGCGGCCACCATCGCGGGACTGAGAGAAATTTATCCCAGAAACAGGCTCTGGGCGATTGCCGAGGCGCACGGATTTAAAAGAACTAAAGCTCTGATTAATAAATATCAAGGCGTTTTTGACCAGGCAGATATGGTCGTCATTGGGCCTATTTTTAAAGCCCGCGACCTGAAAACCTTTGGCATGAGCGAAAAGTTAATCGCCCAAGCCTCAAAACACAAGAAAGCTTTAGCTTTTAGCAAATTAGACGAAATGTTTGGTTATTTGAAAAAGAACTTGGTCTCGGGCGATATCGTCCTGGTCATGGGAGCCGGAAAAAGTGATTTATGGGCACAAAAACTTTTAGGGAATTAACTACTTTTAGAGTTGGCGGGAAGATCGAACACTTCTTTGAAGTAAAAACCGAAAAAGAAGTGGTTGGCGCTGTTGCCTTTGCCAAAAAAAATAAATTACCGATTTTCATCATCGGCGGGGGAAGCGACATCCTGGTCAGCGACAATGATTTTAAGGGAGTGGTGATTAAATATGGGGGCAAGAAAATATCTTTCAAAGGAAACTCCGTGACGGTAGAGGCCGGAGCGGTCTGGGATAAATTGGTCGAAGAAACGGTCAACAGGGGCTTACAGGGGATTGAGTGCTTGTCGGGAATTCCCGGATCGGTGGGAGGGGCTCCGATTCAGAACATCGGGGCTTACGGCCAAGAATTGAAAGACACTTTTGTCGGCCTTAGCGCCTACGATATCGAGAAAGAG
>Ga0209318_1000707_pt1 | contig 29058 bp, 27 predicted proteins | sample RifGroE1_FD_183999 | JGI IMG/M metagenome (GOLD analysis project Ga0209318, IMG submission 183999) | Groundwater microbial communities from Rifle, Colorado, USA - Groundwater E1 (SPAdes) (version 2) | ecosystem: Environmental > Aquatic > Deep subsurface > Groundwater | place: Rifle, Colorado... | reverse complement strand
GAAAGGATTATACGGCGTAGAGAATTGCCCAAGGTATGTCCATACCCAGGATAAAGACCATCGATCTCATAGACACCTTTTGTATCTACTTCTGAAACGATGGATAATTTGGATGGTAATATGATATTTAAATCTGACATATTTTATTTACGAGTAAACTCGCAATAGATTATTTATTAAAATTAACCATACGTTACTAATATTAACGACTATAAAATTCAAGGACTGTGTTGAGATCAAGGAAACCTTCTATATTTTTAGGCTTGCCAACAACTTTTCCGGTCAATGTTTCTCCATTCATAGTAAGCCAGTTTGGACAAGTGTATTCTTTCATTTTCTTTACCATATCTGCAAACATAACACTCTTTTGACTGCCAGCACGTACTACGATAACATCTCCAACCTTAACACGAAGAGAAGGTACTGTTGTTTTCTTTCCATTTACCGTGATGTGTCCGTGGGAAGTCATTTGACGAGAAAGGCGACGAGTATGAGCAAGTCCTAATCTGTAAACAACATTATCAAGTCTGGTTTCAAGTAATTCAAAAAGGGTTTCAGTTGCAAGAGTTCCTTTAGTTGACACAGCTTCTTTTACATAGTTAGAAAATTGCTTTTCACTGATACCATACATAAAACGAACTTTTTGTTTTTCTACGAACTGAAGGGCATATCCAGAAAGCATCTTGGGTCTTTTATTTTTTGAATTCTTCGCATGACGAGCTTCAGAAGCAACGAATTTAGCTGTCTGGCATTTTTCAAATACTCCAGCACCCAATCTTCTACCTATTTTGTATTTTTTTACTGTTTTCATTTGTTGTTTTTTGTCTTTCTAAATTCTTAATTCTGATTCTTAATTCGTAATTATATTATACTCTGCGTGGTTTCTTAGGTTTTGGACCATTGTGAGGAACTGGCGTCATATCTCTTACTCCTGAAATTTCAATATCATAAGCCATAAATGCACGAATCGTAGGCTCTCGTCCCGAACCAACCCCTTTTACTTTTACATCAACTTCTTTTATACCAAGAGCCTTTGCTTTTTCACCTACTACTGAACCAGCTTTTGAAGCCGCAAAAGGAGTTCCCTTCTTTGCACCTTTGAAACCAAGAGATCCGGCTGAAGTCCAGAATAATGTATTGCCTTCTTTGTCAGAAAGTACAACCTTAGTATTATTAAAAGTGGCTTCTACGTGTAAAGTACCTGCAACAACCTTCTTTTTAGGTACTTTAATCCCGGCTTTGGGCGCTGTGTCTAAAGTAGCTTCTTCTACTACTGTTTTAGCTTCCTCTTCTTTATTTATAATTTTTACTTTTCCCATAATTTTAATTCTTAAAGTTTATAACTTTCTACTTGGTCACTTGACCTATGTCTTACTTTCTTTTCGGCGACCAGATGCCATTGTTTTACGTACATTACCTCTAATAGTTCTGGAGTTTGTTTTAGTACGCTGACCGTTGACTGGTAATCTTCTCATGTGTCTGACTCCTCTGTATGATTTGATATCTTTCAATCTTTTTACATTGGAAGCAATTTCACGTTTTAGAGACCCTTCTATAGACATTGTTTCTATAACTTTACGTATAGCATTTTCTTGATCTACTGTTAGAGTATCTGCCTTGATATTTGGATCAATATCAACTTCTTTTAAAATAGCACGAGCTCTAGAAATACCTATACCAAAAAGAGCAGTGAGCCCAACGTCTAGGTGTTTATTATTAGGGATTGTTATACCAAGAATTCTCATATATAATTATTGTTTTTGTTTATGTTTAGGATTAGTACAAATAACACGGAGATGACCTTCCCGTTTTACCATTTTACATTTCGCACAGATTTTTTTGACAGCTGATTTAATTTTCATATTTTTCTCTCTATAAAGCGAAAGAAAAAATAAAGGGTTCTACCCTGTATTGAAACTTTCGTATTACCGAATTATATTACACTATTTAAATAAAAATGCAAGAGGCATTACCCTCTCTTAATAATTCTTCCCTTACCACCATACGGATCAAGAAGGACTTCAACTTTGTCTCCCAACAGAACCTTAATCCTATGCATTCGCATCTTCCCAGACAAATAGCTGATGATGATTTTACCACCACCTATATCTACTCGAAAGAGTGTATTTGGGAGGGCTTCTGTAACTATGCCTATGGCAGTATTGTTGTCGTCTCTTTGATTCATTTAATGTAAATACATCATAACAAAAATTCTATTTTTCGTCAAATTTTTTTATTATTATATTTATATTTTTAATGTCTTTTGGTAAAATCTTAGACCAAAATGGCATTATCGACACCGTCGCTGATACAATACCAGGATCTTGTTTAAATATTTTTGATACTTCACTTTTGGGTTTATTGACCAACAATCCCTTTAATAACTCTACATTCGGATTCCAGCTTAAGGGTAAATTACCAGTTAATTCAAATTCAAAATTTTCAATATCTTTATTTACCATTTGTGATTTATCTGTAAATCTAAAAGATAAATTGGAAAGATTCGGTCCTATTATTTCTGATTTTTCAAAAGAGGAAATACCTGGTAATAATTTACTAATAATAGAATCTGATAATCCATTTTCTTTCAAAAGAAAAGCACTGAGAGTACCCTTCATTTCTATCTTGGCATCTGGAGTTTTAGATAATAAATTCTCTCCAAATTCATATGAGAAACTAACGGCATCAGGATATAAGATATAATCAGCTGGAACTTGGGCAGAAAGTTTGCGTATTAATTTCTCCTTGAAAGAAGCTGTCTTTAGTAAAAGATCTTCTTTTTCTTCATTACCTAAAAGATATACTAACCCCGTCATTCCTCCATTTATAGAGGTTTTTGCTTTTCCATATATTTTTTTATATTTATCTGTTCCCTTAAATGAACTTATATAGAATGATTCTGGATTTCCATTGTAAGCATCACCATGGAGAAATGCTGTAACACCAACAGAAATTTGTCCTGGAATTATATTTTTTGATTTATCTAGAGTATAGCCTGGTATAGAAACAGTCGTATTTGTTTTATAAGTTTTACCCTTTTCATCAGCCACGAAAGTACCAGCCACTATCTTCTGTGCTTTGGTGTTGTATTCATTATATAAAGTTATATCACCCTTAGCCTTGTCTGATACTTCTTTGGCATTTGTCAGGACAACGTCTCTGTATTCACTGTCGGACACAATCATAAGCTCAAAAGGAACACCTGGCTTCATCTTCCCAGCATTAAATTTCTGATGTTTTAATTCGAAATTGTTATTTTTAGCAACAATAGTTACTTTTGCCATTAAAAAAAATGTCGACAATAAATACAAAACTCCAACAAAAAAAGATATGATAAAAATGAAGAGAATTGCTCTATTGAAAGGACGTCTTCCACTTGGCATTTGTGGCGTTACGGAAATTCTTTTATTGTATATTGAAGTATTATTATTTTTTTTATTCAAAAAATCATACTTAGACGATTGATCTTGATTGAGATTATCAAAACTACGAGTAGGATTATGATTATCAACATCTTTAAAACCAACATCATCTTGAGGTGTATGTATTATTTTCTTTATGTGATTAATTTTTACGTCTTCTAGTATTTTTCTATTCATAAAGTTCTACTTTTCTCATAACATTTATAGATTCAATCATTAAGAAAGGATCACATGTACCGTTTTTTACATTACACATATTTAAAAATTCGGGACCATCTATAGCAACTAGGGTAAACTTCTTATTGGGAACCATAGATTGAATATATTCTTCACTATTTATAACTTTCACAAACCAATCTTTTACATCAGAATCTATCGTTAAAAACATAACATTGGGCAATGTAAGCGTACGAGGAAGAGAATTTATACATTCTCTAAATGATTTACCCCATGCTAATTCAACAAAATCTAAAACAGGTTTAAGCTTCTTGATTTCTTTTTCTGAAAGTGTCCCTTTATTGAATAAACTAAATAATTCGTAAGCATCACGTAATTCAACTTTCAGACTCTTACAAATATCTCTGAAAAGTGTCTTCTTGCCATATGGGAAAGAGAGAGATTCTTTCAATACACCCTTGGCTACAATTCCAACATCTGTAACTTCTCCTCCAATGTCTAATAATAAATAGGAATCATGATTCATATATTTATCACGAACCGAAATAAATGAAGCCACCATAAACGACGAGAAGGAAATCGGCGTGTGGTGAAAACTCTTAGAAATAGTTTCTTTTATTGAATCTAAGCAAATTTTAGGAGACAGAGATATAACCATGTTCATTTCTATAGAGCGAGTCCTTTTACCTAGTGGATCATCTACTTGATATCCATTTAAAGATATTCCTACAATAGGATGCTCTATAACTTCAGGGGCACTTTCAGCTTCGCCATATTTATTTTTATATATAGAATCGAGAGAACTTAATTCTTTTGCAAGTAATTCATCTACTACTTTTTTTGTAAAAATAAATGAATGTTCTTTTGATATCTTGATGAGTCTAGTTTCTGATATATACCATGGAGATGCGAGTACACAGACTATTTCATCAGGAGCCCCAAGTTTACTTTGATATAAATTGCGAGAGGCAAAACCGAGAGCCAGAATCATGTCTTTCAAAAAGACATTGAAGTCGAGTTCTTCTCTTTCTACTATGTCAACACGGGTAGATTTTATGATTGTTGGCAATTTGTTTCTATCAGAAGGAATAGTGACAAATGCTCCTCCGACACTCCCAGAGCCAATATCAAAAATAGCAACCATCTTTTCTTTTTTTGATGAAAATGAAAAATCCATATGCTTATATTATACTATCTATCAGGAAATAAAAAAAGTACCGGATCAAATAGATCCGGTACGATTAATTTATGTGCATTTGTATTGTCCAACTAAAACGAAAAGAGCTTTTTCTCAAACTGAATTCTGGCTCCGAACCCAACAAAGGGCTTGAATCCATTTAGAAATTGTTCCCCTAATTCTGCATACACAGAAATTGGAGAATTTCTAAATTTCATTTCCGCGCCGATGGAAAGTTCTATTTGAGTAGGACCCTCACCCCAAATTAATTTACCCATATTATATATACAGACTGATGATCCATAATACATACTTCGAGCAAATCGTAATTGATTACTACTTCCGGAGTAACCATATGAGAGAGAAGTGCAATCTTTTTCAGAGTCTATTTCACTCACATAATTTAACGTTATGTAGTTCCAGCTATTTAAATGGGGACTACTACCATTTAAAGAACTTACAAAAAGTTCTGATTCAAAACCAAGGAAAATTTCCCTGCTCTCCATGATAAATTTTTCTGTGCATGGAATCTCGGGAATACCAGATGAAGATGAATCAACCTCAAATTTAGGTTCAACTAAATCTGACCACTGAGAATACGCAGGGATTGAAACTTCTAGTTGTTTTAAGTTTTCTAAGTACTCAGAATTTTGTTTCTTAATTTCATTTTTATAAAAAGCTAATTCTGCCTTTACGGCAGACAGCTCTTTGTGAAAATTACTCAAACCCTCACGATAACCATCAAGGTAGGAATTCCTAACTTCATCGCTAATTTTTCTACCTGCCCTGAAACCATCATTATAAGCTTCACGGAGGTCTCGTAATTCCCTCATCTTATTTTCATACTTGATGGAATCTTCATGAGCCTCAGCTCGCTTGAGAGAGTCTGCCACCATAATACCTCGGCGGTTTTCCCTTTCTACAAATTTTTGGTCATTGTTTCTCCATATTCCATAAGAAATTATGTACACAACAACACAAAGGAGTAATAGACTCCCAATAAGCTCAGAGTCAAACTTTCTTTTCATTTTCAAATTGTTAAATATTTTTATTTCAGTGAGCTATCTTCATTACAAGCACTACCGAAATTTGTGTATATTATATCATAAATAACCCTATATGTCAATATATACGTATAGGTTCAATAACTTAGATATTTTACCCACCCCGGGGGTGAGGGAAATATGTTTATTCTAATACAGCCTTTATACGGCGAACGCCGGCGGAGCTTGCTTCTTCTTTCTGAATTTTGAAATGCTTGGGCGCCCCTTCAGGATTAGCCGCCAAATCTCCTGTATTCTCAACGTGCGGTCCACCACAAAACTCTTTCGAGATAGCATTACCATTTTCATCTTCTATAAAGTAGAGCGATACCACTTCAGGATACTTGGCGCCAAATTCCATTTCGGCTCCTATCTTCTCTGCTTCTACTAAAGGCATTTCTCGACGAATAACATTCAATCCTCTTTTTATTTTATCATTCACCCAATCCTCAACTTTTTTCTTCTCATCATCTGTCAACTTATGATCACAAATAAAATCCATACGAAGTCTTTCTTCGGTAATATTACTTCCCTTTTGTTTAATATCAGGGGAAACAATTGCTTGTAATCCCGCTAAAAGTAAATGATGAGCTGTATGAAGCTTGATTGTCTTCTCACTATGATTTGCAAGTCCACCCTTAAACATCCCCGCGGAAGAAGTTCTGGATAATTCTTGATGTTCTTTTAGTCTTTTATCAAATTTCTCTCTGTCTATCTTTATCCCTTTTTCTTTTGATAGCTCTTCAGTAAGCTCTATAGGGAAGCCATAACTCTGGAATAAATCAAAAGGATCTACTCCTTTTTCAAATTCTTTCAAACCATTCTCAAGAGTTTGACGGAATTTTGACTCTTCTTCATTTATTTCATTTTTTATACTGTCTGCATTTTTTACTATTTCGGAATATACATTCTTGTATTTGTTTATAACAACTTCAACAATCAGAACCAATGAACCATTTTTGAAACCAAGCTTATCAGCAAATCTGACAGCTCTACGCAACAAACGTCTTAAAATATAACCCCTACCAGTATTTGATGGTAATGCTCCATCTGCTATTATTAAAACAGATGTACGCATGTGATCAGCAACGATTCTCATCATTTTTCTAGTATCAACCCAGCACTGTTCTCCATTTTTTATATATTCTTCGTCTGATTTATCCCCATATTTCAAATTAGATAATTCTTCTATCTTTGAAATTATATCTGCAAATAAATCTGTCTCAAAAATATTATTCTTACCTTGCACAGCCATCACGACACGCTCAAGTCCTGAACCGGTATCAACATTTTGCTGTATTAACTTACCAATAACTTTTCCATCTTTCTTTTCATATTGCATAAAAACATCGTTCCAGATTTCTACAACTTTTTGTTGCTCATCAGCTTTCTTGTATTCTTCAATACTCAAATCACCTAGCCCTTCTTCTGTAATATCATAAAACATTTCTGTGTCAGGACCACATGGACCATTCTCACCAACACTCCACCAATTAGATTTGGCACTCATAAAATAAATATGATTTTCTGGAATAAATTTCTTCCAAATTTCAAAGGCTTCAACATCCTGAGGAGCATCATCATTACCTTCAAAAACAGTTACGTAAAGACGCTTTGGATCAAGACCTAAACCTTCGTCTTTACTTGTTAAAAATTCATAGCTCCATGAAATAGCTTCTTCTTTAAAATAATCTCCCAAAGACCAGTTACCCATCATTTCAAAAAATGTATCATGAGTGTTGTCTCCAACTTCATCTATATCTTGAGTACGTACACATTTTTGCACGTTTACCAATCTATTACCAAGTGGATGTTTTTGACCCATAAGATATGGCACCAATGGTTGCATGCCAGCTGTATTAAAAAGAACCGAAGGATCATTTTCAGGGATCAAAGAGGCGCTGGGGATTATCTTGTGTCCTCTATTTTCAAAAAATTTTAGAAACTTTTGACGTATTTCATTTGAAGTCATATATATACCCATATTATACTAAAAAGGCTCAATAGAAAAGCCCCGCCTACGGCGGGGCTTTTAACTCTTATCCTAAATCTTCTATTTGATCTTCTTTATAATACTTACTCTTTTTAATTCTTTTCTCAATAAACCACAACACAATAAATATAAACAAAGTGAGAATTGTTGCAACTATAGCAATATTGAAAAGTCCTAAACCACAAGCCATACCAATACCCGCAGCTACCCAAAGTCCTGTCGCTGTCGTAAGTCCTACTAACTTTGAATCTTTATTAAAAATAATTCCTGCGCCTAAAAATCCAATCCCCACAACAATCTGGGAGACAATCATAAGAGGATTCATTCCCGCAAATCCAGAATAATAATTAACCATCTCATTTGAGATAACAACAAACAATGCTGAACCCATAGACACAAGAGCATATGTTCGCATACCTGCAGTCTTATGTGCCCAAACTCTTTCAGTTCCAATAATCATTCCCAATACCAACGCAACAAAAAGACTTAAAATAATATCTAATGTTGCCCCGTTTAAAATATTTTCCATATTTTTATTATATATTATTATTTTAAGTTTCTCAAACTATTTATGTCGCCCTTATCTTGTAATTCAGATTCTGTTATATATCTTTGGCCATCTTTTAATGTCTCGTCTACCCAAAGTGAGTATGGTAAATTTGTCATATCTGTTTTACACATAGCAACCATTGGAATTTTGTATGAATGCTCTGATTCTATATGTTTAATTAATTTATCACTCAAATTATTTTGAGTGGAAAAAATTAACATATATTGATCTACTTCTTGAATAACATTCTTCCATGGATATATTGAATTAATTATCCAATAATCCATTGATATAGCCAATTTCTCTTGTACAGCAGAAAAACCCAAAGATCGTGCTTCTTCAACATCTCCACATATAGTATAAACAAAAACAATATCATCTGATCCTTTTTCTATTTTTTCAAAAATATTCATAAAAATTAATTAATTAATAATAATTTAATACACCTCATTCTGATAACATCGTTCACAGTATACTATCTCAGGTCTCTCAGGAGCATAGGAAGTTTCAAATTCATTATTACAACCTTCTTTCATACAAACTCTATGCCAAAGTTTTAATGGATTTCTTTTATCTAACCTCTCATAATGCCTACAATTTGAACATAAGCGTGGAAGAGGAAGATTCATTCTTTTATAAAAAAGTAGCTCCTCAGGTATTATTTTAAATACTTCTGTACATTGCTGATTACAATTTCCTTTGTGAGCACATTCAATTACCTTATTTACAATACTATCATTTACATCGTTTATACTTTCTGGAATATCTTTATTGTATATATCTATATTATAATTCCGAATTTCTTTGTTTTTCCATTTATAACCTTGTTCTTGTGATTGTTCTTTAGTTAGAGGAAAATATTCTTGAGCAATAGTTTCATTGTAAGCAAAAGGAGAGAGTTCTGATGGGAAGAATTCACCGTATTTGTATATTCTACCTTTACTATCTACGTAAGGCATATCTGACATATGTTGAATAATTTTACTAACTAAATTTTCATATTGCTCTTTTGTATATTGTTTATTTAAAATACAATATTGTTTATTGCGAAGACCAATACAGCCAAAACAATTAGTACAATTTTCACAGGTATCAGAATATGTACCATAACTACCACTCCAATAAGAAAGACAGAATTTTGAAAAAGATGAATTGTTACTTATAACCTCTAAATTCCCTTCAACATTTTCAACAATAGCGTAACTATCATAAGAATCCTTTACTTTATTAACTATATACAAATACTTACAATTCTCTACGTCTTCTCCATCAAAAACAGAGGTACAATTTTTTGAATGAGTTATATAATCACCCGTTGAATTTAAATTATTTTTCCCGTGATAGTATTTTACTGGAAATTTTGGATGTAATTCATTAATTGTGTTTATTATATTATCTATACTTGAAACATTATTTAAACTCATTTCAGATAACTTTTTTTCATATTCTTCCCTCGTATATTGTTCATTAAAGATACAAAAAGATTTATTTCTTAAATTAACACAACCTACACAATCATTACAACCTGCACAATTTTTACAGAAATATAAATTATATGAATTTAAACAATCTTGCGAATAAAAACATTTACTTATCTTTTCACAATCAATACATTCAGCTGAAAATTCAGAGTGTCGTACTCCTAAACAATCAAATATATCTTTGCAATAAAAAATTGTATATGAATAAGCACAATCCTCATCATGATCACTAGCAAATATTAAATAACAATTTTTGTTATAAGCAGCCCCGTTAACATACTCACTATTGTAACACTCAGTAACCATTGCATATAAACGAGGAACTTTCTTCTGTAATTGATTGAACTGTTCAAAAAATGTTTTCGTAAAATCATAATCTATTCCATAAGAGAAAGGGTCCCATGCATCAGAACGAAAACAAGCATGACAGTAGACAGTAAAAGGTGACTCTTGTTTATAAATTGATATTATAGATTTCTTGCACAATCCACAAGTTTGTTTATTTAAAAATCGTTCATTGCGCCAGCTCATTCTACGCTGGGCACGACAATCTGGGCAAAATGTTGGAGGAGGGACTTTTACCTTCTCATAGAAAAGAAAATCGTCTGCCTCAATAGTGAAGTCTTTTTTACAATTCTGACAATTTCTATTTTCACTTTGCATAATTGTGTTTAATTAGTAATCAGTAATTTTGTAATTATTAACTATATATATTATCCCACAATTGATCCACCTAGGCAAATGTCTCCATCATAAATTACGATAGACTGACCCTTGTCTACAAGCACATTCTTCTCAAAAGTTATTGCACAGGTCGGACCTGTGACAACTACTGTGCATTCTAGAAGTTCCCCGTGGTAACGAATTTGAGCTTTATAAGCTTTATCTTTTTCTGGTATATCAAGAATCCAATTTACATTACTACATAGGACCGTCCTATGTAACTTATACTCTTTTTCTTCCCCTAGGTCTGACCTAGGGGAAACTGTAATAGTATTATTTAATATGTCCTTTGAGATTACATATAGGGGCTTGCTATTGTCTTCGTTTTTAAAAATTGTAAATCCATGACGTTCACCTAATGTGAAGAATATGGCTCCGTCATGAGATCCTATTACATTCCCTTTTTCCCTTCGAGAATACTCAGGACTTTCAGCATCCACGCCTTCTCGGCGGGCAAGCAACACGTCACCTTTTTTAGTTTTAATATAATGTTTAAGAAAATCTTTCATATCAAGTGGACCCAAGAAGCAAACTCCTTGGCTATCTTTCTTTGTAGCGACAGGTAATTTGTATTTCTCTGCTAGCTTTCTCACTTCAGTCTTCTCTAAATGACCCACTGGAAATAAAGTATGAGCTAAATCATCTTGAGTAAGAGTCCAAAGGAAATAACTTTGATCCTTAGATTGGTCTACTCCACGCTCCATAAAAAATAGCTTTTCTCGAAGCTCCTTAACCCCATTTTTGTGAGTACTCAAAAACGGCACGCCCCCACCCGTCGCTTCTCTAAAACTATTTTTCATTACGCGGGAGTAATGTCCTGTCGCTATATAGTCTGCTCCATGCGCTTTCGCAAATTGCCAAAATACTCCAAACTTCACTTCGCGATTACACATGACATCGGGGTTGGGAGTATTCCCTTTTTTATATTCTTCTATCATATAATCAGCTACCCCTTTCTTGTAAGCCTCTTCTGCATCACATTCTAAAAATGGAATATCTAAATGAGCACAGACTCGCATAGCATCTCGTCTTTCATCTTTCCAAGTACATTCTATAAAGTCAGGTGTCCAAGTACGAATAAAAACCCCAACGACATTGTATCCTTGTTCTTTAAGTAGAGCTGCACTGACAGAGCTATCTACCCCACCCGACACTCCCACAAATACAGTTTTATTTTTAATTGATTTCATTTAATAAAAAATTGCAAAACAACAATAAGTCTTTGAAAAATGCCTTGCGCAGGGCGACTGGCCCGAGCAGAGCAAAATCTCAGCAGAGATTTATGTGTGGATTTTGAAAAGAGCTTATTTTGTGACGCAATTTTCATACTACAACTACTCTTTACTCCATCTTGCAAATATACCACAAGGAAGTAACTTTTTATTTGTACTATCTTCTATAACTAGTTCCCCTCCTGCAACGAAACCTTTATAATCTTTCATGAGATCTATCAAATTATTCTGATAAACTATCGAAGAATACCCCGCAGTATACCCATTTATTAAAATAAATAAAGGATCAGTCGACAATACCTGTTTGCACAAATCCATAAGTGTTAAAAAGTGCTCTTCTATTTTCCAAAGCTCATCTTTCGGACCATGACCAAAAGCTGGTGGATCCATAATTATCGCATCATACTTTCGGCCTCTTTTTATTTCTCTTTTTAAGAATAAGGTTACATCTTCTATTAACCAGCGTATTGGTGCATCTTTTAGTCCTGAAAGTTCTGCATTTAAGCGCGCCCAATCTACCGCCGATTTTGATCCATCAACATGACAAACTTCTGCTCCAGCTTTAGCACAAGCTAATGTCGCTCCTCCTGTATAAGCAAATAAATTTAAAACTGATATAGAGTTGCTCCCCGAGGCCTCGCCTTGGGCTCCCTTAAGGCAAGGCCTCTTTCCGCAACGAATTAATTCACTCATCCATTCCCAATTTGGTAATTGCTCGGGAAAAAGACCAAGATGTTTAAAGGAGGTAGGTTTGATATTAAAATCTAAACCTCCAAACTTTATATTCCAATTGTTTAGAATTCCATTTTTAATTATCCATTTATTCTTAGTTCCATTACGGATAAATTCTAAATCTAATTTTTCCCACTCTTTATCATCTAAATTTCTCTTCCAAAGAGCTTCCGGATCAGGACGGGATATAATGTAAGAACCATAACGTTCAAGCTTCTTGCCATTACCTGAATCGATTAATTCATATTCTTTTTGTTTTGTTGTTTTTAATATCATTTTATTTTATTTTAAATACTTTGCTATATTACTCCTATGCTGACTAAAATCAACTGCATAGTGTACTTGGCCTGTATCGTCGTGAAGATAAAATAGATAAGGAGAACCCTCTGGATGAATTGCTGAAAGGATAGATGAAAGCCCTGGGTTACTTATAGGATTTTCGGGCAAACCATTCTCTTTGTATGTTGACTTGACTGCATCTACCTGTAATGGCATACCGAGCTTAATCCTTTTCCATAAAATACCAGAAATTACATAGGAGTCACCTTTACCATTTGCTTCTTTTTCTAATATCGACGCCATTATTATAATGTCCCTTAAACTCTTACCGGAAGATTTTATATCTTTATCAACAGAAGCAATTCTCTTATTAAAATTCGAAGTTATTTCTGTCAAAATCTCATCTGTTGTAGACATCGGGTAAAAGAAATAGGTATCAGGGAATAGGTACCCTTCTTTACTTCTCTCGTCACTTAAGAACAAATCTTTGCTAAAGCCCTCAATCTTATCTGCTAACAATGTAGCCATATCTTCCTTTGTAAATCCTTCTTTTAATGTAACTCGAATAGGTTCTACTCCATGCTTACCAAAAGATAACTGCCAAGCTACACACAAAACACTCTTCCCTTTTTTAAATAGATAATCTCCATTGGATATATGTCTATCTCCAGAAAAAATATAAACGAGGACTTCTAATGAAAAGGGTGAACGAATCACATTTTCACTTTTTAACTTATTTGAAATTTTAGATAATGAGTCGCTTGGAGCTACGTGTATCGTTGTATCTTTATTGTTTACAGGGGAAGAAAATAAAAAATAAAAAACTATTACCAAAAAGCCAATTATAAGAATAATTTTCAACAATAATTTAGACTTGGAATTATTTTCCGTTGTTGTTTCTGTATTATAATTCTCCATAAATTATATAGGCAAATTGGAAGGTGGCTTTGCAATCTTGGACTCGATACGTTTGAAGCTTGGAGTTTCAGAAACCATACCTGGGAAGTGGTATAGTGTCGCTAATTCTTCAGCAGAAACAACAAATAATTTTGGTTTACCGGAAGGGAAAAAAGCAGCCAGAACTTTTGGATAATCATAAGCATATTGTAAAGGTGGGTGGAAAAATGTTCTCATACGATAGAAATCAAGCATTCTCTTCTTAATTTTTGTAAGAGCAAGCCCTGTTGGATCTGACCATGGAGCATCAAACTGGGTGGAATTGATACGATTAAGTTCATTTATATTTGGCTGTGCATATTGACGGAAAAGTAAACGTACTTCACGACGGAGATTATTGAATTGTTCATCATTACAATACTTTTTATTGGCTAAAGCGATTAATCTAATACCGCAATCAAAATGTAATTGCTGCATGTTGGCTGAAACTTGCTTGATCATAGGATCAAGAAAGGCTGGAGCACGTACTTCAAAAGTATCTATACCTCCAAGCCCCATTTTGGGACTATATTTAGTATAAGGTTCTAATATTTTATGCAAGAATTCTTCTGCTGCTTCATAAAAGTCAACATGCTTTTTTTGTTCATGGCTATGATACATTTTAGTACTCCAACGGACAACTATTTGCATCCAAACTTGCTGTCCGTGAGGTATAGAACCCATATATTCAATTACAGGAGTTATGGGATCAATTTTAAATTCTTCTTTAACCCCTGTTTTCATATCATCTCCCATATTTCTGTATGTTTTAAATGGGAGAAAATCCTCTTTCATTTTGTTGAATTCACAACCCCATAAATTCCAGTCTCCATCTTTTTTATATTGGGGAATATGAAATGCGTAATCATCAACTTCAACTACTTTAGCTTGAGGATATTGACCATATATTTGAGTTTCTACTAAATTACGAAGTCTCGTAGGAGTACGAATAAAAAAGTGAACTCTCCCGTCGATTGAAACAATCTCAAGAGAAAACCAAAACCAGGGAGCACCTTGAATGTATTGCTCCCAAAAACCTTTTATACTTTTCTGATACAAAGCATTAGCAAAAATAAGTTCCATGGCAGCTGGAGATTTAATAACATCACGGGGTACTTGAATCTCTAAGAGAACCCACTTTATCCCCATAATAAAACGCTCTTGTCTATAGTGATGCCATAGATTAAGTGCGATGTAAGTTAGGGGAATAGGCATCAGGTAGCCTATACCGACAATAAATATCTGTAGGAGGTTTAAATTATGAGTATTAAGAAAATCTTGAATCATATTTATTAATTAAATTTACAATTAACTACCAAACCCTAAGTGTTGATGTAGTAAAAAATCCAAACAATATAGCAATGATGATAATGCCAAGAATTATTATTACAATATTTATAATACCACGATTATACATGCCCATATTGTATCATATTTAAAAATAAAATTCCTCCTAAATAGGAGGAATTTTATTTTTAACAGGATGTGTATAAACCGGCTTTATTTTTCTTGAAATATTTTGTATTTTGTAAATTTACAAGTATTGTATTTTTCTTCAAATATCTTTCTTTCATAACTTGGTCTACAATATCGTCCTTAGTCATAGGACCATTCTTTTTCAAAAGTTCTTTTATGACATCACGGACGACCCCTGACTTATAACCCCATTCAGAAAGTGCATATATACCTCTACCAACTAACACAAATCTAGGGTCTTTAATAAGTTCATTGTGGCAAGTTGCTGTATGACACTTCTTATCGAAAGTATTGGCAACTGCTTTCGCAACTTCTCTAAAGTGCATAGGGGAACCATGCTTCCTCATCATGAGAAATGCATAATCTTTGACTCCACGAGCTTTAATAGAAGAAGAACTTGACTTACCCCATTCTCCTAGTGGATTCTTGCTCATTGTTTTGGAAATAGAAAGCCATCTCTTCGCAATTTCTTCACTTTTGTATTGTTCTGCTAAATCTTTAACTTCATCTAAGAATTTAGCAATGAGTTCAGTTTCCGGAATTAATTGATCATCAGTTAGATTCTCAAAAAGATTTTTAAGGGATTTGTGAACTTGAAGGGATATATCATCATCAACGCTCCATCGTGTTTTAAAATGAGTATCTTCTTTGTGTTTTGTAAATTCATCACTAAGAGTTAAGTATAAATGAATGCTATTTTGAGTAATCTTATCTTTAGAAAGATGATTTAAAAATTCATGTTCAGAAACAATAGCACCCATAGTATGCATCATCTTCTTTAATTCTTCAAAGACAGCCTTCTCATTCTTAAATGATTCGCTCTTGCGAATAAGAGCAAGCGCGCCATTCTCTATCTGGCGAACACGTTCACGAGTAATCCCATACTTCTGGCCAATTGCTTCTAAGGTTTTTCTTTCTCCTTCATCAATAAGACCAAAACGGTTTACAATAACTTCGTGAGCACGAGGAGGTAAATTCGAAAGTATTCTTTTTGTAACTTGCTTTGGTTTGAATGAAATAGTATTAGCCATCTTGATTTAAAATTATATTAATAATTGCTTTATATTTTCATAATATCATTACTATTAGATAAAGTCAAATGGTAATGACAAAACTTATAAACATATGTGTAATTACTTCTTGCCTGCTGCCGTTTTAGCCTTTGATCTATCTTGTTCAGTTAAGAACTTCTTACGTAAACGCACTGTTTTAGGGGTTATTTCAAGGAATTCATCATCGGCCATAACTTCAAGAGCCCTTTCTATTGATAATTTATAAGGGGGTTTGACATTCACCGCCTCGTCAGTTCCAGATGAACGCATGTTAGAAAGTTGCTTGCCTTTAGTAGGATTTACTGACATTTCATCCCCTTTAGTTACATTACCTATGACCATACCTTCATATACTTCGTCTCCGTGCTCAACATAAAGAATTCCTCTTTCTTGAAGAGTCCAAAGTGAGAAGGCCACGACTTTACCAGTAACCATAGAAGTCATGGACCCTACATCTCTTTTCTTTATCTCTCCAGCGTAATCTTTAAATCCAATAAATCGAGATGCGAGAATTCCTTCTCCTTTTGTATCTACTACGAACTGACCTCTGTATCCAAGTAAACCGCGAGTTGGAATCTCAATAAGCATTCGGACTATACCTTCTTTCTCATGCATACCTGTAATCATGCCACGACGAGAAGTTAACTTCTCTATCACAGCACCTGATACATCATTTCTAACATCAATAGTTACTTCTTCGTAAGGCTCTAACTTCTTACCATTTTCTTCTTTTATAATTACGTGCGGTTGAGATACTTGTAGTTCGTAACCTTCGCGACGCATATTCTCAAGAAGAATAGCAATGTGAAGTTCACCACGTCCGTAGACCAAGTAACCTTCCTGTTGTTCCTCTTCGTCTGTTCCATCAAAATTAATTTTAAGACCAACGTTTACTTCAAGCTCTTTTTCTAGCCTCTCTCTGATCTGACGACTTGTAACATACTTACCCTCACGTCCACAGAAAGGAGAATCATTCACCAGAAAATTCAGAGAAATAGTTGGCTCGTCAATAGAGATAGAAGAGAGGACGGGAGTAATAACATCAAGACAAAGTGTCTCGCCGATAAACACATCTGGTATTCCTGCAATAATAGCAATGTCACCTGTATTTAAAACATCAACTTCCTTGCGAGCAATTCCCTCAAAAGTAAATATTTTGGTAATTTTAGAATTTCTAGATGTTCCATCTGCATTTTTAACTATAATTTGGGATCCTGTTTTTACAGAACCACCATAGACACGTACAATGGCTAAACGTCCCAAGAAATTGTCATAACCGAGGTTAAATACTTGGGCCTGGAAAGGACCGGCGTTGTTCGTAGAAGCTTCTTTCACGTCAGAAAGTATCAAATCAAGCAGAGGAGTAAGATCGTTGGAATCATCTCCTATTTTCAAAAATGCTTTCCCTTGTCTTCCTATTGCATAAATAGTTTTGAAGTCTATCTGCTCCTCTGTCGCTCCAAGTTCCAAGAATAACTCTAATACTTCTTCATGAACACGATCAGGGTTCGCTGCTGGCTTATCTATCTTATTGATAACAACAATAGGTTTGAGTCCCAGTTCAAGTGATTTCTTGAGAACAAATCGTGTCTGAGGCATAGGACCTTCTTGGGCATCAACTAAAAGCAAGACAGAATCAATAGCCCGTAAGACTCGTTCAACTTCTGAACCAAAGTCCGCGTGACCTGGAGTATCTACAATGTTGATCTTTGTCCCTTTGTAATTTACAGAAGTATTCTTAGAATAAATAGTGATACCACGCTCAAGCTCAAGAGCATTGGAATCCATAGTGACGCCTTCTTCTACCATCCCACATTGTTTCATTAGCTGGTCTGTCAATGTTGTTTTGCCATGGTCAACGTGAGCGATTATGGCTATGTTCCTGATTTCTGTTTGCTTCATAATTAATTGTGTCTGTTTGTGAAAAATAAATACGCCATAAGGCGTTTGTATTTATATAGTATCATACTTTTTTAAATTTGTAAAATAAAAAGCCCTGTAAGAACATTACAGGGCTTTTTATTAAAAATTTATATTAATTTAACTATATCGTGATATGTGATAAAAACCATCAGAAGCATAAGAATACCAAAACCAACCATATTCACAACGTTTGCAATTTCAGGCTTAATTCGTGATCCTTTAATTTTCTCAATTAAGAGAAATAGCAAACGTCCGCCATCAAGAGCTGGAAATGGAAGTAAGTTTATAACTGCTAAATTCACAGATATAAGAGCTGTGAATGAAAGTAGATATATAAATCCAAATTTCGCTGCATCTCCGACAACTCCTACTATACCAATAGGCCCTGTAACATCATTCATGCTACCCGTACCAGTAACTGCTCCAGCTATAAGTTTGTAAAACCCGACAGCAGTACCGATAGTCAAATCTGTAGTAAGCTTTAACCCTTCCCACACGGCCTTATGTATTGGAAGTTTAAGTGTACCTATTATATCCATAGCAATTCCTATGGTCGGAACACCTTCTTGGTTATTTATTGGGGTAACAACAAGACTCTTACTTAGAGAATCTCTCATGTATTCAACTGTTATGGATTCATTGCCATGTTTTTTTATAAAATATTTTACACTTTCTGCAGATGGAGTTTCTGTTCTATCTGTTTCAGTCTTTAGAACAAGTAACTTGTCTCTAGTTTCAAGTCCTGCAATTTCTGCTGGACTACCCTTTACAACACTAGTAACAGTAAGATATTGATTTTGAACTACAGTGCCCTCTGGAGCCATAGCCACAGATGATGGAAGTCCAGACATATAACCAACAGAGAGAAGTAACCATGCCACTAGAAAATTCATAACAACCCCTGCTATTAAAACTCCTGCTTGTATATATCTTGGCTTATTAGAAAAACTCCTAGACTTATTATCTTCGGTGACTTCTTCCCCATTTTGGCCAGGAAAATCATCGGAACCTTGACCAAAAATCTTCACGTATCCACCGAACGGCAACAGGTTGAAATTATAAGTTGTTTCTCCTACTTTTTTACCAAAAAGCTTAGGAGGGAAACCAAAAGAAAATTCATCTACCCGTATCCCCGACTTCTTGGCAACAATAAAATGCCCAAATTCATGAGACACGACCAATACCAATAAAATTGCAATAAAAATTAAAATAGACATGCAATTATCATAGCATAAATTGATATTTACTAAAAATTATTAAACTTGGTTATTTTTTTTACCAAGAAGCCCAATTAATATCAATGAGATTCCAACCGCCATCAATAAAGTAATTAATACAATAAATATATTTTTATAATTAAACATGCCAGGCTTTTCTACTGTCGTCATAGACCCCACAACAGGTGAATCTTGTAGAGTTACAGCTTCCGCTGTTTTAACGAAAGTATAAGGGGAACTTTTTGCTATAATGTTTCCAGTATTGTTAACTGTGGCAGTATATATTGTATGATTTCCATCCTCTAATTCTTTGTCTAAAATATATTCCCATTCCCCCTTATTATCAGTTTTAATCGTAACCATAATTGGTGTACTATAAATATAAATAGTTATGAAGCTATTCGGTAAAGCCTGACCCTTAATAGAAACCTTCTTACTATCAAAAACAATCGTATTCACCTTGTAGTTTTCTACGACTGAAGCCTTGGAAGAGATTGGTTCTTCTTTTTTTATCTGGATTAATTCTTCTTTGGTTGGATCAAAACCTAATAATATTTTTTCTGAGGCGTTAATATTTTTACCTTCATATTTTGAGATATGTGAAACCTTAATAGGATCGATTTTATATATATATTTTGAATCATAATCAGAGATTCCATCTTTGTTTGTATCTTTATAAACAAGATCTACAATTTTTTGTTTTTGTGCTTCTAAAACTTCGGATATTTGTGATGCTTTAGTCGTTTCATCTTTTGACTCTTTGGCAATATTAGAAGATTCTAATATTGTATTTATTGTATCTACAATCTCTTCTTCTGATATTTGCACAATTTCATATTTAGTTATTTGAGTCCTTTCATTATTTGTTTTGATATTTTTTGATGTTGTATTTGCTGTTGTTGTTTGAGTAGTAATTTCTTTTGTTACTGGTGTTTTTATAACCGGTGTTTTTGTGTCAGGAGTCTTTGTTACTGGGGGAGGAGTCGTTGCTGGAGGAGGAGTCACGACTGGAGCTCCTGCAGTAATTGAGAAAGATCCATAGGTACTTAAGGTATTGTTACTATCGATATCTAAAATGTAGGATTCCTTCTCTGTTGATATTATAGCTGTTCCAGCTTTTTTTGACTTAAATACAGCTGTACCGAGTAGGGTTTCTGTACTAAAACCATTTGGATATCCAGCAGTTTTTATTAATTTACCAGCCGTATTATCAATAAGGTCATATCCAGCTGGGGTTAATGGAAGCCAGGCAGAATTATAAGTAAAAGACTCAATAGACACAAGGTCACTCGGAAACTTTATGTTAGCTTGTGCAGTATAAGAAGCTACCGACTTTGGATCAGCATAAATAGATAAAGTAAAAGTCTTCGTTGGCTCAACTTTTGCTGAAGATGAACGAAGAGAAATAACACTAGCTAGAGATATCTGAGGAACTAATACTGATAAAAGTAAAACTAGAGAAACAAAAAACTTTTCTTTATTTTTTTTATACATAAATATTATTTGGCTAGATTATATAATTTTATAAAATTAACTTATTAGTGGAAACGAAATAATAAAATGCGAACCAACTCCCTTAATAGACTCTACTGACAGACTCCCGCTCATTTGTTTTATTATTTGAGCGGTAATCCAGAGACCTAAACCTGTACCTCTAATATTTTGAGTATCTTTATTTTTAATACGATAAAACTTTTCAAATAATTTTGCTCTCTCTTCTTCGTTCATACCAATACCAGTATCACTTACTCTTATATATAAACGATTTTTTTCTACATACTGCCTAACAATAACCTCACCTTTAATTGTATATTTAACAGCATTACCAACAATATTTACTAAAATTTGCTTAAAACGATCAACGTCAATATTTATAAATTGATTTTCTAATATATTTGTTTTATCAAAAGAGACGACAAGTCCTTTCTCTTTAGCTGGTAACATAAGAGAATTAACAATTTGCTCTATTAATTCAACTGGATTAATTTTTGAAAACTCATAAGACATTCTGCCTTGTTCTATTCTAGATACGTCCAAAATATCAGCCACGAGCAGATCAAGCTCTTTAGCTGAAGTGTCAATATTTGTAACGTATTTTTTAGTTTCATCAGATAATTCAGGTGCTTCACGCATAAAATCTGCATACCCTCTGATAATCGACAACGGAGTTCTTAATTCATGGGAAGCCATAGAGATAAAATCATCCTTAAGAGTATCTACTTCTTTCAACTTTTTATATAAATCCATATAATCGATTATTTTAGAATGACGCAAAAATAAAAACATTACTAAAATTATAACACCGAGAAGAATAATTTTACTATTGGTAATATCACGCCCAATAGCCATATCAGCCTCAGACAAAGTCTGAGTTGTTACAACAACTCCCAATATGTTACCAAGATTATCAGTTATAGCCCGAGTGGTTTTAAATAATCTTTCACTACCTTCATTTGCAGATATTGTTATTGAATGATTTGGATCACTAGTGGCAAATGTAAATAAATATGAGTCTTGTTTATCAATTTGACCAATTTCTTCTTTGTTGTTTGAGGCGATAACAATATAAGAACTTTCAATAATATTTGTATTCAAATTCGGTTCTACTTTTTTAGCAACAACCTTAAAATTTTTTATAGTTTCATTTGTATTTATTATATTTTCAATTTTTTCATTTAAATATTTAGAATCGTCTATTTTGTCACCAGCAAAAGAAACAAAGGCATCCTGCAGAGAACCTACTCGAACATTTATCAAACGTTCTTCTGCATCATTGGCAATATTTATAAATCTTTGAGTTGTAAATAGAAAAGCTCCAGTTATAAGAAAGGCAACAATAATCGTATATATTAATTGGGGGTTATCAGCTACCTTCGTAATTCCCTTTTTAAAATTTGAATAGAGAAAACTGAGCATAATTATTTAAAATATTGGATTAGTTAAACTTAATTCATCACTTCAGTTTCCTTTTTAGCAAAGATAGATTCGAGGTTTTGGTTGGCGTCATCAACGCATTTTTGAATATCTTCTTTTGCTCTCTTCATTTCATCTTCTGATAGATCACCTATTTTTTCTATTTCTACTTGTCTTTCTTGGCGAACACTAATACGTGCGTCTTCAAGCTTTTCTTTTAAAATTTTGACGAGCTTCGTTCGATTTTCAGTTGTCAGCATTGGAAAAATAGCCCTGACACCATCTGAATCTGAAACAACGGATAATCCTAAATTAGCGGCAGATATAGCACTCTCGATACTTTTTATCTGGTTCTTATCCCATGGAGCTATACGTAAAGTCTTAGGGTCTTCTATAGATATACTTGCCACATTCTTGATCGGCATGAACGAACCATAGCTTTCTACATTTATATTGTCGAGAATCATAGGAGTTGCTCTTCCTGAGTGAACTCCTCCATATTCTTTCGAAAGCCATTCTTCTACTTTCTTTAACTCACTTTTAAAATTTGTTGTATTGTATGCCATATGTTTATTATTATATCACAAGTGCGATGTGTTCTAAAATCATTTTGACAGAGGCTCCGGGGGTAGAAAGATAATCACGACAATTCTTTAATTCATTTAGAATAAATTTATAATTTTCATTATTTAAATCTTTTTTCCATTTCTCATAAATAATTCTTTCTAAACTATTTAAAAGAGTGGTCGCCTTATGTCTTAATCCTCCACTATTTTCATCATCTTTAAATTCTTTTATAATATCGGCAATTTTCTCAATTCGCGCACTAGGTAATAGTTTAATAAAATCACTCGCAAATTTATCATCTATGGTATTATCATTTTTAATATTTTTTATTAAATGTACTCTCGACAATATTGTATCTAAAAGTAGCGACGAATCTGGAACTACGATAAAAAAGTGGGAAGAAGTCAGAGGCTCTTCTATGATTTTCAGTAAGGCTTGTTCAGCTTCACGATTTATAAATTTCGCTCCAATTATACAAACCTTCTTTTTACCATCTATTGGCAAATTCATATGCCATTCTTTTATATTGTGACTATCTTCAATATTAAGCGAATCAAAAAGGGAGAGCATAACATCTGGGCTATTCTTATTTACTTCCCCTCGCTCTTCCAAAAGTAAACGAATAGAGTAGGCAACTTCTTCAGGATTGCCTTCAATAACATAGCTATGGTAAAGATTCTCGGGAAATAAATTGCTGAGATTCATATATCTATTGTACCTTAATTGGGAAAATTTCCTGCAATTCTCCTGAATAATAAAATTCATAAGAAAGTCCTCCGAATGTATAGTCCCTATCATTGATCGTAATCGTAGAACCTCCAACTTCTGGATTTTCTTTTGGACTTGATTTATGGAAACCTAAATTGAAAAGTGTTGCTAATACTTCAGGACGATCGTTTATAGAGTAACCCGCCTCTTCCCATTGATGCATTATTTGCTTTAAAAATATTGCGGTATACATATATGAGTAGTAATGATTCTTGGGATCAGTCAATCTTCCCATAAGCTCCGTATCAGGATCAGCATTCCCATAATTAAATATCCCTTCATAATTTTCACCTAAATAAAAAGGGCTTTTGTTGTTCTTAAGATTACTCTCAATTAATTGAGCAGTTCCAAATTTAACACCAGCTACACCATAAGAGAACTTTGTACCATTACCAAGTACTTTCATAGGTTCAAAATATCTCTTATATGATTCACGATTGGAGGTAAAGAATCTAAATTGTTCTGATATGACGGTTGCGATTATAAGTCTAGCTGATACTCCAGAGTCTACACTTGCTTGCAAGATAACATCCTTATCTTTTACCAATGCATCTCTTAATGTCTGCCACTCAGTAGAAGCTACCCAACTAAAAATACTTTGAGATGAAGCATTGCCCCCTAGAGAATTTATACTATTCCCAAGGTCATCACACTTTGCTAACTTTTCTTTTATAAAAGAAATATTATTTTCTGTAACTAATACAATCGCATTAATCATGTTTTCTACAATCACAGAGGATTTGGTACTGATATAGGTATCGAGTATCCTCTGTCCATTCTCAGGTAAAACTGAATTAATAGTCATGATCTTACACTCTATTACAGGATCTAATTTATTAAAGTTTGAAGACATGGACTTTTGAATAACAGGTAAGCGTACGCCCTCCTTTTCATTTACTGTATTAAAAAATTCGTTTCTAGAATCTATACTTCCTTCTACATCTGTTAAATGTAATCTCATGGCAACCAACACGCTAGAGAAAAGCATGCCTACTCCAGCAAAACCAAAAAAAATAATCAAAATTATTATACGTAATTTTTTATTGTTTTTTAAAAAATTCATTTTTATCTTTTACTTAAAATTGTTTTTTTATAAGTTTCTAAGTGATTTAGGGCTTCACCTGTACCTTTTGCAACACAAAGAAGTGGCTCATCGGCAACGCGAGCCTTAACTCCCGTCCTTCTATATATAAGATCTGCAAGATTTCTAAGCTGAGAGGATCCTCCCGTCATTATAATACCATCATCGATAATATCTGCAGATAATTCGGGTGGGGTTAGGGAAAGTACTTCTTTGATAGCTCCTATCATCGCCCGCAATTCTTTGTCTATGGCTCTGACAATCTCGTTAGTAGAGATCTGGGCTGTTCGAGGAAGGCCTTGGATAAAGTCTCTTCCTTTTATGGTGATAGTGATTTCTTCTTCTAGCGGAATAGCTGCGCCTATCTTTATCTTTATAGCTTCAGCGGTTCTGTCGCCAATGGCTAAGTTGAAAGTCTTTTTTATATAATCGGCAATCGCTAAATCTATCTTATCTCCGGCACACTTCACAGAAGTAGAAGCAACGATACCGCCTAGTGCTATAACTGCGACGTCCGTCGTCCCTCCTCCGATATCCATAATCATATGACCCTTGGACTCCTGTATAGGAATACCAGCTCCAATAGCAGCTAAGATCGGCTCTTTGACCACATAAGCATTTTTAGCTCCAGCTTTCACAGCAGCCTCCACAACAGCACGACGTTCTGTGGAAGTTATACCTGCAGGAACTGAAACCATAACATCTGGTTTAAATAAATTGTATTTACCAAGCGTCTTCGTAATAAAGTAGCGAAGCATTGCCTCTGTCACTTTATAGTCGGCTATCACACCATCCTTCATGGGCCTATAAACAATTATACTTTCGGGAGTTTTTCCTATCATCTCTTTAGCTTCAATACCAATAGCCAATATTGTATTATCTTGTTCTGAAACAGCAACAACAGAGGGCTCGTCTAAAACAACACCCTTTCCAGGTAGATATACCAGAGTATTTGCTGTTCCCAAATCAATGCCTAGTTTTTTAGAAAATATGGCCATACAATATTTATAACTTATATACTATATCACAAATTTCTATAAAAAATAAGTTCAATAAATATGATTTTGTGCTAACATATAAACATGTATATAGTCACTGTTATTCCAATACAAAAAGGCTTTCTAAAAGAAAATCTGACGTATTTCTCTCCGACGGAAATCCCCTTAGGGAGCATTGTCTCTATTCCCATCAGGTCCAAGACAACTGATGCTATTGTTATCAATATAGATAGTGCTCGTGATTTGAAATTTGATTTAAAAAATGCAGACTTTCAATTAAAAAAAATTGTAAGCGTCAAAGGTTCATCTCCTTTCTCTTCTGCCTTTTTCAATGCTTGTGAAAAGATGAAGGACTATACAGTAAGCAACACTGGCACAATTATCAAATCTCTGCTTCCAGCAATTTTTTTAGAAAATATCAAGGATCTGAAAAAAGTTAAAGTTGAAAATCCCAATGAGGAAGAAAAGATTTCTGAAAATGTTAAACAGGAAAAATTAATTTTTCAAGCTTTGACTCCTGATCGTATGAGCTGGTATCGAACTCTTATACGAGAAGCTTTTGCAAAGAAAGAATCTGTTTTCATTTGTGTCCCGACTCGCTTTGATATCGAGCAATTAAAAATTGAGCTGACAAAAGGTATCAGTCAGTACGTCTTTTCTTTCCATGGTGATATGACGAAGAAGATGCTTATAAGCACGTATAATTCTTGCATCGAAGAAGTTCATCCGATACTCATCATAGGTACTGGTATGTTCCTGTCTATTCCAAGAACAGACATTAAAACGATTATAGTAGAACATGAAAATTCTGATGCTTACAAACAATTCAATCGTCCATTTATTGATATTCGTACTTTTGCTGAAATACTTTCATCTCAAAATAAAGTTAAATTAATTTTCGGTGACACACTTCTCCGCCCTGATACACTTTGGAGACACGATGAGGGAGAGCTAGGTGAAGTTGCTTCCCCTCTTTTCCGTTTGCCTCAAGCAGAAAGACAAATAGTTGTCGATATGAAAGAACAATTAGACGACAAAGGATCTAAGGTATTCACAGTACTGTCTCTCTCAACCAAGAAAATGATATCTTATGCCATAGAACACAACGAATCAGTTCTATTGTTTACTATCCGGAAGGGCCTAGCTGGTGTCACAGTATGTCATGATTGTGGTCATACACTTCTGTGTCCAACATGTAGAACTCCCATCGTTCTTTATGGCTCAAAGCAGAGAAATGCCACCAAAATCGTGAACTCGCGTATATTTATGTGTAATAAATGTGGATACAAAGAAACAACAGAAGTCCGATGTAAAGAGTGTCTTAGTTGGAATCTAACTCCACTAGGAATAGGTACAGATAGAGTTTATGAAGAAGTGAAAAGTCTATATCCGAATACTAAAATTATCCAAATGGATAAAGAAACAATTAGCACAGACAAAGAAGCCCGGGGAAAGATGGATGAATTTTATAAAAATCCCGGAAGTATTTTGATTGGAACTGAAATGGTTTTCTCTTATATCAATACCGAAGTTATACATAGTGCTATCATATCCCTTGATGGACTACTCTCGATTCCAAGTTTTAACATTACGCAAAAAATTCTCCACATAATGGAGAAGTTGCATGAAATAACAAAACGTAATTTAATAATTCAAACTCGAATACCAGAAAATCCCATACTTGAACATATTTTAAATGGCAATGTTCTTCCTCTTTATCGCGAAGATTTAAAAGAAAGAAAACAATTCGGATATCCACCATTCAAAAGACTTATTAAAATAACTTTTGCTGGCTCGGCAAGTGAAACAGAAAAAGCACGTTCTTACATAGATCAACTTTTAGGTGGCTATGAGCCTCAGATATTTTCGGCTTTTGTTGGAAAAGTAAAAGGCCAGTACATTACCAACACTGTTATAAAAATAGGCCCTGCTCTTTGGCCAATACCAATAGATGACAAACAAATGATAAACACCCACCTCTCTGAGAATCTTCGCCGTCTGTCCCCTGCCTTTTCCATAAACGTAGACCCTGAGGATCTACTCTAAAATATCTTGCTTGAAATATAAAGATATGTTATTATCAGTTCCATATGATTACAGTAATTGAGGTAAAGAAGAATACAAATGAGAACAACATGAACCTTGTTCGCAGGTTTACTCGTAAGGTTCAAGAATCTGGAATTATTCAGAAAGTTAAAAGTAAGCGTTACAACGAACGTGCTCCATCTAAAGTAAAGGTAAAGATTGCTACATTAAAAAGAATCAATCGTAAGAAAAATTTAGAAAAGTTACAAAAGCTTGGAAAAGCTCCTCTGCCTACAAAGCGTGGACATCGTTAATAACAATTATGTATGCCAGTATCTGAATTCTCTACAATAACAAACACGACAAAAGGCAAGCTTCCACGCTTGCCTTTTGTTTATATAAAAAATGCAATCTTGGGAGAAAAATACGAGCTTGGAGTAAGTTTCCTGTCTTCAGGTAAACAAAGAAATTTAAATAAAAAATATAGAGGTATAGACAAAACTACAAACATCCTTTCCTTCCCTCTTACTAAAACTTCCGGAGATATAACTTTTGATTTAATTAAAGTTAAGAAAGATGCCCCACTCTTTGACATGACTTACAGTAAATTCCTTAAATATTTATTCATACATGGACTCTTGCATTTGAAAGGATATGATCATAGTGATATAATGGAGAAGCAAGAAAAGAAATTTCTAAAAATGTTTTCTTAGATAATTTAATGATGACAAAAAATAACTTCAATGTTGGCATAGATATAGGAACCCATACTATAAAAGTTGTAGTCACGGGTATTAACAAGGACAATGGCTCCCCTTGCGTATTGGCTACAGGCACATCTGAAACAGTGGGTATGAGATTAGGATATATTGTCAATATTGACCTAGTAGCAGAAAGCTTAAAGAAAGCGATCAAACTTGCAGAAGCAACTCTAGGCTCTAAAATCCGTAAAGCTTGTGTATCTATAGGAGGTATTAGCCTAGGCTCTATGATCTCTACAGGATCAGTTATTATCTCTCGGGCAGATCAAGAAATTACAGAACTTGATGTCTCGAAAGTTTTAGCAATAAGTGAAGAGAATTTGGATATTATTAATAAAAAAATCATACACATTATCCCCATCGCTTATAAACTAGATGGTAAAGATATCCATGGTCGCCCACAAGGCATGCATGGAATAAAGCTTGAAGTGAAAACCCTCTTTATTACTTGTCTCAAGCAAAACTTAGACGACCTGATAACCGTATTGGGCCTTGCCAATATTGAAGTAAGTGATGTCTTGGCTTCACCTGT
>Ga0209318_1000706_pt1 | contig 29125 bp, 35 predicted proteins | sample RifGroE1_FD_183999 | JGI IMG/M metagenome (GOLD analysis project Ga0209318, IMG submission 183999) | Groundwater microbial communities from Rifle, Colorado, USA - Groundwater E1 (SPAdes) (version 2) | ecosystem: Environmental > Aquatic > Deep subsurface > Groundwater | place: Rifle, Colorado... | reverse complement strand
TATGTGAAAATACAACCTTCTGATTTAGGATCTGGAAATTATCTCGCTGTCGCAGTAAACGGAACTTCTGGTCAATACGCTTACGTAGACGGTATCCGTCTATACCCAATAGACCAAGCAATCTACAACCTCATAGATGTTGACCCAGAATACACAGGTGATAAATTAGCAGAGAAATATCCTTATGTAGATTCTTATCAAGTATTGCAGAATCCTATGGTTACTGTTGCAGGTATAAATCATTTGCCACCTTTTAGTCAGTGGAGTGTCGGTAGTAATGCCACTATTATAAGTCCATACACATTACAGATTGTCTCAACAGGTGGAGCTATAGTCACCAGTGTACGTGTACCAGCAATACAAAATACTGCATATTATTTATCTTTTAACTTACCTACTAACGCAGGTGCACAAGTAGCATTTATTAACTCTAGTGGGACGACTTTAGGCTATGGGCCAATAAACGGAATATCCAATACCCCAACAGGCACCGTAGTTATATTAATTAGTTTTTATTCCACTGTAGCAGGAACTTACCTATATACCAACCCCATGCTAAACCTCGGATCAACAGCACTACCATTTGAACCCGCTAATCCATCCTATAAATACTTCCCTTGTAAACTTGCTGATGGTGAGACATTACAGGAAATTGATGGGCAGACGGTTAAGACTAAGAAGATTCAGGATGTTGTGTTGGATGGTAGTTTAGGGTATACCTACAGCGGAACGATAACGGGTGTAAAAAAAATAGTCCTTACTCTTCCTGTTGCTTCAAATGCACTAGCTCCCAATATCGTAAAATATGATGGTAAGATTATTAAACCATATTCAACTGGTGATAGTTCTGGCGATGTTGTATGGTTTAGTTCAACAGTTGTAGAAATATGGATTTCCTCCGCAGACTCAGGTTGGGGAGATTCTATTATCCCAACGTCAGATGAGATGAAAGCGTACTTTTATGGGTACAAAATGAACAATGGCACATTTGGCACAGTTTACGATGGCACAGGAACTAAAACGTGGACGGCTTGGAGTGCTACTAGCAATACTGGATCGGTAACCGTTTGCCCAACTACTCCATCTAGTGATATTACAAATAAAGTTTATGATTATTATCAACTCCACTACACCTTAGCTACACCAACCACAGAAATAATTCAACCAGAAGGAAGTTTAGCACTTATTGAAGGTGCTAATCAGGTTGAGTTAGGCGAAGGGGTTATTGTTAGGGAGAGTGTGATACCGTATTATAATGGTTCAACTTATTATCTAATAAATGATATTGCGTACACATCATCTTATCTAAAAAACAGGACGAATATAATATATGGTGTGTACAAGAACGACATATTAGACCCTAGTTGGCAAATTGATTCTGTATTCTCCTATGGTAAAATGAGAGCAATAATAATCCCTACCCTTTATGACCCAACAGCATCCTACTCAGTGACCTACGAAGTCTTAGATAAATACCTTTACACCACAAATGTGGCAGATGTAAGTGGAAGTTATGACACTAATGATCATACTGTTTTGCAGAGTATTGTGGGCAAGGTTGAGGATGTTGAGACTAGGGTTAGTGTTGTTGAGGCTCAAAAGGCGAATAGGCAGCAACCTAATTGGATTACCCCTACTTTGTTAAATGGGTGGGTGAATTTTGACACTTCGGTGTTTGATTTTGCAAATTATTATAAGGATGAATTTGGATTAGTTAGAGTTACAGGATACATTAAGTCTGGTACTGTGGGTGGAGTATGTTTCATTCTTCCTAAAGGCTATAGACCACTAAAACAGCATAATGAACCTTCGGTTTCTGCTAATACAGTACCTTCTTATATAGCAACTCTTCTGTCTATACTACCTTCTGGTGGAGTGTATATACCTTCATATGCAGGAAATGCGTGGGTCAGTATATCTTTTTCATTCAGAGCAGAACAATAAGAGAGGTGAGGAATAATAATGTTAATTAAAGTAATGCGAATAGACCAAGATGGATATTTTGTCGAAGATATTTTACTTGATGAGGAACTAGAAATCCCAAAGGATTGTATTGATGTGGAGGATGGATTGGTAGGGAAGTATTTGCCTAAGTGGGATTTTATTGAATTAAAGTGGGTTGAGGGGAAAGTATTTGACCCAGAAGTAGAACTGAAGAATGCTAAAGATGCCAAGATATCAGAATTGAACACTCTTTGCAATCAAACTATATTAGGGGGTTTTGTAAGTAATTGTTTAGGCGAAAATCATACTTATAAATTTGACGAAGAATATCAGAGGAATTTTGGATTAGCAATTGGAGCAATTAGTATTTCTTCTGATATAATAGAAATTCCTTGGCCGACAGTCGATTCTGGGATATTAGTACATAATAGAGAAAATTTCATACAATTATATTTAGATGGGAAAGCATTTATGGAGAGTAATTTGTATAGATATTTTGGGATGAAGGCTCAGATTCTAGACAATAGTGTAAATTCGATAGAGTTGGTAAATTCGTTCGTGTGGTAGAAATAAGCAATAATCAGGAAATAATAATTTGTAGATTAATTGAGAGAACCGAGGGAGAAGATTTAATTTCTTCTCTCTTTTGTATTGTATTGGAGGTGAAAATATGGAAAATATTAAGATTGGAGATGTGGTGGCGTATCGTTCTGATTCAACAGTTTCCGAAATAATTAGAAAAATAACAAACTCAAATTATTCTCATGTTGCAATAGTAGTCTCTCCTACTCAAATTATTGAAGGCGATGGTTACACGGGGCATGTCAGATACCGAAATATATTAGAATACAAAAATCACTTAGACATCTATACATTAGATTTTCTTACAGACGAACAACGGATAGGGATTGCCTCTTATATGGAATCAAAAGTCGGTCTAAAATATGACAGACTTTTATTATTATGGTTATTTATTAAATATACTCTTCATATTCGATTACCATATAAAAATGACAAAAAGGTAATCTGTAGTGAAATTTGTAATCATGCTTATAGGTCTATTGGAATTGGGTTGGCTAAAAAAAGATTTCCTGTTCCAGATGACGTCTTGAAGAAACTTCGTTTAAGTGGGAACTATTAAATCAAACCCGCACAATTCTTCCTCCTAAATCGTATAATTCTATGAGGAAGTGATTTTTGTTGTGGGTTTATTTAATTATATTATGGGTAATAACTGTCGTTATTTTTCTAGTATTTAATTATGGAGCAAATCAAAATAGAGAAAACGATGATAATGAGCAGATTGAGTATCTTAGTAAATATAGTGAAAAGAAATCAAAGAGTAAGTAATAATATGAAATAAGAAGTTGAAGTTTGTATTGTGACTTCTTATTTATTTGTATTAACGAATTATTGGAGGTGAAAATAACAAATGTACATAATTTTAAAAGAAAACGACCAAGCTAGAGCAGAAGTAAACCTAGATAAATGGATAGAGTCAGGTCTAGATGGTGAGGGATTGAATGTTCTACTTTGTGACTTAAATGGAATGATTCTTCCGCATATGAAAGAATATTGCATCGTAATTGACCCAGAACAAAAAATGGTTAATGAACCAAAACATAACACATATACAGCACAAGTTATTCATGAGGGTCTTCCTAAAGCAACTATCTATGTTGCACCTTGGACATATTCAGCAGAAGAAATTGGTTTGTGGTTAGATGAGCATCCAAAGTTAATACATATGGCGAATGTATCTTTATCTTCTCCTAAATCAGATTTATATGATGTTCTAAAAAAACATAATATTTTAACGTGTTGTTCGACAGGAAATCAATACAATCGTACAAAAGAAGGTGTTAGTTTCCCTGCTGATTTAGAATGGACAATTGCATGGGGAGCGTATAATTATCTTGAAAAAGGTTTGTATTCAAATGATGTAGTTGGTTATTCAAATGGAGGAGAAGCAATAACTGCTGTTTCGTGTACAAATATATGGGTTAAAAATCAAGATGGAAGTTTGCTAAAATATACAGGCACTTCCACTAGTTCTCCATTTGGACTTTGTACACTTGGAGCATGGGTTTGTTGGAGAATGAAAAATGGATTATCTATACCTACTTGGCAAGAAGCGAGAGAATTTATTAAGAATAATTGTGTTGATATTAGAGCAGAAAATTTTGACTGGGATTCGGGTTATGGACTCTTCAAACTTCCATCTCAAATTCCTATTGTTGAAAAACCAATTATTCTACAACCAAAACAACCAGAAATAATAATTACAGAACCTATAAAGGAGGTTAAACCATTGTTAAATCACGTACTTTCCACTCCATATTTAAAAATCGAAGAAGCACAAGCTAAAGCAGATGAATTAAACGCAAAAGGAATTAAAACATATCTTGTTCATTCTTTGCAGTTTGGAGCTTTTTCATCTGAACAAAATGCAGTCAATCAACAGAAAAAGTTATTAGGTCAAGAAAATATTACTACATATATTGCTAAATATTAAAAGAGGTGGAAAATAAAATGTCAAGATGTTTTTGCTAAAATTAAAGTAAAAGGAATGTAATTTATGGAAAATGATGTTCAATTATTCCCTTGTTACAGTTTACCCCTGAGGGATTATCTAATGTCTAATGGATTAAGGTATAAATTATCTGCACTTAATGAAAATAGTCGTAAGAAGATGTGGATATTTATAGACAATGACAAACTAAATAGTTTGTTAATGGAGTGGAAGAAGACTAAACCAATTTAGTCTTCTTTTTGTTTGTGGAATTTTCTGAAGTGAAAGGTGGGAAATGTAATGAAGAAAAGTACAATCGAGCAATTCATAAAAGATGTTTATGAATTATATGGGGAAGAATATTCAGTAATGGGGAAGGAATATATAAATAATAAAACTCATATTATGATGAAGCACAATATTTGTGGAACCGAATATCCAGTTACGCCTTATAAGATTTTAAATGCAGGCAGAAGATGTCCTACATGTTTTGGAACACCTAAGAAGACTACTGAGGAATTTAAAAAAGAAGTATTTCAAAAAACTAATGGACAATATGAAGTTTTAGGCGAGTATATTACAGCAAGAATACATATATTAATCAAACATTTAAAATGTGGTAATATTTTATCAATAACCCCAGATTCATTCTTAAGGACTTTCAAAATGGAATATTGCAAATATTGCTTACCATCAAAAATAATTATTACTAAACCGAAATCTAAAGTTAAAAAACCTAGAATATATAGATTTAATGAGACTTCATCTTTAAAAAATAAAGAAAATTGGCGATTAAAATATGCTCCTTTGTTTGAAAAAAGAGTAAAAGAGTTGACTGGTGATGAATATACAATTCTTGGAGAGTATATCAACGCCAACACACCTATTTTAATGCGTCATGAAAAATGTGGTACAGAATATCCAGTTACACCGAATAAATTTACACATAATAGAAGATGTCCAAAATGTAATAATCCAAAAGGAGAAAAAAGATGTGAAGAAGTTTTTATCTATAATAACTTCATAGAAATAAGTGAGTTTGATTATAATAATTTACTAGACAAACAAAATAATAAATATTATATTCCTCAAAAGAAATTTGATGGTCTAGTTGGTTTACGAAATGGATTACTGTCTTATGACTTCTTTTTACCTCAATATAATCTTCTTATAGAATATCAAGGTGGACAACACGAAAAGTTTTGCAAGGGATTTCATAAAACTATAGAAGATTTTGAAAGACAAGTTGAACATGACAGACGCAAGAAAGAATATGCCTTAGTAAATGGATATAATTTCTTAGAAATTTGGTATTGGGATTTTGACAAGATTGAAGAGATATTAGAATCCAAAATTAAAGAATTGTCTTAGATATTATTTGGAGGTGGATAAAAATGCCTTATAAAATATGTATAAACGCTGGTCATGGCCCAAAAGGAGTTAATAATTCAAGTTCAAATGGAATAGATCCTGGTGCAATTGGTCCATCAGGATATAAGGAATATATAGAAACAAAAGAAATAGCAGATTCAGTATCTACAAAACTGAAATTTAATAGACTTGAAACATTAGTAATTCAAGATGGTGATTTATGGGATGTAACAAATCAGTCAAATGCTTGGAAAAGTGATTATTTTATTAGTATTCATTGTAATTCATACTCAGATTATTCGGCAAATGGCGTAGAAACTTTTTCATTGGCATCGACAGGTAAAGGCAGAATGTTGGCAGAATCAATACATAAAGAACTTGTTCCTGCTACTGGACTGTTTGATAGAGGTTTAAAGACTGCAAATTATCATGTACTTAGGGAAACAGATTGTCCTGCTATATTAACTGAAATTGGATTTATTTCTAATCCCAAAGAAGAAGCATTAATGAAAGATTCTGTATGGGATGACAAAGTTTCAAGTTCTATAGCAAAAGGAATTTGTAATTTTTTAGGCATTAAGTATGTAGAAAAACAAATTTCTACTCCCCCATCAAGATCAAATCAATCAATACAATCAACAAATAATAAAGGAGATAATAATATGTTAAATACCTGTATCCTCTTATTTTCAAAAGATGATTTTTGGAGTGGAAATGATGTAGCAGAAAAGAATGGAAATTGTGCAATATTTATTAGACATATAGATAAAACTTGTCCCAAGGAAGCGTTTTTAAGTAAACAGTTAATTATAATAGGAGGACCAGACATTCCAACTCATCCAAATCGTATTTATCTTTCAGGAAATACAAAATTTGATACAGTTCAAAAAGTCGCAAAATATTTATCAGGAAATAAATGAAACAGGGGTCTGTGAATTGCCCACCCACATTCCCCTGTTTCGCTTTGTCGTAAGACTCCGCAACCTATTATAACATTTTTTGATAATTAATAAAAGTTAAATTAATATTAATTAATTAATGTATATTAAATTAAATTGGGAAGAGGGGCAGTTGCCAACCCTTCTTCCCCAACCTCATGTTCCAGTACGAATATAAGGTTGTTAGTAACCAGTATATCATAATTTAAGGAAGGTGGCAAATGCAATGAAAATTGAAGAGGAGTTGATTGATGTGGACGAACATGAAGTACAAGAGGTATTAGACAAATTGGATTCGCATAGGCAGATATTGGATACTCACGATTATAAGATTAATATTCATGATGGAAAAATTCAGACATTAGAAACAAATACAAGTGTTCTGAAAGAAAAAATGACAAATTTAGAAGGCATAGTAACTAGATTTGAAGCAAATTCATACCAGACACAGAACAATATGATGCAACTTCTTAGTCAAGTAATTGTTAATACTTCTAACTCTTCAGTTGAAATAGTAAAAAATGTAACTAAAAATGAAGCAGATGTAATTAAAAATAATGACACAAATAGAACGACAGTAATTATAAAAGTGTTAGGAATTGTTGGTGCTGTGGTAACAGGGGTTTTCTTAGCTAAATACGGGGTGAGTATTCCTGCTATTATGTAATTTCAAATAAATAATAATGTAATAAAATAAATTTAAGGAGATGTATTTAAATGGATCAAAATATTCTATATCTTGGAATCAGTTTATTAGCACTCATTACAATCAACATAATTTTAGGATCAATTTCGTCCCTCTTTCAAAAACAATTTGATAAAACAAAATTATTTCAAGGAATCATAAAGGGACTAGTGGTAACAGCTTGTTTTGTGTCAGTTATTTATGTTGGAAAATTAACTCCTAATATAATTGTCATTAATGTAAATGGAATTAATGTTGACTTATTTACTGCAACTCATATGCTAATGCTCTCTTCTTATATTTTCTATGGCAAAGAGGTTTTAGTTAAATTATCTAGTTTTGTTAGTGGAAAATATAAAATTGATGAAATTATAACAACTGAAAAAGAAAATAAACTAATTGTAGAGGAGAAATAAAAATGACAATAATGAGAAATATCATTAAAAAGATTGATAAAATATACACAAATATTTGTATAGATATTTATTTTAAAACAATTATATATTTACACCTTGAAGATGATTTAATTTATAAAGTAAACCAATAATTAAAAATATCACAAATTAAAGGCCATTTTTAGCCTTCTAATTCTCAGACCCTTACAATTACCCTATTGAACAAATCAAACTCAATACAGACCTAATTCTGTGCGAATCAATTTATTGTGGGCCTGAAAGTGTTGTCAGAGTAATGTTTCGGAGTTAACAAATTATAAGATTTTTTAATATATTAGAGATAGGACAAAATAATATGATGATGTATTCTATAATAATTGGTTTTATAATTTGGAGTGTTTATATTATTAAATTGACATTAAGTGAGAGTGAGAAATAGTCAAATTACATTATGAACAAATAAAATTCCAGTTTGATGGGGTTATTAAGAAAATGAAAGTGGCTTATAGTAAGGGTTACAGGGTTTAGGTAAAATGAATAATTGCATATTTTAGTGATTTTGGAGAGTTAAAATTTATTTTAGCTCTCTTTTGTATTAAAAATTAAATTTAAAAATATTTTCCAAAAACTACTTAGAGAGTAGTGAAAACTATTCTAACATTTCTTCTTCTTATTTTATTAGTAAGAAACTGCGAAGAGGAGAGTTAGATTTGTTCTGACTTTTCTCTAAGTAGTTTTTGTGTTTATAAATGATGATTCGCAGTTGTCTTTTATGAACTGAAATTACTAATAAAATAAGAAAGAAGGAAAAGAAAATGAGTAATGGTAATGTATTACAAATATTAAATAATGCAAAAAATTTAAATATTTTGTCTGGAAACAATTACATTGTTACTTCAGATATTATTGCAGACTATTTTGAAGTAAATAAGGATTTAATTAGATACTTTATTAAAAGCAATAAGCAAGAATTAGATTTATTAGGACTGCGAGTTATAAAAGGACAAGAGTTGAAAGAATTCAAATTATCAACGGGATTTAATTTAGTGTCTTCTAAAAATAATTATTCTGCATTAACAATTTTCCCTTTAAAAATAATGTTGAAGTTTAGTATTCTTTTAGCTGGTTCTGATATTGCGAAATTAGTTAGAGAAGAACTTATAAAACAAAATCCAAAATTGTATGAAGAGTTGTCAAATGGTCATAGATTGAAATTCAAGAAATTTGAACAAAAATATTGGGATTATCTATCTTTCTCATTCGGAGATGAATATATTCAGAAGCAAGTAAGTTGTGGTAGTTATTTGATAGACTTTGTTTTATATGAAAATATAGCTATAGAAATAGATGAGAATGGACATTCTTCATACTCTGGTGAAAAAGAAATGATTAGAGAGGAATATATAAGGAGTAATGGGTATAAATTAGTTAGATTTAATCCTCATAGACAAAAACCATATGAATTGATAGACATGATTCTTAAATCAAAATGATGGTAGGTAGTTTCAGTACCCACCATAAATATACATAATTATTATATACCAATGACTTGAGATGGGTTGGAAAGTTTCGCTATCTAACCTTTAATAGAAAATGCTTATAAATCAATATTTTTAAATAGGGTTAATCAAATTATTATCTAACCTTTAGACTGATGAACAATATGAGAAGATTAGAGACCATTGGAGAAAATATCATATTGTTTTAGATTTAGATATTTAATAATACATAAATAAAATAATTTAAAATATAGGAGGAATACAATATGAAAAAATCTAAAATTGAAGAAATTAAATTATTATTAAAAGTTAATGAGGATTACTTTATTGATATGCAGATTGATTATTTAGAACATACATTTAATGTAAATATAAGTGATGAGAATCATGAAATTGTTGACACTTATACAATTGGTTTTACTGAATTATATAATAAGTTATTTGAAGATGATGTTGAATTTAACTGGGATTAGTATAAATGATTTAAATAATATTAATATTGTGGGGTTGCTATTTATTAGTGACTCCTTTAATAATTAAAAATTAAAGGAGATTAAGGCATATGATGATTACTAAAGAAAGAGAATTCGTTTATATTTACAATCCTCAACAATCACAATTCTATTTTTCTAAAGGAATCCTACCCATTAAAGTTGGAACTGGTAGTAAGGGTGATCCTTACACAATGTTTAAAAACAATGAAGATACAAAACAAGCGTTCACCGAATGGTGTACTCGTCGTAAGAAATAAAAATTCTTACATGATATGAAGAGATATGAAAGGAATAGTGAATTTATGTGGAAGAGGTATCAGCAAAAAAGAAAGTCTATATTAAAAATGGTATTGAAATAGCACAAAAGATAGGTAAATTATATGTGACTTATAGAAAGAAATTCATTGAACAATACCATAATACAGAAAAAGATATTATTACATATAGAGAAAATAAATTTCCATTGAATGACTCTATGATATTGAAGCATCTTACACAACAAAAGACCATTGGAGTATTTTCAGGAAATATAATAACTTCATTTATGTGTTTTGATGTGGATATAAAAGATGAAGCAATGTGTAAATGGGCAGTAGATAAAATAGTTGATGCGTTACAAAATATAGGTATAGCAGGAAAGTATATTCATATTAGTCTAAGTGGGTCAAAAGGTTATCATATAGAGATATTCTTTGATGAACCAGTTTATAATAGTGATATACATAAAATATATCTAATGATTCTTAATGCTACGGATTTACTTAATATTGATTATGGAGAAGTAGAATTAAGACCATGTCTAACTAAAACAGGAAAGACACTAGGCGTAAAATTACCTTTAGGAGTAAATCTTAAAACTAATAACATTTGTTGGTTTTGTGATTATGACAAAGGATTAAAACCAATTAAGGATTATAATTATGTTTTATCAATTGAAACAATGCCAAAAGAAATATTGCTAGATATATTAGAAAAAGAAGAAGATATTTTAGTTACTCCTGAACAACAATACAAAATAGAAGCAATCACAGAAAAACATAAACCATTGCCTGAATATAAAAATAATGTTGATGAGAAATATACAGTTGAGCAAGTTGAAAATGTAATTACTAATGGATTACAAATAGCAGGATCAAGACATAATGCTTTGTTTAATATTATCAAGTATTATAAACATTTAGGTGTATCTGAGGAAGATAATAAGGAATGGGTTACAGAATGGATGAATCAGCAAGATAAAACAACTTATTCTACTAAATGGGATGCAGTGTTACTAGATATTGCAGAAATTATTGATTATGTTTATACAAATAATTGTAGTTTTGTGATTAAGAATTTAAACATTGATGTTAGTATGGAAGAAATAATGGAAATTATTAAAATCAAAGGCAAGAATAATCAATTAGTATTATATTCTTTGCTTGTCCATAGTAAAAGATATTCTGTGAAAAGTGGTCAATTTTATATGTCATACAATCAGATGACACAAGTGACTGGAATAAAGTCTAGGACTACTTTAGTAAAAGTGATTAAACAATTAGAAGAATTAGAGTTAATTACAGTGACTAGAGGAGAAGTTCCGAAATATAATAATAAATTAAGTAAACCAATTTCTGAGACAAATAAATATATAATAAAGCTATTGTGTCCAATTTTGGAAATTGAGAATAATAAGTTATTTAAAGTATGCGACAAGAATTGTGTAAATTGTTTTAATGCTTGTCTTTGTAATATGTATTCTAATAAAGAATTAAAAGTTATGTTAACTGATTGGGATTATAGAGAGGTAACAAAGTATAGAGAATACTGTACTAATATTATGGTAATGGTTTAATACTTCTATCTCTTATACTTATACTTATAATAATAATAATAGTGAAGGATTAAGACCTAAGAGACCAAGGGAACGAAGAACGCAACGTGGGTTCTATATAATAAACCTATTGTGTTCAAATTCCAACGCGTTTTCGGAAAATGGGTTGTAGTAAGGGATAGGAGAGAAACCTTAAAACAAACCAATAAATAAACACCACACTTGACACAACTATAAAAATAATGTTACAATACAAATGTAAATGATTTATTATTATTTTCCATTTCATTTACACTCTCTTTCTTTCATCCTTGTGAGGGAGTTCTAATATTGGATTAGGATTCCCTCTATTTTTTACCTTTATTAGTTTCTAAATATTATTATGAATCATAATTCAAATCATGTTTCATAAAAAAAATATTGTGATTTTAATTTAATCATAGCTAATGGAACTATTATGCAAGGACTAGATGTTCATTTTGCAATAGAAGATTGGATTAAGAAGGAAAATTTATCTCAATATGCAATTGAACAAATGGATAATCGTATGGAGCAAGAATGTGAAGAAGAAATGAAAAGAGAAAGTAGGGAACATTTAAAAGTTGTTAAATAAAGGGAATAGTGATTCATTCCCTTTTCCCTTTTTCTTCTGTATAAATTGTAAAATAAATATTTGACATTGGAATAGTCCGTATGGTATAGTTAAGACAAGGAAAGCGAGGTGAGAGAGAAGTGAAACAATTAATTAAATATCAATGTGAAATATGTAAAAAGGTATATGACACCTTAAAAGAAGCTATAAAATGTGAATCACGAGGCAAAGGATTACCTTTGGTTGAATTAGGAAAGACAATTTTATATAAAGATGATTGGAATGGTGGATTTGGCACTTGTTTTGATAAATTAGAAGTTGTCGAAATTAATGATAGAGGTCATTATCTTTATTATCAACTTGGAGATTGGAAAACTAAACATTCACAAGAGTATGTAACTGGGAACGATGAATTTAAAGAATTGTGTACTATTGTGGAAGATCAAAGTCTTTTAGTAAATAAAGGTAGTTTAAATGGTGGATGGGAATATAAAATTGATATCTAGACACTGTAAAAATTATAAAATTCACGAGTGTATAAAATAAATAAATATTAATCTATTATCCAATTAATAAGTTATTAACTCCTTACCCACCAAGGATTAATATAAATAGGGTTGTGACCTACACAAAATTAGAAAGGGGCAAAATTATGTCTAAAAATATTAATACTATAATTAAAGCTCAATTAGATGGAAAAAGTAATACTATTCTTCGTGACAAACTAAAAACTTATAATCTAGATATTGAAATGAATTATGCTGTTGCGGTGATAAAATTGCTAATTACAAATTCAGAAACTAAAAATAGTAATGAATTAAGTATTAATATCGTGCCTAAAGTTCATTATGTTACTCCTTTTGTTACAAAAAAGTTAGCAGAGGAATATATTGCAGAATTATCTAAAGTAGATAAAATGACAATGTTTCTTCATGTTGATAAAGGTAATATTATTGTGAAAAATGATGAAGTTGAAGAGTTCATAGATTCTGTAGAAAGAAGTTCTTCGGCAAGAGAGTATAATAATACAGAATATGGTGAAATGTCTTATATTAGTTCTCTCAATATAGTTGCTTATGGTTGGTTAAATACTTATTCAGAAAAAGAAAAAGAAGAATGTGCTTTTAAATTAGGTGGAATGAAAAATTATCAAGAGATTAGGGATATATTTGACAATTGGGAATTTAAGTAGAATTTATTAATTAATAACTAATGAGTAATATCTACTGAGGTGGGCAGTAGAATAAATAAAATTTAATGTAAAATTAAAAATTAGAAAGAGGTAATAAAAATGAATTCAAATATAACCAATGCGAAAGTTCAAATTATTAATGTTGATGGAAAAGAATATATCCAATTAGAAGGCGATACAATGTTTGATGAAATGAGTGGTAAAATATTTGTTGCAAGAATAAGCTTAGAGAATATTACATATTCTGTTGGTATGGGTGAGGACGGCAATAGAACTGGAGAAATTGTGTTTAAACTTTTACCTGATGAAAGTCATCAAATGGTAAGTTATAGTTTTGGTAGGTAGGATAGTTAGAATTTTCGTTCAAATTAGAAATAAATAATGAAAGAGGTAATAAAAATGGAATATACAAAATCAATTAAGTATGAGATCAATGGGGTTTATGGTAATGTTACATATGCAGACATTAATTTAAATGGAGAATATTATCCTTCTAGACATAATTCAGAAGAAAGAGATATTAATACTCATAAAACTATTTCGTTAACAGATGAAACCAATGGATTACCAAATGGAATTAGTATGGATGATTATTTCAAAATGGCATTGTTACAGAAACTTGATAATATTGAAAAGAAACTTAATACTCCGCAGAATATTACTGTAAATGTTGCATTAGATAATATTTCAAATGAAGTTCTTGCTAAATTGGCATCGCTTGTTTATGGAGAGAATGTTAAAATAAATTAAATTGTTAATCCCATAGCAGAGGGGCTGATACTCTGCTTAATTATTAAGAGATGCACAAGTTATACACACACAAGTAAATTAAAATTTAAGGAGAGATAAAATGGAAAAGTTTGATCTTGTAAAACATTGGGAAAAATTTATGAATAATAAACTGGTAGTTAATTGTAGGACTCAGGAATTAGCCGATGAATTCTTTATATTTTGTGATAGTAAAAATCTAAAGTGGAGAGCTGATAATGAAAGTTTATTGGTACAAGGGAATTTATTTTACAGGTTAAATGAAGAAACTTGCTACACTTATGATAACGGAACGGATAAATGCAAAGGTATACATTATTCTGACATAGATTGGTTTAAAAACAAAAATATAGACATTGTAGAATTTCAAGGTCTTTAGAAATCGCCAAATAAAACCCATAGTAGAGGACTCTGTTGATTAATTGCAAAATACAAAGTGATATGAATTGTTAAATTAAGAAATAAATATAATGTGGAGAACTTGCAAGTTTACATAGCGTAGCTACGCCTCCCTGATCAGGAGGAGAGAAAGAGAATGGGCATCAATAATATTAAAATAACATTAGATCATGCTAGGCAGGAATTTATCGATAGAGGATATATTCCATTATTCAACCATTATAACAACGCAAAAGAAAAACTACTAGCAAAAACGATAGAAGGATATAAAGTTTTGATAAGTTTAGATAAATTAAAACAAGGAAGAACCCCGCCTATATTTGCGAAATATAATCCATATACAATTGAAAATATTAAATTATATCTAGTTGTAAACAATATAGACTTAAAATTTCTATCTGGAGAATACATAAATAATTCGAGTAAATTTAATTTTATTACTTCACAAGGATTTAAAATTTCATCTACTTACAAAGAGTTACATAATCAACATGCTATAGTTGGAATGTATAATCCGCACAGTATAGATAATATTGAATTGTGGTTAAAAACACATAATATTTATCTTAAAGTAATTGAAAAAGAATATAATTATCTAAATGAAAAAATAGAGCTAATTGATGATGATGGATATAGAGTGAATATATGGTGGAGGTCTTTGCAAATTGGAGACATTCCTGAATTATTTAGCACGTATAATCCATATACCATAGAGAATATAAAATTATGGTTAACAAATTCCAATTTAGGATACACATTGATAAGTAAAAAATATGAAAATACTCACAGTAAATTAATATTGAAATGCCAAAAACATGGTTATTTTAAAATTAGTTGGTCAGAATTATATACTCAAAAGCACAGATGTCCATTATGTTCACTAGAAAATAGAAGTGGAAATAATCATTATAATTGGAAAGGTGGCCTATCCTCTGATAATGAGATGTTTAGAAAATCTTTGGAATATAAAAATTGGAGAACAGAAGTATTCAAAAGGGATAATTATACTTGTCAATGTTGTGGAAATAAAAAAAGGAAACTAAATGCTCATCATATAAAAAACTTTAGCTCTAATGAAGAATCAAGGCTAGATTTAGATAATGGAATTACATTATGTGATTCGTGTCATAATCCTAGTCAACGTGGTTCATTTCACAATATGTATGGAACTTATAACAATTCAAAAGAGCAATTAACTGAATACATGAAATCAACTCGTGTATTACTACCAATCGTTATCCGATTATACATAAACAAAAATAAGGAGCGAATAAAGTGACAGAGAATGAATTTAGTGTTGAATACATATTGCTAAATAATTTGAATGCTTACGGGTTTATATATATTACAACGAATATAATAAATGGAAATAAATATATTGGGCAAAAGATTTTTAATAGAAATTGGAAAAGTTACTTAGGTAGTGGTAAATATCTTAAAAATGCTATTAGAAAATACGGAAAAGAGAATTTCACCAGAAAAATATTAGAAATAGCATATTCCAAAGAAGAATTAAACATATTAGAGATTAAATATATTAAAAATTACAGAGCTGTCGAAAATGAAGATTATTATAATATAAGTGTCGGTGGTGATGATACATTTCTTTTTAAAGGCCATTTTCATTCAAAAGAATCAAAGCTAAAAATAAGTGAATCATTGAGAGGTCATTATGTATCGGAAGGCACAAGATATAAGTTACAAACAGCCTTAAAAGGTAAAAACAATCCTATGTATGGTAAAAATTTTTCAGAGAAAACAAGATTAAAAATGAGTAAAACTAGAAAAAAACTCAATAGTACACAAACTAAAGAAATTAGAAATAAATATGCTACAGGCAGTTATTATCAAAAAGATTTAGCAGAAGAATACTTGGTGTGTTTAAGAACTATTTCTGATATTATTAATTTTAAAGGTGTATATGATGAACAGATAATTTTAAAACAAAATAGACCACACGGCAATATTACTGGTCGTCCTCCGATATCAATAATACAACTGTCTCAAAATGAAACAATTATAAAAATATGGAATTCAATGACAGAGATAATGAAGTCTTTAAATATTCACAAATCTCGCATTTCTGAATGCTGTAACCACAAACGAGAAACGACTGGTGGCTTTAAATGGCAATACTACTCAGAATACATAAATAATTATTATTCACTTAAATAAATAAGCTCAGAAAGGATTTAATTAACAATGTACTCTACATATGATGCGTTCCATAAAATATTCATAGATGGATTGGATAAAATTGATGAACTTTTACTCCAAATGAGATTAGAAGCAGATAAGTGGGAAAAGGAAGGTGATAAATTGACAGTAGAAAGGAATGAAAGTTATTATACTGGCATGATATTTGGAGGAATAAACGCATATTGCTATATGGTAAGTAGGGGTTGTAAACCTGTGGCTGAAACAGCTTTGCAAAATAGACATTTAAAAGAGGTTAGAGAGATTGTTGAAAAAGCTTCATTATATTTTTACTCTGAATTTCTTTATGAAGGATGGTCAACTATTTATATTTATAAACATAGCCATATGCTTGAAATTATTAAAAATACATTACATGAACCAAAAACAATTTACGAACATTAGATACTAGGTAAAATGTTTGGTTATTCGGACGAAGAAATAGGAAAGTTTATTGAGTCACAAGAAATATAACTTTATGAATTCTATTAATTTAAGGAGGTGATACAAAATGGAAACTATAACTATTAAACTATCTACTGAAGAAGTTATTGAAATGTTAGGAGGAATGGAAAAAGCTAAGGAATTTTTAGAGAAGGTTAAAGAAGAAACGTGTGGTAGTAAAATAATTTAGTATTGTTGGAGTGAAAGGATGAAATAATTAATGAAATTTTTTATAATCGTATTTGTAGTGATTATTTTGTTTAAGATTTTCTTAAAGGATAAATTAGTATCGCGTTGGAAGAAAAATGATTATAGTAGGTGATATATAAATTATTAAATTAAGGAGGTGATAAAATGAAAAAGATTGGAAAAGTAGGTTTTGATTTTGAGTTTCTTAAAAAGCATTATAATTTTCCTTCTGATGCTTTATTGAAGAATATTAGTGTTGACAACGAATTAGGAACAATAGACATAACTTTTTATACCAATGAAGATGGTGCTTCTAAAATAGAAGATGTAGCAACTATTAGAAGAGAACTACTATATGAAAAATAAATTTATGTTTTTTATTGAAAGGATGTGATGCAAAAATGAAAGAAATTAAAATTAAAACTATGACCATAGAAGAAATAGAAGAAGCAAAAAAGATTGGTTATGTTGCAGTGTTAAAAGGATACAAAATGGAAGAATTCTACAGCAAATTAAAATCAGTATGGTCTACATTTTCAGATGAAGCAAGAGATAATTGGACAATGATGCTTGGTGGTTTGGAGGGTAAAAGTGAAGTTATGGCTTTGATGAGTAAGGAAGATTAAGGGTAATAGATTATTAAATAACAAAATGGGTAGTGACCGACCACTATAATAAAGGAGGAAATTATAATGGAAATTAAAGATTTTGAGAGATATTTAGAATTGGTAAAAATTAAAGAAGAATATGGAAATGCTTATTCGGAGTCAAAAAACGAGGATGACTTTCAACTGTATTTAAAAGTTGGAAGTGAATTAAGTAAATTAAAAGATAATATATTAAAGTTTATTTTTGAAAATCAAAGTAATATGGAAACTACAGTAGATAAATTAAAACTTACTCTTAATAAGATTGGATTGAGTGAGTACGGTTATGGATCTTATAATGATTTAAATAAAACATTTAATGAAATTAAAATAGTTAAAGAAATATTGAATTTACTTGAGATGTATGATTGGAAATTAATGTATTCTAATTATGGTACTATAGATAATGAAGGAAATTGGATTAGACAAGTTGCCGTTTGGGAACAAAATGGCGAAGGGTTAATTAGAAAACATAAGATTTGGAATGTCGTAGACGCATTAGATGTTGGGAATAGTGTTGGAGAATCTTTGAAAAGTGTTTCTGAAAATATTAATAAATAAAATTTGAAAGAAGGAAATAAAATAATGAGCGAGACAGAGAGCAAGCAACAACAAACGCAAACTGAATATATAGAGGAAAAATTTGCATTTTGGAATGAAAAATATAATATTCCTTATAATTCAGTATTTATAATTAGATCATTATTTGAGTTGGAATATCAATTTATGATGACTCCACTAGAACATGTAAAAACAAAAAGAGATATCTTAGATATGATTCATAAAATTAACCAAAGTATAAGATTGAATCCAAAAATTGAATGTGCTGAACCAATGTATATTGATTGTATATGGACTGAAGGCAGGGATAGCAACAAAGTATTAATATATGTTGACAGAAAATTAGTTGTTTTAGATCCTAGAAGATATCAGCAACCAGTAAATATAAAAAGTTATGCCAATATGATTCATGATATGGCTTTTAAAAAGGGATATGAGATATATGTAAATACTCAAGGATTTGGAATGGGATTGTATGATTGTTTAATGGAATTTGGAGATTTGAAGGTTTGTGAATTGGTGGTTAGTAGAAAAGGTTAAATAGTTGTAATAGCAAATAAAGAACTCCTAACTACTTTTATAGTGGTTAGGAGTTTTAATATAATTAGTCCCAATTAACCTGTCCTTCGGAATCCCTACTGCGTTTTATAAAAAGCATAAGATATCCACATTTATTACATACATGAGCGATAGTTGGCATTGTAACAGAAAGTTCATTTGCTCTAAATGTAAAACCTATATCCATGCCTAATGGTTGTACTTTATCACTGTTACACATTGGACATTTTATGGTTATGGGTTGATTGTTAATGATTTGTGTATTAGTTTTCATATTGTTTTTCATTCTCCTTTAATTTTAATAACTCGCCATTTATAACTTCTGTGTTAAATTTTAAAAATAATTTCTTATATAATTTATCATGTTTTATCTTAAATATAGAAGGAGCAATTTCTAATTTAATCATAATTTGTTTGAATTCAAATAAATCAAGTTTCTTTTTGCCTGATTCTATCTTTTGCAATTCAACTGTTTTGAGATTAATAATATTAGCAAAATTTAAAACAGATAACTTTTTAAACAGTCTTAACATTCTAAAATTAAATCCGAAATAATTACCTGTATTTTTGAGTTCATTAATTTCTAATTGGAGATAAAAATCTTTAACACTAATTTGTTTTTCTTTTTCAGTTAGTGTAGTTTCTTGAGGAGTTTTAGTTTTAGGTTTCGGTTTAGTTTTCTTTATGATGGTTTGTCTGTTTTGTAGTTTCTTTTGCTTTGCTTTATCGCTTGAATTTTTAGCATTTCTTTTCCTACTTTCTATTTTACATGTAGGACAGTATTTGCCAAATACATCGACTAAAGCACCACATCCTCCTTTACATAGTTTAGGTGCTTTAGATTTACGGTCTAATTTATCATTATAAGGAATTTGAGTTATGCGAGCTTTTTCATAACATTTATGGCATTTAAAATATTCCGTATTGGATAGAGGTTTAAGACATAAAAAACAGATATTTTGTTCTTTACAGTATTCTTTTTTGAATTGATAATTTTGAGTTATAATTTTTCTGCATTTCTCACAGTGCTTTTTTGTTTCTTCTGGATGTAAAGGAGAATTGCATTTTAGACAGAGACGAAGTTTCTTTTTTCTTTCATAGATTGTTTCTGGAATTGTGTCTGTGCGTTTCATTTATGATTGTCCTCCGTTGTGAGAATTGGTTTGGGTGTTAGGAATTATATGATTATTATAGCATAATTAGATGTTTTGTTCAAATTAGAGGGCAATAAAAAGAAAGGAAGAATTTGGCTGTACAGCACCAAAAATCTTCCTTTGAAGTATAAACGATAGATAGAATGATAGAAGTATTGATAGAAATTGAAGTTGAGTTAGATGATAGAAGTTGATTTTATTATAGCATGGAGTGGGGGTTTTGGGAAGGGAGAGAGAAATTACTCTCTTTTTTGGGTTGTGGAGGGTTGTTTATAAAATAATAATTTTGGTTGAATTGTTGGATTTGCAAGTTTGGCAATTTGTAATTAAGAAGACGCTTGAACTTTCCTTAGAGTTTGAGTGTCTTCTTCCCATTTTTTAGCTTATTAAGGAAGGCGGTATAAGAATTATGTTAATTAGTAAAGAAGTTGAGGTAGAATTATCAGGTACTAATATAGAATACTTTGAGAATAAGGGGTATTTTATACCAAGACGAGTAGACAAACAAGGGAGAACAAATGTTAAAAGAGGGACAAAAATAATTGTAAAGGTTGAAGACTTAAAAGATAATTCAGATGTGTTAGTTAGTGTTCAATGTGATGATAACGGAGAAATATTAGAAAATGTAGAATGGAAAGTTTATAAATACCATGTAAAAGAAGATGGAAAATATTATTACAAACCTCATAATAATTCATCTAGAAAAATAAGTAAAAAATATTTAGGAAGAGGTTTGTCGTTTTATGATTGGTGTTATAAATACCTACCAAAATATATGGCAGATTATATACTATCTCGTTGGGACTATGAGAAAAATATAGATAAAGAAGGAAATATAATAAGTCCTAAAAATGTTGGACATGGTTCAGATGGTTTTGATAAAAAGAAAAGAGGTTATTGGTTTAAATGCCTCGATCATCCAGAGCATGGGTCAGAATTGAAAAGCATTTGTCGTTTTACTAATAATTTTAAGGGTTTTATGGGTAGTATTGAATGTATTCAGTGTAACGTTGTTGCATTAACTCATCCCCATTTGGTGAAGTATTTTGCTATTAAAGAAGATGCTTATAAGTATTCTTTTGGTTCAAGTGAAATTGTTCTTATGAAATGTCCTGATTGTGGTTGTGAAAGAGAAATTAGAGTTAGCGATTTATCAAACAAGGGATTTTCGTGCAGAATTTGTTCAGATAAAATTCCTTATACTGAAAAGTTTTTTGCTAATTTCTTAAAACAAATATTACAAGAAAATTATATAATGCAATTATCAACAAAGACTTTCAAATGGTGCGATAGGTATCAATATGACTTTTACATAGATAAAATGAACGGAATCATATGTGAAATTATGGGTAATCAGCATTATGAAGAAAATCATGGTAATTGGAAAATGTCATTAGATGAAATACAAATTAACGATTTTGACAAGGAATGGTTAGCTAGAATAAATAAAGTTAAAAACTACATAATCATTGACTGTAGAAAGTCGGAAATGAAATGGATTAAGAGAAGTATCATGCAGTCAAGATTACCAAAACTTTTAAATTTTAAAGAATCAGATATTGATTGGTTAGAGTGTCATGAGGCAGGATGTAAAAATATGATCAAGGAAGTTTGTGACTTGTATAATGACACTCGTAACGTATTAAAAATTTCTGAATTATTTAAAATAGGAACTCAAACCGTTGGTAAATATCTCAAGCAAGGAGCAGAATTAGGTTGGTGTGACTATAATTCAAAAACAAGAGTCGTGTGCGTGACAACGGGAGAAGTTTTTGAATCACAAACAGAAGCAGGTAAGAAATATAATACCACTGGGATCTCAAAATGTTGCAGTGATAATGATATTAGAAGAACAGCAGGTAAATTATTGGACGGTACAAAATTAATTTGGATGTTCTACGAAGAGTATATTATGAAAACAAAAGATGAAATTGAAAATATATTAAAAGAAGAATTGGAAGAACCGCATGGAATGGTAATCAAAGTTATTTGTTTAACAAATGGAGAAATATTTAGCACAATGACTTCTGCTGCTGAAGAATATAATATATCATACAATAGTATATCTTCATGTTGTAGAAAATCAAGTTTTTCAGCAGGAACTGACTTGATTACAGGTAAACCTTTAGTCTGGATGTATTACGATGAGTATGTTTTAAAAACCAAAGATGAGATCCAAAGTATATTGAATAATAAAAGAATTAAAACAAGATTTAAAGGAGAAATAATTTGTTTAACAACAAGAGAAACATTCAATGATGTCTATGAAGCCGGAATTAAATATAATATACGAGCAGATGCCATATCATTTTGCTGTGATAAAGATAAAACTAATAAGTCAGCAGGGAAACTTTCAGATGGAACAAAAATGGTTTGGATGTATTATAAGGATTATATATTAAAAACCAAAGATGAAATAGAAGAGATTTTACTGCCTAGTAATTTTGTTAAGGTAATATGTTTAACGACTGGAGAAATATTTAATTCTTTAGCAGAAGCACAAAGAAAATATAAGAATGCATCTCATATAGGGCATTGTTGTAAAGGTAAAGCAAAATCATCAGGAAGTTTGTTAGACGGAGTAAGACTCACATGGATGTATTATGATGAATATTTAGAAAGTAATAAATAATAGTATAGAGGATATCTGCTTTAATTGTAGATATCCTCTATTTTTACCGTTTTACTTAACTTCTTCCCTTCCAATTTCTTCTAAACTTTTACCTTCTAAAATGTATTCATTAAATACCTTATTAACCCAAGTTACTGAAGAAGAAGTCGAAATCATTTTGTTTCCCTCTCGCATTATTTTTCTGAAAATAGGATTTTCTTTATCTAGGAAATTTCCTATAAATCCTCTGTAATTCACTTTGGAATTAAACTTAGAAAGTATACTTAACATCTCTTCTTTGCTCTTTCCTTGCAATGATTTGGAAATATAAAAATACCCACTCCAAGCAAGGGCTTCCATTGTGAGACTATTTTCGCGAAGAATTTTTCTCTCTATAAGATCCTTACTTGCCATAAATTTAGGAAAGTTTTGAATTATAGCATCTACAAAAGCTATAAGATGTTTGCTACACTCTTCAACGTCTATCTTTGTTTTTGGATTATAATTATCTTTAATATTTTTTGAAAGTACACCAAATGTGATAATATTTTCTGAGGTAGCTTTAATGGATGTGCTTACTACCTCTACCTTTAAGTCAGATTTTTTCATAACATCTCTACATAATTTGTTTGTATAATCTTCTACATTTAAATATTCCCCACGGCTACGAGAAATTTTTAAACCTTTAGTTGCGTATTCAGAGAATAGACTTTTTGCTGAATCGTCATCTAATAATTCGATTACAATTCCAATTTGATAATCAGCAGGATTAGGAATTGTCTCTGGTGATTTACGATAAGCCTTTAAAACCTTCAAAAATGCAGAAAGTCTGTGTTGCCCGTCTAAAATATCCAACTTTTGGTCAATAGAACCAGAAAGGGTACGCTCATCTTCATCATAATTAATATCACCCTTTTCAGGATTCCAATTAAATGTTATGAAACCACCATGCATCTTATTTTTAATAATACTTGAGTAGATCAAATCGATTTGCTTCTTTGAGCGTACAGCTAATAAATCTCCGTTTTTCCCTTTGCGATAGCCTCTTTGAAGCTCTCCATTATAAGAAAGTACACCTCGTTCAAAAAGAGCACTTAATACTTCGATATTTGCAACTCCTTGGTATTTTACTAATTCATTATTTCTAAAAACCTCGATTACGTTATCAAATTTCCATTCCTCCGAATTATTCAATTTTTCCAATCTACTTTTCATTTCCTTCTTCAATTTGTTTTGCTCACGTTTAATTTTTAACTCATCTTTTTTCCTTTGAGCTTCATTCCTCTCTTCTTCAGTTTCATCTTCACCACTAAAATCAGTTTCTTCTTTTACCTGTCCACTTAAACTACTCAAACTACCAAAAGGAGGCATCACCTTCTCACTCTCAACCTCTCCGTCTTTACTCCCTTTATCCCAAACCTTATCATTCTCATCCAAAATCTCATTGAACCCAACAGCAACTTGACTTTGAGTTTCATTTACCATCCCCATCACCTCTTCCTTCACAGCATTAACTAAACCAATATCCATCTGTGCAAACCTATCCTTCTTCTTAGCCATTTCATTATCTCCTTCCATATTCATGTTTCCACCTTTATCAAATTTAAAAATCATCTCAAATCAACCCTTTCATATAATATATAATCATTTTATGACTTTCGCAAGTTTTTATCACATATTTATGAAATTTTATTAAAAAAGATGAGCATGTCCAATCACTCATCTTTAAACTCATCAATATTCTGTGGTAAATATTTATTAGCATCAAAATCGGATACGTCATCCATTTTATAACTCTTAATGATATCTAAATTTTTATTTACAAAATCCATTGGATTGTAGCAAATTCCCCCTTTTCGATACTCAAAATGACAGTGGATTCCAAAACTCCTTCCTGAATTTCCTGAGTTTGCAATAACATCTCCTTGCTTAACTTTATCTCCAACCTCAACTAAATTTTCACTATTATGACCATATAATGTTTCTACATTATTATTGTGTAATATCATAATACAATTGCCATATACTCCTTTCCATCCAGAAAACGAAACTATCCCATCGTTTGATGCATGAATAGAAGTTGTCCCACAGCCTATATCAATTCCATGATGCTTATCACCTTTAAACTCTTGAGTAATTACTCCCTCTACAGGCATAATCCAAGTATCGCTTGAATCATTATATAAATGCTTCCTACTACATATATAAATCAACAAAACCATTACAATAATAAAAAATTTATTGTTCCTTAATGTATCCATAATAATACCCATAAATCACACTCCCTTTATAGGAGCAGGTAATTTAGTAATAAACTTTGCATATCCTTCTTTGCATTTGATTAAATTCAAACTATGATACCTTGGTAGTTTTAACAAATCTTCCATTTCATAAGGTTGAAGTTCATCCTTTAATTCATTGTAATTTTGCTTATCACAACCTGATAATAACATATAGCTTGCGTTTGCACTTCTTAATTCATCTCTAATTCCTTTTATTTGATTGAGATAATGACATGATATAATAGGTTTAAGCCGGAATTTAGCGAGTCTCGATAATTTATCTGTTAAAAATAATTCTGTATTATTTACTTGATATAATTCATCAATAAATAGATTGACCTTGACTCTATCTCCTTTATCTCTAAATTTTTCTGCTCTTAACTGTAACGACAACCATAATTTAGTCATCCAATAAGTGCAATATACATCTCTTTCTTCATCAGTTGAAAACATTGATTCTGGCATTCTAAGACAAATTAGTTGTGGTTTTTGAAGTTCATCAATTAAATTAATATTATCTTCAGTTCCTTTTTTCAACATTAATTCCATATAAGTATTTGATTTAAGTTTTTGCAAACGATCTAAAATTCCAGTAATAAAACTAAATTTAGTGCCTACAAGATTTCCTTGTTTGTCATATTCATTAAGTTCGTCCAAAGCGATAATATATTCACCTAGATTTTCTTTTTGATTTGATGGAATTTTACTCATATATCGTTCTCTTACTTTGTGATTAGTCAATACATCAAAAACAGATTTAATATTTCCATCTTGAATAAAAGTAATCAAAGAAGCCGAACACAACATTCTTTCCATTCTTGGAGCAAGAGTTTTTTCATCAGAATTTACAGAATTAATAAGGGTTAATAATTGAGTAGTTTGCTTTTTAGCATTGTCATATTGAATAAAAACATCAGAATCTATTCCTACTTCATTATAACCAAGTCCTTGAAGTTTGCTTATATCTCCACATTCAATAATTTTAACTCTTTCTTCAGGAAATACACTAGCAATTTCCATTGATAATTCACAATTTTCAATAAAATCAAAAATTATACAGCATTCATTATGTTGCATAGCATTTCGTGCAAGATTAGAAATTAGGACACTCTTTCCACTTCTTGTAGGGCCAACTAAGACTAGACATAACTGAGAATATTCTCTATCTGTACTAAGGAATGCTTCCTGATGAATTCCTCTATACGTGTTTGTTCCTACACTCATTACACCAGTTCTTAAATCTTCTGGAACTTGAGTTTCCTGAGTATTGACTTTATCAATAAAATTAAATCTATCAAGTATTTTTCTACCTGCTAAAGCAATAAAATTTTGACATTCTCCAGATGAAATTTTGTTGATTTCTGCTCCTTTTATAGAATAATCATTAGGATTAAATTTTTGACTATAATACTTTGCTTTTAGAGAATTGCCACCATCCTCTTCATTTATCACTTCAAAACTTTGAGATAAACTTTTAACATGATTAATTTCTCTTAATTTATCTATGCTTTCTGACAATATAATAATTTGAGTGTTTAATATAATATCTGTTGCTTTGGAATAAGTTGATTTACTGACTGCTGATTTGTTCATTCTCTCGATTACTCTCTCCATTTGTACCAAACTATCAGTTGATAATCCTTTCTTTTTAGATGGTTTTCCAGAAGTAACTTCTCCTAGTAAATCACTAATCTCAACAACAATGGAAACAATGATTTTACCTAAATACCATATATTTGCCTTTTGTCTGTCAGTTGGTAAACCATCTCTTACTTTTTGAATCGTGTTTTTATACTCAGATTTCCATGGAAATTGATTAGTAGGAATAAAATTGTAGAATATCCCTACTTTATCACCATCCTCTAATACATCTATAACATTAAGATTTGAACTAAGAAGTTCGCTACTACGCTTATCAATAGATAAACTAAGTGCATTTTCTTTAGAATAAACCAACTGATATTTTGTTGATTTTTCACTAAATAAAGGAATTGCATCAACTTCTTTAATAGTAACATTTGCCCATGAATCTTTAATCTTTTCTTTCAATAGTGATAAGTAATTTTTTGGAATAATAAAATAGAATTCTACATTTTCTTTTTCAATAAAAATAAAATATGAAACTTTTTCTGGCAATTGATAACTGTATTTAGTTCCAACCATAAATTGTCTTTTAAATGGATATAGTTTAATTAATTTTCCTTCTTCTACTTTGATATGGCGAGATACACCTTGAAAGATTGTAGAAATTGATTTAGCAATTCGATCTGTACTTTTGTTTTCAATGGAATTATTTGGAGTTAATTTTAGATAGACATACTCAGGGTGAATAATTTCAAAATAATTACTTAATTTAATTCCTTTCATTTGATAACCTCCTCATCCTAGTAAATACTTAATCATGGCATAACTAACAGTAATAATACCTAATTTTTGAAGTCCTGATTTATATCCTCCAATATAAAGAATAATTAGAATTCCTCCTCCAACTAATGCAACGGCATGGGATACATATATGATATTTGAAATAATTCCTGTCATAATCCAATTAAAGCTTTCAGTAACACTTTCTTTTAATGCAGTTTTTATAGCAGTAGTAAACCAATCTGCGTAATTTACCATTCACTTTAAACCTCCTATCATGGCATCGATTTGATCTAGGCCGTAAGGAAGTAATAGTAAAAGAGCATACATACCTAAGTAACTTAGAATTGTTTTCTTCGTTGCTTGGAAATCTCCGGCAAGGGCATGTTGAACTATTTCCAATCCTCCTTTAATTAAAATTACTGCCCTGCCAAGACCTAATACTTTCCTGTAAAATTGATCTGATGTTTGCTCAATTGTTGCTACTCCAAGGGCAACAGAAGGATCAATTAGGACAATATAACCAATTATTAATCCTCCTTGTAAATATTTAATTCCATGCTTTTTTAAGTGAATTTTAATTGAATTTTTCTTTAACATAAATTACCACTCCTTACTTTAAGGAAATAGGATAAAAGAGTTCTAAATTGAATGTGTCGTGGCATATTGTTAGGTATAACTCGTTATGCCGAACAAATTTAGCATAAGTATACCCAATTTTTATAATCTCATCTCTTTTGTATATTTTTTATGATTGTTGGTAATAATACAGTCATAATTAATTTTAAGGAGATGAGATTATGCCATTAGTTGCAGGATTTTATGTCTTACTAGGAAGTGGAATGGTTTACTCAGGACTTTTAACATTAGCAAGTTTATTGAATTAGGATTATATTGCCTCACCAAATCCCCACTATTGGGGATTATTTTTTTGCTAATTTATAATAAAACATTCAAAACATAACCAAATTATCACTCAACAACTCCTTTTATTTCACTTTCCCTTGACCATAATCATTCCATTCGTTTTCACAATCTTTACACACATAACCCCAATATCTTGGATCAATATCATTTAACTCAACATCACTACTTGAATCAATTTCATCAATGCTCTTATCTGCTAGGTTAATGTAAGCATGAGTAACAACTTGAGCATATCCTATAATATTTTTAGAACCACATTCAGGACATCCACTAGGAATTACAAAAGGTTTTCTTTTTAAAATTTCATCTATTCTCTTCCTCCTTAATTTAAACTTTACACCATCTCGTTCTCATCAATTCCTTTACTTAAATAATATGTCTCTCCATTCCCATCTCTCCTCCCCTTTTTGCAAATGTTAGCGATATAAAATGCTTTGATAATGTTCCTAACAATAAAATAACTTAATCCAGTTTTTTCTGATAATGTTGATATTTTCATAGCATTCATATCATTAGTGATATTTGATTCCTGAAGAACTTGAAGAACTTTAATCTCTGATTTATTGAGTTTATCAGTTAGCAATGCCTTG
>Ga0209318_1000704_pt1 | contig 29133 bp, 30 predicted proteins | sample RifGroE1_FD_183999 | JGI IMG/M metagenome (GOLD analysis project Ga0209318, IMG submission 183999) | Groundwater microbial communities from Rifle, Colorado, USA - Groundwater E1 (SPAdes) (version 2) | ecosystem: Environmental > Aquatic > Deep subsurface > Groundwater | place: Rifle, Colorado... | reverse complement strand
GGTAAAGGAAAGAAGGAACGAGCAGTATTTTTGACTGGTAGATCGTTAGATTGGTTGAACAAATATTTGAGGGTAAGGTTGAAATATGCTTTCACGGACAGGGATGCTAAAAACCAGCCTGTAGAGATGGACGTTTTGGCGCAGGAAAAAGAAAACACTGGGCGTGAAACATATTCTGATAACGATGTTAATTTGGAGATCTTCGACAAGGGGAACAGGAAATATGTTGAGATGGTAGAGGGATATAGAAAAAGTGGGTATTTGAAAAAGTTCGACTCCCCTGCCCTCTTCATACCGTTCTCTGGTGGTAGAGCGGGAAAACCAGATGCAAGAATATCTACAAATTATTTCCAAGAGAAGATAGCGGAATACAGAAGAAAATTGGGTATACAGATACCTACATCTGCACATAGTTTAAGGCATGGTTATGCTACATATATGGCTGAGGATGGTGCAAGTCCAGTGGCACTGCAAGCACTGCTTGGTCATGAGAGTTTGAATACTACTAGTAGATATGTACACGCAAGTGAAAAGTTCGCAGAGGATACTGTAAAGAAGAATCATCCACTTAAGTAGCCCAAAATCCTATTGTATTTCTTAAAAGTTAATGTTACATTGATTAAAGATAAATTTTTACTGCCGATGCAAATGGGAGATAATGATATCCAAGGTGAGTCTTTTTATACAGAGTTTGGTCAAATTGCTGATTCTGGAAATGCTCAAGTATTAGCTAATACCGAGGCGAATTTGGGAAGAAATGCTGCATTGACTCAAGAAAATAGGATGGTAACTGAATATGAGAATGGTGGATTGACTGAGCAAGAGATATATAACGAAGGTGTAGGGTCTCTGCTATTAGAGAAATACCCAGATGCTTTTGAAGAGCAGCAAACGAATGATGGTAATAAAGAAGTGATTCTTAAATCATTTGTCGATAATCTTGGACGAGAGAATTATGTTTATAACAAGAGGAGTTTAGATGGACTAAATTTATCTAATATGTCGAAAGAAAGGGCTGACGTTTTGTTTAAATTACCAGAGATATTAGAAAATATAAGTGATAGTAGGATTCATCCAAATAAGAGCATTCTTATGACGAGGATATTAACAGGTGGCTCCAGGCCAAGTTTCTCTAGGCAGGGTATTATCTTGAAATCAGAAGACGGATCCGGAAATCGAGGTTCAAATCTGGCTCCGGATTCTTTGAAAAGTTTCTCAGAATTCGAGATATCTGTTTTCAAGAAAGTTTGTGAGTTTAGGAACGAACAGCAAAGATTGAATAAAGTTGAGAAAGAAGCTCTTGAAGCAAATAAAATGACCTTAGATAAACTCAGAGAACTCTTGTAAGGAGAACTCTACATCAGACTTGTTTCTAAACAGATGAATTTCCAATTGTTAAATTGAGGGCTTTGTTGTTGGTAAGAGATCTTTTAAATCCTCAACTGTATTTATTATATTCTTTCTTTCTTCTTCCTCTTCTGTTCGTTTTAATTCTGCTAAAGAATTAACAACTTTAAGAGCTTCGAATAACTTATCTACATCATCTCTCTTGAAACCCTTTAACGATTCTGGTCTTAGCATAGTTATTGCTCCAGGAATTTTACCATTTGTGAATTGTAATCCATCTTTTGAAAATATAATGGAGCCATCGAAGGATAGGAGATCTTCAATTATTGCTTTCATATCAGTGGATTCAACTACCTCTGGATATCCTTTTACACTATCTAAAGCTCTAAACAAATTCTGTCTTGTTGCTGTGAGATTTAAATTGCTTTCTAGCATTTGGAAGGAGGCAAAAGCTTTTGAATCGATATAATCACCAACACTTGCTGTATATATTGTATCTGCACCAAAGCCCTCCCCGGTAAATGCCGCTGGGAATTGCTCTTTCATAAAGGATGCAAATTCAATATTTAATTTTTCCTGTTCGGGAGTAATAGCTTCACGATCGGTAGTATTTTCTGTTTGAATTGGCTCCTCGAATGTAGGATTAATTATTTCTGTTTGTACTGGTTCTTGGAATGTATTATCAAGGGTTTCTGTTTGTAAAGGCTCCTGGGCTAATGGTGGATTTGCTACTTCTGTATACTCTCTTAACCTACCTGTATACCCCTGGGAAGTGTCCCCCAAATCCAAAGGTGTATTAGAATCAATATGAGAAATTGGTGAAGTAGATTCTACTTGGTTGGATGGTTGGTCAAATTCAGTAGGTATTGGTGCAGGAGTTTCAGTTGGCATTGCATTATTTAAGTCAGAAGGAGGATTTGTATTATCTTGAAAATCCATAAAATTGGCAGATTTAATTTAGACACATCTAGTATAGTATGTATGTTAATTAGGAGTCAAATATATGAGAATCTTTTAGACTTTTAAAGAAGGAATGGCTTCCTGCTTTTGAGAGAATATCTTCTTCTGAGTATTAAAATATACGATCTCTTTTAACGCTTCAAATCCATGTTTAAACCACCTCATCTTCTTACCATCCTCTTGTCCTCTTGGTTTGTAATATATGTCCAATTGTTTAAGGTTTAACTTTTTACCATTTGATTTTTTCCAATTAGCGAACTTTGCTGTAATCTCTGGCTCAATACCAAAGTTTGTTGTTGATTCTAATCTAGAGATTAAATCTCTAAAAATATCTCCCTTGGCCATCTTGTAACAGGTCTCCATATCTTTAACCACGAGACCATTTCTAGATGTAAAGATATTTGAAAGTAATGTTACAAATTTGTTTCCGAGATAGTGTGTTGGACTGATGAATCTATTTATATTGTTAAATCTATTTCCATAGATTACATCTGTATTAGGATGTGCAAGGAATGTCTCAACAAACACTGAGAGATCATTTGGATTGTATTCAAGATCTGCATCCTGTACAACTACTAAATCCCCTGTTGTATGTAATATACCGTGTTTAACAGTCTGAGATTTACCGAGATTTTTTTCATTATCTAGAAGTTTGAATTCAGCATATCTTCTGTTTTTTCTAATGTAGCTTTCTAAGAGGTCTCTTGTCTCATCTGTCGAACAGTCATTAACTATTACTATCTCTTTTCTAATATCTCTTGGCAATTTTACTTCGACAACTTTCTCCAGAAGTGAAAGAATGGATCTCTCTTCGTTGAATGCAGGTATTACGATTGACATCTTTGAAAGAGTCTCAGCTTTGAGATGTTCTGGATAGAGATATTTGTAGTAATTTCTTACCATTGTGTTGTTGTTAAATTTGGTATTTGTGTTCTTAATAATCTGATTTATGATCTTTGTATTTGAACAGTTTCCGATAGCCTGCTCAATCTTATCTGCGAGATTAAGGCTATTACCTTTTTTGAATACATAATCTGATGTACCAATCTCTTTGGCAATTTCCTTGTTACTTGGCGCGTCAGATATTACGGGGATATTTCCAAAAGCTGAAGCTTCCAGAATACCAAGGGAGAGACCTTCGCTTAGAGAGGAGTTAATATATATTCTGGATTTCTTTAATAATCTAAAGAGATCTTCCTGTTTAATAAATTTTGACAATACCTCAACATTGTTAGGTAATGGACCGTATTTTTTAAGAGAATTACCCTCTCCGATTAATATGAACTTCCAATTTGGATATCTATCTGCAATCTTTCTGTATGCTCGTAGTGTTGTACTTGGATCTTTTACCTCAATCCATTTGGCAGCCCAAATTACAATATTTTCTTTGCTTGATATTGAATTTCTAATCTCTTTGCTGTTGTAACCATTGTATATGACATCAATAGAGCTTTTATCTATACCGAATGTTTTTGAGACCCATTTTCTACCAGCCTTAGATACCGTAACAATATTTGTTGCATATCTATGTACTAATGAGAAGATATTTCTATCTGCCCATTGTGCTAGTCTGTTTGTAACTTCTGATTTGAAATATACTGGTCCTGCATTATGTTCAAGAACTGTATATTGATGTCCAGTGAGGATACAAAGGATTGCAGTGATCAAGCTACTTGTGAGGTGTCTGCTGTGTATTAAAACTTGTGCATTAGGGTTTGTATTGAGGAGTTTAAGGATATACATGGCAAATCTCAATCCGAAGATTGGATATGTACCATTAAATATATTTAATACAGGAAAGCTTTCAGCTTGAAAACCATTAATAGTGCTAGATTCTCTTTTATTAGAGCCATAAATTGTAATACTGTTTAGTCCTTTTTCTTGTAATCCAGAGATTAGGTTGAATGCGATATTTTCTAATCCACCCACTCTTGGATAGAAGTAATGGGATATGGATATAAAATCGTATTCTGTTTTATTTTTCAAAAAAAGTCTTTTCATTAGAAAAAGCTTTTAAATAAAGAGTTTCTATTGCTAGAAACTAGTTAATTATACCACGAAACAGCCCTATAGTAAAACGTATGGGTAAGGTACCCTACTCTCTTGAGAAGAGGATATTGTTTGAATCTGAGTAGATAATATGAAATCCTTTATTTAGTAAAAGGTCTACCAAGTCTTGATTGTATACACCGTAATTATTGTTGATTTCATAATCATACAAATTGTTTATCCATGGGATATTCTCTGGATTAATATACCTAGCAGCGGATTCAATTCTGGATGTGTAAAGGAAGCAGAAGCGACTATCTATATCATACTGTACAATCATATTTTCATATGTCTTGTCATTTGGTTTTGCAATGAACTCAGCGATTGCTTTTCGTGTATCCAAGCCTTGGTACTGTCCCTTTGCAGTTTCGAAAAGAGTCTCACCTCGCACGACAAGTTGTGTATATGGATCTGAGACAATCTGGCATTCTAGATTTTTCTTTTTAGAAAGATACTGTATCAAGGAAGTATCATCCTGTGTCCTTCCAGATATTACTCCTGTATTTTGTGTGTAGAAGGTAAGGTAGTTTTTAAAATTTGAAAGATAGAAAGGCAGGGAGGAGAGGAGAATTAATAAAAGCGTAATTGTTTGAATCCATTTATTAAATCTTAAGCTGTTAATCATATATATTGTCGAGAATGCCATAAATCCAGAGGAGCCAATCAAGAATTTGCTTGCATAGGTTGGTGCAAGGAAGAAGAACATTAGACATAGTGATACATATGTAATTGAATAATAAGCGAATGGTACAGATTTTTTCTTGATGAAAATAAATATTGTGGAGATGATAAATAGAATTATCAGGAATCCATACTGTGCAAACAGAAACGAGAGGTTTTGTGGAAAGTAATAGTTTGTAAAACTACCAAGTAGACCAATATCTGACAACTGAAAGAATTTCTCAATACTGAACCCTCTCATATTTGCTAACAAAGCCACGATTACACCCAAAAACGATATCATTGAAAGAACCTTTAGCGTGTTCGAGTCTTTCTTAAATTTCTGATGGAAGAGGTAGTAAATAAAGGCAAATGCAGAAAAAATTGGCCCAAAGATAAAATGATTCGCCAGTAATATTGGTATTACGAACAAGAGTGAGCTTAATTTAAACTTTCTTTCAGAAAGAATATTTAAGAAAAGAAAGAGAACAAATGTTTGGGGGATAATAAAAGCGAATGAATAAGCACCAGTTTCAAATACCATTATTGAAATTAATATCCCAAGTAAGACTAAAGATTTCTTTCTAAAATATCTGTTTAGAATTTTTGCTATTAAAACAGCGAAACTTGCTATTAAAGAGAAATTAAAGATTGTTGATGCTATGCCAGTATTAAGATTAAAGCCTGTTGTTATAAAAACCTGTATTGAATGAAAATATGTAGTATACCCAAGCTTCTGGAAGAGATTTGAGCATTGATTTGGAGTTAAACATAGTTTGCCATTTGCCATCTCTTTTGCGACAGCATTGTGTTGAAGGAAATCTGTACTTAGTAGTGCATCTGTTTTTATATGAAGAAACACATATATCCCAAGCAGAATAGAAAATACCCCTAGATATATAACAAAAGATCTTTTAAGAGAGACATAATTTTTAAGGTCTCTTTTAAAAAGAAGGAATATTAAAGAGAAGATTGTAAAGGTAAGGAAAAGATATGCTAGTGCTCTGTAAAGTGTTTGAGGTTCGAATTCTAGCCATTTAGAAAGGGAATATATGAGCAAATAGCTCAGTGGATATATTAAGGTAGATAGAACATATCCTATTCCGAAATATGATTTCTTTGTAATGAGTTTAGATATTATTGCTGGTAAAACAAATATTGATGATGTAGATATTATTGCGAAAACTAAATCATTGGATAATCCGACTGTTTGTTTAAAGAATATAAAGTAAAGGCAGTATATATAACTTGCCAGAAGAATAGCTGTAATTATTATTTTCTTTCTCATAATCCTTTACACTGTATTGTAATATCAAGTATATCTTTAATCTCTCCTACTTCATTGAGCTTGTAGGATATCAACACCGATGCAGATTTCTCGTCATATTCAATTTCGCCTTTTGTTGAGGATATTGCGATATCGCATCCGTCTTGTGTGTATGTGTTATTCAGAAATGTCCCGTATTTCGAGAATATTATCTTGGATATGTAATTATCGTACAGTCCAGAATTTTGTGTTTGTATAGTTCTTTGAATTTTCAAAGAATCTTTTTGTCTTGTTACAGTATCTGTCTTGGAAGTTGTGTCATTTTCTGTTTTTGCAGTATATGTTGGATAAATATATCCAATACTGTATCCAGATTTTGTGAAATTTACTAAGTCATTTTCAAAGAGATATTTTGTATTTTCTCCTTTAGAGAGGTAGTCATTTTGGCTATTTATCTCAAACCATAGTTTGTTTGGTATTGTTACTACTAAAGAATTATTTAAATATTCGTATATGTAAGGTGTGTTTAATATCCTTGTTCCATAGAGTATGGATATACAGAATGAAAGGATGATAAATATCAGGAGGAGTATTTTAACTAGTTTCTTCATATTTAAATATATGGGATATGTGTATAAAAGAAAAGGGCACCCAAATTATTTTTTTCGACAATTAAGTCAAATAGAATAATCCTCTGTAAAGAGGGGGTGCCCATTTCATATGGAGGTGGTTGTGGCTAGTTGCTGACGTTCATAACATCAACAGTTTTCAGGGTAAACCCTGGAACATGTGGACGAACGCTGTCTTGTATTTCTGTAATGATTTGTGCTTTGACTTCGTCATTCCATGGGCCGGAATAACCATTGAAGTAAATCAACTTGAGATCAGATGTTTTAATATCTTCCCCAACAAGAAATACAACTTTGGCGTTTCCATCTGCGTCTGGATCGTCGTGGCATGCCACAATTGTAAATTGTGACATCTCCGGCCAGCGATCCTTTTCAGTTGCGGTGGTCCAATAGGCCAGGTGCGCAAGCTGATCTGCGTTTTCCACTGGAGCTGGGGATGCAAGCTGTTGGTTTATTCTGGCGAATTGAACCAACACGATTATCCCGATTACCAGGGCCGCAATTACCAATAGACTTCCTACTCCTATCGCAATTCTTCTTAACATTTTATTCTCCTTTTTTCCTTTATGAGTGAATTTTTATTTCAAACAGTTTTGGTCGCCACAACCTCACCTCATATCCTACATATATAGATATATAAGAAATAAGGTAAAGTTGTAGCTAAAAGAGAAAATTATTTGCCATAACCTTCCATATGATACTTGTATAAATATGGATTATTAATCACATAATACAAGTTATTTTAAAGAACGTTGTTTCTATTAAAAGAAACATTATAAGGATCAAAATGACCACTATCTATGAATCTTTTAATAAGGAAATATGTTTATATTTTTAAAGGAGCAGAATCTTTATTTGTAGTTTCTAAAATTTACCAAGGTCTATCAATACTGTAGGGCAATGTATAAACAGTGCCCTACTCTATTGACCAAAAGCTATTAAGCTTTTGCTTTACTCTTTAGATATTTACCCTCTAACATCAAACCAATTCCTAAACCAAAAGCTACTAACGCTATACCAGCAAAGATACTCTTGTTATCTAAGATAAAAGATGTCTCTACAGGTATATGTCCGTAACCATCAGCTAAGATAGAAGATGTGTTAAGAAGTATAAAACCTAAGGAAGTTGCCAATACTGAAAATATGTTTTTCATAATTGACAATAATAAATTTATTAAAGAACTAAGAGAATTATACTATAAGCCATTAAAAATATCAATATATGTGTGTGGGGAGGCCGTGTGTCTTAAACAGGTTCTCCGTTTATGGAGACTAGGTTTGCAAATCTAAATATGCGGATGGGGGAGTTATAATACTTGCAAGTATATAGGATAAGATCTGCGTCAATATCTTTGATATATTTATTTTCATCAAGTTTGAAGATCTGATATATATACTCTCTTTGATTCCAGATGATTGTAATCTTGTCTCCTACTTTTGTATTTGGGAGGTTAAAGAAAGAAACTTTATTTCTATATTCTGTACTCCAGGAAGAATATCCAAATCTATGAGAGGCAATAATAACGGATTTGGTTGTTTGTTTAAGATAGTTTTGTTCGGGATTTGCATAGTCATAGACCATCCATGGTCCCTTATCCAAAGCTTTAAGAGGATCTTTCCCAGTTATTATTTTTGCTTTAACCCCGATCTTAGAGATAATTAAAGTATTCGTTTCTGTTAGAGAAATATCTTTCTCGGGCAACGTAATCTGTGGTGTCTCGGGAGGCTTAACAGTATCGTCCTCTTTCTTTTCTGTCACTGGAGTTTGAAGTGTTTCAGCTTCTACCTCTGGGGAACTAATATTTAATTTATTAAATATATATGGAAGTTGTGGATATGCAAGGAGAGAAAGAGATGCGAAAGTGAGGATAGCACCCAAAATGATGTATGTATTTCCAGTAGTATTTATGATCTTATCTCTTTTCATCTTTCTAATTTTTATTTCTTAAGAACTCTTCTAATATCATACCACTACTCTTCATCTGGAGTGTATTTGTTTTTCCAATGTATCTGTAGTGCCAACTTTCATAACTGAATCCAGTTATGTATTCATAACCATAAGGAAAACTCATCACAAACCCATATTTGTAGGCATTCTTTTGTAACCATGCACTTGCCTTTGTAGTACTAAACCTAGTCCCAATATTGTCACTAACCTCTTTGCTACTAAAATCTACAGCAGTACCAAGCTGATGTTGACTATGTCCAGCTCTTGCAGATATTCTGTCTGCAGCATCTACGTTCCCACCATTATACTGTACCCAGTAATTGTATGTACTTACTTGTGTAGCGTATGATCTGTATCCAGAAACTATGCTCAAATCTATGCTGTCTGCTTTTGCAGCATTAACTAAGTCTCTTAGGTCATTGATGAGTATATTACGAAGATAGAAGCTATCTCCATTCCTAATACCAGAGTTACTAGCTTTTACTAAATCACTTGGTGCATATGTGGAGGGTAACTTGTACTCCTTGTTTACATGAACAAGTAGATCATTACCACTTCTCTTTACTGTCTTAATATTGTTTGGATATTTCCACCAATCTACGGTTGTTTTTGTACCTGAGTATGCCTTAGGAAGAACCTTTTCTCTAACCTCGTTAACTTCAATGGTATTTGTAGTTTTAACATTGTTCTTCTCTATGTCTTGGGTATCTGGGATATCTATAGTAACAACGTTGAAAGAAAGAACTAGTGTTGAGAGGTATATCCAAATGTTTGAAAAGAATTCTGCCATAACACAACATATTAACATAAAAGAGATAGCGTGTTTCAAATCTGAGTGGGAATTAAGGGGTATTAACTCCCACTCATTGGTTATCTGTACCAGATATATGTCAGATAATCTTCTTCGACAAGAATAATTTCCCCTCTCTGGCAGACCTTTTTCTCCTGAGTTATGCTTTGGAAGAAGATATGTTTTCCAATTGTGGGATAACAAACATATTCTCCTTCTGGGAAAAATGTCGGAAAAGAGCTTAGCATCGTTGTTTCTTCTGTTCCAAGGCGAGTGAGTCTTGGCAAATCAGATTGTATGGATTGCTTGAGGGCATAATAGAGAAATAGTATTGCTACTAGTGCTAGCCCTAGGGTGAAAAATTTCCCATCGTTATCTTCTCTTGCCACCTTCTCCTCCTTTTTTAGAGAGAAATATTGAAACACGCTATATATAAGTACACGGATATGAAATCTTTGTGTACTATTTAAAAAGAACATTTAATTATACTACTAGAGGTTAAACTTTTACTACAAGAAGTTCCTATGTCTTTCTAGGTCAGGAAATATAAAAAGGGAGATTGTAAAATATGATATTAAATTAAAAATCCTTCCAGAATGTTAACAAAAGAAGACCTTAAGGCTATTGAGAAGATACTTTCTCCAAGATTTGATGCATTGGACAAGAGAATGGATGCCATTGAGCAAAGGATGGATGCCATTGAGAAGAGAATGGATGTTATTGAGCAAAGGATGGATGCCATTGAGAAGAGAATGGATGTCATTGAGCAAAGGATGGATGAACTTGAACAAAGGATGGAAAAAATTTATGTAGAACTAGATAGAAGAATTAGCAGTATTGTAGATACAGTTGGTGAAATGAGGGAGATGTTGGAAAGCTCTACCTTTGTCAGTGTAAATAACCGAGGGGATATTAAAAGACAAGAGAACAGTATCCAGGACGTTTACACAATGAATATTGAGGTTACTGATAGATTGGATGCTATTGAAGAACATCTAAATGCTAAATACGATCCATTAAGCAGAAGTCTTAAGGATAAGTCTAAGATAGATTATGAATTAAAGAGACTTAGAGGATAGCTACTGTAGCTACACTATCTTCTCCATTCATGTTCATTAGTTTTACACCAGATGTTTGTCTTCCAAGGGTTGGAACTGCTTTAAGCTCAGATCTAATAACTTTTGCTTTCTGAGAGATAACCACTATTTCCTCTTCGCCTTTCTCAATTATTCTTGCAGATGCTATCCTGCCTGTTTTTGGTGTTACTCTAAATGTAAAAACCCCTGTACCACCTCTCTTTTGTAGAGGATACTCTTTTAATGTTGTCATCTTGCCATACCCATTGTCTGAAAGTGTTAACAATTTCTCTTTGTCATCTTTAATTATTCCCATACCTACTACATAGTCGGTAGGATTCTTAAATTTGATAGCTGTTACTCCCTTTGTACTTCTTCCCATAGGTCTTACATCCGACTCTTTAAATCTCACAGATTTACCATCTGCAGTGACAATAACGATATCGTTATTTCCTGTTGTTGGTTTTACCCATGTAAGCTGATCGCCATCTTCAAGCTTAATTGCTGTTAATCCATTGGATCTAATTTTCTTGTATTCCTCAAGAGCAGTCTTCTTTATTACACCCTTCTCTGTAGCCATGAGGAAGTATGAGTATGCAATCTCTTTTCCATCCTCTGTTTTCTCTGTAATTGTTCCATTTGGATTTCTAGTAAGTACTGAATTAATGGTTTCATTCTGTTCTAGCTGTACAAGATTTACTAATGGTAATCCCTTTGCAGTTCTTCCGTACTCTGGAATTTCAAATATTCTAATGTTGAAAACTCTACCTCTGTTTGTGAACAGAAGAAGCTCGTCATGTGTGTTACAAAGGAATGCGTGCTCTATGAAGTCACCCTCTTTGGTCTCTCCTCCTGAAACACCCTTTCCACCTCTTCTTTGGGACTTGTATGTATCTGGTGGTAAGCGCTTAATATATCCAGAGTGTGTAATTGTCACAAGCATCTCTTCATTTGCAACCATATCTTCTTCGGAAATTTCGTTTACCTGTCCTTTGATAACCTTGGTTTTTCTGTCATCCCCATATTTCTCTTTTATCTCGTCTAAATCTTTTGCAATTATCTCAAGTACATGGTCTTGGTTACCAAGAATTTCATTGTATTCTTTAATATTCTCTTGTAATTCTTTGTATTCATTTTGTAATTTCATCCTCTCAAGAGCAGCTAATCTTCTAAGTTGCATATCCAAGATTGCTTGTGCCTGGACCTCTGTAAATTTGAAATTATCCATAAGGTTGGTCTTTGCACTCTCTTGGGTCTTAGAACCACGAATTGTAGCTATGACCTCATCTAAAAGATCTAGTGCTTTTAGTAATCCTTCTAAGATATGTGCTCTAAATCTTGCTTCTGCTAAGTCAAATTCATATCTTCTAATTGTTACTGTTAATCTAAAGGAGAGGAATAGTTCTAAAATTCTCTTCAATGGTAATGTCTTTGGTTCCTGTTCAACCAATGCAATCATGTTTGCATTGAAGACTTTCTGCATCTCAGTATATTTGTAGAGTTTGTTTAAGACAGCTTTTGGTTGTGCATCTCTCTTTAGAACAATAACAACTCTCATCCCTTCCCTATTCGACTCATCTCTAATGTCTGCTATACCCTCTATCTTTTTGTCTTTAACAAGTTCTGCGAACTTCTCAATCATGTGAGCTTTGTTAACCTGGAACGGTATTTCTGTAATTATGATGTTGAATCTTCCCTGTTTACCCTCTACGATTGAAGCCTTTGCTCTTTGAAGTATTCTTCCTCTTCCGGTTGCATATGCATTAAGGATTTCTTTCTGGTCATATATTATTCCACCTGTTGGGAAATCTGGTCCAGGGATTATTTCAATTAAATCTAGTGGAGTAATATCTGACTTGAATTCTGGATACAGTACAGATTTCTCCTCTGTTATCTTTTTTCTTAATTCTTCAATGGTTTTTGCAAGTTCAGGATCTGCAAGATCTACGTAGTTCTCTAGATAATCCTCTGGTTTGGAGTTTAAAGTTTGTGGAATAACTTCCTTTGCTTCCTTGGCTTTTCTTAACTCATTGTATATCCCTTGCCCTTCCCATTTGTTTCCTCGCTTAATCATATCCTGCAATGCAGTAATTAATTCTCTGAGGTTGTGTGGAGGCATTTTAGTTGCCATTCCTACGGCAATACCATCTGTACCATTTGCCAATACATTTGGGAAAAGAGCTGGTAGAACAGTTGGTTCTAATCTTGTACCATCGTAGTTTTGAGTAAATGTAACTGTACCCTTGTTCAAATCTCGGAGAAGTTCAATGGTAATCTTTCCCATTCTTGCCTCTGTGTATCTCATTGCTGCTGCGCTATCTCCATCGATGGAACCAAAGTTTCCCTGTCCATCTATGAGGACGTATCTTGTAGAAAAATCTTGAGCTAGTTTTACAAGTGTTGGATATACTACGGATTCACCATGAGGATGATAGTTACCTGATGTATCTCCTGCAATCTTTGCGCACTTTCTGTAGTGTGCTGTTGGTGTTAGAGCTAGGTCGTTCATTGCTACAAGAATTCTTCTTTGTGATGGCTTAAGACCATCTTTTACCTCAGGTAGTGCTCTTGATACGATGACGGACATAGAGTAATCCAAATAGTTACTTTTCATCTCATCTACGATAGATCTTTGTACGACCTCTCCCTGTTTAAAGGAAAGATTAAAATCTATATCACTTGTTTCTTCTGTTTTATTTTCTATTTCGTCTGGCATGGTATTTGTTTTCTTAAATATCTAAAGTAGCCTTACTTGCATACATCTGTATAAATCTTCTTCTAGGTGGAACTTCATTTCCCATTAACATCTCAAATGTTTTCTCTACCTCTTCTGCATCCTGTATCTCAACTCTCTTAAGAACTCTAGTTTCAGGACTCATTGTTGTTTCCCAAAGTTGATCTGGATTCATTTCTCCTAATCCTTTGAATCTGTTCTCTACGGGAACTTTCCCTTCCTTCTTTGCTTCTTTAACAAAAGCATCTTTCTCTGCGTCATTTAGGAAGTAGTATTTCTTTTTCCCAATCTCTACCTTATGTAAAGGAGGTTGTGCAACATATATATATCCTTGTTCTATTAAAGGTTTAAAGAATCTAAACAGAAGTGTTAATACCAAAGTTGTGATATGTAAACCATCGACATCTGCATCACTCATAATGACAATCTTATGGTATCTAAGCTTAGACACATCTAATGTGTCACCTATTCCAACTCCGAGTGCTGTTGTTATATCGTTGAATTCATTATTGGCAAGAACTCTATCAACTCTGTATTTCTGTGTATTCATAATCTTTCCTCGCAGTGGAAGAATTGCTTGAGTATGTCTATCCCTACCCTGCTTTGCACTACCACCTGCAGAATCTCCCTCTACGATGAACAATTCACTCTCAGCAGGATCCTTACTTGAACAGTCTGCTAATTTACCAGGAAGACTTGTACTTTCAAGAACACCTTTTCTAATTACAGCATCTCTTGCAGCTTTTGCTGCCGCTTTTGCTTTGTTAGCCAAAACTGCTTTCCCAATTATATTTTTACCTTCATTTGGATGCTCTTCAAGATATACAAGTAACTCATCTCTTACTAATTTACCAACGATACTTTTAACTTCAGGATTATTTAATTTGATTTTTGTCTGTCCCTCAAACTGAGGATTTGGTACCTTTACAGATATTACTGCAGTTAAACCCTCTCTTGTGTCGTCACCGTTTAAAGTGCCGTTCAATCCTTTTAGTAATTCTGCTTTCTGTGCATATGTGTTGAATGCACTTGTAAGCGCAGTTCTAAATCCAGCTAAATGTGTACCACCCTCTGGGTTGATAATATTGTTTGTGTAGCATCGAACATCCTCTTCCATACCGTCTGTATACTGAAGGGAGACTTCTACGAGTACGCCTGCTTCCTCTTTGTTCATGTAGAAAGGATCTTCCCCAATGGATTTCTCGTCTATGTTTAGAAACTGTACATATGATTTAATTCCATCTTCGAAATATAAATCATATCTTGTGTGTTTCTCTTCTCTCTCATCTATTACTGAAATTCTTAGTCCTGCTGTCAAGTATGCATGCTGTCTGCAGCTTTTAACAATTGTTTGGAAGTCAAATTCAATTTCATCAAAAATTGTGGAATCTGGAAGGAAGGTATGTTCTGTGCCTGTCTCATTAGAATCTCCAATCTGCTTCACAGGTGCTTTTGGAATACCTCTTTCATATACTTGTTGAAAAATTCCGCCATCTCTTCTAACTGTAGTTGTCATCTGTGCTGAAAGTGCATTTGTACATTTCATACCAACACCGTGTAGTCCTCCAGACACTTTGTATGCCCCGTCATCAAACTTTCCTCCGGCATGGAGATTAGTCATAACGGTTTCTAATGTTGAGACTTTTGTTTCAGGATGAGTTGCAACTGGAATACCTCTACCATTATCTCGGACAGTTAAGGAACCGTCTTTGTTAAAAATCACCCAGATATTTGAACAGTATCCAGCAATTGCTTCGTCCACTGAGTTATCTAAAATCTCAGTAAATATGTGATGTAAACCGGTTCTATCTGTAGAACCAATGTACATTGCTGGTCTTTTTCTTACAGCCTCTAAGCCCTTGAGTACTTGAATATTTGATGCTCCGTAGTCGCTCTTATTTGGCATTATATTGTATGAATTAGTAACTTAATTTCCAAGCACAAGTATCCTATATTTTACCTTTTTTTGGCAAGAATGTTAAGTATTTAGAGATACAATTAGTGCCTCTAATACAAGCTTTTTATTACAGTTTGAATCTATCTTTTTCTTAGAATCATTTAACAAATCTAAAGCACTTTTTAACTTCTTTGGGCTCTCAATCTTACCATTTTTTATTTCAAATTCAAGTTTCTTCTTAAATATACTTTCAATGTTCTCGATGAACAGTAGAGAATCCTCTTTGTTTTTTGAAATCTTCTCCACAAGTTGAAACTGTTCAACAAGATCAAGCTCAAGGATATCTGAAGTATTCTCTTCTTCCTTCTCTACATCTCCTTTTGCATATATTAATTTACCTCGGGAGATTATGGTTTGAAGGAGATTTTTTTCATTGTTTACACAGAGGATGTATATCGTGTTGTCACTACTCTCTTCTAATGTCTTGAGGAAAGAATTCTGTGCTTGAGTGGTCAACTTATGACTGTCAAGAATAATTGCTAATTGTGAAGCATTGTCGAATGGTTGAAAAATCATTTCGTTTTGAAGTGCTTTTATTTCATCTATACCAATACTGTTCTGTTGCCTACCATCTACAATATGTATATCTGGTACACCGAAAAGCTCTTCTAATTTCACAAAATTCATCTTCAAAAATCTATTAACCAAAAGTACAAGATTGCCATCGAGTATTTTCTGGTTATTGTTTATTAGAAGATATGTCATATCTGATTCTATCATATATATAAATATTGACTGTAGTAAGGTATTAGAATAAACTAAGAATAGTATTAGTTAAAAAACTGCCAAATGGATTCTAAGAGTTCGCTATTAAAATACTTCGAGACGAAAGGTCTGATTAAAGAAGAGGATGTTAGAAAAGTCCTCGTTGAAAGAAGCCGTTCCCCAAAGACTGAAGAGGTAATAATCAAAGAGTTTGGTCTTGTTACTGAGGATGATTTAGCGAAGGCAAAATCAGATATTTTTGGTATTCCATATATCGATCTAAGAAATATGGAAATCCCAGAGGGTACTATTGCTGAGGTAAATGTTGATGGTTTGCAGAAATACAGAGCTGTTCCATTTGATAGAGGAAAGGATTTTGTAAAGATAGCTATGGAAGATCCTTTCGATGTTCAGGCTACTCAAGCACTTGAAAGAAAATATCCACAAGGAACAAGATTAATTGTAAATATTACAACTAGGGAAAGTATTAATTCTGTCTTAGATAGGAGAATTGGAGAGGTTATGAGTTCTGAGGTAACAGAAGCTCTCGAAGATGTAGATGTTCCTGTAACAGAGATTAGTGAAGATCCAAATCTTTTAAGTAGTAATAACCTTAGCAATGCTCCTGTTGCAAGAATTGTAAATGCAATCCTTCAGTACGCCGCTATTTCCAAAGCTTCAGATATCCATATCGAGCCAATGGAAAAAAGATTAAGGGTGAGATTTAGAATCAATGGTGTAATGACAGAGAGATTAACTCTTCCAAGAGATTTAGGTCCAGCAATTGTCTCAAGGGTAAAAATTCTTTCGAATTTAAAAATTGACGAAAAAAGATTGCCACAAGATGGTAGATTCCCAATAAAGGTAAATGGTTCGAAGATTGACCTTCGTGTTTCAATCATGCCAACAATATTTGGTGAGAAGGCAGTTATGAGGTTACTAGAATCTGAAACAGATGGCATAACTCTTGAATCCACAGGTCTTCGTGGTAATGCATACAAGATATTCTTGGACAGTCTTGAAGTTACAAATGGTATTGTTTTGGTTACAGGTCCTACAGGTAGTGGAAAAACAAGAACTTTGGCATGTTCCTTGATGAAGGTAAATGATCCTAAGGTCAATATCATCTCATTGGAGAATCCAGTAGAAATCCGAGTGCCAGGTGTTACACAGGTGCAGATTAATCCTGATGCAGGACTCACATTTGCCAGTGGACTTCGTTCTGTTCTTAGACAAGACCCAGATATCGTAATGGTCGGAGAAATCAGAGACCAGGAAACGGCAGAACTAGCTGTACAAGCTTCTCTAACTGGACACTTAGTACTTTCTACTCTTCACACAAACAGTGCTGCTGCAGCTATCCCAAGACTTTTAGATATGGGTATTGAGCCATTCCTGCTTTCTTCCACAGTAAGAGTTGTTGTAGCTCAAAGACTTCCAAGGAAGGTATGTCAAAACTGTATCGAATCGTATCCTGCTACCCCAGAAATTGTTGCAAACATAAATGAGATTCTGTCTTCTGCAAAAGGATTCAATCTGGTTGAATATCTAAAAAGAGTTGGTGCTTCAAAAGCTTCTTCGGTAGAGGCTGACAAGAATTTTTTTAAGGTACCAGAAGTTGGTCCTAGTGGAGAGCCAATAATCTATCTGTATAGAGGCAAAGGATGTGATAAATGTGGTGGCTCAGGATATGCCGGAAGAATTGGTATTTTTGAAGTATTAGATGCTACTGACAGAATTAGTAGAATGATGATGGAAAATGTCTCTGACAAAGAAATCGAAAAAGTAGCACTTGAGAATGGTATGCTTACCATGACACAAGATGGTTATCTGAAAGCCTTGGAGGGTATAACTTCGCTAGAAGAAGTCATGAGGGTTTCAAAAGAGTAAATTTTTGATATAAATATAATATGGAAAATACAACTGCCCCAAATAGTAATACAAAATTTTCGTATCCAGACTTTGCACCTAGCAATCAACCTGCAGTACAGAATACAACTCCCCCTACTCCTCCAGAGCCAGATATAGATGAGGTTAAATATGTCGCAAAGCCAACAGAAATGCCAGGATTAAAACAGGAAAGCTCGGATGTAGGGATTCTTCCTACCGAAGATTCTGTTCCAGCTGCTTCTGCTGTCTCAACATTAAGTTCCATTGGAAAAGCACCAGACAGTTTGAATGACATCATGCCAGATTTCAAGAAACCAAAAGCTATGGTTAGAGAACCTAAGGCGAACAATTTGGCGGAACCAATATTAAAAGACGAAGATATTAAAAAGAGTGAAGAAATGCTGACTCCTGCAAATGGAAAATATACAATGCAGGAGCTATTCGCCTTGACTGTTAGTAAAGAGGCCTCAGATCTTCATCTTTCCCCTGGATATCCTCCGATCATTAGAATAGACGGAGAGTTGCAAGAGGTAGGAGAAAAGATTTTGTCACCAGAAGATACGGAGGAATTAATACTTGGTACACTCTCAGATGAAAAGAAAGAACTACTAGAAGTAAACAGAGAAATTGACTATGCATACACATATCCTGAGGGAAACAATGCTAGGTTCAGGGTAAATGCTTACTACTCAATGAAAAGTCTCTCTGCTGCATTTAGATTAATCCCCTCTCGTATTCGAACAATCGAGGAATTACTTCTTCCACAACTTTATCATCAATTTGCGAAATTAAAACAAGGACTTGTACTTGTCACTGGTCCAACAGGACATGGAAAAAGTACAACCCTAGCAGCAATAATAGAAGACATTAACAGAACAAGATTCTGCCATGTGGTTACAATTGAGGATCCTGTTGAGTATCTTTTCGAGGGTAAAAAAGCCTTGATAGACCAAAGAGAGATGAACGATGACACCCATTCTTGGGAGATTGCTCTTAGAAGTGCTCTTAGACAAGACCCAGATGTTATCCTTGTTGGAGAGATGAGAGATTTTGAAACAATTGCCGCTGCAATAACCTTGGCAGAAACAGGTCATTTAGTATTTGCAACACTACATACAAATAGTTCTTCTCAAACACTCGACCGTATAATCGATGTCTTCCCAGAGAATCAGCAACAGCAGGTGAGGGCTCAACTATCAAACATTTTACAAGCAGTTGTAGCTCAAAGATTGATACCTCTGGACAAGGGTGGAAGAAGAGCAGTATCTGAAATCATGATTATGAATTCTGCAGTAGGAAACCTAATTAGAGAGGGCAAGACTCACCAGATCGATAACGTTATAAGAACAAGCTCAGATTTAGGTATGGTATCTTTGGAGAAAGCATTGGTTAACCTTGTAAGAGAGGGAGCTATAAATGTACAGAGAGCTCAAGAGTATGCTGTATATCCAGAGGAAGTTTTAAGATTACTAAAAGCATAATAAATGAAGAAATTTAAATACTCTGCCAGGGACACAAGTGGGAAAATTGTAAATGGAGATATGGAAGCTAAGGATGCAGGAGCAGTTACAGACATTCTTCATGATAGAGGTTTAATCATAGTTACCATAAAAGAATCATTCGGTTTAGATTGGGAAAAATTGGCAGAGATTAATATCGGTGGAGTCCCAATGAAAGACAAAGTCGTCTTCATGAGACAAATGGCAACAATGGTTGGTGCTGGACTTCCTCTTACCAGAGCATTAGAAATTATGGTACAACAGGCTTCAAATCCCATGTTCAAAAGAGTGTTAAAAGAAGTTTTGTCTTCGGTTCAATCAGGAAAGTCTTTCGCAGACTCTTTTAGAGAACAGTCAGATGTTTTTGATCCAATTACATTAAATCTAATAGAAGCAGGAGAAGAAAGTGGTAATTTAGAAACAATACTAGAGAGATTAGCTACAGAGTTAGAGGAGAGTAAAACATTAGGAGACAAATTAAGATCTGCGATGATCTACCCTATTATCATCCTTGTCATTATCGTTGTTGTTATGATCCTAATGATGCTTGTTCTTGTTCCTTCGATGGCTGAGATTTATGGAGATTTCGGTGCTGAACTACCTTTGGTCACGAGAATTTTAATGAGTATGAGTGACTTCTTTCTAAAGTACTGGTGGGCAATCTTAGTTGTTATCGCTGTAATATTTATTGGTATGAAGTACTACTTAGATACTAAGAAAGGTAAGAGAAATTTTGACAAGCTTGTACTGAAGATTCCTGCTATTGGTGCAATTATTACAAAAATACAGCTATCTCAATTTACTAGATTGTTGGCATTGCTTCTAGGTAGTGGTCTTTCAATTATGAAGGCATTAGAACTAACCGCTCAATCCCTAAAGAACGAGATGTTTAGAGATACAGTAATGTCTGCAAAAGAAGAGGTTGAAAAAGGTGGTGCATTAGCCATACCAATTGCAAGAAGTGAATACTTTCCTCTTTTAGTAAGCAGTATGATTGCTGTTGGAGAAGAAACAGGAGAAATAGATATAGTTTTGGAGAAAGTGTCCCAGTATTACAAGGAAGAGGTCAATGTTGCAACAAGTAATCTTTCGTCAATTTTAGAACCTGTTTTCTTGGTCATAATGGGTTTGGCTGTAGGTTTCATAGCTTTGGCCGTGTATATGCCTATGTTCCAGCTGTCTTCAGCGATTGGGTAGGTATTGACATGGATTTGAAAGTTATGTAACTTATTAATAGATAAATTTATAACTGTTCCAAATATATGAGAAGGAATTTCTATGAAGCATTCACTCTTGTTGAGATGCTTATCGTTATGGGTATCCTTATTATCCTTATGGCAATAGGTATTACTGCGGGTAGATTTGCTATCAATAGAGCAAACGATGTAGCACATCAAAATGCTGCAGATCAGTTGTACCAGGGATTGCAGGCTTACTATACTGATGAGAGAGAGTTCCCTGATCAGCAACTTCCTTCTGCTTTAATAACAACATTGAACAAATATATGGATGAAGGAGTATTTAAAGGTGGAACAGAAACAACCTTTATGTATATTGTTGAACCAGCTCACAGACAGTCCCTATTGGTATGTGTAAGTCTTAGAGGTCTAGCAACAGACAACAATAGCAGAGATGATGGTGGATATTACTGTAATGGAAACGGATTCGGAGATGATGAGATGCCACTACAGATAACAAACAAGAACTTTGAAAATGATCCAACAACACCAGATGCAGACTTCACTACATTGGTAGCCTTCTATACAGCAAATGCAGCAACAATTGCATCTGACTGGGATGGTAATGCATTCTAAGAATTTAGATTAAGAATCTTAAAACCCCTCTCTCGAGGGGTTTTTCTTTTACTATGTTATAATCAAAAATGATTATCATATATCTTTGTATATTCTTTTTAGGTGCGTCATTAGCAAGTTTTCTTAACGCTACGGTATATAGACTCGAAAAGGGATACAAATATCCAGAGATAGTAACTCTTAACTCCCATTGTGAGAAATGTAAGAAGCCTCTTAATTGGAAACAGCTATTTCCAGTCCTGGGTTATATATTCTACAAAGGAAGATGTCCGAATTGTAAATCCGCTGTAAGTATTTACTACCCAATCTCTGAGCTAATTCTTGGAAGTGTTTTTCTTCTGTTCTATCTCTACCATATCCCCCTATTCTTTTTTGTAATCGTTCTTTTTCTCTTTGTGCTCTCTTACTACGATTATCTTAGTAACTCTGTTCCTAAGAATCTGGTACATGTAATGCTTGGCCTTTGTTTTCTACTTTTTTTCTTCTTCAATCTTAATCTTGGAAGTATATATCTACCACTTATAATCTGTGGAGTATTGCTACTGATAAATATCTTTAAAAAATCCTTTGGCTTGGGAGACATCCTTATCCTCTTTAGCATAGGTATACTCCAAACGTTTGGTGAGTTTCTAATTACATTCTGGTTAGCAATCTTCATCGCGCTACTCTACTCACTAATCTTTGTGATTAAGAAGAAAACAGATATTAAAAAAGCAAAAATTCCAATGGTACCATTTATATCCCTAGCCTTTAGCATCTCTGTTTTATATGGAGAAGCTATCTATGAACTGCTTCTTAAATGGATGGGAATATGATAAATTATTATCATATGAACAAAAGATACAAAGCATTTACCCTGATTGAATTAATTGTTGTAATGGGTATTCTCATAATTCTTATTTCTCTTGGGATTGCAATTGGAAGATATGCCATACAAAAAAGTCAGGATACATACCACAAAGATGCTGCTAGGAATCTTTATGCGGCATTAGTCAAATACAAATTGGACAACAAAGAATATCCCGAGTTAGGAAACTGTAGCGGTTGTATAGAGGAAGAATTCTTCGCGTATGCACTTGGGTATAATGGAACATCCGATCAACATATCCTTGTCCCCTATCTTGAAGAAGAAACTAATTTTGATGGTGGAACAGATGCTACATACTACTATGCGGTAGATATTTATGATCAACAATTTGTCGTTGTCTGTGTCTCTTTGGGAGGAGTCGATGATGAAAATCAAAAAGGATTTTATTGTACTGGAGATGGAATTGGGATATTACCAGAAGACACCCCTATCCTTTCTCAAGATATTGACTCTCTGGAAAGTGGAGATCCATCTGCACTTTCAGTATTAAGTCTTGATGATTCTGATTGGAGAAGGAAAGACTACTTTACCCAAAGTCAGTAGATTGATACTACTTCTTTTCTGTGATACATTTAAGTGTTGAATTAAGTATATACTGCCTTGTTTTCTACTCTCAAAAGAAAATATCCTGCATACACTCTTTTAGAGCTTTTAGTTGTTCTGTCGATATTCTCCATCCTAGGAGCTATGACCTTTGCATCCTTCGATGGATTACAAAATACAGTTAAGATGAACGAATATATGCTAAGTTTGGAACAGAATGTAAGAACAGTTCAAAGAGAAGCAATGTTGCTAGAGAGAAATCCTGGAGAAGGATGGCTGTATGGGTTGGGAATAGATTTTTCTGCTCAAAAAGTATTCAAATGGTGTTCTCCTTTTTCTGACTACGGAGATATTAAAACAAAATCCAATTTACCTGCATACAATCCAACAGCAAATGTCGGAATTGGTCGAAATGGATGGCTCCCAACAGATAGAAGTATTAGTACTTCCTCAAGTTGTAGCGGAGAGGGTCTTGTAACATTGGCTGGTTTTGACAAATCGACAGATCTTCCCAAATCAGACATAGTAATTGGTGATGGTATCGGATATGTAGTATTTGAATCAATCTCGGGAAGAGCCTTTTTCTACAATACAAATGGAGAATTAATCAATTACAATGTTGATGGAAGCCAATCTGAAAATGTAGTTAATTTTGTTCTAACAGTGGATCCACAAGGTACCGGAAGAACTAGGCAATTTGTAATTAATAATCTATCAGGGAAAATATCATCATCAGTACTATGAGAAAGCAGAGACATTTAAAATATGAAGCATTGGGTTTTGTAGAAGCACTTATTGCCATAATGGTAGTTGGAGCTTCTTCTGTTGTTCTTATGCAGATAGCTGTAAATACAATGCAGGGGGTAATCCAAAACGAGAAAATTGATACCATGACGCAGTATGCACTTGAAGGTTCTGAAATAGTCAAAGAAATTGCAAGACAAGAGCAATTGACGGGAGAAGATCTGTTCCCAGATATCCCAGGATGCTATGTCCCATTAACAGAAAGTGGTACATATACCTTCAAACAGGGTATCGACGGCAACATTCTGTATATTGAAGCAGATGCCCAAAGAAGTGAATATGTGTCTAATGCAGTTATCAATGAAGATTTTTTTAGAATCTACTGCTTTGACTCTTATTCTGTTGGAGATAGATATGTATCAGGTAATATTCTTGTCGGAGAACTCAACTCTGATGGAGCGATAACAAGAGGGAACAATGTCAAAGACTATTCTTATTTTACTGTTGTGACTCTATGATAGATTTAAAGAATAAGAAATATGAAGGGTTCAGTCTAGTAGAGATGTTAATTACCATTGCAATCATGGGAATGGTTATGCTTATTGCTTCCATTACCCTCTCTACATTGATTAAAATATCTACAGTATCTAGTAATAAAACGAGAGTAAGAAATGAAACAGAATTTGTTCTTGAACTTGTAAGGCGAACTGTGAGAAATTCAAATCCTGCAGATGTGAGTATTTATAACTCTTTAGAAGCAAGAACATATGACTCTGCAAATGACCGAGTTACAAATAATCCCGAGATACCAGATATCTCAACTGTTTATGCACTACCTCTTGGAGAGAATATTACAGGAAATGAAATACACTTCAAACCATATGGATATGTAAACTGGATATGTATTGGATTCTTTAGAGATATGGATCCTGCAAGCGATATGGGATATGTTATAAAAACCTCTACAAACGATTTGTGGGATAACCATGATAAATGTTTTGATGGTACTACAGAAGATTATCGAATGTATACAATTGGATTAAACTCACCAAGTGTAGATATTAACTCCTTTAATATTGCATATACAGAATCATCAGGTGGAAACTACATTGTAAGGTTTGACCTTGCTGCACAACCCGTAGATTGGTATTTAGGAGAAAGTGCTCCTGTTGCTCGGGAGGTATTTAGACAGGCTGTAGTTTCAACAGAGGGAATAAACTGGTAATATATAAAATAGAAATTGCATATTAAATTGTTAAATTTTAAATATGGCTAAAACGATATTGATAGTAGAAGATGAGAAAGACTTACTGGATTCCTACAAAGAGTTGGTAGAATCTGCGGGTTTTGGTTGCATGACAGCTGCCGATGGTTACCAAGGATTAGATATGCTTTCATCTCAATTGGGTAGCATTGATCTTCTAATTTTAGATTTAATGATGCCTGGAGTTGATGGATTAGAAGTATTAAAGGCAATGAAGAGTAATAAAGAAAAATATGGGGACATTCCTGTTGTTATACTTACCAATATGACAAGTGATACAGTTATTAAAGAGGCTTTTGACCTAGGTGCTTCCTCATATCTTGTAAAAATTGACTTGGATTACGAAGGACTTGTTAAAGAAATCGAAAAGTATTTAGGTTAATACAAAATCAAATTACTTTTTGATATGATATATAAACTATTTAGTTATAAACTGCTCAAAATATGGCAAAGTTGCCCGATCATGTAGGTATAGATTTTGGTACGCACTCTGTAAAAGCTGTAGAGCTTAAGAATATCTTTGCTGAGACTCCAGAACTTGCAAACTTGGGTTCACAGATTACTCCTAAGGGAGTGATAAACAGTGAGGATAAGCTTGACCAGAAGAAATTAGCAGATGTACTAAAGAAACTCTATGATTCTTCTGGGATAAAGAATAAAAATACGGTAATGGCACTCCCAGAGTTTTCTGTTTTTACTAGATTCTTGGAATTTCCTGGTGTTAAGAAAGAAGAACTTAAAGATGCTGTGTATTTTGAAGCTAAACAGTATATCCCTATGCCTCTTGAAGAGGTTCAGTTGAGTTATGTCCCCATTGGTTTTAACCAAGAGAAGAACGCCCCAAGAGTGCTTCTAGTTGCTGCTCCTCTTAAAATTATAGATATCTACATTAATATAGCTACCTTGGCTGGATTAGAGCTTGTGGCCATCGAGACGGAGTCTGTAGCTATGGGTAGAGCAATGTACAAAGCTACAAAGAAGAAGAATCTTGTTATGCTAGATTTTGGTGCAAACAGTACAGATATGAGTATTCTCTCAGATGGATATTTAGTCTTTTCTCAAAGTATTGCCATTGGATCAGATTCTCTTACTCAATCCATTATTAACAAATTCAATTTTGAATACCCAAGAGCTGAAGAATTCAAACGAAATTACGGTGTTGTTGAAAATGTACTTGAGGGAAAGATATACAATGTCGTATCCCCTATTGTTGAATCCATAATGGTAGAAGTAAGAAGAGGTGTTGAATTCTACAAGAACAAAACTCTCTCTGCATCTCCTACCGAGTTCATCCTAAATGGAGATGGAGCTTTGCTTCCTGGTTTACCAGAATATGTTTCAAAGAGCTTAGGTGTAACAGCATCTGTTGCTATGCCATGGAGTTCTATAAAAGTAGACAATAAATTAAAAGATATAATAGCAAAGAGTGGACCTTCATACTCGGTAGCTATTGGTTTGGCATTAAAAGATGAATAAAACCCCTATTCAAAATAAAAAACCGGAAGATGCTCTTCTTATTAATAAAAAGAAAGAAGAATCTAAACAGAAAGTTGTAACCCCTACTCCTCCTTCTACTCCTGCAAAGGAAAATACAGGGATCAATCTAATTCCTAATCTTTCTAAGGCAGAAGTAGTCCACGAGAAAAAGAAGAAGAAGCTTAATATGGGAGCTGTAATAAGTTTGATGACTTTGGTTTTTGTTTCTATCCTAATTGTTGGTTTCAATATCGTCTCGAAGATACAATTAAATAGTGAGAAAGAGAAACTATATAACTATGAACAGAGGTTAAGTTCTGTATCTTACAAAATAACAGGAAATAATGAGATAAGAGAAAGAATATCCCTATACAAAGATATCCAGAAAGATGCTTTCTCTCCAAGAACCGTTATTGAGTATATAAATAGCATTGCTGCAAAAAGCGGGAGTATTAATGTCTCCTCCTTTGATTTCGGAGGGCAGCTAACCTTTGATTTGGATGGTAATGCATATACTTTGGAAGAGGTTTCAAAGTTTTGGTATTTGCTTTCCAATGATAGTAAAGTTGAAAGTATCATTCTCAAATCTGTAGGAAAGACTGGAGATGGGGTTAGATTTTCTTTTGAGGGGAAGTTAGTATTTACTGATTTTACATCATCAATATAATGGGAAACTTAATTAAGAAAAACGTTAAAGAAGAGAGAATAAAGAAGGAGATAGAAGCAGTAAGCGAGAAGATTAGTAAAACGAAATTGAAGTTTACTGATATCCTAATTCCTATCTTAGTAGTCAGTGTCCTAATTATGCTGGGTATCTTTGTTTTCATACCAATGATTAAAGGTGCTTTAGCTGTAAAGGCAGAATACAAGGAGATAAAGGGTAAGGAAGAGCAGCTAGAACAATTAGAGATAGCTCTTAACAATCTTGATGAGACAACGCTACAGACAGATTTAGTACATGCAAAGAATGTTATTCCAAAGACTTTAAAGGTTTCTAGTTTTATATATTACATAGATAATCTTGCTTTTGAAAAGAATCTTTCATCTGAAGAGATATCTGCGGCAGATATCAGAATTGGGGGGAATGATACAAAGAAAACGAAATATATTTTAGGTGTAAGTGGACCCCTTGCATATTCAGGAACATTGGAAAATGTCCTGAGTTTCTTGGAAAGTCTCTACTCTGCTTCGCCATATATCATATCTGTTGAGAATATCTCTTTGTCAGAATCTAACAAAGAGTGGAAAGTTGAACTAAATGTAACAGGATATTATGTTCCAGAGAATATTGAGGACTTCAATCTATATGGTCAATTTTCTCCATACACTGCGGATGAAAGTGTAGTTAAGATATTTGAAAGTAAATCAGCTGTTCTAGACTAGATCTCGTCGTAGAGCATATCCCCTTCTGTAGTGTTACCCTCTTGCTGTGGTTCTTCTTTCTTTGGTTCTTCTCTGTTTCCTGCTTTGTCGTCTTTTATGAGGACTTTTACTCGTCTATCTGTTCTAATTGCATTAATTGTAATCAGATCTCTGATTGCATTGATAGTTCTTCCCTTTCTACCTATTACAACACCCTTGTCCTCTTCTGCGACATCTATCGTAAGAATAGTGAGTCCAGGAAAGTCTACACTTTCTTTCTCTTCGATACTTACGCTATCTGGGTGGTTTACTATCGATTTCACAATGTGCTCTAGTAGCTCTTTCATATCTATAAATAAATAATTAAAATACTTTAATTATTATACTACTACTCTTGCTCCTTTGTCTTCTTTTCAGTATTAGGTTTGTGAGAACCTCTTTTCAAGCTCTTGATTATTCCTAATTTTACAAAATGTTGGGCAACAGTATCTGTAGGTTGAGCTCCATTTTTTAACCATGCAGTTGCTTTCTCTTGATCAACTTCGAAAACCTTAGGGTTACTCCTTGGACTGTAGGAGCCAAGATCCTCAATTGGTCTTCCGTCTCTCCCCTTAGAAGATTCGATTACCACTATTCTGTAATGTGGATCTCCTCGTCTTCCTATTCTTTTTAGTCTTATTTTTAACATAGTGATGGATTTTATCAGATGATATATATTAATTCAAGGATTTAAGCTCTTTTTCTATTATCTCAATAGCTGCCAAAGCTGCACTTTCTTCAGCTTTTTGTTTACTTGTACCCTGTCCTTGAGCTTTTTCCTTCCTGTTAATGAGAAGAGCGACAGTAAACTTCTTGTCATGATCTGGCCCCTCCTCTTTGACTATTTCATATGTTGGAGTGGTTTTGTATCTTGATTGTATTATTTCTTGAGCTTGAGTTTTTGGATCTATGAAAAGATTGTTCTCGACAATATTGTCTATTTTAGGTACCAAAGTTCTTGTAACAAACTGAATACAGGATTCCATTCCACTGTCGAGATATATGGCTCCCAAAACTGCTTCGTAGGCATTAGCAAGTAAATAATCTTTATCTTTACCACCAGAATCTTTCTCACCTTTTGACATTTGAAGATGTTCTCCAATACCAAGCTTCCTAGATTCTTCAGCCAAACTCTCGGTTCTTACAACTGCTGAACGAATGCTTGTTAGTTCACCCTCTGCTTTGTCAGGATATTTTCTAAAGATGTAATCTGAAATTATTAGTTCCAAGACAGCATCGCCAAGATATTCCTGCCTTTCATTATTTTGAATTTTTGCACCTTGATGTTCGTTGAGATATGATCTGTGTGTTAGTGCAATTTCTAGTAACTCAGGGTTCTGAAAATCCAGACCAATATTTTTTTGTATCTCATTAAGATTTTCCATTTTCTTTCTCGTATATTGCTCCTAATACACCATTTACAAATTTACTACTTGTTTCTCCACCAAATTCTTTGGCTATCTCTATTGCTTCATCTAGGGCTACTTTTGGAGGTGTAATTTTACCAATGAA
>Ga0209318_1000702_pt1 | contig 29173 bp, 69 predicted proteins | sample RifGroE1_FD_183999 | JGI IMG/M metagenome (GOLD analysis project Ga0209318, IMG submission 183999) | Groundwater microbial communities from Rifle, Colorado, USA - Groundwater E1 (SPAdes) (version 2) | ecosystem: Environmental > Aquatic > Deep subsurface > Groundwater | place: Rifle, Colorado... | reverse complement strand
TTTATGAATTAAAGAATTATGATTGGGAAACAAATTTAGCAAACATAAAATTCCATAATACAAGTACACCAGATGGAGAAAGAGATTTATTTGAAACTATTAGTGGTAAACCTGTAATGAATTAAATAACATCAAACTTAGCTTTGTTAGTATTTTAAAAATGAAAGAAAGAGGTAAAATTAATGATTAAACTATATTTTACAATTAAAATTTTAGTTCCAGTGGTAATAATATCTCTAATGTTACTATTAATACTATTTGTATTATTAAAATCTAAACTAGATAGTATATTCAAGAAGAATTGTTACAAATGTAAACAATATAATCTATTTGATGTTGCAGGTGTAGGTGATGGGTGTAGATATAAATGCAATAAATATAATAGAATAGATCGTAGTGGTATGAATACTCGTATTCATTATGAAAAATGTAATGAATTTGAAAGTAAATAAAAACTTGCGATTAGAAAAGGAGTGCAATTAAAAATGTTAAGCGAACATGATGCTGAACTATTAAGTAAAAACCAACCGCATAAATGCAATGATTATGTTATTTATTTTAGTCTTTCAAGAGGTTGGGAGTTATATAATATTTACAATGATTTTGTGATGAGAAATATTAATTACTGTCCATTTTGTGGTGAAAAGTTAAGCAAATAAAATTAATGGATGGTTAGGAAGGATGATTAATTATGGATAAATGGGAATTAATTGATTTTAAATGTGTTACTAGAGCACAGGGGGTTAATGGATGATTATGAATTCTATACTTTAAAGAAAGGCGAAGAAACTAAAATAGTAGACGATTATACTTTTAACAAAATGAAAAGATTGGGTTTAATAATGTCCTAGCAAACTGCGATTTTCTGGGAACGTATTTAATGAAAGAAGGGCCTCATTATGTTTGATAAAATTGAAAGTCTAAATACAATTCTTAATCTAAATTTAAATCTACACAAATTTTATATACCTAATAATTATGAAGAATATCGCAATCTTACTGATAAATTTGAATTATGTACCATTAGAACAGACCATAAATATATATCGGAGGATTTGCCATTCTACATATTTGATAAGCAAAAAGATAATGATGAATATTTAGATTTAATTTGGGATGAATCACAAGCAAAACAATATAAACTCATAATTAGTGATGGTATTAAATATGACAATATTCAAAAATATAACATGGTTGCTAAAATACAAAAGAATGGAGATTTCATATTTGAAGCATCCGACTTAAAAATCCCACTTAGGCATATGTATAGACATCCTTCCTCATTATTATCGTGTACTGGAAATTTATCGGAGGGTATTCACTTATGGCATATGTTTAATAAAAGATATGGAATAAACAAACTGATAATTAGAAGGGATTTATTGACTTTGTATAATTACGGATTATTTGAAAAGTGGTTAGAGGTAACAAAATATCCGATTCCTGTAGGTGTTAAGTCTGAAAATATAGTATTTTGGCAAATAAAGTAAAGCAAGTAATTAAAACAGCAATTTTAAATGAAAAAGGAGTTACAAAAATGTTAAGTGAGCAAGAATTACAAACAAGAGTTGAAAAACTTAAAGAAATAAAAGAATATTTACATAATCGTCTAAAGTATGGGGATATAAATGATATAGAGTTTGAAATATTAAGATATGATTTAAATATTGTTATTGGAGAATTACTTATTTTAGATTTTGTTTTAACAGGTAAAGAAAACGATGCTATATATCGCATAAAAGAAGGAGAATGAACAAAAATGACATTATCAAAAGAAAACTACGACAAACTAAACACAAATTATCTCTATAAGAAAGAACCAATCATTGATAATAGTTTTTATATTGGACAAACATCTGCTACATATCATTGTAAAAATTGGACTTTTAAAGTTTATAAATATGATAATGGAAAAGTGTATATGAGAGATACTTATTTTAATGATTCTAATCACAGTTATGAAATCACTGACGAAAATATTAATGAGTTTGAATTCATCTTTGATTTTAGAGAAGTAAAGAAAATAAGAGATCACGAATATGATGAATACAATGAGGATGATATATTTCGTGTTGCCACTAATAGTGTGATGAGCTATCCATTGATATAATGTTTTATAATTTTCGTCTCTATATAAAGGATATTCTTTATTTGCATTTAAATAATTTACTAAATTCGTATAATTACTTACCCAATTGTCATCACGAACATTCCAAACAAAATCAATATTATTCAACATAAGTATTCTTTCTTTAGATAATATATAGTTTTTTCGTCTTATATTTTTCACCCACAAACCAAGATTTTCATTTTTATACTTTTTGTTTGTTTCAATTAAACAGTTCCCGTTCTCTTCAATATAACTCTTTAATAAGGTAAACATTTTATCGTGCGGTGGACTGTATTGGGTAAATAAAGATGCTGTAAAATCAAATAGATTGCTAATTGAGAAGAAAGAGCAGGAGATAAGATCATTGAAAAATAAATTAGAATGGGCAGAGAATGATTTAGTAAGACTGAAAGGAGAATAATTTATGAAAGATTTATTCGGCAAAGGAAGTCTAGGATACTGGATAGATTTTAAACAAAATAAATTATCTGAAGAAAAAATACTCATGCTTAAAAAGATTGAATTTATTTGGGATACCAGAGAAAAAGTTGTAGACAAATCGTTATCAATTTACCATATAAAGAATTTAATTATTTCTAATAATTTGCCTACTAAAGATGTATGTAATGAATTATCTTTATCTAAAACACGAGCATCTGCATATTGCACAAATGAATCAAATATTCCACAAAAACATGTACAAAAAATTGCTAATTATTTTAATATAGAACCACATTTGCTTCAACCACAAAAAGGAGATGGATGTGTTAAATAATCATAATTTACTCTATATCCAAAATATCCCAATCCTACAGCCCTACTCCCAAGCCACTTTCAAAACCATAAATTCCCATAAAATTCGACTTTCATTTGGTTTAAAGAAAGGAATGATTAAAACAATGGATATTAAAACTCATTTGCACAAATTATTTTATGATGAGGATTATCAAGTCCAAGATCAAGAAAGATGCAGAAAAGCAATGGAGGAATATAGGCTGAAATTTGAAAAATGTTCAATACTTAAAGAAACCAATAGTCATTATTCAGGATCTTCCGAAATGACTCAAATTGTAAAAGATAGAACATATTTATTCTCATTAATATGTAATTGTGGTGCTACAATCAATGGTGTAATATTAAATGGAAGTAAAAGTGATAAATTACATTGCAATTGTGGATTGGTATGGGAAGTAAATAAACCATTGAAGGAGGAATAGATAATGCACAAATACTTCAAAGAATTAGACAAATCAAATAATATCACAGGACTTTGCAGTATTAGTTATAAGAAAAATGAGAAGTTATTGGAGTATTTTTCTAAGGTATATAAAGCAGTTGAAATTACGGAAAAGGAATATGACAGATTGAGGAGTATGATCAATAATGAGCGATAAAATAATCCAAAAACTATTAGAAATTAAAACTGATTTTGAAAAAGAGAAATATATTAGTCAAGAATCATTTAATAGGTTATTTTCTTTTATGGTTAAACTTGAAGAGGACAATGACAATCTTGAAAAACAATTATCCTATGCTTTAAAAACTGGTGGAGAATATTTAGAAACTAGTATGATACATAGGTGTTTGAATTAGTATTAAGAAACTATTAAAAATAAAACATGAAAGAAGGAAAATAAAATGAGCAGTTCAGAAATTATTAAATGTGATCTATATGATTATCAATTCAAAGTATTCACAAGACAAGAGGAAGAAATCCATGATAGAGAATATTATCCTGTAACAAATTACTATCCCTTACCAGAAGAGAATGCTCATCTTGTTAGAAATTACATATGCGATACTTGCTATAATGATATTGGAAATGTGGTAAAACAAAGTCTTATTCAAGCAGGAGAAAAGTATTTGAATGATGTAGAAAGTAGAAAAACTAAGAAATTGAACGAATATCTAAAATATATTCAAGAAATAGATAAAGAATATCAAGAAGTTAAAATATACTGTGATAAAATTAAATCTATTGGCAGTATTCTTGAATTAGATAAACAAACCATTAAAGATTTATCATCTATGTTTTCTAACAAATATCCATATTCTACAGGAACTTATTATTTAGAACATGCACTGGATATTGAAAAAATTACTAAACATCATATGAAAGAGATTGGTGATTGGGAGAAAGAATATGGCATTGAAATTAGTGAATATCCAGATGGATATGGGTCTTGGGATATTGTTACTAAAGAAGAATTTAAGAATGTATTGTTGGATAGTGAAGTTGAGAATATAAATGTTAGACAAATTATTGAGCTTGTTAATAGTATTTAGGAGGGAGGAAAATAAAATGAAAAAACTTGAATTGACTTTAAATGAATTATATTTTCTAGCATGTCAAATGGGAAAATTAAATCAAAAGCGTGAAAATAGATATGCTAAATCAATTTATGATAAAGCAATTGTATTATTTAATTAAAAGGAGGTGAAAAATTAAACATGCCCAACACAGAAAAGTTTTATCAATTATATCTTGCAAATAAACTAACTCTAGATGATATAGATGATTATATTGAACAGTGGCATACCGGAGATAGTAAAGAAGAAATATATGAGTTCTTAGGCATGAGTCAAGATGTTTATAGATTATGGGTTGAAACAAATTGTTTGCCAAAAACAAAGAATGATGAAGGAGATAATAAAAATGGGATATAGAGATCAAGGAATATACTTTGATAAACAAATTTCTCTAACAAAATCAATACTTCTAAGTAATGAACTAGAAAAAGAAAGAATTCATGATTATTTTTATATTGATCCAGATAAATTTTTATGCATTAAAGATGTTCCTGGTGAAGAATTCTGGGAAATAAATAATCGTCTATCAAGTTTTCAAGAAGGAAAGTGGTATAAAGGCACTAAGGATCTTATGACATGGAATAAAAGAGGTACATATATAAATCTATTCAAAGGGTGTGGAGGATGTACATACGATAATTGTTTTGGAGATTGTGATAATCGTAGAGGTTCGGCTACTCCAATGACAGAGGAATTTTTTAAAGAGCATTTTATTAGTTCAGTAGAAATTAGAGAAAACTTAGAATTAAAAGCTAAAGAGAAAGGAATTTTTAATGGTTGGACAGAAGATAAAAAATGTTTTCAATGTGGATCATCTAATATTATGTATTTTAAAATATATGATATGCCTTGGTTAAAAAGTTGGGTTTGTGAAAATTATCAGATAGTTTCTTACTCAGGAAACAAAATGTATGAGGATTATTATAATGACTCCAAGAAAAGAAAAGATATTTGGTTACATGATCATGAAATTGGTCAGTTACTTGCCCGTTTAAATGGAAAATATAATACACAAAGTACAAGAAAACCTTTAGAAAAAGGAACAGTACATCGTTATTTTTTTCAAAAAATTAATAAAACACAAATACTTGATGAATATTAATAAATTTAAGAAAGGAGAGATATAAATAATGAAAATTGAATTAACTAAAGAACAAATGCAAGCAATTAAAGATGAATCAAAATTAATAGTTGATAATGAAGAATGGGAATATGTAGAGCAAGATGGTGAATCTGAGGAAGATGAGCATGGTAGACACTATTCGCATATTTATATGAGAATGTCTGATAGAAAATGTTTTAGGGTAAATTTGTTTTATATTAGATATGGATATGAAGATTATGTATTTGAAAGTGATTCACAAGATAATGTGGCCTATGAAGTAGAGAAGAAAGAGATTATTAAGTATGAGTGGAGGTATGTTAAATGAAAACAATTTGTTTTACAGGGCACAGACCTGACAAACTTAAGAGAGGTTATGACTTAGAATCATTCTCTTATCAAAAACTTAGAGGAATATTAAGAAACAAAATAGTTGAAGTAATTAATGACATTATTGATAATCAAAATGAGAAGGAATTTAAATTTATCTTCGGAGGAGCAATTGGGGTTGATCAACTCATGTTTTCTATTTGCGAAGAATTAAAACAAGAAGCAAAAGAATATGATGCTTGCGCAATTATACTTGAGATTGCAATTCCTTTTGAAAAACAAGCAAGCAAATGGTATGAACGAGATGTTGACAGATACGAATTACAAAAACAACATGCAGATATTTTAACATTTGTTGATACTGTTGAAGGATATGATTTTAAAGGTGTAGCAGTAGGTGAATATCATCCTGCCAAGATGCAAATTTGGAACAAATTCATGTGTGATAATTCAGATATTGTTATTGCTGTATGGAATGGTAGTAAGGGTGGTACTGCTAATTGTGTGAATTATGCTAAGAAACAAGGCAAAGAGATTATTGTTATTAATCCAGATGAGATTTAGAGTAGGTTGTTTTGATTATTATTTGTAATTATTTTGTTAAATTAATAAATAAAAATTGCTTGACATATGGTTGGTGAAATGTTATAATTATTAAATAAGATAATTTAAGGAGGTGAATACATATGTGTTTTATAGAAGTTGATATTGATGCAATCATTGAAGAAAAATGTAAAGATCCTGAATTCAAAAGAGGATATGAAATTGCTATGGAGAGGTATAGTGGTAAGAATATTGGTAAGAAAAGATATAAGACAATTGATAGAGTTAGAAGGATGAGGAAGTAAATCGCCAACCTTGGCGATAATGAAAGGAGTTGATGATACATATGATTGTAATATAATAATTGATGTGAATTATGATGTGAAAAATGATAAACAAACGGAGGAACATTTAATGATTTCAACCAATACTAATACTAACAGAGACAAATATATGATAATATTTTCAATGAGATTAGCAGGAGAATTAATGGCTCAAGGTTTTCATATGATTAATATGAGGCCAGATATTCATGATCCAAATAAAAAAGTATACATATTTAATAATAGTTCAGATTTACAAAACGCTATATATAGATATAAAACAATGAAATAATAAAATAAGGAGCAAATTCTTTGGAGCATTTCAGTGATTTAATAAAATTAGAGGATATAATAAGTTGGAAACCAAGTGATATGATTCTTGGTACAGCAGGTACGGGTAGAGGCAAAAGTTACTTTATTTTAAATGACTTATATTATTATTGCAAAGAGCGTAATTTAAGTATTCTATTTCTAACAAATAGAGATATTCTAAAAGAGCAATTTTTAGAAGAAGTAAAAACGGAAGAGAAACAAGATATTATAACTTTGATGAATTATCAAAAAATAGAAGCAATGATAATGTATGGTGTTCCTATAGACGAATACGACTTTATTGTGGCAGATGAAATTCATTATATATTTGGGGACGCAGACTTTAATAGAAACACTGAATTAATTATTGAATGGTTGATTGATATAAATTGCTCAGTAAAAATTCTTTTATCTGCTACAAGTGAGCATGTTAGAAATTATTTAGAATTACATAGAAAAATCAAACTAATAAAGTACACACTTGACAGCAATAGAGATCACATAGTTAATACATATTTCTATGAGGATAATACTGTTCTTATGAAAATGCTCTTTGAATTGCCATTAGAAGAAAAGGCTATATATTTTGGTAATGTTGATAAAGTATATCAAGCAAGTTTAGACTTAAAAGATGCAGAATTTTTATGTAGTACAAATAGTAGATATAGTAAATTAGCCAATCAAGAAATTAAGAAACAAATAATAGAGGAAGAAAAGTTTGAATGTCAAGTCCTATGTACTACTAGCGTAATAGATAATGGAGTAAATATTAAAGATGAATCTGTAAAACATATAATAGTAGATTATTTTGATATTGATACAATAACACAATGTCTAGGAAGAAAAAGAGTTTTACATGAAGAAGATACAATTAATATTTACATAAGAAATAGGAGTATAAAAAGTTTGAGAATGAGTTTAAGTAATTTTAAAACTCAAATTTCACAAGTTAAATATTTAGTTGATTTTGGTGAACAAGAATTTGTTAAGAAATACGGTAGAAAGGATTTAAGCAATTGTATAAATATAATAATAAATAGTAAAGGCGACACACATCTTGAAAGAAATGACATTATGTATATAAAACAACTTATAAATATAGAAAATGCTGAACTAATGATTGCCAACAATTATGATTTTATTATTTGTCAAAAGCTTAATATTAATTATTCTACTGTAAAAAGATTAGAGGATGAATATGATGCCTTAACACTTGCTGATATTATTGCCCAATACATAGGAATAAAAATGTTTGAGGAAGAAAGGGAGGAGTTCAAGAATTTATTGATGGATAAATTGTTTAATACACCTGATGCCAGTCATGGAAGTTTAGGAATGAAAACTATTAATTCATTATTTGAGGATAATAATTTAAATTTTAATATTATATCAAAAACTGAGAATTCTAGAAAATCTGATAAATATAAGAAAACATATTGGATAATATCTAAATTAGAATAATAATAAATAATATTTGCCCTAAAATATGCCCTCTATTGATATATCAATAAGAAGCAATAATTAGGGCAAATAAAAAAATAATTATTATAATAATATAATTCCTGGAAGGAATTTCGGGACACCGAAATTACTGTAATGAAAAGCTTCCTGCAAGGACTAATATCAAATTAATGTGAATGAGGAAACAAATAATAAGACCGTAGAGTGTTCATTTCGTTCCTCATTCACGCTCTGACCTTCACAAAATATTTCGCTATTCGCTCAATATTATTGTTCGGGATTAATGATTTAAAATTTTATTTCCTATAATATATAAAAGGAGGTGATAAATAAATGATATTAGAGACTGAAGAATATAATAGATTATCCACAACTCAAAAAGAAGAATTACAAAGTTGGATAAAAGGAAGATTCACACATCGTAAAACTATAAATAATCATACTTCATATGGATATAAACATGTTTTTGAAAATGATAGACATGGATTTTATATTTCTAATGAACAATTCAAAGGTGCTATATTAGAGGCAGGATATTATCCAAGAGATAAATTGGTTAAGAATTGGAGTTTTTATGTTAAGTTTTTTGCTTTAACAAATGATAATATGAATTAATTTAAAAGGAGAGATTAAATGTTAGAATTAAATAAAACATACTGCCTAGATAATTTAGAACTAATGAAGCAAATACCTAATAATCATATAGACTTAATATATTGTGATATTTTATATGGAACAGGTAAGAAATTCAAAGATTACATAGATTTAAAACCAATTAAACAAGTAATAGAAGAATTCTATATTCCAAGATTACAAGAAATGCACAGAGTTTTAAAAGATACTGGTACAATATTTTTACAAATGGATTTTAGAATAGTTCATTGGATTAGATGTATTATGGATGATATCTTCGGTTACAATAATTTTGTGAATGAAATTATTTGGTCATATAAAAATGGTGGTGCATCCAAATCATCTTTTAGTAAGAAACATGACAATATATTGTTTTACTCGAAAACTAAGCAATACAAATATAATAATATTAAGGAGAAATCTTATGTCAATAAGTCTAAAGGTTATAATCCATACACTGAAAGATTTAATGATGAAAATGGAGATTATGTTTTAACTAATCCAATTGATGTTTGGGATATTCAATACATAAACGCTCATGATAAAACAAATAGAGTAGGATACGATACTCAGAAACCAGAGGCATTGTTGGAAAAGATCATACTTGCAGGAAGTGATAAAGGAGATATTGTAGCAGATTTCTTTTGTGGTTCAGGTACATCACTTGTGGTTGCTAAGAAATTAGGTAGGGATTTTGTAGGTTGTGATATTAACCAAAGAGCTATAGAAATTTCAAATGAGAGATTGAATAAATAAACTATCTATAAAGGAGGACAAAATAATGATCAACAACACCCTAATGGAGCCAGAATCATAACTCTTGGTGAAAATACCACTCAAATTAGTCAAATCGTACACAAAGATAATCCAGAATCTTTAGGGATATGTTTTTGCAATAGTTTTACTGAAAATAATAAACCAGAGGGCAATGTAGTAATTATTAATATAGTTAATATTCAGGGTGTAATCAGTTATATCAAGGCATTGACAGATATGTTGGCAACTTGGGAAATTGAAGGAGCAGAGGAGCAATTAGAATTGTTAAGAAAGAGTTTGGAGGAACTTTAATGACAGGAATCAAAAGAAAATACATAAATATCAAATGGGACAAAATGCAAGCTATTAAAAATGGTATAACTATTTATCATGTACATTGCATGAAAGAAAAATGGGATATGTTTAGAGATGACTGGGCACAAGGTTTTGATTCAGATTGCTTTGGGCATTGTAGTGAGTATGAAAAATGTAAAGATGCTTTTAATGATAAACAATATCATGGAGAAAATCATATGAAATTAATTGTTGTTCCATTTGATAAGGTTGATTGGCATGATGATGAAATTAGAGTTGTGGAGGATGCGAGATGAGTAAAAATATATCAACTTATACAAGAAAACAAAACATTAAAGATGTAATTGACAAAATAATTATAAAAACATTTGATATAATTCTATATCCATTAAGACTTATTTATTATGAATATGATGGTTCAGATTTACAGGCCAAGCGAAAAGTTAAAAAAGCATATAAAAAATTAAAGAATAATATTTATAGAGTTTTATTAGATGATGGTTGTGTTTATATTACCGATCTTTATGTAGGTCAAGAATATGGTTCTTATGATATTGTTTCAATTGGTGAAGAATTTGTTTTGCTACATTATTCTAATAAATCTGAGAAAGTAGTATTTGATGAGATAGAAGATATTTTAAGAGGTGATGAAAGTTTAGTGGTGGAGAGCATCGGAGTCAGGGATTTGTTTAAATATGGTTATTTTAAGGAAGATGGTAGAGTTATTAAGGTTATGATTATTGATAAAAAATAAATATTTAGTATCAATGAGGAGGTTTAAATAAATAATGTTTAAAGAAAAAGTAATTACTATTAATATTTTTGATCCTGAAATTTTAAAGGTAGGTACAAAAATACATGCAAAATACAGAAATATTATAGAAGATGATTATGAAGATTGGTTATTTGATTTTGATGGTATTATTGGTATATATAGAGAAGAAGTTTTATATGTAGAAAATCCAAATGAAGAAGATGAGTATAGTTTAATTGCTGATAAGTTTTATCCTAGACAGTATAGAGTAGATTTAGAAGATGTAGAGGATGGATATTGGGTGTTAGAATTGTCAGAATAGTTTAAAATGTATGTTTCGAAGCAAATCATAAAGGAGGTGATTATAGAGATGGGAGTATATTTAAGAGATAATAAAAGATATGGAATATTTAAGGCAGATTCAAATATTGGAACAGTAACCATAGAGATATATAAGTATGGATTTGGAGAAAAAATTGAAGTATTTAAAGATAAAAAATTCTTACATGAAATTAACACATTAGATTATATGGACGAAGATGGCGAGGACGATGATAATTATTCTTGTTGTTTAGCAAATTATCTAGAAACAGATGATGAATTGATAGTTGGAAATATTAAAATTAAAAAACCATTTTTAAGATGTATAAAAAGATTCAAATGATTTATATAAATAAACAATACCATATAAAGTTAAGTTTTAAAGCATACAGAGGAGGCGAGGTGGCAACTATGAAACAATATATAGTTTGGGTACGTGATAATGGTGCAACTTGGGAATCGTATTATTTTGATACATTAGATTCTGCTAATAATTTTATAGTAAATAATGAATTAGACGATGATTCATTAGAGATAATTGAAAGTAAATAAGAGGAGAAATAATAATGAGAAATTATACATTAAAAACTATTGATACATATGGTTTATTTGGAGATAAAAAAGATTTTACTGATAATCAAAAAGAAGGTTTAAAAAATATAGGATTTAAATTAACATTTATGGATACTATTTGGGAAAAATACATGGGTAATTTTTTAGATATGATGTTAATACCAAGTAAGAAATACTTGTATTTTTATAAATCTAGTCATTTTCTTCCTTGTGAGCTTAGTGAAAATGTTAAGGAAGAAGACACTTTAAAAGAACTAAAATTGATTGGTGTAATTTAAATTCCTTAAAATGTTAATAGGATTTAATAATAAAGTGAGGATGATTACAAATGAGAGAAATTAAATTTAGAGCATGGGAACCATTAAATAAAAGTATGATATATTTCGATGGTTTTATCCCATTCACAATAGGAGAGAGGTATATTGAGGGAGCTTTAAATGCACAGAATCAAGAAAAAAGATATTTAACAACTATGAATTACGATGCTATTGAAATGATGCAGTATTCAGGCCTAAAAGATAAAAGTGATAAGCAAAATGAAGTGTATGAAGGCGATATTATTGAGGAAGTTGGATGGGAGGGTGATTGTTATGTAGTTGAATTTATTGATTGTGCATTTTATGCAGTATTGATCAATAATGTTCCTAAATGTTTGCGCACAAAATATATTAAATTAGATGAGATGTACAATTTTCAAGTTATTGGTAATAAGTATGAGGATTTAGATTTGTTGAAAGGAGAAGATAAATAATGTTTTGGAAAAGAAAATACAAAAAAGCATTTGAATATTGGCAAAATAAAGCTCCTGTGCATCCTATGACATGTGGTAAGGGATGTGGAAATTTAGATTTAGAATATATTGATGAAAATAATGTTTTGCATACATATTGTAAACATTGTGATTATAAACAACAATTTTTTCCTGAAATGTTTTATGCTCATTATTTACAACATATAGAAGGTAGAAAGTTGAAAGTTAAACCATTCTTTAGATGGTATGATTTATGGGTTGGGGTATTTGTTGATACTAAAAATGAAGCTGTTTATATTATTCCATTTCCTATGTTTGGTATAAAAATATGGTGGAAATATAAATCGTTTTTAGATTTTTTAGATGAGGAGTTAAAATAAATGACAAAACAAGATAAGATAAAATTCATTAAAGAATGGTACGCACTTAGAGATAATATGTGCAAAAAATATAATGATATTTGTACAGAATGTCCTTTGTATGAATTTAGTGATGGTTGGGCTGATGAAAATGGAGAATATAAATATATTCATAATTGTAAATATGATTTTGAAGATGGTTTTGCTGAAGATATAATTGGATTAATGGGAAATGTTTAAAAGTATATATAAACTAATAGGAAGAAGGAAAATAAAATGATTGAACAAGATATGATGATTTTACAATTTATAATGCCATATGATGAAATTTTAAAGGATGAAAACGCTTATTGGGAAGAAGATACCCAAACTATGTATTCATCCGAGAGATACTTGGCATTAATAGAATTTAACAAACATGGATTTAGAGTTTTGCAATTTGTACCTAATCGTTATAAGGATCATAAGGCAGAATGGGTTTTAGTAGAAAAGTGTGAATAGTATTTACATTATTTCGATTTGCACAATTAAAAGACAAAATTGATGCTATAAATACATAAATAATTATTCTAACCATCTTGTAATCTCTTGCAGGATGGTTTATAATGTATATATGGAGTTAAACGAAGGAGGTAATACATATGCGAAAGATAATTGATATTATAACTGATTATCAAATAGATTTAAGTCCGTATATTGATCTTAATTCAATAAAGATTATTAGATTGTGGACGCTATATGATGAAAAGACAATGTGGGATTCATGTAAATTTAATCCTATGACGGGTAAATCAGTTGAAACTTTGGATGATATTTATCTACAACATCTTAAAGGAGTATTCTTAGAAGACCACATTCATGATTGGAGAATTAGAAATGGTAAACTTGATTATTATTCTAGGATTGTAGGACAGGGAGAAAAGATAAAAATATTGATTGAATATGAAGATAAATAACCCAAACAAATTATATTTTTAATCTATAATGAGAGGAGAATATTTATGAAGATTATTAAAGTTGATTGTTGTTATGAGTGTCCTTATCATGAAACAGAGTGGAATAGAGGGAATCAAAATTGGGATATATGGTGCAAAAAATTTAATTTTAAAATTGGTAGCGGAGACGGTCTTTCATTGCATGAATTAGAAATACCAGAAAATTGTGATCTAGAAGAGTTTTAAATTAGCACAAAATGTTGCTTTTATATTATGAGTTAAAAATTAAAGGAGTGAGTACATATGTTAAAGACAATTGATTTAATGAATAAATCTGAATCAGAATTAATAGAAATGTTTAAAGATTACTCAGTAATACAGTTAAAAGAGTTTTTAACATTCAAAGACATACCTTTTAGGCCAAGTTTTGGAAGAAAGAAATTATTTGAACTGACTGTATCTGAAATTTTAATGTTCGGTATATATTATAGAATTGGTCATCAATAATCCCAAGAAATGATGTTTTTATATGATGGAAGGAGAGATTTAATAATGAGTAAATTGTATTTATCAAAACAAAATGGAGACTATGATGACTTTGATATTTTAACAAAAGAAGATGACGAAGAATTAGTAGTTGCAGAACATGTAAATTATGTAGATGCTATGAAAATTATTGAAATATACCATAGTTTTGAAGATAAGGATAAAAACGAAATTGAATTTAAACAAACAGGTATTATCCGAAGAGTTGATGATTTGGGGAGGGTAGTTATCCCAAAAGAAATTCGTAGAGCAATGAAAATTAAAGAAGGAGATCCATTAGAGGTAGTTGCTGTGGATGATGGCATAGTTTGTTTTAGAAAATATGAACCAGAGAAAGAAGGAAAGTAATATGAAAGAAATTAAACCATGTCCGTTTTGTGGAGGTAAAGGTAGAATTATGTTTGGAGGAGAAACTTCTGTGTGGGTGAATTGTCAACAATGTGATGCAGATGGCCCTTGGGTAGAGAGCAATGAAGATGATGCCATTGATAAATGGAATACTAGAGTATAAATGAATCGTTTGATAGGCATTGGAGGTATCACAATCTTATGGAAATCTTAATTAATAGCACTAAAGGTATCAACAAAGAATTTCTAAAATTAGACAGAAAAGATTGGTTAAAAATTATGAACACCAATCTAGATGTTGGAATAGTTATTTGTAGAAAAACTGATGAAGTTTTAAAATCTATGGTATACAATGATACTGCTACTATTTATTTCGAATATGAAGATAAAACAATGTTCTATAGACATTATGATATCAACATATCAGATTTAAAGTATTATCTAGATATACTTATAGCACAGGATAATATTTGGTGCATGAATTATATTACTTTACTTATGGGCAGAGGGTTTAGAATTGGTGATATTCTAATTTTTGAAAATGGGAAGAAGGGAATAGTTCTTCCTCCAAAAGAAACATATAGGAGTGGTGTTCATTATAGATTGATTAAGAAAGACGGAAGCTATGGAATAAAGGAATTGACTTTGCATGGTGGAAACAATCCAAAAGTAGAAAGGAATAATAATTATGTTTAAAGTTAGAGATAAAGGTGATATGCCAACATTTCGTGCTGATTTAATTATTAAAACTGTATATGGAATATTAGAAGATAGTAATGGTTATCCAAAGTTTTTGTTCTATGAAAAAGGTCAATGGATTTATCGTTCTGCTAAAAATTATGTACCATATGGCAATGAATAAGAGTAAAAATAAAATTATCAAAAATTCTTATCTGCCTATTGATTTCAAAACATTAAATGGATATAATTAGTTAACAAATTAAATAACTAGGGAGCAATCATGAAAAGAAGCATAGAATGGCAAAATACGTGCAATGCTAATTATATCAATATTCACAAAAGAGTATCTAATGTCTCTCCAGGAATTGTAAGTAAGTTAGGATACAATGAATCAGATAGAGCAATTATAGGATTCTCAGATGATAGGCAATTGTTATACATTAAGAAGTCAGATAATGGTTTAAAGTTGTCACTCATTAATAAGCATTGTTTTGGAAGAACTTTTAGTTCTGTTTCTCTTATTAAGAATTTTGGTGATATTATTGGTACTTATGAATTTGATAGTATTGATAATGATTGTGTAGTGGTATTGATGAAAGTATGAAGGAGAGATTATTAATGTACAAACATGATGGACAATTATTAGCAAAAACTATGAAAGATCAAAGGGATAAATTAAATCTTACTCAAGAAAAACTATCTGAACTTACAAACATACCTCTAACCAAAATTATTCAATATGAAAATGGTGACAATGCAGATATGCCTTTTTATGAAATTAATATTCTTAGTAATTTCTTTGGTGTTACAATTAATTATCTAATCACTGGAGAAGAAAGTAAATTCGATGATAGTGATTTAGCCAAGATGTTAAGCAAACCTTCAAGACCTTGCTATTGTGGCAATAGTAATTTAGTTGTTGATGCTGATGAAACAGGATTTCACTTTATATTTTGTCCAGAATGTCAGAAGCAAGGACTAAGAGGAAAAGATATTGAGGAAGCAGTTAAGATGTGGAATAAGGGGAAATGAAGGAAAGGAGGAAGATTAAAATGAATTTAGAGCAAGCAATTTCTATTGCATCATTGGCTCATGAAGGACAATTAGATAAAGGTGGAGAACCTTATATTTTACATCCCTTAAGAGTGATGATGAAACTTAAAGATGAGAAACAAAGGATTGTCGCTGTATTGCATGATATTATTGAAGATACTAAGGCGACTAGACAATATTTATATGATCAAGGATTTGATTATGAATTAGTAGATACTATTATGATTTTGACTAGACGTAAAGATGAGAATTATGATGATTATATTGACCGCATAAGTCATAATGAATTTGCTATAGAAGTCAAATTAGCAGATTTAGAGGATAATATGGATTTATCTAGGATTAAGAATCCAACAGTAAAAGATTATGATCGTGTAGTCAAGTATGGCAAAGCAAGAGAGAAATTAATGAATGCTTTAGTTAATATGCAATAGCATAAATCAAAAGTTTTAATGTATGGAAAAGGAGTGGAATACTTTGAATAAATTAAATTGCCCTCAGTGTGGAAGTGGTAAGATTAGAATTTATGAAGAAAGAATTATTACGGAAGTTAGAAAAATCAATAAAGATAATACCGTTTCGAAAAGAAAAGAGAGATTTCCTATAAGTAGTGCAGGATGGTCTGGAATTGAGTGTTTGGAATGTAGAGGAATGTTTGATTATGATCTAGACAAAAATGGGAAAATAATTGAGATATTTAAAAAAGATTGAATTTGTAAATTGAGAGGAGAATAAAATTGAAAAAATTAAAAGTATATGTTGCAGGTGCTTATTCGGCAGATACAGAAGATGGTAAATTACAAAATACTTTAAAAGCAGTTGACGCAGGAATTAAAATATTTAAAATGGGTCATTATCCTTATATTCCTCATTTAACCCACTGGGTAGATTTACGAAGTATAGAAATACATGATCATTTAACATATGAAAATTATATGGAATGGGATGATGTATTTCTACAATGTTGTGATGCTTTTCTATATTTAAGTAAATCAAAAGGGGCAGATGTAGAATTGAGTAGAGCAATAGAAATGGGCAAAAAGATTTTCTATTCTTTAGACGAAATAATAGAAGTTTAATTGATAAATAATCCCCGTTGAAAGTAGAGACTTATAGGAATTTAAAATAATTAGGATATTTGAAAGGAGTAAATAATATTGATAGGTCTACAGGATTTAGTAATAAAGCAAAATATAAAAATACCTATATTAGCAAAAGAGATAGGAGTACATGAAAGTACCCTATGGGAGTGGTTAAGAAAAGAAAAAGTTCCTAAAAAATATTTGAAATTCTTAGCTGAAAGATTTAATGTAGAAGAAAGTTATTTCAATAAACAATTTGACAATTTAACCACATACAAACCTAGACTAAGAGGTTCAAAGAATGATTATAAAATAATGGATGATTATGTGATTATCTATATTTATAGAAAAAACGGAGAAATATTAGAAGCATATATTGATTTAGAGGATTTAGATAAGTTCTTTAAATGGGAATATTCTTGGGGAGCGAACAAAAATAGTAAAAATTATTATTATGTTATTACTAATATTTATCACAATAAAAGAGATGGTATAAGTCCTCAAACAATGTATTTACATCAGTATATATTAGATTATCCTGAAGATTGTGATATAGATCATCGCAATCATAATGAACTTGATAATAGAAAAAACAATCTTAGAATTTCTCCACACGATAACAATAATAAAAATAGAAAAAGTAAAAATTCAAATAATAAATCTGGTTACAGAAATGTATATTGGAATACTAAAGATGAAAGGTGGGTGGTTACTTTGCAAATTGAAGGAAAACGCAAAATTGAAGGAAAACGCAGGGAATTTGGTAGATTCAAGTTTGATGATTTAGATAAAGCAGGAGCAAGAGCCGAAGAGATGCGACAATTGCATTATAAGGAATATGCAGGGAAGAATTAAAACATACATAAATAATAATTAGCCTAAAATAGATAATTCGATGGATAATAGAAGGAGGAAGAGTTATTTATGGGGAAAGCAGAAATTGGCGAACTTGTAAGAATTAAAAGAAAAACTGATAAAAGTGTATCATTCTTTGAGTCTGAAACTAGTATTGGTGAAGTAGTTGCCCATGTTGCCGATTTTTATTATGTTAAAGTATTAGATACTATACATGAAGTTATAATTGAAGATATTGTTGGAAAAGTAGAAAAACTATCTAAATCTAAGCATATGCAGTAGGTATAATACGGTAATTTTAAATCTAGAAATGAGAGGAAGTTAAGATTATGTTAGGTTCAAGAATATTTACTGGTTATTCCAAAGGAAAACTAATTGATTGGAAGGAATATATCGCATATCCAGATTTTTTCATGGAGAGAAACAGGAAAGCGTGCATACAAAGTGAACTTGATTTAGAGAGACATTATACTTCGGAATTACACCAAGAGTTCTCAGAAAGATATTTAAGAGCAGAGGAATTACTCATTCAAAGCACAGGTTGTAATATTTCAGTTATCACAAAGCAATCACCTGCCGATAGGTATTTAAAAGCATGTGTCCAGACTGACACGTTAAGTAAAAATATAATTCACTACATGGAAATTAATATGAAAAGAGATTCATCTTCAATTACCGAAGAATGTGGTCAATTGTATAGAGGTAGGACTTGTAATGAAGAAGAATGTTCAAGGTGTTATTATATACCTAAGTATATGGTCAAAATTGAGGAATAAAATGGCGATTTGCTTTGAAAGAAAGGACATATAAAATGGATAAAGATTGTTGTTTGTTGTGCGGGTTTTCAACACTGACATGTGAGGACGGGAAACCTGATATTGTAAAGCTATATTGTACATTTCTTCATAAAGAAGTGTTAAAAGAAGTTCCAGAAGGATTTAATTGTTCAAGAGAGATAAATTATAAAATACATTCATAAAAAGGAGATTCAAAAAATGAAAATTAATCCACACATCAAAGAAGATCCAGACACATTCATTTCAAATAATATGAAACTTGCTAATTATGTCGCATTAAAATTTTATCACAAACTATATAAACAAGGCCTAGAAAAAGATGATATTCTAAGCATAGGATACATAGGACTAATAAAAGCATATGAAAAATTCAATCCTACTAAATTTAAAGGAGAAAATGGAAATAATATTAAATTCAGTACATATGCTGTTCCTGTAATCACTAGTGAAATTCATAATAATATTCGAGATCATTATGATTTAATTTCTATTCCAAGACCAATGAAAGAAACTAGTGTAAAAATCAGAAAAGCAGGATATGTTAGAGAAGATAATCCAGTAGAGATTTCTGAGAAATTAAATATTCCTTTAAAATTAGTTAAATCAGGAATGGAAATATTGGATGCAGGATGGATTGATAGTTTGGACAGAAGTGTTAGTTTTAAAGAGTCAAAAGGAAATGCTTTAGGAACACTGATTGTAGGTACTACTAGTAATGACTTAGATAATGAAATAATTATTAATGATTTTTTAAGTTTGTTGGATGATAAAATGTTGGAAATTTATAAATATAGATTTTTACATGGTATGAGTCAGAGGGAAGTAGGTGAAAAAATTGGAATTGGTCAAGTTAGTGTTAGTAGGATAGAGAAGAAGATATTTCAATTGGCTGAAATGTATTGTGGAGATATAGCGTGTTAAGTGGAATTTAGTTGTAGAAAAATGGAATAAATGGGAGTATAATAAGGGCATGAGAGGTGTTCGCGAGGTGAAAATCATGCAAGACATTATTAATACGATTAAAACTTCTACTAATCCTAATGAAGTAAAACAAATTTTAAAACCACTAAAAATCAAAGAAGTCATCAAAATTGCAAAAGGTTTAGATGTTTGTATTAGAGGCAATGAGAACAAAACTGAGATTATTAATAATATTATTTTAGGGATTATGAAATAGAAGGAGAGAATGATATGCAAGTAGAAATTATTCACACAAATGAAACTGGGCAATGGCAATGGGCAGTACAATTTGCAGGAACAGATATGTGGTTAAATGCTTTCGAGACTAATGAATTAGCCGTAGAATATTGTGAAATTAACGGCTATGTAATTAAAGAAAATGATTAAAGTTTAAAGGAGAAAATTATTATGCATGTAAAAGTTCTTCTCACAAATGAATCTGGTCAATGGTTATGGGTAGTGCAGGATCTTGAGACAAAAGAATTATTAAAAGAATTTTCTACTTATCCAGAGGTAGAAAAATATTGTAGTGACAAGGGATACGAGATTAAACTTTTTGGTAAAAATACTAAGAACAATAAATGTAAAAATAAAATTTATTAAAGTTGTTGACTTATGAATTAATGGTATGGTATGATATAGATAAGAAGAAATTTGAGAGGTGGAATACGCATGGTAAAGAAGAAATATCCAGTAGAGGAAACTAGTTGTGTAGATTATTGTATTTGCCCTTACTGTGGTCATAAATTCGATGGTCAAGTAGCAATGAATAATAATTTAGATGAGCGAATTATTGAATGTCCTACATGCGAAAAGGAAATGGAAGTATTTCCTTCTGTAAAGTACACATGTACTGCAATTCCAGATTAGGATATAGTGGAGTTTAAAGGAGGTAAATAATGAAAACTTATATGACGGTTTTTATTCCAGAGTTAGAAATTATGAAAACGGTTAGCAAAGATATTATTAAAATTGACTTGAATAACCCATTTACAGTAAGTGGTAGAGAAGATAATTATTATAGAGTCAACCCATATTTATATTCTAATAACGGACATATTATTGATGCAATAAGTGAAAAACAATTGAAAAATCTAAATACCTACGAAAGCAAAGTTATTGCTAACGGTGAATACTTATCCGATATATTAGAATTCAATATTCTATATCATCAATTGGATAATATCGGAGTTATAGTGACTTATACAGGTGATTGTGATAATTATGAAGGTAAAAAAATTGCGGTTAGTAAAATGATTGCTTATGCAAATGAATTAAAAGCAATTTGTGAGAAGAGAGTTTGAGTGACTAATTTTATGGCATAGTAGAAGGGAGTATAAAGTTTATGAAAGAAAGAATATTAGATTTTACCAAAGAACCGAAAGAGGATAATATTAAACATGCTTTGATTGATGCCTATTATGTAATATTAGATATGTTGTCAGAAGAAGATGAGAATAAAGTTAATGCTGATTTTAAAAATTATATGGAAGAATGTAAAAAACAAGGGAAAGATTATACACCTGCTTATCTTTGGGCATTGCAAAGAATAAAAACAACCTATGAAAATTAAGATTTATCGCACTGGAAGAAAATGGAGGGTAAGGAACAATGACAAGGACAACTAAACCAAAAGTCCCAAAACAAACTCCAGAAGAGAAAGAGAAACAACAAAAAGAGTTTGAATTAAAACAACTCGTAGAAAGACTTTCTCTAATCCCAGAACCTACATACGCATTTAATGTAGGAGATAGGGTGGAGATAGGCAATCTCAAAGATGTTTATGTATTTAATATTTTAAATGATGGGAAAATATATGAGATAGACTATACTTCTATCGATAATAACTATGGCAATCCTATTACCAATTTAAATCAAAAAAGATATATATTTTGGTTTAACATTAGAAAGTTTAAAGAATACCAAGATGACTCAATAGTTAAAAACACAGATATTAAACTAAATTATTTTCAAAGTAATATGAGTGATATATTTAGTAAAGCATATCATTTTGGAATTAATTTTGAACCAGAATATCAACGTGAATTTGTTTGGGATTTAGAGGATAAGGTTTCTCTAATTGATTCAATTTTCAGCAATGTAGATATAGGAAAGTTTACATTCTTACATTATGATGATCAAAAATGGACAGAAACAGGTTTTGGTTATGAGGTTATAGATGGAAAACAAAGATTAAGAGCAGTTCTTGATTTCTTTGAAGATAGGTTTGCTTATAAAGGAAAATTGTTTAGCGAATTATCACATAGGGATAGAAATCATTTTAAAAATTATCCTGTCATGGAAGCCGAACTTCACAATTTAACCAGAGAGCAGATTCTTAGATATTTCATTATGTTAAACACTGGTGGACGTATTATGGCAAAAGAACAAATTGATAAGGTTAGAGGTATGCTTGAGAGCATTTGAAATTATTCTTTTCTAGGAGCATAATATGAAAATTTATCTAGATTGCCATGAAGATCCCACTAGTAACTCAAGAACTATTAAACAATTCATATTGGATAATAAAACTTATCCTATAGACGAATGCATTGCAGGAGGAGTAGACATTCAAGGCGAAGCAAAAGGATGTCAAAACTTTGTTTGTCAGATTGGAAAGAGAAGGTTTTTTATATATTGCGAAGAGAAATATGCTGACGGTAAATTAGATCAGAAATATTTTGTAATTAAGGATGAGAGAAGATAATCACAAGTGAGGTTGGTAAATTCAAATATAATTATTGTAATATTTCCTAAAACGTGTTACAATAATTATATTAAAGTTAAAAGGAGTCATTTACATATGAATATATTTGTTCTAGACTTAGATATTAAAAAATGTGCAGAATATCATGCCAATATTCATGTGAATAAAATGCTGATTGAGGCAACACAAATGCTATGTTCCGCATATTATTACACAAATGAATCTCACAAATCACCTTATAAACTTGCACATAAAAACCATCCTTGTACTATATGGGCAAGAGAAAGTTTATCTAATTGGTTATGGCTTAGAGATTTAGGATTAGCTTTGTATGATGAATATCGTAAGAGATATGGCAATAAAGATCATAAGTCAGGAGACGTTATATTGGCTTTAGATGCTCCAGATTTAATTGATAAGGGGTTAACTCCATTTGCTCAAGCAATGCCCTTAGAATATAGGAATGATGATGCTGTGAAGGCATATAGGAGTTATTATAAGGGTGAAAAGTTTGATATTTTAAAGTATAATAATTGTGAGTGGCCTAAGTGGTTAAAAGTTGGATAGGAGGGAAAATTATGATTATTAGTTTTGATAAAAATAGTTGAAAGATTTATATCTGCACAAGGAATAAGGGCAGTTGTTTTAAATACAAAATTTATTAATGAAAACGAATGTGATATATCTTTACGAGGAGGATTTTCAACATCTATAAAAGTAGTTGATGATAAGTTATATAAAGACGATGTATTATATTGCGAAGTTGAAGAATTATTTAGTTAAAAGGAGGATTAATTTATGAATAAATTAACACAGGAAGAAAAAGAATTGATTATGGATTTTATTTCTTGTGCTTATGGTGAAGGGTATTCTGGTGGTAATGAACCGTATGTTAAGAAAATCAATGTGGATGATGCTATTAGAAGTATTGGAAATAAATTAGGATTTTCTGAAAAAGAAATTAATCATATTTTTGAATAAATACTAGTATCTATCAATGTGTGGTTTGAAGGGAGGGAAAATATTTTATGAAGAGTTCTCAATTCGTATTAAAACTGAAAGGCACTCAAACATATTTAAAATCAATTAGGACTGATATATGGTGTACTACATGTGATGTGAATTCAGCTTTAGTATGGGAGTGTAATTCTGACATAGACGAATTAAAAATTGATGAAGATTTATATGAAATAATTGAAATTTAGGAGGTATAATAATGACAAACTTCGAATTTATAACTCAAGAACAAAGAGAAATTATTGAAATGGTTAAAGGATTATCTGAAGAACAACGGGTAGATATTTTACATGCTTTTTGTTATCACTGTGGAGATTATACGCCAGATTATTATTGTCAATGCAGTAACGATGAATAAAATTGGGAGGAATTAAAATTTTAAGAAATATAGAATAATTGAAGGAGATCGTGAAGTAAAGGAGTTAGGTGATTACAAGTCCGTTCATTATATTGAATGTAATAAATGTGAAAAGATAAGTTCATTTGCTGTGAAAGTCGATGATTCTATAACTGTAATATTTATGAGTGAAATTTTATCTATTGAAATAGATAAGGAATAAAAAGTAATTCGAATTTGAAAGATGGGGTAAATTAAGATGAAAAAGACAAGAATTATTGAATATAAATATGATGAAGAGGATATTAAAATCATTAGAAACAAATTAATTGATATCGAATATATGATTGATAATAAAAATTCTGAAGCAGAAATTATAAAAGATAGAATTAGAGAATTGATGGATGAATATTTTGATTTGTAAAGGAGTTTTAAATGTGATTTGTAAATACTGTGGAGAAACTATGGAATTTGATTCAAGTGAAGGCCTTGGTTATAGTGAAGTTCATAATTATGAATGTATTATGTGTGAATCAAGTGTTATGGTGCATGAAAATGGCGAAGAGGATACATGGAGGTAAGTAATTATGAGTAAATTTCAGATATGTTATTTTGAGAGAAATGGTTACAGAACTATGCAATTCAACTCTGAGAAAGAATTAAATGATTTTGTAGAAAATGAAGAAATTAATGAGGACGATATTGCAGAGATATTGGAAATAGAGATTAAAAGAAGAATCTTTTCCAAAGATATAAACTATATGTTTAGCATTTAAAACGAGGATTTTGAAGACAAATAAATTATATTAGGAGGTTTTATTTATGAAATCATTTAGTGACTTTAAGAAGGAATATTTTGATAATGTGGATAATAGTCATACATTTGCAATATTTAACAAAAACACAAATAAGTTTTTACAATATTATGAAATTGTAAAAGATAAAGCAAACGACAAGTATCGCATATTTGTAATTCCATTATCTTTTATTAGGCCAGAATCATTTGATTCTCAAATAGAAGCTGAAGAATGGATAAAACAAAAAGATATTATTATTTCTAAAAAAGCATTTTTGTTATATAGTTTAGAAAAAATTGAAGAGTAATACTTTGAATCTAAGATTTGAATCTAATATGAAAGGAGGAATGATTATATGGCAGATTGTTTAAATTGCATAAATTGTATAAGGTAAGAAGTATATGATGGACAATGGGGTAGGTTTATATTTGATAAGAAGTGTTCGGTTGGAGTATTTGTTATCAAGGATGGTAGAATAAATCCGTGGGATATGCTATGTGATAAATTTAAGCATGGAGAATCCAAAATTATTCCTATGACAGAAGGAGAGAAACGAAAATATTAGATGACCCAAACAAACTTTGAATTCACGGGAAATTAGGAGAGTGTAAAATGGGATTATTAAGGCTTGAAGAATTATTTTTAGAAATTGAAGGCGAAACTGGTTATCAAGAATTATATGATGCAGATCCAAATTGTGAACATAAAATTGAGGCACAATTTAGTGGTGGAATTAAGTGTGTAAAATGTGGAGGATGGTTTTGTTTTTAAGATTTCTTCAAATTACTCATATAATCGGAGGAATATAAATGGACCTACTATGTAAAAATATTACAAGATGTTATTATCAAAACTATAATGCAAAATTACAAACTATGACTTGTGGATGGGAGAAGGCAGTAGATTGTTCTCATTGCATTAAAAATGAATCAATTTCAATGTGGAAGGAACAGCTTAAAAAAGTAGAACAATGTCCACAAAGGCAAGATTCTTTGGTTGAGAAAATGTATGATCTACATGCAATTGCTAACAAGTTTGGTTTTTATGATTCAGCCGATTACATTAAAAGAATCTTTATTGAGAAAAGATGTAATATTGGTATGGATTATGAAAAATGTTCGTCTAGGGAGTACGGTCAATCTTGTTTAGATTGTGTGAATTTTAGATAATTTCCACTTTACTTTCTAATCTATATTATGTTATATTGTAATCAAGAAATAAATATTAGGAGGTAAGCATAAAATGAATAAAGAAAAACAAGGAAGTTTTCTATGGGTTATGCAAGAAGTCGCTAAATATGAGAGCGCATTAGCAAGTTGTGCTATTGAAGGTAATAAGTTTGGAGAAAAACATTTGAGAATTATTAAAGGTATGGAATTGGTTGATAAGTATAAGTATTTGAAACAGGTTTTTGATATGCTTGAAGAGAAATATAGTTGACTTAAATTTGATCTTTTTATCGGGTTAGGTTAAAATAATGCTTGACACAAATCAATAAATAATGTTATACTAAACACATAGCAAGTTCAAACATTACATAAGTTAAACACCGAAAGGATGTGAAACTGGCTATGGGTAGAAGAACTTATACATAACTAAAAACTCAATATATTTTATATATCTATTATATTGAATGATTAAGAAGAGATTAATTAAGGCGTGTAGAAGATCAAACCAAACGAATGTTTAAAGTTTTAATAAAATAAAAATTGAAGCGAGGAGATATATCTGAAAGAATATAATCTTATGAAAAATGATAGTGATATTTACTATGATAATTCTAAATGGATGTCGAGGATTTGTGGAGAATTTACTATAGTTGGAAAATTAAATAGGTATATTTTAAAAGGTATTTACAAAAAATATCGTTATTATTTATGTAAATTTAAAGATGGTACAATTACTGTAGCTGAAAATAATTCTATTAGGAGTGGAAAAGTAAAAAATCCTAATTTCCCATATGTTCGTGGCATAGGTTATATTGGACAGGGAAAATGGATGCCCAGAATAAATGGGAAAGTTACAAAAGAATATTCTCTTTGGTCAAATATGATAAGAAGATGTTATTCAGAAAAATCACTTAAATATCATCCTACATATAAAAATTGTACTGTTGATGAGAATTGGCATTCGTTCCAAAAATTTTGTGAAGATATACAGGAATTAGAAAACTATCATCAATGGAAAAATAATAGTGGTTGGGAGTTAGATAAAGATTTAAAAATAAAAGGAAATAAAATATATAGCAAAAATACCTGTATATTTATATTAGTAAAAGATAATGTGAATGAAATGAATCAAAGAACAGAGAGTAGTAGATTGACTGGACTAATTTATATAGGGAAAAATCCATTTGGAGAAGAATATGAGTTCACAAATCAAAGTGAATTTTCTAGAGAGCATAAATTAGATACATCGACATTAAGTAAATGTCTAAAAGGAAAGAAAAAGACGCATCATGGTTGGACGTTTAAAGTAAAAGAGTAGTTGTTAAGTTAAAATGATAAGATTAAAGATTACATGCAATTATTCAAGATTTTATTAAAAAGGAGAGATAAAAATGATTACAGAAGAACAATGGAACAAAATTGAAGAAGACATTAATAATATGACTGATGAAGAATTTGCCAATAATTTTCTTGTTGATAAGGATAGTACAAACAGTCCTTGGCATCCTTCAAAACAAAATAGTTTTTATTCTTGTTGGTATTGTGGGAATGACGGTAATGCTAATTTGTGTACAGATGGAATGGGCAGAGGGTTTTGTCCTGAATGTAGGGAAAGAGCAGAGAAGGAATTTTTAGATTGGGATAATCCTAAAGTGAGGGAGGAATGGCAAGATGATTATTGATATTTTATTTTGTAGAAAATGTGATAGAAAAGCAAGGTGGTTATAAAAAAATGATTAAGTCAAATATTGATAGCGATATATTATATTTAAAATCACATGGAATTGAAGTTTACCGAATTGACAACGATTATAAAATTACGAATGCCCAAGGAGTGAGCTTGAAAGTTACAGAAACTGCAATTATAAATTATGTTAAACAACTTAAATATGATGATAAAATGAATGATAGGTATTTAATATAAATCAAATATTTCATTATATAAAATATAAAAAGGGGAGATTATAATGACAAAAGATTCACTCGGAGATCGTATGAAGGGTTATGAGAATGTTGAGCGTAAATATTTAACCAAGAGACTACCTTGTCTCCTAAGAATTGATGGTAAGGCATTCCACTCATTTACTAAAGGATTTAGAAAACCATTTGATATGGTATTAATGAAAACTATGTGGGATACAACAAAATATCTTTGCGAAAATGTTATGGGATGTAAGATTGCTTATACTCAGAGCGACGAAATTACCTTATTACTTACAGATTATGATACTCTTACAACTCAAGCATGGTTTGATAAGAATATTCAAAAAATGGTATCGGTATCTGCAAGTATGGCAACATTAGCTTTTAATAAATCATTTGTTCAAAATTTAGACGTATTTATAGACGAATATGAAGATGCAGAAGAAAATACAAAACTCGCCAATAAGTATTTGTCAAGAATTAATACTGCGATGTTTGATAGTCGAGTTTTTAGTATTCCAAAGGAAGAAGTGTGCAATGCTTTTATTTGGAGACAACAAGACGCCACTAGAAATTCTATTGAGATGGTAGGTAGATATCATTTTGGTGATAAAAAATTGTTTAAAGTTAATAATAACCAAATTCAAGAAATGTTGTTTCAAGAAAAAGGTATAAATTTTAATGATTTGCCAACATATCAAAAACGTGGAGTTTGTATTATTAAAGAACAATATGATAAAGATGGAACTATGCGTACTAGGTGGGTAGTTGATGAAGATATTCCTATTTTTACACAGGGCAGAGATTATATTGAGAAGTATTTGTAAATGGTAAAATAATACAACCCATAAAGTCCACTGTAGCAAGGGTTTGAAAATTGGCAAATAGCATGAAATATTGTATTCGAAGGATTAGAGAAAGGAGATAAATAATGTTTAAGAAATTTAATTATAATTTAAATCATAGTCTAGTAGGAACAATATGGGGAATATCATTATCTATAATGTTGGCTT
>Ga0209318_1000700_pt1 | contig 29285 bp, 25 predicted proteins | sample RifGroE1_FD_183999 | JGI IMG/M metagenome (GOLD analysis project Ga0209318, IMG submission 183999) | Groundwater microbial communities from Rifle, Colorado, USA - Groundwater E1 (SPAdes) (version 2) | ecosystem: Environmental > Aquatic > Deep subsurface > Groundwater | place: Rifle, Colorado... | reverse complement strand
AACCTGGTATGTGTAAATTTTCCCCAGAAGATATAGCAGAAGGGGAATGGTATATTGAAGAAGAATGGTATATTGAAGAAGATGAATTAAAAGATGATGATGATATTATTGATGATTAAATAAAATTTGTGGGGTGAAATTCCCCATTATTTCAAGAAAGGAAAAGTAATATAATATGACAAATACAAAAACAAATATAAACAAAGAATTATTAGATTATGCAATAAAAGAGATGACCACAGAGTTAGTAAGGTTTTCAAATGGTACACTAGATACTGTAAAATCAACTGAATTAGCCAAGATGGCTGTAAGCGAAATAGATTGGAGCAATTCAGCCTTGATGCATAAAGGTGTCTCGTGGATAGCAAAAAATTATTTAGAAAAATTAGATAGAATTAGTGCTGTAGCACAAGTATTAAAAGCAATAAACGGTATAATTAAGCTTAGTCCTAATAATCCACAACATAGAGAGTGGTTTGAAGAAGATAATCGTAAAGGAAAATAAAATACAAATATAATAGGAGAGCTTGCAAGTTTTATGGTGTAGCTACGCCTCCTGACGAGGAGGATATAAGTATTGAGAAAAGTATTTTTAGATGAATTACCTAGAAATCTTAATGGTACTAATAAAGGAAAAATAAATTGGAAAAAATCTATTGGTTATAAAGTTAAGTTTATTTATGATGATATTGAAGGTGAAGTAGAGATTATTGATTATAATACAAAAGGACAAAAATTAAGTATTAAATATAATAATAATAATTATTTAACTTTAAAAACATGTAGTTTTCATATTTGTGGAATTGGGGAACTATTAGGTAATTATACTAGAGAATATAAATATAATATTGGAGATATAATACAAACTAAAACAGGTAAAATAGAAATTTTAGAGCAAATTAAAATATATGATAAAAATAATAAATATTCACATAAAGGATATAGATATAAATGTTTATTAGATTATAATGAAAATACTATATTTGAATATCAATTAATTAAAGGAGTAGGATGTAATATTTGCTACGGAAAAGATATATTAATAGGATATAATGATATGGCAACAACAGCACCTTGGATGATAGAACATTTAGTAGATAAAAATGATGCATATAAATATACATGTGCTAGTGGAGAAAGTATATTATTTAAATGTAAAGATTGTGGCAAAGAAAAGTTAATGAAAATTTATAATTTTTATTATAATGGGATATGTTGTCCTAAATGCGGAGATAAAATACCATACCCTAATAAATTTATACGTGAATTTATTAATCAATTAAATGAAGAATATATACCTGAATATTCACCTGATTGGGCGATTATACAACATGATAATCCTAAATTAAATGGCAAAAAGAAGTATGATAACTTATTAATTAATCATAATGAAGTTTGGGAAATACATGGTTCACAACATTATGGAGAAGGATTTAGTAGATATGGTAAAACAGCTAGAACATTTCAAGAAGAACAAGAAAATGATAAAATTAAAAAAGAATTGGCAGAGAAAAATGGATATAAATACATAGAAATTGATGCGAGAAAATCAGAATTAGAATGGATTAAAAATAGCATTATGAACATTACTGAATTCAAGAGATATGATTTAAGTAATATTAATTGGTTAAAGTGTCATGAATTTGCTTGTAGTAGTCTAGTAAAAATTGCATGTGATTATTGGAACAGTGGAATCAGAAATACAAAAGAAATTTCAAATATACTAAAATTAGGTAAAAATGCAATTTGTAAATATCTTAAACAAGGAGTAGAATTGGGTTGGTGTGATTATAATCCTAAAAATGCACTAATAGAAAATGGTAAAATAAGTGGTATGTATAATGGTATGCCAGTAATACAGTTGTCTTTAAATGGTGAATATATACAAGAATTTATAAGCTCAGCAGAAGCAGAAAGACAATTAAAAATTTATAATATTTCTAATTGTTGTAGAAACAAACAAAAAACAGCAGGGAATTTTAAATGGATGTACAAAACTGATTATGAAAAATACATAGAAGAACAAAATAAAAGTGCTTAAATAAAGTATATAAAATAAAAACCAATAAATACCATGTAATAATTGGTTGATTAGTTAATATACATAATACGGGTGATCAATATGAATAAAATTATTCGGTTTGGTGAATTAGATTATATAGTAAAAGAAGAAGAAAAGAATATTATATTAGAATCTACTACTAAAAATAAATATGGATATAAAAAAATTATACAATTCCCCAAAAAAGATGATGGGAATAGTTTCCAAGAAATAATAGAAGAATTTTTATTAAAAGAGATACTATAGTATCTCTTTTTTATGTTATAATATTTATACTGTAGACAATAGGAGTGTTACACATGGATAAAAAACGTATCTGGACTTTGTATAGAGTATCTACAAAAGAACAAGTAAACAAAGACGAAGATATACCTATGCAAAGAACAGCATGTCATAGATTTGCTAATAATATGCCTAATTGGGAAATAACCAATGAATTATATGAACGTGGCATTTCAGGATGGAAAAAAAGTGTAAGTGAAAGAGATGAATTGCAACAAATTAAAGAAGGTGCAATAAATAAAGAATTTGATATATTATTAGTTTATTATTCTGATCGCTTAGGTAGAAACAAAGATGAAATACCTGTAATAATAAATTTTTTAAGTAAAAATGGAGTAATTGTTTATAGTACAGAAGAAGGTGAATTACGTTCTGTTGAACATGTAGATTCACTTTTGAATTATATTAGGTACTGGCAAGCTGAAGGTGAAAGTATTAAGACATCAATGCGTGTAAAAGAACAATTTAAACAAATGAATGAAATTGGAATGTTTACTGGTGGAAATTTACCTTTTGGTTATGATTTAATAGAAACAGAATTAAAACATCCTAAAAAAGATATATATTTAAAAAAATTAATTATTAATGAAAATCAAGCAAATATAATAAAAATCATTTTTGATTTATCAGCAAATAAAGGATATGGAAGACATAGAATTGCTGCATATTTAAATGAAAGAGGATATATTAATCACTTGGGAAATAAATTCAATGATAAATTTATCCATAGGTTATTAAATAACCCTATTTACATTGGATTAAAAAGATATAATATTAAAGGAGTAGATAGTTTAAATATTGAGTATAAGACACAACCATATGATGATAATTTAAGAATTATAGATGATAATACTTTTTACAAAGCACAGGAATTAATGCAAAAAAGAAAATTATATTTACAAGAAGAGAATAAACATTTACATGATTTAATACCTAATTCTAGTAAAGTATTATTATCTGGATTAATAATATGCGGGTATTGTGGACAAATTATGAAAACTGATTATTCGTATAAAGATTATAAAAGAAAAGATGGTACGGTTAATAGAATGATTTGTTATAGATATAAATGTATTAATGGAATAAATAAAATTATAGACCATCCAAAAAAACAAGTTGGTGCAAAACATATTGATATAATAGTTGAAAATGATGTTATAGAATTAATAAATAGAATAAACTTTAATGAAATAGAAAGTAAAATTAAAAACAATAAAAATGAAAAATTGGTTATAAAGAATAATGAATTAGATAATTTACAAAAAGAATTACAAAAGAAACAAAGAAATTTTAATGTATTAAATGATGAAATACCAAAATCATTATTGGGTGAAAGTTCTTTTTCTCCAGATATTTTAAATAAATCTATTAAACAAGTTGAAAATGAAATTAAAAGTATTTCTGAAAATATAAATTTAATTAAACAAGAAATTATTACCGTAAAAAATAACATTAATGAAGTAGAAAATACAAAAAAACTTTTTCATGGATTAAAAGAAAAAATTAGAAATGCAGATATTGATACTAAAAAAATATTATTTTCTAGAATAATTGATAGTGTAATATGGACAAAAGACTATGTAAAAACAAATATTAAAAAAAATATTAAAAATTTAATTTATTTAAAAGAAGAAGAGTAGTTTAACTACTCTTCTTTTATAGTTACTTTATTAATTTTATCACCTTGATTAATTTTATCTACAAATCCCATACCATCAATTACTTTACCGAAAACTGTATGAATGCCATCTAAATGAGGAAAAGAATCATAGCAAATAAAAAATTGACTACTACCAGTATCTTTTCCTGCATGTGCCATAGACAATGAACCACGAATATGTTTATTAGGATTATTCGCTGTTTCACATTTAATAGTGTAACCAGCACCTCCTACACCATTTCCTTTCGGACTTCCACCTTGTGCCATAAAATCTGAAATAACTCTATGAAATGTTAAACCATCATAAAATCCTTTTTTAATTAAAGATTCAAAATTTAATACTGTATTAGGTGCATCTTTCTCAAACAATTCTAAAGTAATATTACCGTTATCTGTTTCAATGATTGCTTTTTTCATTATCTCATACCCTTCTATTTAATATATTTGATTTAAATTATTTTTATTATAACCTAAACAATTGTTAAATACTACTTGTAATAATATATTTATTGATATATATTTAATGAAGATTATTTAGTGTGGAATATAGAGTATTTTATCTATGTTTAATTAGGACATTTGGTAGGGGTACAGGGCTATAAACACATGGATAAAAATAATGAGTATAAATGAGTATATAAAATAATTAAATAGTTTAATAGTTATTAGAATATTAATTTACAAAATTTAATAAAAATAGGTATACAATATTGTCAAATATGATATAATTAGAATAAGATAATTAAATTGATGGATTAATTTAAAAAAGAGGTGTTTATAAAATGAGTATTGCTGAGAAGGAAATTGGCAGTATGGATTTGGTGGATGATACTGTAGAATGGGAACTTCCTCTACGTCCGTTATATAAAAATGGTGAAATAGTTAGATATACAGGTAATGTTTCTCTTGGTACTTTAAGTTCTATGTATCGTGATGGTCAAATTTATTATAATCCTTTAAAACAGAGGGGAATTCGTTTAAATAAGGACGGAAGCACAGAACCATTTATTATTAAATCTAAAATTAAGGAAATTACTACGTGTATCTTGTCTAATAAATTTTTTGGAAATTTAATTACTTTAAACATTAGAAAAGAAGAAAATCCTATTCTACATTTTGATGAAACAACAGGAATTCTTAGTTGTAAAAATAAAATGGAACTAATTGATGGTTGCCACAGGTTGACTAGTGGTTTATTTATTCTAAACAAATGGGAAAAACTTAAAGAAAAAGATAAACACTTATTAATAAATCCTTTTCAATATGAAATGATAGTAAGTATAGATGTGCTAAATGATACAGATTCTTCAGCTCTTTTCAATGAATACAACGGAAAGCAAACAAAAATCGGAAAAAACATTACAAACTTCTTAGATGTTTATGATTTGTCAAATACAGTAGCAAGAAAATTAATAAATGAATCAGAATTAAATGGTAAAATTAAAATTGGTTCTGGTTCAATAAGAGCAAAAACGAACAATGATATTACCACGTTTGCACTTGTATATGATGGTATTAAAAGTAATTTTAGCAATTTGTTATTAACTAGAAATGAAGCGGATAAAATCACCGAATATTTAATTTTATACTGGAATGAATTGGTAAATTTACTGCCTGAATATTTCGGCAATATTACAAATCGTCATGAAATGAGAAATAAAGATTTAACCATACAGCAAATAACTATTAATTCTTATTTTGCACTTGCTAGAAAATTATATGGATTGGAAAATTGGAAAGAAAAATTAGCAAAATTAAAAGACCCAGTTCAAGTAGATAATTTCAAAGGTTATGTATTTTCTAAAGAGAATCCTTGGTGGTCTGAGTGCTTTAGAATCAAAAATAGTACTCCAATGGTCATCAACAGCAGTAGTACGATTCGTGTAGTTACCAGAAAAATTGTTGAACATATTGTACCTGAAGAAAATAAGAATGAAAAGTAAGTTTTAATCCTCTAGTTTTTTAATGTGACTAGAGGATTATTTATTTTTATAGTAATCTCCCACACATCGGACAATATCTAATCTTTACATCACCCAATACATCAATCCCTAATTCATCCATTTGAATTAATCTTATATTATCATATTGAAAATATAGTAAATATTCTTTATTTATGTGATTAGATGATAGTAAGATGGAGGATGTGGAACAATGAGGACAATCTATATTATCTAATTTTGTATCATCTAATTCTATGTTATTTTTCAAAATATTCATTTATCTACCTTCTATTTACCTTTCATCAAATTATAATAATCTAAACATTCATTTAAAAATTCTGGTTTAATTTTATTCTTTTTCATATCTTCAAGAAAATATTCTGATTTATTTTTATCTATTATAAACATTCTATCAATATGCTTATCAATAGATTTAGTTAAAATATTCATATTGTTATCTCCTTTAAAATTTATCATATAAAATAAAAACAAATAAAAACAAAGACACAAAACATATTGTCTGTATTAAATTATTTGCATTTAAATGCAAATAATTATAATCCATCCAAATCAATAATTTATTGTATTTTTTAATTATTAAAAAGTAGGATTCACTGTATAAGTATATAGCATTATCCTACTTTTATATTATAATTTTATATATCTATTATTTGAAACTAAATCAAAATTATAATCTTTTATATACTGTAACATTAATGGTTTGTTCATTGATTTATTGAATGTATCAGTTTTTATATCTAATAATTCTTTAACTTTTGCCTTACTTAAACCTTTATCCATTAAAATATCTTTACTAATCAATTCATCTCTATATTCTTCATCTAATCTAACTTTCTCAAAAAATTCAATTAAAGTTTCTACTACATCTTTTTTATTTTCTACTTGTTTTCCTGTCTTCTTGGATTTATATTCAATTCCCCAATTATAAGTTATTTGAATATCTGGCATTGCTTTTTCTATTAAATAATCAATCTCTTTATCACGATTAATAAGATAATCTACAAGTTATTTATGATGCAATATTATTTAATTGTTTTAATCTATTATTTTTAAATTCTTTATATTGTTCAATGGTATTATTTTTTCTACCATATATAGAATGAAATAATTGATGTTCATCACTAGTAATACAAATACCTAATAATGAATTATGTAATTCTAAAAATTTAGTCACAATTAATTCTAATTCTGATTTATTATACATACCAACATCTTCTTTAATAGGAAGATTAAGAATTATAAATGTTTCATTAAGAATACTACTGAAATTGTGAAAATGATGTATATTTAAGTTTTTACTACTTTTTGTAATATCACATTTATAATTATATTTTTTAAAACTATCTTGTTTCCACTGCGTTATACAACCTCTTAAGTATTTATGTAATGATGTTACTCCACCTTTCCAATTTTGACTAGTTTCTCCTTTATTATTTTCAAGATAACATTTGGGGCATCCTGTTTCATTATATAATAAACTACTTGAGCATGCTTCCCATTCATGATTGCAACTTTTTACTAAACATTTACATTTTAATCCACTTACATTATTTATGTATGTATCACTAATAATTTCTATCATTGGATTTAATATTGATAGTTTTTCTTTAATCTCGGTCAATGTTAATTTTGCAACTCCTCCGCATTTTGGACATCCATAATTAGGATCTAATAAACCACTTACTCTAGGAGTCCATTCATATCCATCAATGTTGCAACGACAATATACATACCTATTTATTCTTTTTTTAGTTATCCCAGTTTCTTTATCAAATTCCCCAAGTATTTCGATATTACTATTTAATGCAAATGACCTTATTTTTATTTCTTCCAATGTCAATCTTTTTCTCATTATTTAACATCTCCTTTAATATTATTTTTGTTTTCCTTAATAAAAATCAATAAGTAGACAATAGTTAAGGATTACTATTTTCGGATGGCCTATCCTAGTCTACTTATCTGTGCAATATATTTCTACACAATAAAAAACACCTCAATCAAGAGATGTTTTATTTTCTATAGAAATATTAGATCATCTAATCAATTCACCATTTCCTCACAAATCACACCTAAATCCACCCTCAAAATCACTCACACCTATACTTTATCCTAATCTAATTTATCTCTTGAAATAGCCTTATAATATCGTATTTATCTAAATATCTTAAAAATAAAACAACTCACAAACCATTATAAATCAACAGTTTGTGAGTATATGATAATATTGATGAAATTTAGTTAAATTTAAGATTGATGTATTGATTTCATGTAATTTTTGGTAAAATAAAATATTTTAAATTTTTAGTTATAAACTTATTCTTCACTGAATATATTTAAATTGTCGGGAAACAAATTCTAACCATTGGACGGATAAGAAAAAGAGAATCCGAAAGTATAACCCTTGCTAATTATAGTGAGGGTTATACTTTTTAAATCCAAAATATTCCATTTTATAAACCCTTATAAATCAATGGTTTATTGCATGTTAATTTTCTGAAAATCATAATAAAACCGTTGTTTTATGTTAAATGTTATTAGATTGCTATCTAACTAACGAAAATGCGTTAGCTTGATACTACTTAATTTTAAACTCCAACACACCCCAACCGCTTGCAGATATTTTTAGTCCATTACCACCAACAACATTATCACAAGCAATCGAATCTGATTTATTTATAATCTCAATTTCTCGCCCCAAACAATCTATTGGTAAAACAAGGTAAGAGTTATTGTGGGCAGTTACAAAGTCCACACAATAGATTATACTACCATTTAATTTTATAAAGTATGCTCTATCTGCACCTACGCAAACCAAAGGTTGACAAATTGTATAACCACCCACGTAGTAAGCAGTATTTCCTTTTGTCAAAGTCAATGGTGAACTATTTGCAACTAAATGACCGTATAATTTGCCGAATGTAGACATATAAAAAGGATAACCAGAAGGATTATACTCTCTATCTGAAAGTCCTAAACCTAGATTATAATAAGTAACTATCGCATTATCACTGTTACTGTAAATCATTTTATTTCCATTAAATGTTGGAGAAGCTACAGAATAGTGCATAGCTCCATCATGAGTGTATTTATTTGCACTATCTCCGTAATATACCTGACCTGAAAACATATCCATAGTTAACTGCAAACCAACATACCCGTTAATAGTTATATCTTCTAATGCAGTTAGATATACTGATACTTCAATGTTGTTTGATGTTATTGTGTAAGAGATAGTTTCTTCTAAACTATCTGCTTTAAATCCTGTTGTTATATCAATTTTATTTGATGCAGAGATATAGTTTTTTACTACTAAAACTACTTGGTCGCAATTAACTATTTCCCCGTCAGTAACGATTTTCCCGTCTGCATACATTGTTGCAGAAATGTTTCTTGCAGTCGAATATCCTGCATCTCCACTTGTCCCATGATTACCGCCTACCGTACCAGTAAATGAAGTTAATTTTTCATATGGAACAAAAGTAGTCTGTATACTTCCTGTTTCTACTTGTGATGTCGGAACTTCATCATGTCTGAACATACACCGTAAATATCCGTCTGCTACAATGGTTACTACCTGTGGACTTCTATCTGGTATATCTGTTACTGTTACTGTAGTTTTTGTAGAATTATATATTGCATATTTTCTTACTTTTGTAATTGCATAAGTTCCTGCAGAAACTGGTATAAAATCTGACACATCATAACCAGCAGATGTATATACTTCATAACCTATTGATGCTTGTTGAAGTCCACTATCTAAAGAAACAATTGCAAGATTAAATAAATTTTTACCTGGATTAACAGCCACAATATTTTGATATGGAGAAATCCAGTCTGTATTTAACGTGTACCACAATATAGGATTGCTGAAATTATTAGTTAATTCAGTTAGTGTTTCTCTATATATTTTTTTAAGATGGATGATTTGATTAATTCCTAACTGATTAAATTCAAGAACTTCATTTTCCGTTGTGCTACGTTTATATTTTATTTTATAACTTGTTCCGTTTTTAGTGGCATACATAGTTTTATTCATATCTGCTAATTTAGATAATGCAACTTTTTCTAAAATACTCATCTACGCCACCGCCTTCCCTTTGATGGTGACATTGCCACCTGAAACAGCAGAAATTCTTGTTCTAAACCATAAGCCTTTTAAAGACTCAATTACCCATATTTCATTGTTAGCAGTTGCCTGAGTTGACAGGGAGTAGTCAGACACTCTAACACCACCAATAGTAGAATAAGTGCCATTTTCAGTACCACATACCTCAAATACTATTGTTCTAGATATAGATGTACCAGATATTTCAGTTATCTTGAAAATATCATTACCATCCATGTAAATTGCAGTACCATTTCCAGTAGTGGAAATAGCATCTTGTAAAGTTATTATTTCTCCTACTGTACTGCCATTTAATTGGACTTTAGCACTCCCACTAAACAACAAATTATAAATACCACTTAACCAACCTCTAATCCCTGCTCCACCTGTTTGTTGGCTTACTCCTGTAACATCTGTTCCATCTTGTGCTGGACTTCCAGGGAGAGATGTAATATTGAGATTGTTGTTTTCTAATCTAAAATTTGAATCAGACATGAATAATTCCTCCTTTTTTAGTTTTTTGGTTTTTAATTCATTATGTTTATTTCATTATGTTTTTGTTTGTTATTTACCAATTAAAACTTAAAACTTTGATAAATTTGGTATTAACATATTAATAATTATTAATTTAAAGTTTCTTATTTTATTAATACTTGCATTAATACTTACATTAATATTAAAAATAAATAATTCTACTCCTTTTGAATTATATTTATATTGTATAATAACTAAAATAATCAATTTTACCTCCTCTACATTCCATTTAATTGCCAAAAATTAAACGAAAATTAAATAGGGGGGTGGCATAGAGGAGGTAAAATGAAGAGAGAGGATGTAAATTAGTTAAGTAAATTAAGTATACTAGTTATAAATTAGTTAAATACAACAAACGCGTCCTTAAACCCTAAACTTTTAACATATTCTAAATATTTTCTTGCTAATAACTCTGAATTGAAACAATTTAATTGACACCTGTAAATTTCATCATTCTTTAAAGGTGGAATGTATACATTCAATCCTTGTTTCTTTAACTTTTCAACTAGATTGTATAGATTTGATTTATTTTTGTACGCACCAATCTGACATCTCCAAAATTTCTTCTTCATAATTAAATCTGTACTTGACCATATCTCATTAATAAACGAAACGCCATCTTTAGTTTTATAATTTATTAAATCATATGGAATATGAAATCTACCTTTATCACCAAACTTTTCAGTCCAACTATTTGTACCTGTAATAAATCCTTTTCTAGTAATACCATTTTTATATGTATACGTCATATTGTCATCAAATTTTACAAATGAAACGCCATGTCCACCATGAAATAATCCATTCATTTCAGAAACATATCCATTTTCACAATACATAAAACTATCTGTAACCATTAATCCTACTAACAATGGACTTAATTTTAATGCTTTCTTTATATTTTCTATTGATAAATCAGTCAATCTAGCATAGCCTGTAATTCTATATTGTTTTGCTTTTTCAATCATTTCATTAGTTATATTAGGAAACCCAAAAGGTGATTGTAATAAATTATATGGTAAATCATCTTCTGGTAACATTCCATAATTCAATAATACACTTAACATTGTTCTTGGAAATGTACCTTCTTGAAAAGGGATACCATCATATTTCTTTGCTAATGTGTATGCATATAATGGAGAAAATCCATTAGTATTAGGTAGATTTCCTTCATGTTTTTCATGTATATGTTTTATACTTGATGATGCCCATGCTACACAAGAACCAAATTGTTTCTGATCTCCTATTTTCCTATCATATTCAATCCAACTAATTTTAGATTCTGATGAAGGAGAATCTAAGGGGATTGCAGATAAAATGTTGTGATCTAGAATGTTATCTGGTGATGGAATATAACCTTGTGTGAAATTAATAGTGATAATAGACACCTCCTATGAATAAATTATATTTACTATTTAATTATTTACTTTTTATCTTCTACTTCAACAATTCTCTTAATTATTTCAAAAAATAACCAACCAGGAATAGGTGATTCTAAATTCTTTTCTTCTTTCCATATTTCAGGATTAGTTATAATACCTTTTTTAGATAATATATCAATCGCCTTTGTTCCCAAATCCTTTTGCCAATCTAAAAGTACCATATTATCTTCCTCCTTTTTATTATTGTTATTTTCTTTTTTATTTTTATCTTCTATTTTATATTCAACACCAAAATACTCACAAACTGCCTTACAATGAGATTCAGCAAGAATTTCTAATTTATTATCATCTTTTGCCCATAAATATTCAGTAGGATGATCTACAAATCCATTTTCACTAAGTACAACAGGATATACTGGACGTTTGATTATTCCTACTCCTGAATTTATTAGTTTGACACCTCTATTAATCATACCAGTATCTTTTACTAGATGATTTAATAATATATTAGCAAACTTTAATGTAGTAGACTGATGATATCCTGGAGCAATATCTGAATATAATACTTCAACACCAGATGCTTTTTCGTTAAATGCATTAAAATGTAAACTTATTGCTAAATCACATTTATGACTATTAACAAAATTAATTTGTGCAGTTACATTTTTCTCATTTAATAAATTAACTTTAAATCCATTAAACTCTAATTTAAATTTTAATTTATTTGCTAATATTTCAGTTCCTTTTGCTTCTTGTGTACCATTTCTATTCGTTGCTCCAGGGTCAAAAATCTCACCTTTTACGTTGGTTATCCCATGTCCAGGTATTAAATTAATAGTTAACATTTAAATTTTATCCTCCTTTTTAATTTATATTGAAAAAATTTTATAAAATACATCAAAAAATCACAAATATACAAATTTTACCAATCTCAAAAACCCTTATAAATCAATGGTTTATTGCATGTCAATTTTCTGAAAATCATGATAAAATGATGTTTTTATATTGATGTTATTAATTTATTAATTACTTCATTGCAATATAAACCGTCGTTCCAGAACCCACAATACATCCAAAAAGTATCATTAATTGAACATAAATTTTAGACTTACTATCAATCTTAGCAGTAGTTACTTTCGTATCGTTATCCTGTTTGTTCATAAGTAGATTATTTAATGAGCCTAAAACATTATTATGGTAAGACATTAGATTTGTGTTAACTGTCTTTAATTCACCACTAAAATTTTCCTGATTCTTAATTAAATGCTTTAAACCCCATTCCACTTCATTTATTCTCTCCCCATATTCATTTATTTTTTCACCATGATCTTTAAGAATGTTGCCAACAAAATCAAAACGCTCTTTTATTTCATGACTCTCCACATTAGCACCTCCGTTCACGTTCTTGGTATTAATACTATCATTATCACAAACATCATCACAAAATTTTTTCTCTTCACAATAATCCATAAAATTATTTTTATTTTTTGCTATTTCCATGTTGACTTTCCCCCTTTGATTATGTTATAATTTTATCAATTCAATAATACCAACAATATTATTGAGAATTAACTTGTGAGGTGGGGATGTTACCTCGCAAGTCTACATAGACAATTTAATACGCATATTCGTTATTCCTATCTCTCTTTAAATACTTTAAGTATAGACAAGTGTAATATTGTCTATACTTATTTGTGTTTGTTAAATTATCCTAACTGGTAAAATTATATTTCCAGTTCTTGCTGATACAATAATTTGTGTTGCTCTGCATTGCACTTGGGGTAATTCTATAAATTGTTTAAATGAAATTATTCTACCATAACAATAAACATATAAACTATTACCATTATCTATTGAAAATCCATTTACATTATTAGTATTATTTGTAATGTTATTATTATAAATGTTTGTATATAAATTATAAGTAATAATACTTTTTAAATTTGAATCATATCCATCAATATATAAAATACCATTAGCATCTAACACAATTCTTGTAGATTCTTCATAACTAATAGAATTGTTTAATTGTCTAGAATTAAATAATTCTATTCCAACATCATTTATAATTATAAAACCTGTTCCTAAAGAATCTTTATAAGTAAAATACACATAACTATTATGGTCTATTGCAATATTATAAGACATTCCATCATTAATCAAAAGATATCTCCATAATTCAGAATAATCTATAGAACTTAATACAATTAAATAACTAATTCCATTAATACGTTGTATAAAACAAATATTACCATTTGGAGAAATAGAGATATTAGATGTTATAACCAAAGGATTAATTGAATTCCATTTTATACTACCATCATAGTTTAAAATGTAAAACTCTTCAAATGTATTTACATAAATATTACCATTATTGTCTAATAATATATTTCCAGAAGCAAACTTATTAAATATCCATTTAATATTACCGTCATAATCTAAAGCATAAAGTCCACGTATAGATAAAAAATATAAAGTACCATTGTTATCTGTGATTGCATTACCTATATGTGAATTAGCATATAATAAAGTCTTCCAAATTAAATTACCATTAATATCTAAAGCAATAACATTTCCATCATCTGAAGCAATATATAAATTATTATCTGAACCTAAAATTCCTGCACTTACAGGTATTCTTAAAGATGGAATATTAGTTTCATATGTCCAATTTATACTTCCATCAATATTTAAAGAAACTACTTTTCCATTATATAAACCTGCATACAATATACTATTTTCTGATATCAATAAAAAAATAACACTATCATCTAATTGTGTATTCCATTTTTCAGTTATTTTACTATATAATTGATAATTGCTAGAAAATGTACTTTTATAATTTTGTCCAATCATAGGCCAAGGATGAGGAGATGGTAAAGGTAATGGTATTGGAATTGGAACATCCCCTGGATATGTCCATAACTCCAATACATCATTTACACCAAATTTTATCCATACATAAATATTACCATCAGATAAGATACAAACATCAGATGACCATATATCATTTGAACTGCCATCATAAAATGTAGTATCCGAAATTAAAGACAAATCAGAAGTATCAAATTCAGCGAAATATCCACCACCGAGCACGTAATAACTTCCATCCTGACAAAACGTGTTACTAATATAGTCACCACCATAAGAGACTTCATTATAAGAAAAACTTAATCCGTTATATTTTGCAACGAAAAACTTATAAACAGTTCCACTAATCACCGAAATAAACGTAATATATAGATATGAACCATCAGTTGCACCACCACCAAGGGAAGAGCATCTTATAGGTTGATCTAGACTGTCTTTTGCTACTTCATACACAAAATTAGTACAATCTAAATCAGATGTTGCTTTATAAAGATATAATCCATTTATATATAAATAAACTAATTTATTACCTATTCTTTTCCATTGTAAATAATAATAAGTAAATTGATAATTAATTTTATTGCCTACAAACGAATTCCCATCCAAATCAGAAGTTGCTATATATAAATATGCACTAGAATCCATCTTTTCATAATAAATTTTATTTATAGCAAAATCAAAATGATCAAATGCATAATTATCTTGACCAATAATACTATTAAATACAATATTTCCACTATAATCAATTTTTAATAAACGATAAATATAAGTAGTAGGTGTACTAATAATAATTACTGCATATATCAAACTATCATTAATTTCACAATTTATACCTAACAGATCACCATCTGTTACTTCAAATAAAAAATTTGATTCCCATTGTGTTCCATCAGGATTCATTGTTGTTAAATATAAATTATTAACTACATTATAAATAATATATTGTTTATTACCAATACGTTTATTTAAAGAAAATCCATCAATAGGAGATATTCTTAAACTAGCAGGATAAGTTATAATTTTCACCTTCCTTGATTATATTTAAATTAATCAAAATAAAAAGAGGTAAATAATCACCTCTTAATTCTAAATATTAAATTTAATATTCATTATATCTTAACTTATTCAAATTTACATTAAAAATACTTTTTTTGTCATTCTCAACGATAATGAATTTGAATACTTTATTATTTCTTATTAAATTTAAATCATATTCATATATTACTAATTTAATTTTAGGTTTATTTCCATTCTCACCTTTATTCTCATTCTCACTTTCATCTTCATCTTCTTCATTCAAACTAACAACTTTCCTACTTAATGGCTGTATTACATTCTCACTATTCCCTATTACAATAACCGCATTTCCTAATTTATCCTTATCTTTCTTACTATCCTTACTATTCTTATCCTCATCTTCGCTATCAACAAAAACCATTGATATTCTTAATTTATCTTTATTTTCATAATAATATTGTTTTGCATCTGCTAAATTATAAACTTTCAATAAGTTAGAATATTCAGCAGAAATCATAGCAATTTCTAATAGTGTGTTGCTTATGATAATTGATTCTGAATTAGAATTTTTTATTGTGTTTTCTTTTAGGATATTAGAGTTATTGTTAGAGTTATTATTCTTATTGTTATCAATACCTAATTGTATATATTTCTTAATTTTTAATGTATCATTTTCATTATTTTGGATTATTGATTGTGTTTTTGGAATAGTTGATTCTGATTGAATGTTAGTATTAGTTGTGTTTGTTTGGTCAATAGTATTGCTGGAGTTACTAGTATTATTAGAATCAATTTCATAGATGTAAGTAGAATTCTTTAAGTCTTTCTCTAATTGTTGTGCGATATAATTATCTGTTATGTTATCACAACCTGTTAGTGTTAATGTTAATATGATGATAGATAGAAATAATATAGATAATGTTTTTAATTTTTTGATATTAACCACTCCTTTTTGATTTGTAATAATTGTGAATAGAATAATAGTGAATAGAAGTATTGTATTCAAATATTAATATAATTATACGTGTTTGTCGTGAATTTTATGTCGATGCGGAGAGTGATTAATTGATAGATGTTGTTATAATTTGGTATTGATTGTTATTAGAATTTGTATTATAATATAATTTCAATATTTAATTCATCAACAATTTCCTTTATAGTTAATCCATTATTAAGTTTTTGTTGGATTTATTTATGTGAATTTTTAGGAATAGATATTGTGCAAATAATATTAAAATTTTCCATAATAATTCCTCCTTTCTAAAAATAAAAAGAGTAGATTAACTTCTACTCTAAATATAAAACAATATATTAATTGATTAACTATAAAACTAATTCACCTTCATCAACACCAAAAAATATTTCTAAGCAATTTTCACATATTTCTTTACTAATATAATCACCATCATAACTACTTCCATAACTTGCTAATTGACGAATAAACCAAACTTCATCGTAGTCAAGTATCTTTCCGCATTTATCACAAATCACAACACTGTTTAGAATATTTTTCATATGGTATACCTCCTAATATCTAATGTCAAACTTAACAATTATCTGTTTCTAAAATTAATTCAATATCACCAATTAGATATAAAATAATCTGTTCGGCATTAGATAATGGAGAAATTGAGCATCTATGTATAGTACAAATATCAGCAACATTTATTGTTATGTTTTGGTAGTTATTTTCTTCATCATAGTGTAAATGACCAAACTCGTAACGGTCATCTGCAAAAATATTAAAAGCAAATTCAGGATAAAGGATGTTGATAGATAATACGTTGGGATATGTTGCTTTTACCCACAGACCATGATTTAGATTGAACATGATGTCTTCAAACTCTTCATTAGTTAATTGCTTAAACATAAATAAATACCTCCATAATTAAATTTAAGTGATGGAATAGAATAGCTATAATCCAACCTTAAATATATTATAAAGGTATTTATTTGTTAATACAATGGGTGAACAACGTGATAACAAGGCAAATTAATAAATTATGTTTCATTTGCTATAAATATCTTATAATCTCATAGAATTACTCTTTGTTTTTGTTATTAATAATATTTTCTTGTCTCTTTTGATGTTCTTCATGTTTCCTTATGCTTATTTTTTTCTCTAATTTAAACATCATATCTTTAAGTATTTCTAACTCCTTATAGATATTTATTTCTGGATTATAAGTTTCTGAAAGTTGTTCTTTTACAGAATAATATTTATTCAATTGATATTCATGTTCATCCATTTCTTGTATAATCATTTGTCTAATATAATTAGAAACAGTTAAGCCTTTATTTTCAACAAATTTAGTAAAATTCTCTTTTAATCTTGCGTCTATTCTAATAACTATTTTATCATCTTTAATCTTATCATCTTTGCTTGCCAATTTAACCACACTCCTAATTAGTATTATAGTTTATGATATTGTATATTATACGTTATGTATTAATATATTACTATAGAAGAGTAAGTATGTCAAGTGAGTATAAATTATTAATTATATTTGTGTTTTGTTAGTATTAATTAATGTTAAGCAATATTATTTTGTTCTTCTATGTATTTTTCATAATCAGTTTTGTACATCCATTTAAATTTACCTGCATGATTTCTTTTATTACGGCAACATTCGGAAATATTTTTTATATGTAATTCTTTTTGTGCTTCATTAATACTATTCCATTCTTTAATAAAGTCATTATCTAAAGATAATTGCACAACATTTTTAATACATGTGTTATTTTTATATTTTAACTTATTAAAATAATTATCTAAATTATTTATATTTAATTCGTAATCTTCGATAAACATCCATCTATAGTCACATGTTGAAATACACCTTTTATTACAACAACCAGAAATATTTTTTGCTTCAATACCTGTTATTTTACCTGCTTCATTGATTCCATTATATTTAGATATAAATTTATTATTTAAAGATAATTGTACTATTTTTTTCTTAAAATTAATATGTATATTTTCATAAGATATAATTTTATTATTTTCATAATCTATTTTAAACATCCATACAAATCCCCCTGCTGTCCTTCCTTTATCATTGCAACAATTTATAATATTTGTATGAAATATACCTAATTGCCTTTCTACTTCTGTAGCACTTTTAAATTCTGCAATGTATTCTCCTTTAAATGATAATTGAATTACTGGGATACCTTTATTTTTACCATTATTTTTACCATTTTGTTTCATTTCTTCTTTTGGATCATAATCACACCAATTAAATTTAACACCTTGTTTAAGATATCTTATAATTGTTGATCTTGATAATTTCATTATTTTACCAATTTCATTTGTATTTTTAATTCCGCTATTCCAAAAATCACATGACTCTTTTACTCTACTACTTATAGCGAATCTATGACATTCTAACCAATCTATATTGCTTAAATCAAATAAATTAGCTAATTTACTACTTAATAAATTATTTTTTATATATTCTAAATCACTTTTTACACTATTAATTCTTATTACCTCAATTCTATTTTCTTGTGCTTTCATATCTTTATAATCGTCTATTGCTTTAGATTCTTCTGGTGTTTGTCCAGATAAATTATTATCATTTCCATGCCCTAATTTACCATCCATTTCAAGTATATATCCCTTGTTATTTAATTCAAAATAAAAATCATACTTTTTAGGTTTAATCCAATCAGGATTATATTCAGGTATAAAATCTAATTTAAGTTGTTTTAATAAATTAAATGCAAATTTATTTGGATAAGAAATACCATCTGAACAACAAGGACATGAAAAACCTTTATTTACAATGTTATTAATTTTATATTTCTTTTCATATTTACAATCAGGACATATAAATATTTCTGATTTTTCACTTCCATGCGTTAATTCATATCCTCTGTCTGAATATTTTAATAATTTTGCTACTTCTTGATGTGTAGTCCATAAATCATTAATGTTTATAATTATTTTATTACCTGAACAAACATTGCAACCTGATTTATTATTTATATTACTTTCTGTTATCTTATCAATATTACCACATTTTATACATTCATATTTATACCCTTTTCTTCCAATTCTTATTTTTTCTAATATTTTAATTTCTCCTGTTCTTGTTTTAATAATCTCATTTATTTCATATTTATGGATACTTTTATATTTACCTTTATTAAAATTAATTTTTAATACATTTGCCAATTTACATTTTGAAAAAGTACTAGTATTTATATTAAATAAATTATTATTATATTTAATATTTAATTTATTCTTTTTCTTATCATAATTAACTATCTCTAATTCTCCTTCAATTCTATTATTAGAATCTATATCATAAATAAATTTTACTTTATAACCTATGCTTTTACTCCAATTAATACATTCTTTTTTACCTTTACCAATTACTTTAGGTAAATTATCTAAAAATACTTTTTTCATATAACTCCTCCAATTATTTTAATATTCTCCTCACCCACAAACATAAAAAATAAAATAGGGAAGGGTAGAGAGGAGTATCCACCCATTTTTAATCAAGTTGGCCTAACTCAACATATCCCTAAACTTAAAAATAAAAAAGAACCTACATTTGTAGATTCTTTAAAATGTTCAAAATTAAAAAATCAAGTATATTAAATTTTTAATAAGATAATTAATAAACTAATTATCTTCCACATTAGCACTGTCAATATTACTATTCACATCATCACATTCATCTTTATTATCAGCATACCATCTATCAAACATAACTTCAAATTGACTCCAATTATCACTTAATTTCATAATAGTAATAACTGATGCTAAATGTTTATCTAAATGAGGAATACCAATATTATCAGTTAAAAATTGATGAAATCTATACTTTCTATAAAACTTATTTTCATTTGATTTATTTTTGACTAAAGGATTTTTCTTTTTTAATTCATCTAACACATTCTCAGGTAATACATCATAAACATACTTATTAGTATATTGACCAACTAAAGGAGATTTAGCATTGCCCTTATATTGCCAACCTTTAAGTCTAAACATTTCCTTATAAAATTCTAATGGGAATCTTCTAGTCCAAGGTAGAAATTCTTCTCTTACATATAAAGATAATAATTTTTGTAATTCATCACGTTCTCTTTCTTCTTGATATCCTGTAGCTTCATCAATTAAAGCAATAATACCAATTTTAGATAAAGAACGAACTAAAATTTCTGCAACAGAAGCAATAGGTTGTTGATTGGGCATTAAAACATCATCTAATCTTGCCTGCAAATAAATATCGCAAACAATTGGTAAAACTTCTGCTTTATATCCATCTAAAATTCTTTTGTCTTTTGCTATATACTTTACTGAAAACGAAGTCCCTGCACTTAAAGCCTTGTTAATATAGGGTTTGAGGTTGTTTGCAGATAAGAAAACCGGCAAATCAGTCCAGGGTAATTCTTCTTTAGATTTACCTTTTCTTGGTCTATTAAATGCTTTAAACATTGCTGTACTAGATAAAATTCTAGTCCCATCCTCTAAAACTGCACAAGTTAATTCTTTCTCACCAATAATTATTTTACCAAAGTGTGTTGCTTTCAAAATCTTTTCTTCCATGTTTTAAATCAAATCCTCCTTTAAATATTATATTTATTTTAATAATATAATACCACAAAGGATAAATTAAGTCAACAATTATATTTATATTATGTTAAAATTAAAAATATGCTTAATATTTTAATTTTTTCGTCATGTAAATTAATCCAAATATATTGACAAAATTACTTAAATAGTTTAAAATATTAGCATAGAATAGGAGGTGAAATAATATTTATTATGTTGTGAATTTATGAGTTGAAGTTATTTGTTTTGCACATAATGTTAGTAGGTTTAATAAGATGATTAAAATTAAATTAAAAAGGAGATATGTTCATGATTAAAAGAAAAGTCATTAGTAGAAAGTTAATTATGTGTGTTGTTTTGAGTTTGTTTGTTTTAATATTTAGTTGTAGTATTGGATTTGCTGATGAAAATGTTATTAATCCACAATCTAATGTAAATTTTGTACCAATGAGAACAACTTTCGAATCATTGGGTACTAAAATTATTTGGAATGGTGAAAATCAAACAGTCACTATTACTAAGGATAATATTATTCTAATTTTAACTGTTGGTAGTAATATTGTTTATAAAAATGGACAAGAATTTAAATTAGATGATAGTGATATCAATATCGTACCCAAAATAATAGATGATAAATTATATGTTCCTACTGCGTTAATAGATATATATAATAGCAATAATGAAAAATATACAGAATTACAAAATGCTCCAATAGAACCAGAAAGAACATTTCATAGAGCAAGTAGTGGTGGTAACTAATATTTTAAAATAAATAATAAAAATAGATTGTATAAATTTTATACAATCTATTTTTATTTTATGTTTTATTTACTCTTCCATAACAATTAGCTTTTAATGTTATTTTACCAGAAGCAATAGAAGAAGGTATATTATTACCTTTACAATAAACCACTATTCGTGAATATAATAATGTACCTGATATATTATCTTTCATACACACTGGTACTAATCTTAAATCTGAACCAATCAATTCATCTCCTATATCACCATTCGTATTATAATCAATTGCAATATCAGTAGTTATTACGGGTATAGTATCATATGCATATACTAATACAAATTCAACTGCTCCTGTCTCAATAGAAGAATCATAATCTATATTACCATATTCAATTATTTCTGAAGATGATATATCAGCAGAAGTAAAAGAACGAGGCCCATAACTATAAAAACTTGGATAGTATTCTGTAAAATCAGGTTCTACCTGTATACAATCAATATAAGAATTAATAGTATCAATATTTTGAATTTTTAAATACTGTTTTCCAGTGCCAATTGGATTTATACAATAGAAAGTATTATATCCATTATCCCAATCATCTACTGCTGAATAAATCAAATATAAACCACTAACTTCTTCATCTCCTGAATTATCTACTATTGTTAATGGTAAATTATCTGATAATTTATGTACACTTACTTTTATTGCTCCACCTTTTTGCCTCAAGGAATATCTAGAATTTTGATTTCTCCACCAAGCACTATCATGCATTCCTTCTCCGTTTATTTGCTCTTGGACACAAATCTCATTTTGTATCAGACGAAGACTTGTAGTATCATCGAAACTAGAGTTGAATTCAATTTGCCCACCATTCCAATAGTATGCTTCTAATGTAGTTGGATTATATGAATTAAATGACGAATTGTACACCTTATTGGGATATCGTTTAATAAAATTCGGAGAAATTCCTTCCTTTGTCATTAATGGATAATTATTTGAAGCAGTTGTTTCTATATTCCCTTGTGCTGTAATACTACTCCAAACCTTTCCAAACTCATCTTCAATATCCATACCATTTAATTTTAAATTTTCTGCTTCTATTACACCATTCTTTGTAATAAAATTTGTAAAATTAATCTCATTATTTTCACCTGATATATTCAATACAGTGTTTCCTTGTGTATTTAATATTTTTAATTCCCTAATATTCAACACACCATTAGTATCAACAGAAAACATTGCTATAGGATTATCCCATGTACTACCATTTTTCTTTTCTATTACTATACCGTTCACAGCATCAATTTTTACTCTCATTTTTTCATCTTCTCTAATAATAGAAAGAATCATATTGTAAATTTTAAATCCAGTTTCATCAACTGTGAAAAACTGTTTACCATCATCATTAGATGCATCTATTTTCAAATTTATTCCACATAGCAGGTTGCCCATTATTACGTCACCAACAATATGTGTAGGTGTAATGGCAGTTTTCCAAGTATTTCCTCCGTCCATTGTTAAAGCAATTACTCCTGATTGAATAATAATATATTTCAAAGGATCTAATTCATTTGCAATATATATACCTCTTTCATTGATTTGTATACTATTATTCACATTGAAATTTATTTCATTTTTAATATTACCTCTAAATATATCCAAAATATTAGCGATTTCATTATTTGCTGATGTAATACCACCCCATGATGATTTATTTGCATCTAATTGAACACTGGTACTAATACTTTGATTAATTAATTTAAGAAATTTATCCTTATCTTTACTTATTTCTTTAATACTACTAATAGTAAGATTTATTTCATTACTATCAAAATTTAAAACTAATTCTATAATCTTAGAAGATACATTAACATTAAATTGCTCATATAAAATTTTTACATTTTCTCCGATGCAAACTTTACCTTTTTCTAATTGACAACCAGTATCATAAGTTCTAAAAAGATCAATTATTGATAATTCTAAAATTCTGGGAGGGTAATACATGTCTTCAAAAGATTTTTTTGACCATTCATAAAGTTGATCCACATCTGAGATGTAATCGTTTCTTATTTCTCTTTTAATAGTAAATTTTTTTAATTCAAATAATTCATTTTCTGTAAAGTTTTCTTCTAATGATAATAAACTAGTTAAACTATCAATTTGAGAATTTATATTTGTTATTTGATTTTCTAATCCATTATTAACATTATCACTAAAAGCACAAGTAAAACCAGTATTATCAGTATCTACAAAATAAGAATAAAGAATATTTTTGTCTTCAACAGTATAATGTATTATATTTATAATGTTATTCCCATTATAAATTGCTTTAAACGTAGAATTTAATGGGAATTTATTATCATAATTATAATATCTATTATTAATATAATCACATATTTTCAGAGCAATCGCTGTAGTATTGTCACCTGAAATTAAAGGTATATTCATTGTTATATCATTTAAATATAAAAGAATATTACCACTACTAGTACATGGAGTGTCTATAGTAATATTAAATAATAATGAATTAATTTCCTTCTTTTTATTATCAATATATTCTTGTTTTGTATCTCTTTCCCATAATAAATCTTCAGTGTCTAAATTATTTGCCTGTGCAATATCTAAAGAATCTAATATTACTAACATTTCTGTATTTAAAGTATTTAAATTTTCACTTTCAGTATTAACTTGTTCTCGCAAATCTATTTTTTGAGATGTTAAACTACTAAATTCTCCTTGATGTTGATTTATCATAGAATTATAATCTAATAAACTTCCACACAATCCATCACTCATGTAATCAGAACTTTTAATCACTTCACCAGTTTCTGTAAGTCTTTCAAAAGGGTAGATAAAATACATGTAATTGAGCAAATATGGTGAACCTGTAATATTGGCACTGCTTATTGTCAAATTGTCTTTTCCATATACCATCAATTTTGTTGCAAAATTATCAGTATTTATTTTGCTTGATATATTTTTTATGTATTTACCATAATTAAAAGTTAATCCTCTATCTAAACCGAAATTATCTAAATTATATAAATTTACTTTATAATTTATTGTATCAAACGTAATTACAGCAGAGAAAGTAGTTGCAATATCATAACAACAATCGAGGCAACTTTTGCTTTCAAAAGAAAAATTTCTGTACATTAAATCGAAGGATGCATCTATATAACCAACACTCCAGAAATTATCTATTAATATTGTATTTAAAATTTCTGTAGCATTTTGTGAATAACTTTCTTCATTGCTATAAGTTACAATATCGTCTGTCAAACTATATGCATATGAATAACATGATAAATTTTTTGTCATAGAATTATCATCTGAAACATCTTCTGGTACATCTATTATAAAATATTCTAAAAAATTTTCATATTCAAATTTTATTAAATACCTATTCTTCAATAAATCAAATATAGGATTTTTCACTATTTCATGATTTATTTCTTTATAATACGGAATAGAAAATGATAATTCATTAATTTGTCCTAATTTTATATTTAGATTTATATTATATGCATCAATTATTTTCCCTAAAATTGTTAAATCATTAGGTTTACAAATGTACATATTAGGCATTTGTTTTATATCTGAAAAGTCAAATGTAAGCAAACTATTTTCCAATAAAATTCACCTTCTCCTTACTATACTAAAAATTTATATTGAAAATTGAAATAAAATTGTGCTGTACCAGTTATCCTTAATGTATTACTTTGATAAGGTAATAACTTTAAATAATTATCATTAAAATTACTATACCTATAAGTATTAATTAAACTAGTAGTTATAATTTGTTCTTCATTTAAAACATTTATTACTTCATTATTTATTAAATTTGTAAATTTAAATTCTCTATTATCATCAGATAAATTAATAATACTAAAATTTCCATTGCTGATTTTAACAATATTAATTTCTGGATATAATTCAATATCACTAAGATTATAAAATATAATATCTGTATATGTTGGATTAACTGACAAATCAAATACCTCTGAATTAAAAGTTTGAGAATATGAGTAAGGAGAATTACATATAAAACTAAGTGTTACATATCCTTGTTGAATACAATTTGTAGTTAAATTTGAATCTCCATCTAACATAATATAATAACTTCTTGTTATATTTATAGATTCACTAGAAATATCAATTTCAGTAGGTATTTCTTCTTCATAAACTTTATCAATACTAGAAGTATCATTTGAATCATCTATAAAAGTTAAAGGAATGAATTTTTTTATATTAAGAATCCTTCCTAATTTTCGTAAATCATCATGTGTATATGTATCATTAAAAGCAAATGTAACATTAAATTTTAATGCTTCTGGTTTTGTATATGTGTAATAAGGATTATCTCTGCCTTTTATATATTGCAATTCTACTTCTTTAGTATGCAAAAATATTTCTTCTTGCATACCACTAGATATATTTACATTAATTATGTTTAAATCTTCATTACTTATATTGTTGAGTAAGAAATTCATACTACTGCAAATAGACAAATAAATTCACCTCTCTTATTTATAATATAATAAATTTAATAGATGATAAAAATTAATCATCTATTAAATATTATATTTATAATTTATATTTAATAGATAAAATCTATTAAATATTTTTACCTAACTTTTTAACTCCATTAATCATCTCATTATAGAGATATTTTGCACCTTTTTCATCACCAGAAACATTAGCAATATTGAAATTTAAATTATAAACATTTCCTGCATTACCACCAGTATTTGTACCAACAGGACTAAAACTAGGAATACTGATATTTGGGACAAACTTACCGATAATATTTTGAAGGGTGGGTACAAAATTGCTTACTCCGAATTTTGAAATTATTGGCTCTCCTTTTTGCAAAATGCTAACTAATTCATCTGTACTTTTACCTTTATTAATTACATTATCAATTAAATTTGCTATTCTATTACTAGAATTTCCAGCCACTCCACCTTTATGAAATATAGAAATATTCTTAGTAATATCATCATATTTAACTGTTCTTCCCAAACTCTCAACTGTTTCTCGTAGTTTTAAGTATGTTGTTCCGTTATCATTTCTATATGGAACAAACCATTTACTTCCTATTTTAACTCTACCTGTTGATTGATCCCATTCTACATCTTCACCTAATATTGAAGCAAGTGATCTACTTTTAATAATTGCTGTTCCATTTTCATTAATATATTGGCTAGGAGTAATAACTGCTTTTGGTGTTTGTGAAGAGCCATTTGAATTACTTCCAGAACCAGAATTTCCACTTCCAATATTCTTACTAATTTGATCAATTTTATTCTGTAAATTGGAAGTTAAAGTTTCACCTAATCCTGCTCCAAAACTATCTTCATTCTCATTCACAAATGAAATTAAACGTTGGAGTTCGCTTATGATACTATCAACATTACCACTTGCTAAATCTTCCTTTAAATTATTGAATTTAATCTCATTAGCAATCATATCTTGATAATATCTCTCAGTCGTTTTCTTTTGTTTCTCTAGTGATTTTTTGGTTGAATCATATTTATCATCTTCTAATTCTTTCTTTGCTTCATTCTCATCTTTATATTCATCCAATAAATCGTCTAAATTTTCTCCACGCAATTCTTTTTCTCTATCTCTTTGGGAATTTAATATTTCTTCATTTTTGGCATCTAATTCTTTCTGTAATTCTGCTTTTAATTGTTTCCCTTCATATGAATCATTTTTACCTAAATAATCAATTTGCTTTTGAATCTCTAATTTTTCTTTATTGAGTTTAGACATTTCAGAATCATAATCTTCAGTATTATATAAACGATCCATTAACTGTTTCTTTTTATTAATACTGTCCTCATACTCATCCATCTCATCTTCTAAATTTTTAATTATCTTATCATGTCTTTCTTCTTCTTTCTCCATTTGTTCTTCAATAGCATCAATAGCAATTTCTTTTTCTTTTTCATATGCCTCTTTCATAAATTTAACTGTATCTTCTGCTATTTTTTTAACAAATTCTTTCTTCTTCTGAACGGCATCTAATTCTGCTTTTATTACATCAGATAAAATATTAGATAATTCTTCATATGTTGTAGTACCTTTTTCTGCTAATGCTAAATCTGCTTCTATTGCTTTATGTTTTGCTTGTAATGCTGAAATTAACTGTTTATTCACATCAATTTGTTGCTGAGTATTGGAAATGTATTGCTGTGAACCTTCATCATATAAAGATTGAACAGTTTGCAACATTGATAATCTATCTGTGATTTGTTGAATAGGAATATCTAATTCTTCATATTTTGATTTGAGGATGTCTAGATTTTTTGTATCTACTTCTCCTATATTACTCATATAAGTATTGGAATTAGGCTGTAATTGCTTACGATATTCCTCTGCTTGTTGAGCAGTTAATTTACCAGATGCTATTTGTTCACGAATAAATTCATTTGCTTGATGTAATACATTATTTTTTTCTTTTATTATATCTATCTCTAATTGAATAGAATCTCTATATGCCTGAGATGACTTAGAATATTTAGATGCAGTTTTTTCTATGAATTGTTGTTTATTATCTAATTCTGTTAATTGACTAGTAAATTCAGATAAAGTATTTGCCATCATTTTATCTGAACCTTCATATATATCCTTTTGAATCTTATACCATTCAGTAGAATTCTTAGCATATTGTTTAGCAGATTGATTCTTTTGTTCATCTGTTAATTGTGTTGTTTTTGATAAATTCGTTAATGCTAAATTTTCATCATGGATAGAATTCTGTTTATCTTTTAGAAGCTTAATTTGTTCTTCTGTTTCTTTGCGATATTCAGCAGAAGAGGGGATAAGTGTTTCTTGTATTGCTTTTGATTTTTCTATTAATGCATCTATTTTTTCTTGTTCTACTGTGTATTTTGAGATTAGATTGGTTACTGGATTATCTTTATCTGACTTACCTTTACCTTCTTTGCTTAAAGCATCGAAGTCTAAACCTATAGTTGCATCATTAAGTTTAATAGAATTAGTTACATCATCTAATTTATTTAAACTTTCAGTTATTTCTTGAAGATAGTTTAATTTATCTACTGTATTTATTTTATCTAATTCTTGTA
>Ga0209318_1000696_pt1 | contig 29535 bp, 29 predicted proteins | sample RifGroE1_FD_183999 | JGI IMG/M metagenome (GOLD analysis project Ga0209318, IMG submission 183999) | Groundwater microbial communities from Rifle, Colorado, USA - Groundwater E1 (SPAdes) (version 2) | ecosystem: Environmental > Aquatic > Deep subsurface > Groundwater | place: Rifle, Colorado... | reverse complement strand
AAGAAGAAATTGATCCCAGAGAAGATTTGCATAATGATTTGATAGCAGCATTAGCTCATGAGGATGGAGAATGAGAATATGAAAATAATCAAACCAAGCATTCAATTTTATGGGGCAGTACCTACTGAATATAATGCATCACTTAAGTTCATCGAGATGGCTGGCAGAACTTGCTATAAGTCAGAAGACAAGATCACTGAAGATAGTGCTGAAGGATTTGTTAAGAAGCTGATCAATGCAGGTCATCTAGCTATGGTTGAGCACTCGAATTTTGTGGTGCGGACAACCTTTGCGAAGAATCACCAGAACATAAAAAATGTTATCGGCAAATATCTTACGGCCAAAGAAGTTAATGGAAATTTATTTGTAGGTGGAAATCTCACCGCTTGGGAACAAACATGGTCTTACTATGATAGTGTATTCAAACCTTTTACGAAAGTATATGGAGACTTATTTGGTTTTGGAAAAGAGGCAATGAGAGAGTATCCAGATGATTGGAGCATTTGCAAGCATGATGAAATCCCCAAAGAACTCCACCGCTACTCAGCAAAATTCATCTGTGATCGGGGAGTCAGTCACGAGTTGGTAAGACACAGACCTTGTAGTTTTGCTCAGGAATCAACCAGGTATGTGAACTACGGCGGCAAGGATATGGAGTTTATTGAGCCAGAAGGTTTTGATGACTGGGGAACTACGGCACGTCATTGGTTCAGTCAACATTGCGCTGATAGCGAACAGGTGTATCGTGCTTTGGTATCATCAGATTTTAGCCCTCAGCAAGCCCGAGCCGTCCTGCCCAATGCCCTGAAGACTGAGATCGTAGTCACAGCAGATGCAGCTGAATGGGCACATATCAGAAAACTGCGAACAGCTAAGTCAGCTCATCCCGATATGCAACGAGTAATGAATATGATGCCTTGGGAAGAGTTCTTATAAAACAAAAGCCAGAACCTACGATAACTTGTAAGTTCTGGCAATCTTTTTATTGCACCGTACCTGTAACCTCAAAATATCTTTTCAATATCATCTCCCGTTGCTGTTGCAACTGTCCAAGCCTTTCCCGAACATTTGTTGTCTGATCAATCTTTTTCAACTTATTAATTACTGCCTGGTTCCGATTGAGGGCAGATTGAAAATTTTCATGCAATTTCATTTGCTTGAATCCATCCAGGTTTGAATTCAAGAAAGTTCGCTTGTCTTCCGAGTTTTCAAGCTGCTTCTTGAAGATGTCTACTTCCTTGCTGACCTTACCAAACTCTTGTTCATTGCTACTCTTCTTATAGTCTTCTCCACGACCGTAGTGCCAATAATAGAGCTTACCACCAATTGGGATTGATTCAACAATTCTGGCATGATCAAAATCAATTGTATCTCCCGTAATGTAAGATCCATACAATTGGTTAAGATCCTTACTGATGGAGTTTACAAACCTGAAGGGAGGCAAGATCTGTCCGATTAATCCAGATCCTAAACCTTCCCTAGTAGTTTGCATCCTTACATACTTTGATGCTCCGCCCATGGTTAAGAAGTTTTCAATCACGTGATCTTCAAACTTAGTTTCTTTACCCAACATCCAGTCTTTAAGTTCATCCGCGCCTGCATTAGCAAGTGTAAGCAAACTTACCAGCTTTATCATGTTACCAATTCCTTCAATAACCTGATCCCGTTCGCCAGTCTTAATTTTGTGCCAGGCTTCATTTCTGAAAACATCAAACTGCTTTAGTGTATATGTCTTGAGCATATAAAACACTCGACCATTTCCACTCTTGAGATATTGCTCTGACATTTCAGAAAGTGCAACCGGTTGAAAATCTAACAATCTATGATACAACAACATCTTCACGTTGTCTGTTGGATTTCCGGCAAGCAAATCATTTATTATACCTTCCGACTGTGTACCAAAGATTGGCTTGATTTGTTTCAATAATGTCTGTCGTCCAGCCTCAGTGCTAGCCATAACCTTGTAGTTACTAAACGCATTGTTGATCAAAGTCTCCTTGCCGATAGAATCTATTCGTTCCAGTCCAACTTTTTTAAATACCCAACTGACTGCATTCCCTAACGTTGTTCCGTCTGCAAACTCCTGAGCTATCCTTTCAATGCCTAAGTCTTCCTTAGTTATTTCAGACTTCTTAGTTATGGCCTTACCAACATTCTTAATTGTATCAGCTAAGCCACGTGGTGTCCATACTTTGCCAACATACATCGCCCAAGCCAAATCTCCAATCTGAGTCAGTGCAGATATAGGCGATCCCATTACGTCTATGTATGACATATTCTTGTAGGCATTAACTATTCCTGTAGCTCCATGTTCGTGGAATCTCGCATCAAGAATATCTCTAACTACTTTTTCATCATCTGCTTGAATTCGACCAGACATTCGCAAGTCATTAATATATGTTCCAATATTCTCAGTATAGTCTCTTTGCAGTTTGTACTTATCCAATTCTTGTTCAATCCTAATTAGGTCGCCTGAAACATCATCTATGCGTGCAGTATTGTTGGATTTTTCATACTCTGTGAGCATTACCTGCTTTCGTTTCTTCTCAGCTTTTAGGCTTGCTATTCTTTCTGGAACCTTACCAAAGAACTTCCGTGCTTCTATTTTCTTTGTCATACTATAGATGTATTGCATCAATGCTGCATCACTATCCATGTAAAACTTATTCAACTCTGGCGGAACAGTTTCATATTGCCTGGCTTGAATGTTGCCTGGGCCACCAAGTCCGAGGTTCCTCCCTAGTATTGTGTTGCTTGCAATATCTGCTGCCTGTTCAGGATATTCAATCTCAAACTTTTCAACTGTCATCCCAAGTTTGTCTGCATAAACTTTGATTGCATCAGTAATAACGGGGCGTTGAGAAATTCCTTTAGTTGCTTGCAAGAATCCTTCCTGATCCTTGATTACGCGTGGCCAGTATTCTTCGATAAAACCAACATCATAACCAACATCAATTGCATCCTGACGAATCTGATCCAGGACTGATCGCAGCTTTTCTTGATCAGCGATCATGTTATATTTTGTTGCCAGCTCTTTTATCTTAACCTCGTCTGAATTACGTCTCGCTGCATCCCAAACAAATTTGTCTTGCGGACTCATTTGTTTAGTCTTTTCTAATAATGGATGTGCAATTCGTAAAGCAGTTACAATCTTTTGTGAAGTTCGAAAATCGAGGTTTCTAATCTCTGACCGAAGCATAGGATCTACATTTTTAAGTCTAGTTGATATAGATCCCAATCCCTTGTCGATGAGTTGCTTAATTTCATGTCCACGCATACGAAGCATCTGACCAATTGTACGTACCAAACTATTTCGTTCGCTGAACATTTGATGATAAACATCATCACTAATCTTCTGAGTTGGGGCTTCACGAACCTCGAACATCGGCATACCTTCACGGAGTGCCTCAGCTTTCCGCTCATAAATCTTTCCACTTTCTACTTCACGAGCCAATCCCGATACTGTTTGCTTGCCAAAGCTTAACATCTGCTGAAAGAAGTCCATTACTCGTTGAATCACTTTACCAAACGCAGTGTTACGATATTCAGCTCTGTTGACCATAATCTGAGCAAACATGTTCGCACGATTCTCAATCATACGCTGCTTCTTATTCTCATTCTCACTCTTCTTTGGATCATTATAAGTACTCAAAGCAAAGGCAAGCTTACCTGCCTTCCGCAGCTTGTTAAACTCTCTATTAAGCGCGCTATCATCTGCTTCTGTAATCAACCCCAGGTTGTCAAGGACATGCTTGTTTTCATGCCAAAGAGTCTTATTGTCTGCAAAGTTTTCATCAAGAAGAATTTCATTGCCAACAGTAATTCCAAAGATACTTTTACCTTTTGACATTTGACCAGTTTCAATTGCTAACTTAATAAATCCTTCGCCTGCATTTTGAATACTATTGATTGTTAAGTCTTGTCCATTCTTGAACTGAATAGCTACTGAACCATTTTCATGTTGAGTAACTGTTTGATTTGGAAAAGTCTTTTTAATGTCTTCAAGACTTACTTTGCCTAATGCTTCTTGATTTTCGTTTACTTGAAACTGTGGAACACTACCTACTTGCCGTTCATTAGTGAACCCACTCGGCAAACCTCCGGGCAAGTTTCTAGGAACCTCAGTTTGAACTGCCTGCCTATTTACTGACGGAACATCTCCGAGGTCTTTAGCAATTTGTTGAAACCATGCCTGACGTTTATTTTGCTCAGCTAAAGATGGAACAGCATTTTGTTTTGCTTCACTTTGTACTGTAGTATCACTCTTAACATTATTTTCAATTTCATTAAGTTTAGTCTCAAAGAACTTACGCTTCATATAAGCCTCAGTTCCAGGAGTCATTTTTTCACGAGCTACTTCTAACTCACCTTTAACTTCTTGCCAATAATTTTCAATAATACTTCTTTCATCTGGACTAAACTTTTGATTAAGAAAACTAGTTATTTGATTTTGATAATCACTAATTACTCGTAATTTTTCAAGATCTTCTGGAGTTGTTGCAACTTCCTGAAGTAAACTTTGTTTTCTTTCATTATCTTTAATATCATTTATTTCATTCACATAATCAACAATACTATTATAGCGTTGATTAATCACTCCTTGGTCTTTCAACTCATTAAATCTTGCCTGCAGATCATCAGCATACTGACTAGCATTTTGTAAAATCCTTTCACGCTTAGGATCTACTTGGTTTTCTTGAGTCTTAAGATTAATTATTTCATTATAATAATCAGTAATATCTTTTGCAACTTTTTGATCTGGCAATGAATTAATAATTTCTGCAGATTCAGCAGTATCCTTCTCAAATCCTACCTTATCACTTTGATTACTATTAGCAGTTCCAAAAAGCTCCTCAAGATATTTCTGCCTACCATCTCTAGTAGTGTATGGTGCAAAAGCCTTCTTAACCTCAGGCGTTTCTTTATCAAGTAACTCATTACGCCTTTTGTTCAATTGAATAAGTTTATCTTCAATTACTTTTCTTTCTTCTGCACTTGGTGATGTCTTAGCATCTAATGCATAAGGGTCAAACTTACGATTATATTGTTCAGAGAGAGTTGTAATCTCATTATCAATATTTGTAATTCTTTCATTAAGCTGGCTTGCAGATTCATATCTGTGAGTAGCTAACTTATTTTCAATCTCTTTTACTTCCTTCTCTTCAGGAGAAAGTGCTTCATATTCTTTCTTAGCAAGTTCTTCTTTCTTCTGAATTCCTGAATTAATCCGATCCAGAAGACTCTGCTTATTTTTATTATCTTCAACTGTCTTTCTAATCAATTCAGCCGGATCAACATTTTCTTTCCTTGCCTTTGCTTCAAGTTTATCAAGATCATTAATAAGTTCCTGGTTTGAATTAATATCAGTAGTTAACTTTTGAATACTTTTATCAAGTTCGTCATCTTTCAGATTGAGAATATTTGCTGCCTGCCTATCAAGTTCTAACTCTTGTTCAGTCTTTTCAGCTGGCTTATCTACTCCTGGAAGTAAATTTGCACCACCACCCATCACTCCACCAAGAATAATAGCTTGTGCAGCTCCTTCAGGTACTCCCTCCATCAAAGGCTTATCAAGAGCTGCATTAGTAAATATTGTCTCTTGAATAGTTTGTGGCAATTCCTCAAACACACCTTCAGTTATACCACCACCAATAATAGATTTCACAACACCTTTAAACCCTTCTTTCTTAGCAGGATTTAAGCCAGAAATTACCATTGTATCTATATCAGCAAAACCAAGTTTCTTGGCTAATGAGCCACCGACTATACCAAATGCTGATGTACCTAATCCTGAAACTACTGCAAGTGCAGATTGTTTAGCAGTCAAAAGATCATCAGGTGTTGCATTTCTTATTTGCTCTGCAGTTTGTCCAGCAGATATTGCCCCCTCACCAACTGATCCAGCAGCAATAGCAGATCCAGTTTTGCCTAATGCAGTTACGGCCTTTGGTAATAATTTGCTACTAAGAGCAAGAGCACCACGACCTAATACACCACCAGCAGCAACAGATGGCAATGTTTCAACAATACCATGAGCAATAGTACTTGGATTTTCCAACATTGCTTGAGCTGTATCAACAAAGCCTTTTGCCTCATCAACCTTTTTATTTGCTTCTTGTTGTGCAAGAGAATATTCTTCAGAAAGATCTGCCTGCCATTCTTCTGGTTTTATTCCAATATACTCAAGTCCACGACCAACTCTTCCACCAGTTGGAATATCAGCAAGCCCCACAATTCCTTGGCCTGCACCAATAACACCTTTAGCAAGAGACACACCAGTGTCTTTTAATGTAGAGCCTAAAGTACGTTCAGGCTTTTCATCAAATTGATCAAAAGGATTTTCATCTACAGGATCAAATTGATCGAAAGGATTTGTACTCATATTTATTTCCTATATAATTTATTACTGTAGATTATTTTATTGTTGCCCAAGAAGGCAAGTAGCCATATTTTGCTTTGAAATTATTTGCTTGTGACGGATTTTCTTTTAAAAATTTAATGGCAGGATGATTTTCATCAAGTTGATTTACTGCCGTTTGATTAGGTGTATCATTAACATATCCAGTACCTTCAGCATTTGGCATTTTAATTACTTGTCTCTTAGTCATCCCACTAGGATCATTCGGATCTGGCTCTTCAATTACTAAAGGCTTTAATGGGTTTTCTTTAACTGGAGGATTCTGCAATACTTGTCCTTGAATATCACGTAACTTATTTTCTGCAATAACTCCTTGCTCATATATTCGATTTTTATCTTTATCTATAGCAGCTCGTTGTCTTTGTTCTTCAAGATTAACTAAATTATTCTCTCTTGATTGTTGATTAGCTAAATTTTGTAGCAGAATATCTTTATGTGTTTTCCATCCCATAGGTGTAGGTGGTGTATTATCAATCTTAGTAACGCCGAAATTCTGACCTCGCGGAGTGTTCATATACTTTTCATATTGTGCCATCTGTCCAGTCGGTGCAACAGGATTTTCTAAGAATCTTTTCCTTGCTTCCGGAGATACACTAGAATCAAATGATACATCCATATTGCCAACTCGCTGAGGACCATTTGAATTTATTTTTCCTAAATTAGTTCTAGTTTGAGCATCTTTATTTCCTTCAAACGAAAGAGTGTTTCCACCAATATCATAAGTAGTTATATTTCCATTTTTTGCTGTAGTCATTGCCCCTAACTCTGAATCTCTTTGTGCATTAGGAACTTCATTAATCTTAGGGCTTTCATTACTTACTGAAGGTAACATATTTCTTTCAACTACTCTAGTTCCTTGTCCAATCCTATCAGGACGAGAATTAATATCTTTTAAACTATTTTGATTTGTTTCTATCACATTAAGTTTCTGATCTTTCGGAGTTACCTCACCAGTAATGGCAGTTTTTCCAACATCAGCAGCAGCATTAATCCAAGGAGCAAAAGGCTTATTAATTGGATCAATTAACATTTCTTTTAAGCCAACTGCAATATCACCAGGAGCTCTTCGTAAGCCCATTCCAGCAGCACTCATCACTCCGCCTTTATCATATGCATCGCTTATCAATCTGCCAGTTTCTTGTCCACGTTTAGCCCCAGGCATTAGATTGGCTACATCATTCAAGAAAGGCTTCTTTCTTTTCTTCTCTTCTTCAACTGCTGTTTGAAAATCATTAAACATAATCATTCTCCCTGAGTATAAATTGTTTTCTTAATAATCTTATTCGTTTGTGTCCATAATGGTGAATCATAATCTCCTTCACTCGGCGTTGATATAGTTGCTGTCACTGTAGTTGTATTAACAGTAACATCATCGTGCCAAGTAAACTCATAACCTGGAGTTCCTTCACCTGGACCAGGATCTTGATGTACTGGAATATTTGCTTGGTCATCATATATGACCAAAGCTGGATTAGTAAATACCAATCCCATTTGATTACCAATAAATCCTCCGCTGCCAGGAAGTTTAGCTGTAAGTGGAGACTTATCAGCAATAATTGATCCAGCAAAATAAATATCTGCACCTACAGCCCGAATTGCTCTAGGAATAACTCCTGTATGTCCAGCAACTTGTGCTTGTGTAAGTTCAAGGGCCATGTGTTTTTTCCAAAGAACATCTCCTGCTTGTGGTGCTAATGGATTAACAGAGTCAGATTTTTGGAACTTAATTATATATGCACCCCAGCCATCAGTTCCATTAGGAAAACTTGGAAAAATAATATACACTCCATCGAAGGCAACATCTAATTGAGTAACACAAAGAATGGCATCAGCATCATCGTAGTATTGAACCTCTGCAAATCTTTGCCATTGCAATGCACCAGCAGAAGATACTTTAGAAAGATGAAAATGCCACCAACCACTATCAGTAGCAATTTCAATCTTTGTCATTGAAGCAAAATAAATATCTCCATTACTGTCAATAGCACATCCCCTGATGTTCAGTCCGCTCATGCTAGTTCCTACACCATACCAACCATAAAGCCCATTAGCTTGTAAAAACCTGCCTTCAAGAACTCGATGCCACTGAACAACTCCACTATTATTAAGTTTAGTCAAGAGTCCCATTGGATGAATTGAGCTAGTTGTAGGCTCTTGAATGCTTCCACCTATAACAATATCACCTGTATACTTGACGGCAACATCATATGGATTAACCATATTCTGTACAGTTGGATCACCATTCTCATCAAGCAAACAATCACCAAGTTGTAAAGTCCATCCTAGTGTTCCATCATATTGCAATGACGCAACATAAGCAGCATTATAAATTAAAGTATAACTCTCATCATATGCATCATGTCGACCAATCACTACTGCATTACCAGCAGCATCAGCATCAACTCCCCAACTAAATAGATCATCAATTCCAGTATATCCAAGAGAAAATCGTTTCTTCCATTTAATTGTTACGCCATCAGTGGCATACTTAATCAAGCTCATATCATAACAATTATCATCACGCAACTTATAAATATCTGCTGTGACATAAACCCCACCATAATCAGTATCAAGTTCTGTCGGAACAGTAGGATCAATTGCAACGCCAGTTCCTGACTCATTACGATTCACTCCACTCAACAATCCACCTTCCAATACTCGACGACGCTGAAACCATCCATCATTATCATAATATTGAACGTATGCTTCATTTGATAATTCTGACGAAGCATCTGTAAAATCTCTTGTTCTAGTATAACCAACTACAATTACATTACCAATTGGATCAACATCAATATCTGATAATCCACCTCCTGCTATAAGAGTCTCTGTAGTATCTATAGAAACTGATATGGCATACCAGTACCATTCATATAGCTCTTTAATAGTTGGTGGTTTGCCAAACTTCTTTTCAACTAAAGGGGTAACATGCACTCTTGCTTCATCAAAGCCAAAGACCGATCGTGCCTCAATAGTTACACCTGGAGCAACAGGAACAAAGCGTCTGCCTTGCTTAAGTCCAAGTCGAGCCATATCATCCTTCAGCATACCGACTTGAACTCTAGCTTGTTTAGCAAAATTCTTACCAGTAAATACATCCCCGGTATATGTTATTTTAATAGGAATTGTCATGCTGCTGGATCATGAGTATAATCATGTGATTCAGAGATGCTGGAATGGAAACTATGCTGTTCACTAATTGATTCACTCTTGTTATAATCTTCCGAGCGGCTTTCATTCTCAGTAGCACCAACTGAAGCAGAAACATTAACTGCATTCAATGCAGAAGCTACAGACTGAGCGGCAATTTGGGCTAAGTCATTACTGACCTTTTCCTTCAAAGAAGATTCACCTATATATGCACGAATTGCAGCATCAATCTGTGCAATCATCAGCCTTAATTCAAGATCAGCTTTTTCAATCTTTGCCTTATTATCTTCAACCAAAGCCATCTGACTTGCAGTCAGTGCTTTAGTTTCCGCTTCATATCCAGTAATCTCTGCTTCAAAGCCTTTAATAATTGCATCGTTAATACTAGCCTTAGCTTCAACACCAATTTTGAATACTTCAGATTGTGCCTTATACACATCAAGCAAGCCCTTGTTACTTTCAATGACTCCCCGCAGAACTTCAACCTGTGCTTGGATATATGCTTTCTTAGCTTCAAGAGTAGCAACATAACCTTTGACACTTTCTGAATATAACTGAATAATGATTTCTGCAGAAATCTTGGAATAATCAAGTGCTCGCTGAGATTCTCCATCTCTGGTAGCCCTGATTAATTTTTCTAATTCTGTTGCCTGCTGAAGGATAAAATGAGCATTTTTCTGAGCCAGATCTGCCCGTTCAATCATTACCTTTTCAGTAACATCAGTTTCATTTCTAGCAATTTCTGCTGACGCCTCAAGAAGCTTTCCTTCAAGTGCTCCTTGTGGTTCATCCCACCCACGAACAGAGAAGTATGTCTCAACCTCATTATACATCTTACTGTTAGTAGTCAGGTTCCTTGCAATAGCGCGATCATAAATCGCTTGTTCTACTAATGGATCAAGCCCTGTAGAATCATCTGCCATCGTAGCCAGAATCTTCGCCAACAATGGAGTATATACAGAAGTAGCAAGCGCAGTCTCAGACCATGTGACACTAGCTTCAGGTGCAACCGGAGCAGTACCAGGAGTCAACAATGTTGTGTCAATAGATGGCATTGCCGCCATTGTCGGAGCTACTTCAGAAAAAGTACCAAAATCAGTAATCAATGATGCAAGTCCAGTAGGCAATGGGCGCTCTGGAATAGTTACAGCAGTTGTAGAAAGAGTAATAGAAAGTGGATCAAGAACTGGTTCAGAATAAGTAGTAATCAGTGAGTTAAGTGTTCCAAGATATCCACTCGCACCGTCAAGTCCGACCAGTCGCACCATCATATCATCGGCCAATTGCATGGTCGAAGTCAGTTTTGTTTCTACTAAAGTACGCGTACCACCAATGATGATAGGTGGATCAGGGACATGTATATCAGGAAGGTTTGGAGTAACTGTTGCAACAGGCAGAACTACTCCTGCGGATGATACAAAATCAGCCATAACTATCTCCTATGAAATTCCACTTGATTTAATAATTGGTAATACTGCATTTGTATCTATTGAGAAGTCACTTCCAAGAACATTTGATATCTTAGGTGTCCAATATCTTCCATACAAATTTCTTCCTATTGGTGTTCTAACAACTTGATGTACATTCCTTGGAGGTGAAATCCTGAACGACTTAGTACTAGTTGTCTTACCTTCTGCTGTCAAGTCAAGTTGTATCTTGCCATCAGTTTTTACTCCCATATACCAGAAACGAAGATGCTTATTATTCTGTGAGCCCAAGTCAGTAGTTGGCAAAGTAAATGTAGAAGCAATCAAAGTAGTATTATCAGTGCTGCCACTGACAATCTGAAACAATCCATCACTCTTTGCACCATACAACCCACCATTAAACTTAACCATTGAGTTAAATCCATAATTCTGATACTTACTAGATGCTGCTCCGCGCAAATTAGTTCTAATACAAACTGAATCATCAATTGTATTGATAACTGTATTCCCATTAAATACTGTCGCACCTCTAGTACCAGCCTGATAATTAAGTTTATCTTTAGTAACAACGATTAACTGCCCTTGTGGTGTACCTATACACAGTCCATCATTACACGACCATGCCGCGCATTCTCCTGTATCTGGTGAAAGTCCAAAGTCTGCACCATTAATATGACCAATAGCTTCTGAGTATTCATGTGCTGGACATTCAAGACGTGGATGCCTGATGAGTTCTCTAATATTTGATCCTTCAAGAAAGTATGTACGCTTACTATCTGACGCCCACACTCCACCATCAACTGGCTTAAACATTTTTACATTACTAGCAAATCGCAATCTTGATCTAGCATTATCAAATAAACCATATCCTAATGGCTCAGAATAATTAACAATTGTCCCATTAACCACGCACATACTAGAAGAAAACAAAGCAAGATGCGTACCAAGTGGAGGTGTACCGAATGTCTTAGTTGTCGGCGGACCTACATAAGTTTGTGCTGCCCAGGGATAAGATACTCCTGCAGTAATATATCCACTCTGCACGCCGTTACTATAGTATGTTCCAAGACTTGTCTGACACCATCCCATCCTGAGATTCTTGGTCAAGCCTGAACGAACACCAACAAGAACATTATTAGTATCAACCTTATAAATGGCTGCATCACTTACAGTTTCAAGAATAACGAAGCAATCTCCACCATCACAAAACAAAGAATGATATTCTCCAACGGCAATCAAACCTTGCCCTAATCGTCTGGATAGTCTCCCATTATCATCTATATCAACATCAAGAGCTTCTGCCAGTTCGACGATGCCAGTCTCAAAATCAATCTTAAGTCTGGTTGGATCAGCAATATTGTTCCAGCCCGTAGTTCCAGAAAATAGTTTTATGATCATTTCGTATTATCCTGAACTATATCAAATTTTGCCTTTTGAACAGTCCTTACATCCGTTCCACTAGTCAATTGAATGTCATAAAAATAATTTCCAATCGCTGCTGTATTCACTGAAGTTGGCTTGAATACTACTATTCCAGTTGTTGGGTCTGCATCAATAGTTCCTGTCATATCGAACAGTTTGGTAGTAGCATCGGGTGGATCTTTAATCGTTGTAACAGTCATCTTCAAAGTTGCCCCACTAAGAGATACAGGAAGAGCTGTATCACTGTCAGTAATGGTAAAAGTAAGATCATATGAATCACCTCTATACATCCTGATATCGTTTTCGTTTGCCATATCATTCTCCCTTTGTTGCGATGTATGTAGATAGGCTGAGAGTCGCAACAACTGCGCCAGCCGCTATAGCCTCTATCTCAGGTGTCTCATGAACAGCAGTAATTTCACCCTGACTAAAAATTGCTTCTATATCATTATCTTGCAACGTTCCCATAATTATCTCACTATTAAAAATTGCTTCTATTGTTGGAACAAACAGAGTAGCTGTATATGATGTTTCCCCATAAGTGACAGTCATCTCAGGGAAATAACATTCAATCCTAATAGCTGAATAACCATCAAGAATTGTGAACAACTCTATCCTTGCAGCGTTCATGATAGCAGTGTTAGTTGGTACATCAGCGACAAATGAAGTCTCAACCGTGAATCCCCAACTAACCATCATCGTTGTGGAAGTATCTTCGGACGCCAGATCTTCTTCTATCACTCCAGATGCAGCATTATAGACTGAAGTAATCTCTTCAACTGTTGCTGTATCTGCTAGAGAAACATAAAGTCCTCGCCATGCAATAATTTCTTCACTGGATATTAATGTATCACTAACTGAGGAAGCAACTGTCTTATGACTATTCTGTGTTGCTCTAACTATAGCCCATGCATATCCTGTACCATAAACATATCGACTAGCTATTTGATCAGCAGCAATTGTCAAACTATCTGCAACTGAACCTCCATAAGATTGTGTTCCAACTTGTGCTTCAGTAATTGCAGCACTATCAGTCCTATCTGCTTCTTCAGTAGCAGAAGAAAATCCATTATGTAATTCAGTTGCTTCTAAAGAATCAGTTCTATCTACTTCTTCAGTATAAAAACTAGTACTGGTTAAAGTATCAGATGGTGTAAGTGATCCGGCCTCTGTAGTTGCAGGTGATGCAATCCAGCCCTCAAGTTTTACCTTAAGAACTAAGGCCATCATATAAATATAATCTTGCGTTGCTCCATCTGCAGTAGTAGCAACAATGCTACTTGCTCCCCAGGGAACCACGCCTACTGTCGTTCTGATTGACCAACCATACGAACTATTATAGGCACCACCACTAATCAAGTTAGGCTGCCTACCTACATCGCATCTGACCTCACCATATGCGCCGCCACCCATACCATATTCAATACCAACTAGCATATCTCCTTCATTATATGAAATACCAGAAAGAGTAAGCGAAGAAGCATTAGTTACACCTTCTGGAGATATGATGCTGCGGAAAGGATCTCCTGAAATATCAACATTAGTGAATTGGCAAATTTTAATGATATCAGCATATGCTTCGATACCACCAAAGTTCGGATTAGGGAAATTCCAGGCGATATTGCCGGATTCCGGATTCTTGAAATAGGCCACCATCACGTTGTAGCCAGCGGCGTTGGTGTTGGCGAGATGAACGAATGGTGTACCATTCAAAGTCAGTGTGTAATTTCCTTCCTGAATCCATGCAGGATTATAAAAAAGAGTATGATAACAAAATATCAGGAGATTAGTATTCTGGTGAATAGTGACTGACCGACCCCCACTAGCAGTATTAGCATAATCATGAATCTGATATGACCTACTATCAGAAAACATTATCTCTGTTGGAATATCGACATAAGGTCCATTGATCTGATGAACTGGCAAAGAGTCAGTAGCCCCTCTTTCAATAGTAACAGTTGATTCTATACTATCACTACATACCGCTCCTTCACCTACTCCGCGATCAAATCCTTCATTTGTAGCAAAGCTATCTTCTTCATCATTTATCTCTGCTGTTTCAATTATTTCAGCCCCAGAAGGAACAGCTTCTCCATCATGGACTACACTTATAACTGATGTATCTGCCAGATCTACACTTTCAGCATTGTTAGAACTTCCAGCTTCAGCTACTACAAGAGTTTCTATTATAGCTGAATGCACATATTGAGTCTGATCCTGGCCGAGACTTGCGTCGGATATGCTGCCGATTGATTCAACCTGTGCTGCCCGATGTAATTCTCCTACTGATCTTCGTAGGGCGAAAGCGAGGTAGCCTCCATAAACTAGGGCATCAAAATAGAAACGGTCTGCGGTGTCTGACACGTAATCGCCAACCATCATGGCGATTTCGTTTAATGCTGTCCCCCCTTGAAGCAATCTGAGTGTCTGCCCATTTCCTTCTATTGTTGGGGGTGTAGCTCCGGCCATTGTGGTAACTGCCCCCACAACCAGGCCGCCTTCCTCATCTACTATGACTAGATTCCTGTCGGTGAGATCTCCTGTGGTGGTACATCCATCCCGATAATAAAGTCCATTGGCAGGTTGATACATCAACGGGTCTGTTTGGTGGACGTTCGCATAAAAAACGAAACTGAAAAAATGATCACTCGATATCGGGTAAAACCTCCATTCAAAAATCTGCTCTCCAAGTGGAGGTGCTGCTAAGGAGAATCCAGCAACGTCCCAAATGTATTCATTATTAAACTCCAACGGGTCAAGCTCCAGACTTCTAGCAATAAGGGCAAGCGTCTGCCCTCCAAGGGCGAAGAAATTGGGGCCTGTTTGCGGACTCCCAAGGAAGCCATCGAAAAAAGGAGGGGTGGATGGTGGGTTTTCCTCACGGGAGCCGTGAAACAGGATACAGAAATCAGCGCCATCTGGCACTGTAATGGTCGCGCTTCCATATCTTCCTGTGTTTTCGGTAGCACTGTTGTCTTTGGATGGAAGATTAACGACACTGACGACCGTTACTTTCTTGTATGGAAGATACTCTTCAGTTACTGCCGCCGTTTCAGCCTGCACGGCAGTTATGGGAATTACTCCGACAGTTGTCTCGCTAACTGCCGCTGTCTCTGCTCTTGCTGCCTCAATGGGTGCTCCGCCACCACCACCAATAATGTCGCTTATCGCAGAGGATTCTGACTGTGACGCTCCAAACGTAGTAGGTGGAGCCAGGGCAATAGTGATAAATGCAGCTGTAGTAGTTGTTGCACTAGTAACAGAAGTTACGCCAGTATCTCCTGCAACTACTTTGCTTCCAGTATAAAGACCTAATCCACCACCTGCCCCAGCATTTACTGTCTCATCAGCACGCTTAGTCAGACTAGCAAGATTAGCATTCGATGCTGCCGTGAGTGAGGTGATTGAGTTAGCATCTCGATCCTGGCCAATACAGTTTAGTATAAGACAATTCGGAATAGTAGTAGTTACCGCAGGACAAGACCATGATGTAGATGCTGGAGTATTGACACTTCCAGCAGTAATATTAATTGGTCCTGCAGAATCTATCCCTCTAAATAAAAACATCTGGCCAGCAGTAACGCTGCCAGAATCTGCAACCGAAACAGCAGATTGTGAGCCTGATACTAATTTCCAGAAAGCAGCTAGCCTAATTCCACCGGCTGCTCCAGCCGTGCCAGTACCTTGTGGACTATTAGTTACTTCAGTCCAACCTCCAGGAGTTGAGATAGTTTCGTTCGCAGACGAAACCAACAGGACAAGGATATCCCCATCAGCATAACCAGTTGGCACCGGAACAGATAATGCTCCAGTACCAGCTGTAAATGCCCCCTGATTGACGTATGTTGGAACTGCTCCCACATTAATCCTTAAGTCAAGGTAGCAGTATAACTGACATTCAGCGTATCACCGTTGGCAAGAACCTTGTCGCCACCAGTAAATAAGCCAGCTGAGAATAGAGTACCAGTAGTGCCAGATTTAGTAGCAACTGAGTTCAGGAAACAGCCCTTGATCGTAGTTCCATCACCATTAATTGAAAAAACGCAAGCTGCAGAAAGAGCCTTACTTCCAGCCGCCGCTGCACTCCATGCCGTAGTTGGTCGTGCTGCCTGAGAATATTCAACATCTTCAGCCCAACCACCATGTGAAGCCATAGTATCAGTAACTGCTGCACCCGTTGTATAACTTGTCGATCCGATCAGCCCAATATACCAAGCAGCAGTATAAGACGAACCAGCAAGATACTTGTCAAGCATGTCATTCTTGCCAGCAGTAGTAACAAGATTATCAAATGCCTCAGTCCACTTAACTTCCATTGGGATTGTAGCAAACTCGGACAGGACATTGGCGATACTTGACCTTTGCAGGAACCGCCGAACCTTGCCCATCTGCTTGAAAGCAAGAATTCTATCACGCAACAGGATATATCTCTGCCGATATAATTCGACCGGACCCACGCATTCAACGCCATACCTACCAATTGCCTTGGACTGCTCTATTGCTTCAACACCTCTGCTAACGCTTGCACCTTGATCTGAGAGACCATGTGAAAATTCAGCTCTGCTCTCTTTCATCACATCACCTCTTCCAATTCAAATTCCAGAAACCATCGACGATGAGTTTCAACTATTCCATCATTATTAACATCCGTAGTCCATTCAAGGCAATGCTCAAGGCACCGTTCTTTCTTATTGTACTGCACATCAACTACAACTCCTTCAACAGTCGGTTGTTTCAATCTTGCTTTTTTTCCTTCTTCCAATGCCATAGCATACTCCTGTTTTAAATTATCTAAGCATAAGTCCACGAGAATAAAATGGAAGTGTTAATTCAAATGTTCTTAATGCAGCAAGAAAATTATTTTTATATTTAAGTGTATTTGGTATTTCACCCTCAAGACCATCTTCAATATGTTCGTAAGCTTTCCAAGCAGCAAAATTCACCAGCAAGGATATATGTAAATGTGCTGGAATTCCATCTGGAACATCATCATCATCTTCCATATCAACAGGCATTCTATAGTAATGTAATGTTAAAGTCTCAGCACTTGCAGGAATACCTTGATAATATAATTTTCTTCCATGTTCAATAGCTTCAGAAATTCTACCAGTTTTATTCAGCAAAGGGTATGTTTCTGCAAACTCAATAAACGAATGTGCAATATCAATCTCACTTCCAGTAGATGAAACTACCAATTGTAAGTCTCGTTGAAAATCAACTGGCATATCTACAAAAGCAGCACTTGTAGAAGTTGTTACAGTATCTATACTAAACAATTCAGGCAATGGTGGAGTAAGTATATTCGGTATTGGATTCTCAATTCCATCTAACAAAGATGGCATTCCACCAGCAATTTCAGAAACTCCTTGATTAATAAAATCTCCCAAATAATCTTCAAAAGAATCATCATTAATAAGAAGCTCAACCTTCTCTTTTAATTCGCTAAAAGTTGCCATAATTTTTCCTTAAAGATCATCTGATGTAATTGGAGTAGTTATAAAATTCTCTTCTGGTTCCGGCCTATGCACAGGAACACTTTGCTTCTCACCCAATGGTTTTGGATCAGTATAATGTGGATGCTTTTCTTCCCAACATGTATCAGCACAAACAAACAACTTATCCCAAGTCATTCGGCATTCGGAGGCATAACGCTGAAAGCCACATTGATCACAGATTACTAAATAATCACCAGATTTATATGACATTACTTACCTTCTTTATGAAAGCCATAATTGAATTTCTTTTTCTCTACGATTAACTAGGCCTTGAACTACCTTGCCGTTGTCATATTTCCAGCGCCGCAGTTGGCTCGGCACCACCCCATACTGGTTCTGATTGAGAACTCGAAGCAGGGTAGAATCTAGAAAGCTTTCGTCACCGACATTGAACGTGAAGCTCACAAGTGTGTTGAACTGATTCTGCGTAAGTGGCACCTTAACCCCACGATTCACTACCTTAACCACAGCCCGAATATCTTGTTGACAGAGATCTAATACTTGTGCATCAGTTAATCCGTGTCTATATTCTACAACAGCTTTACCAATTACAATCTTTCCTGATCTACGCTCAGATAATGTCAATAAATGTCCAATACCAATAGTAGGCTCACCACCAGAGTCAAGATAAACTTGTCTATAGCTTCCCTCAACATACTTCAAAAATTCATAAAATTTATTATCAACTTGCATATTCATATTACTGCCTTCCTAGCAAATGCACACTCGCCACCGCGCTTCATAAATACTTCTGCAAAGTCATCAAGATCCATCACCCAGTAACCGTTACGAAGTAAATTCCAATCAGGCCAAGAGTTTGGACCACCAATAATATTTTGATGGCGATTAATAAATGTTCCAGCAGTACAGTGGCCACCAACAACCTCTCCACCAGGAGTACTCAGCCCATCTACTTCACGAGGATACATCATACCTTCAGTCCATTCAAGCCCAAGTATAGCACTGCCATAATAATCAATACCTCGAATCACCTCATCAACTGTTCGTGCTCGACAATACGATTCTATTAAACCTTCTTGCTTCGCAGTTTGCATTACTGCTGCAAGTGATGTGCCATAACTAATTGGCTTCGATCCAGGGCGTTCAGAACCTGGCCACTGATCATTATCTTGACACCTAAAGTAAAACTCAAGCGCCCATTCATCGCCAAGAGTTCTTATCCCAGGCTCATGTTCCATAAAAGCCGTAAAGCCAAATCCTCCGCAAGCACTCCAATCACTTTGATTAAGCAAAGGTTCTTTGAATTTCTTTACTCGATATTTACTGATCAATTCTCGATATCGCAAATCAATACCATCGTCAATCGGTGGCACAGCAAGAAGATTCGGGGCTGTAGGATCAGCTTGAAAGATCAACCCACAACGAGAATCTTGAGTTTCACTACCATCTTTAAGTATCATGTATGTGAATCACCATTATTTATTTGCTGGATTGCTTTAAGAATAGTTTCTAAGTTTTTCTCTTGAGCTTCTTTCACTTCTTTAACTTCACTTTCAAGCCTCCCAAAGCGCTCTGCACCTGCTGCCATTTTCTCATCAAGACGCTCATGACATGTTTCTCTCGCATCAGAACAAGTTGGCCTAGTAATAAATCTCGGTTCCCCATCAGACATTTCAAACATTTTAAGAACAGACTTAATCGCATTTTCAATCTCTGATAGCCTACGATCATAATCAATAATCCTGATTCGTGTTTGAGTTGTTTCTGCAAGGATTAAGTCATTCGCAGTAAATTTAATATCATGAGCATCAAGCCGCGTATGTGCGCGTTCTATCTCACCTTTAGTTTTTTGAATCTTTCCACCAAGACCTACAAGAGAAAGAGCCCATCCAAGAATAACTCCAAACGCTCCAGCCACTCCTGCAAAAAAGGTAAATCCTCCATTTTCTGGCATTTAATATTCCTTTTCGTCATCTTTGTAAAGCCCGTCTTCATTATCAGGTAAACGAGTATCGAGGATCTTTGCCCAATGATTATTCCTAGCTATTGCCAACCTTCTTAATCTATCCTTTACAATAGGATTCTGCAGAGGATCAATATCTTCTTTTCGTTCCTTAGTAAACCAAGAAAAAAATAAGATTCCTATAGTGCTTACTGCCATAAGATACAATCCGCTAACAAAAATCATGGTCTTTATCTTAGGCCATACATCCATATCTGAAGCAAGAATAAGTGATACACAGTTCAAGAAGAACCGACCATTAGCTCCTAAAAACGCAGACAAATTCTTTACTGACACAGCCCATTCTACATCATGACAAAGGCCTGCAGGATTAAGCCTAGCCTTACCAAAATGATCAGGAACTATTTTATCTCCCCAACCTTGACCAGCACCGAGAAATGATGGCCACTTCTCAGGAGGTAAATCATGTGGCCAGAGAGGAACTAGAAACTCTGGAACAGTAAGATCAGCACCATAATGAGATATCTTGACAAAGTTCATTTCTTCCTCCAGACCCAAGGCTGAACCGGAGCAGGCCCAGACCATAAGCCTACTCGATTACCGGCGGAGATACCTTGTAGCTTTTCCCAAGCTCTACAGAACGATTTCTTACAATACTGAGGATATACCCAAGCATACCCAGCGAGCAAAAGCTGTTCTTGCACACATTGTGTTCCAAGCATAACAACAGCTACTGTTCGTCCATATCTATCATAATGCTTAACATCAACAGGTGCAATATCGACAACCTTGCCCTTGACCATAACTTCAACAAAGTCTTTAGCTGCAAGCCCAAAAGCCTGTTTCTTTTCAGGCGAATCAATTCCATAAAGCCGAACAGTCGTTAATCCAGTCTCATCAATTACTTTGATTGTATCACCATCAGTAACACTAACTACTGTAGCTGGCTTGGCTTGAGCAATTGAAGCTACAAGTAAGAAGAATAAGATTATAATTTGATGCATAATTTTACACCTGTTGGTTGATAGCGAAACCTATCACAACTCACACCGGCTCTACCGTGATCATCAAAAGAGAAACACGGCCCAGGCTCTTTGCAATATCGATCCTTGACAAAATGCAAACCTTCGTCATTTTTCTTGAATAACTGCAAACTGTCTTCCGAAATCACCCTCATATCTCCCTCCAGGAAGTAAAGGCAAAACTCAATCACAGTCTTCGTTCGGATAATTACATATTGGACATCTTGGACCAGTATATTTATATCCACATTGAGAACAAATTACCATTGCATTAACACTTTTTTACTGCTATTTCCATACGGAGCATGAAGATAAATTCCACCATGTGCTGTACCTCGATCTGCATCACCAGAACCATTTGGCAATCCATTGCCTGGCTTATATAGAAAGCCATCTTTCTCTGCACGAGAATCTCTATTGCAAGTATCTTCTCGATCTCGACAATTCTTATTAGAATCTTTTACAATAAAAGTCAGTCCGTCTGAGAATGTAAATTTTACCGGCCCTGAGCCGAGAGAATCACCTCGCTTATTAATACGCCAGGCTTGTCTTCCACCATTCCGAACTCCATATGAATCATATTCTGCTTTATTAGAGTAGCTTCCTGATGGACTTATTGGCCCTGTGGCATTTCCGGTCTTAGCAGTATAAGTTACACCATCATCCATCTTAATTACAAAACTTAGTGGTCTCGCATACTGGTCACCGGACTTAGTCAACAGAAAAACTGGAGCACCTTTATAAGGAACTCCTAATCTGGCAACTTCACCATTAACTGAAACATAAGTAATCGAACCTGCTTGTAAAGTTCTGAACAAAATTCCTGCAGAACCATTCCCTTGATCAGTTGATCGTTCAAACGTGATCGGATGAGGAAATGCCTGGTTGCCTGGTGGTGGAGTAACAGGCGGTGTAACTGGAACGTTTCCTGGAAAATATTGAGTACAAAGTGCAGTACACTCACTCAAAGACTGAGGTATTGTCACAGCTCCTGCTGACACTGTCCAGAATAAGACAAGTACCAGAACTAACCTGAACATCAGTCTACCTCCTCGATCTGGCCTTCAGGCGCAGCAATTTCCTCAACAGGAGCGTCCGGCGGAGTAACATCAGGAAATGTCGGAGCAGCAGGTGTCGGCTGAAGCGGAGTAGTTGTAGTCGTCGTTTCAGTCGTAGTCACTGCCGGTATGAAATTGGCAACTGCGTCCTTAATGCCCCCAAGTGCAGCCATAGCCCCCTCAGTTGCCGCCGAGCCGCTGGCGTCTTGAGTGGGCGTGTTGGCCGTGGTGAGCCCCTTGGCATCGGTCCTCATGGTTCCATTCCCGCCGCCAGTGTTCTGGTTAAATGTGACCTCGGTCGGACTATAGTTCACCGAGCAACTCGTCAACAGGCCAACGGTCAAGGCTACTCCCAAAAATCTCTTCATTTCTTTTCCTCCAAGTATTAAATTTTAATTTCAGAAACACCCGTCGCCGTCGATCATCGCGGATCTCCGAGCAGCACCGTGCCGAGCAAAACCCCGTAAACATCGTCAGCCGCAAACTCAAATGCCCCGGCATCCCATCCAGACTCTCGATAATACCCATCAAAATCAAGATAATATTCCGTGCCTAAATCTGCCCCGGCATCGACAACTGCTGACGATTGACCGCTGGATCTGAAATCGGCAATGTCCACCCCAGTAGCATCCAACACGGTATAATCCACGGCGGAACTATTGGTACATAGACCAATCAGTACGAATAATGCCAGGGCTAGTGTTTTCACTGTTTGCGTCTCCTCCAGTTTGGGTTTTCCAGTCTGCAAAATTATAGTTTGTCGCTCGATATCGAAACGGCGTGGCGTTGTTCGGATGATAATAAACATTGTAATTCCATACTATCCCGGGATCTGTCTCCCCCACTTCCAGCCATTTTACGACAGAACCATACCCGCCAGCGTTGCCGATAATCACATTATTTTTTACCTCGCTGCCAGTGTTGTTTCCGGCCATATAGCTGTAGGAGATTCCATAAAAGACATCTGCTATAAGGGAAGGATCTGAGTTCGGGAGAACTATAGTATTATTGTATACCTTCGTATTCTTAACGCCTGATCCTGTAGCCTCGCCGTAATGAGTAACCCCCCGGCGACATCCGAGAATCACGTTGCTGTAAATCTTGCCACCTGTATAGTTCGCGCCTGTGCCATAATCTTCGTCAGCAGTCATTACACCTTCGGGGCGGCACCGCCTCAGTACCCGTTGCTGGTCGGCCTCTACTGTGCAATGCTCCCCGATATCTGCGATTCCGAAAACCTTAGTTGAAAACAGGAAATTACGCCTAATGGTCGGGTTTGCAAAATTATCCGCGTAGATATTTGCTGACCAGTTGTTTCCGACAATGTTATCCTCCCAGGTATTCTCTCCTGCACCTTTGTAAAAAAGCGTACCCTCTCCGCTGTTATCCGTAATGATGCTCCCCGATATGGTCATGTGGTCGCTACCGCTTCCACCAAGCCCAGCGGGCCACCCCCCAGCATTGATATCAGCGCATACGGAGTTCCATTTTCCCCGAGGCCAATTCCTCATTATGTTGCCGTGAACCAGACTCTTTATAACACTGGAGTAGGATGCTGAATCAAACGCTATGCCACCCTTTGCGTGATATTTTATCTCGCACTGTTCGATCTTGTTGTTCGTGTTTCCGGTGGAATCAAAAATTCCATGAGAAGCAGACCCTCTCACAGTCACCCCGTAGAGCGTGACATAGTTTCCGTTGTCGTGAAACGTCACCCCGTAAGACGAGGACGATCCTCCGTCATCGTTGGAAATGATCACATCATCGTCGGTTGGATCGCCTTTTGAACTGAGGGTGTAGACATAGATTACGCCTGTTGCTTGGTCGAAATACCAGTCGCCCTCTGCGCCTACGGCAACAAGAGAGGTTTTTGGATGGTATGAATAGAAGTCATCATCAATAATCACCGACCGAATACCAAGAGCCGGGATGCTGTCGGCTGTAGACTTGTAGATGCTGCCAGAATGTACCGACCACGCCCCGAAATGAGGTGTCCACGATCTATCGAATATCACCTCTCCATCACCAGCCGCTGAGACAATTATCCCGTCCTCCGGTGTCGTACCCCGCGTCCATGTTTCAGGGACGGTAAAGCCCTCATAATATGTCCCAGCATGAACGAGAACAATAGCACCATTTGCCCCGCCGCGATTGGTGTAGCGATCCATCGCCTTCGCCATCGTCAGCCAGGCTGTCCCCTCGGACAGTCCATTGTTACTGTCACTGCCTGTTTTGGCTACGTGATAGACATTGCCATTTGATGTTGGCGGCGCGAGAGTACCTTTAAGCGATGGATTATAATACAGCTCCGCGCTTGCCAGAGACGGCAGCAGTAAAAAGCAAAGGATCAGCCGAATAATCATCATTGTTTTGTCACCTTAAACAGCATGTCACCGTCTGCGGTAGCCGTTACGCTCGACCAAGCGGTGCCATATAACCGAATGCCGTCTGCGTAACTGCTAGTTGCATCATATTTGAGGTAAACAGTAGGCGTTGCTGTAGATAGTCCACACGCTGCGTAATACGTGGTGTTATCGGTTAATGTCGGATTACTGGATGCGATTACCTCTTTTTCTCCAGTTGTTGATACTGCCAGAGTCCCGGTGGCCAGCGGAGAGGAAAAATCAGTTGACGCACTCAGCCTGCACTCGATTGTATTAGCACCACCAATAGAGTTAATCATTACGCTGAAACTATAAAACTCGTATGACCCTGATCCATCAGTATGTTTAAAGCTGTTGCCACGGAACATCGCGTTGGAAATCTGACCGTTTGATGCTCCGGTTCTGGCTGTGATATTATCGACAGCTACCGTAGGTGAACCACCGCCAGCCGAATACGTCTTAAACCCCGGCCCCGGCCCCATCCCCTGCCCAGCGCAAGCCAGCGAGGGGAGAAGCAGCAGGGTAATTAGTAGTCTGAGGATCATCTCTGAATCCTCCAGTTGAGGGTGATCGCACCGGGAGTGATAGCGGCAGCCGTAAGGTTGCAGACTTTGAAATTCACATTTCCCGTACTCGGGTAGGCGATGATCGTCAGCATCCCATTCGCAGTCGGGGCGTAGCCTGTGGTAGAGGTTGGATCACCGTTGAACCCCCAGTTGATAACGTCTGTCGTGGCTGCATTTGTAGCCGCTGTCGTTACGGCAGTAGCACAGGCACCAGAGGCAATCTCGGAAGTGCCGAGGGTGGAGGTGCCTTTCTCGATCAACTGCGCGACACCCCCTTCAGCGTCCAGATTTACAGCCAGTGACGTTGCCACTCCAGTGCCAGGGGTAACTCCTGCCCACGTAGTTAAATCTGCATCGTAGGCGTTAAAGTCAGTCCCGGCCTCAAGGTCAAGTAGCGCCCGCATTGCTGCATAGTCAGCAGCAGACACCAGTGACCGTCCGTTTGCCGAAGATGTAACTTCCGCCCATGTTGTCAGATCAGCATCATACGACTGGATAGCCGAGCCGATATCGCGGGAGAGCATGATATCGTATTCGGTGTTGTTTTCAACCGCTTTCAGAGATCCGTCCTCGTTGTAAATTTCCTCACTGCCGTCTGCAAGCGGGGCGATGCTGGTGTTGTTGGGGATGATCGACCTACGGCTGCCATCGGAGGCAGTGGTAGAGATGGATTTTACAGTCATATCGCCGTCAGCATCAACCGTGACCCCGCCTGCGCCTGCTGAGATAGTGCCGACCGTGATGTTCGGAGTGCCGGAAAGACCTGCTGCCGTGCCTGTGGTGTTCTGGTTGAGAGTCGGTATATCTGCCGCGAGTAACGCGCGGAATGATGGAACACCGGCTGAACCATTCGGAGCAGCGAAAATGTAATTCGCCGTCTGACTATCGAGGGTCAACTGCTGGGTAGACAATCCGAGCAAGTTATTGCCGAGATCGGTGCTGATGGACACAGCGTCATGTGCCGCACCAGAAGGAGTAGCCCATGACGGGGCAACAGCAGTACCATTGCTTTTTAAGTATTCGCCATCTGCACCCAGGGCAAGCTCTTTAACATCACCAGAGCCATCAGAGTAGAACAATCTCCAAGCTGTCTGAGTTAAAAAGGACGTAAGGTTAGTGTATCCGCCTGTTATCGAAAGATCATCAAGTTTTTGAGCAACCTCCTGAACAGTATCATCGGTAATCGTTAAGTTGCCATCAAATCCAGTTGCTGTTACAGTAAGAGCTGAAGCTGATGTTTGGTCCCCGGTATTCGTGCCGCTGGTATTGCCGATGACGATTTTCTCTGCATCAGTGACGTAGTTGTCGTCTGCTCCGAGAGCAGCAGCGAAGGTAGCAGGGTCAATGAGGCCCATCTGAGTATTCTCATCAACATTAATCAACCTGGTGGTGCCGGCAGCAGGTGGAGCATCTATTGGAAGTCTCCAGTTTCTGTTTGCCACAGCATTACCAGCCTGCAACGAGATCCAGAATCCACTTGGACCATATAGTTTAATTAAGTCTCCACCATCTGAAGTACCATCTAAGCAAGGTCCTACAGTACATGATCCAACAAGAGTTGCTGCTGTAACGGGTACTCCAAGTGCTGTTCTTGCATTTGCCGCAGTAGCTGAGTTTGTACCACCTTTAGCCACATCTAAATAACCATTTGCATCGGAATCACCATCAACATCAGCAAAAACAAATACTGGTAAGGACAGCAACGTTACAATGATAAAACTAAGTATCTTTTTCATTATTCCCTCACAAGTACATAGTTGCCGCCAAGCGTTATTTTTTCAGCTCCAAATGCTAAATATGTTTTTGTCACGGAATCACCATAAAACAGTGTTAATAAATATGATGGTTTCATAGCCCACGCACTACCAGCTATTAACAAAACTACTAAAAGTGCTAATGTGATTGATTTGCTATAAGTATTTTTCATATTAATCATTAACCATTGCTTCAGTAATAACGCGAAATTTATCACCTACAGCAATTGTTCCTGTGAATGCATAAGTAAAGCCTTTTGCAAGACATAAAGGATTTCCAGTGTTTGGTTGATACAAGATTCCATCTGCCGTTAAAGCATCAGTTGTCGGTCCAGTTACAGTAAGTGCCAAACTATTTTTTACTGTAGTAGTAATAGAGTCTGGAGTAGGCGTAAGAAAATCAAGATACAACCAAGTAATACATCCACCAGTAGTCGGTAGGGTAAGTGTATCAATAGTATTTTCAACAGTAGCAGTAAATTCATAAATAAACTGTACTGTAGGAGAACCATGACTACCTATTGCTCCAGCTTCAACACCACCTACTCTTGACCAAGCAGCAAAGGAATTTGTACTACAAACTAACAATAGCAGCAAAACGATAATATTAATAATTTTCATTATTTGCCTCACAAATTAAATTAATAAGAAACTAGCTGATCTAAGTAAACTTAAGTTTCCATAGAAATTTATTTTGTTTCTATGGAAAGTTAAAGTTACTTAATTATTCTAATCTGCCCAAAGTACTAACTTAATTTACAGTACAAACAGAAGAAATCATCAAGGAACCATCAGGCTTAACAAACACAACCCAATAATCATCAGCAACAGCAGTAATAGTCAATCCCAACAGTCCGGCCGCAGTCGTAGTAAACAAACTCGGTCCAGCACTTCCAAGATTCTTAAGTGCACCATTAGTCAATACAGCAAGCGTTGTATCAGCCAAATCATTTGTCAGTCCAGTAGCTACTTCACTCAAATAAAGCAGCCCAGACACTGGAGCCGTAACAGCATTACCAGAAACATCTTTGAAAACAAATTGAACTGCACAGGAACCTGATGCAGGTGTAGCAGTAGTCGTTACAGATGCGAAGGCAGGAACTAATGAAGTGCCTTCAAAAGTCGGACCGGTTCTACCAAAAGAATATTTTCCCATTTTACCACCCTTTCCTTAGAGCAGCGTTGGAAGATTGGGTCCTTCCAACGCCAGTATTAAATTTAGTCTTGGCCGTTCACTTATGAACACCAAGTTATCATGCAGCACCAGGTGAGCCAAAAATACCTCGCGGATCAGACCAACCAAACGAGCCACGGAAAGTCGCTTTGAACTTTGCATTCTCAGTGTCAAAGTCATTCTCAGTCCCAAATGCATCCGGACGCCTTTCCATATACTTCAAGCCATCAGGACAGTTGGTTTTAATAAACCATGCGTCACTATCCGTCAAATAATGATTCACAGCAATACCCTGCGGAAACTTCTTCGATGCACGAATAGCATTGATGTCATTATTTGCGCTGCCTGACTGCCCAATAGATTCGAGAATCCGCATAGCGTCAAACTCAAGCGCAGTCGGAATTATCAACTTCTGGGGCATAATCGCAATCTTGAGACCACGATCAGTAGTGAATGCAGCAATGTCAATGCAAGCCTGCTCAAGAGCAGCTTCACTAAGATCTGCCGCAGTCGCAAGCTCATTACGCCATGTACCGCCGGATTTGTTCGGATGATCGGTAGCACAAAGCTCCTTGCCATCAGAATTAGTTCCCATAGTATAAGCAGCAGTAAAAGCTCTATTGAGAATGTTTGCCCCAATGATCTCTTTGGTCTGTCGAATAGAGAAGGCCAGAGCATTCGCACGACGCAAAGCAACCGTGACAGCTATACCATCTTCGTACATCTCTCGAGTAATAATAAAACCAAGGCCGTACGTCACATGAGTATAGCGACTAACAAAGCCCTGTTCCTGCTCATCATAAGCAATCCCCGCACCTTCAGTCTTCACTGCCGCGAGGCCGAACCCAGTTACACCAGCTTCATCTTCAAAAGCCTTCGTAGAGTTACCTTTTTCAAAAATGTCCAAATATTCAATCGGATACTCTTTATATTTCTGCCCGAACCAAGTCTTTACACCAGGCACCAGATCTTTTGCAAAATTACTAGTAGTAATAATACCCATTTATATGCTCCTTTAAATGATGGTTAAATAGCCAAAGTTAATAAGCAACTAATTAAACATCAGTTGAAATAGTCAGGCCCAGCTCATGTTCGCCGAAAAGAATTTCCCACTTGGCATAATCACCAAGAGCATTATCGTCACGATTCACAAGCCTCAAAATTCTGCAATTACCACTAGTGTCGGTTGCAGTGTCACTGGAGTCAAGTTCCATAGCAGACTTGCCAGTAGCAGTTGAACCGGAGCCGACTACAAAGTTAGTAGAAAGTCCAACCATTGCAGCAGTAATAGAGTTGGCATCACTATCTTCCTGGACTTCAAAAATAACCTGAGGATCATCAACTACCAGACAATACATTGCAGTAGCTGCCGGCCGATATGCGCGAAGCGGAGTGTCAGCCTGAATCATTACATAAGGATTATCACCAAAACCAATTATAACACCTCTCACTGCAGCACCAGCAGTAGCCTGGGTGACCGTAGGATACTTGCCAGTTGCATCTGCAGAACCAGCACTTTTAACTGCATCACCCTTAAAAGTTGCAGTATTATCCGTAGATGGAATGTAATAAACATTTGCCTGACCATTCCAAGGAGAACCGTTCAAATGTTTGACCGGCTTAAATCCGAAAGGAGTATCAAGATTTGCCATATTTTTTACCTCAACAAAAATTTAAATTTTACGAAATAGTCACACTTCCAGACAAGCCATCTCTACCCTCGCCACGAGAGTTCCGCTTA
>Ga0209318_1000695_pt1 | contig 29618 bp, 35 predicted proteins | sample RifGroE1_FD_183999 | JGI IMG/M metagenome (GOLD analysis project Ga0209318, IMG submission 183999) | Groundwater microbial communities from Rifle, Colorado, USA - Groundwater E1 (SPAdes) (version 2) | ecosystem: Environmental > Aquatic > Deep subsurface > Groundwater | place: Rifle, Colorado... | reverse complement strand
CCTTTCCGTAAGAATATGTCCCCAAAAAAGTTCCACATATAGGGAGGTGAGTAGATTTGCCACAAATAGTAAACTTCGACAAAATGTCAGTTGGCAAAAAAGGTGGCGGCAAGCACTGGACAAAGGAAGAAGTAGATCGCAGAACGGCTGCTGCTCAAAAACTCCAGCGCAAAGCACCGATAAGATTCGTAGTCCCGATTTGGCTTGACGATGAAGCGAGGAAGGTTTGGAAAAAAACCCTAAAAGACTTATCCGGTATGGATATTCTTGATAAGGTTGACGAAGAATCTCTTGCTATATACTGCGATGCTGTTGTGCGGTATCGTGATACAACTCTAAAAATACGTGAACATGGATATGTCACGGAAAACGCGCAGGGAACAGAATCGGTAAGTCCATACGTAAAGGCCGCTCAAAGCTATGCCAGGATTATGATGCAGTATGCTGACAAATTAGGTTTGACACCAAACGGCAGGGCGAGATTAGCGAAAAAGATAGCTGATACTGGAAGTGAAAACGAAAAAGCCAAGAAAGAAAAAAGTATGTTTGGTGATTAGCGAAGTGATGTAATATGCCTAAGCGTGGAGTTGAATATGCACAAGATATTGTATCCGGCAAGTTAATCTCTTGCGAGTTAGAATATCTATCATGTAAAAGATTCCTCAACGATCTTAATCGAGAGAACTTTGAATATATCTTTGACATAACCAGGGCGCAAAGAATAATTGACTTCATCGAAGGTTACTGCCGACACGTTAAAAGTGTATTTTCCGGCAACACAATAGAACTCCTACCCTTCCAGGTCTTTGACCTGATAAACATTTTTGGCTGGGTAGACCATTTGGGTGCCAGAAGATTTACGCGGGCATTCATCGAAGAAGCCAGGGGAAACGCTAAGAGCGCAATAATGAGTGCTATCGGTTTGTATGGCATGATGGCTGATTGCTACTATCCCCCCGGATGCCCTGAAGAAGCGCAGTATGAATCAAATCCAAGCGTGGTCTGTGCTGCCTACGACAAAGGACAAGCCTCGATTATTTGGAAAGATGCCTGCGATATGGCTAACGCTTCACCAGAAATATCCAGCAGGTTAACCGTTAAGCGCACCTACGTTGAGCATAAAAGTCGCGGCGGACACATGAAGGCACTCTCGAAGGACACGAAAAATAAAGATGGTATGTCTGTAACAGTTGCAATTGCAGACGAAATCCATGTCTGGAAAACTTCTGAGATTATGGACATCATACTTTCCGGTTTTGGTAAACGAGTCCAAAACCTTTTTTGTGCTATAACAACTGCCGGAGTAGATGCTGAAAATAGCGTAGGAAAGAAAGAGCACGACATATGCGCTAAGATACTTAAGGGTGAAATACAAGACGAATCTTATTATGCTTCTATAAGACAATTAGATGCAAGCGACGATCCACACGACGAATCTGTTTGGCCTAAAGCAAACCCGATGCTGAGACACGAAAACGAATACACGATAAGACTAAAGAAAGAGATTATTCAGCAGCACAACATTGCTTATGGTTCCGGAGATCCTTCAAAAATTCGTGAGTTTTTAGTTAAGCGCTGCTGCTTATGGCAAACCGACAGCGAAAACAAATATATGTCAGGCATAATGGACCGATGGAAAGCGTTAGCAGTATCTAGAGAAGAATTCCTAGATTTAGTTCGTGGTCGCGAGTGCTATAACGGCGAGGACTTAGGTAAATGTATCGACTTGACAGCAGCAGGATTTGTATTCCCTCTTGATGATGGCAGGTATGCGGTATGCGCTCACGGTTTTATTCCTGAAAATACGGCGACTAAGCACGAGCACACTGACCGTGTGCCGTATAAGCACTGGGCAAAAGACGGCTGGTGTACGTTATCTGATGGAGATGTCACTGACGACGACTACATAAAAGATTATATCCATGAAAAAGAGTCCATTGAGAACTGGGTAATAAAAGAGATATGCTATGATCCTTATGGTGCCAGACAGTTTTCAAACAATATGACAAAAGAAGGTTACTTATGCGTTGAGATCAGACAAGGAGTAGGTACACTTTCAGAACCAACGAAGAGATTTCGAGAACTCATACTGCAAGGAAAAATAGTCCATGACGGCAGTCCATTGCTAACCTGGTGCCTATCAAATGCGGTAGAAATTATAGATAATAACGGAAATATTAAGCTATCTAAAAAACATGTCAACGACAGCCAGAGGATCGACTTAGTTGCAGCGATAATAAACGCAATGGTTCGTGCTTTACTTGATGAGGAAGAGGAGAGCGCACCAGGAATAATATTTCTTTAGGAGGTACTTTATGAAACTGCCAAAAATCAAACTACCAAAGATTCGCCTGCCCTGCCTAAAAATAAAGAGCGAGACAACCCAAGAACTGGCTATGTTAGCTGGTTTTTTTATGTGCCTCAAAGGTCTGTACGATATTTACCCGCCTGTCATGTGGATTATCGGCGGCGCATGGCTAATGATGCCGGGCAGGAAGGGGTGATTAAGTGGGACTAATCAAAGACATTCTTTTTAAGAACTACTCTATGAAGGACTTCGATACTGATGTTCGCTCATGGATGGGAATCAGACAACCTACAAACTCCGGTTCTATCGTTAATCAACAGACTGCCCTAAGACTTTCGACTCTTCTAGCTTGCATAAGAGTAAGAACAGAGTCCTTCGGTTGTCTCCCCTGCTCTATCTACAAGCGCAGAAAAGGCGGCAAAGGGCGCGACGAGGCAACCGATCATCCTCTGTGGGAGATATTGCACAACACGCCAAATGAGGACATGACAGCCTTAACCTGGCGCGAGGCAATGAATATAAATTTCGATTGCGACGGCAACTGTTACTCGATTATTCAGACCAACAAGCGCGGTCAAGTGATAAGTCTCTACCCGATTCCGTACTACATGATGGACGTTAGGCAGAATCAGACAACAGGGGCGATAGAATACGGAGTCATTGATAGGGGCAAGTACGAACCGATGCCGAAATCGCGCGTCTATCATGTGCCTGGTTTCGGTTTTGACGGATTAAGAGGGTACTCAGTCATAAACCTTTCGCGCGAAACTATAGGTCTTGGGTTATCTGTCAACGAATTCACCCAACGCTTTTATGGGCAGGGTATGAATTTCGGTATTGCACTTGAAACAGACAAAACTTTCAAGGACCAAACAGAAGTTGACTCCGTAAGGAAACAGTTTGAAGAAAGATACGGAGGTTTAGCTAACGCTCATAGGCCAATAGTTTTGCAGGGTGGCATGAAGATTAACCGGATACCGATCAGTTTCACCGATGCCCAAACGATTGAGATTATGAAGTTGACTGATACGCAGATATGCGGGTTAATGCGAGTTCCGCCGCATATGGTGGCGCACCTAGAAAATGCCACTTTTTCCAATATTGAACATCAAGGTATAGAATATGTTATTTACTCCATGCTGCCAGTATTAACAAGACATGAGCAGACAATGAATTGGAGACTTTTCACTCCAAAAGAGCGCGCTGAAGGATATTATGTCAAGTTTAACGTAGACTCGCTTTTGCGCGGTGACACTAAAACTAGAGCAGAGGCGCTGGCTATTAAGCGGCAGAATGGCGTAATTAGTAGCAATGAATGGCGGGCACTTGATGAATTAAATCCTGTAGACGATTCCGCTGGAGATGCCTTATTGGTTAACGGCAATATGATCTCGATTGATACCGCGTCTAAGCAGTTACCGAAACAAACAGGGGGAGGTGAGAAATAATTGAGTTTCTGGAATTTTATCAAAAATGAGGTTGACGGTGAGGATGTAGAACTCCGCATTGAGGGCGACATAGTCATGGAAGAAGATTTTTGGTCATGGCTTTTCGACATCGAAACCACAACCCCGAAGGGTTTTCGCGAGCAACTTGCCGAGCATAAAGGTAAAAACATAACGGTGTGGATTAATAGCTATGGTGGCGACGTATTTGCTGCAAGCCAGATTTACACAGCGCTTAAGGAGCACAAAGGAAAAGTAACTGTAAAGGTTGATGGTGTCGCCATTTCTGCCGCCTCAGTAGTTGCTATGGCAGGTGATGAAATTTTTATGACTCCTACCGGTCTTGTAATGATACACAATCCCTTCCCCGGCAATGGCATAAGGGGAGAAGCAAAGGACTTGCGTCATGCTGCCGATGTGTTGGACGAGGTTAAGGAAACTATACTTAATGCATATCAGTTGAAAACGAAAAAATCAAGAGACGAGATATCTAAGATGATGGATGAAGAAACTTGGATGTCGGCAAAGAAGGCGCTTAGTGAGGGTTTCGTTGATGGTATTTTGTATGCAGGAGTAGAGGATCTAGGAAGTGCGCCCATTGAAAACTCCTTTATGTTTAGTTGGATGTCGATACAAAATTCATCTTCTGAATCTATGAGAAAATTCATAGAGCAGTATAACTTGAAGATGAGTGAAGCGAAGTTAGAACCGGTAGACGCATTAACACAAGAACCTATTACTGAACCGGTAAACGATCTGCTGCCGCTGGTAACAGCAATACAGGATGCCGGAAAAACCTTGTCCTCCGCTAACGAGCAGAAAATAACAGATGCAAGGGATCTGCTAAATGATGTACTAAGTCAGGTGGACAAGCAGTCGGAAGATAGTAAAGAACCGGAAAACAATGAGCAGAACGCAAAAAGCGAACTGCTTTTTTTGTTGCAAAACCAAGTAAAAATTAACAAAAACAGGAGGAACTTAAATTGACTTTACAGGAATTAAGACAACTCTATGCAAGTCTATGCGACCAACAGCAGGAAGTTATTAGCGCAGCAGTGGCCGAAGCGCGAGGCATGACAGATGAGGAAAAGGCTAAGTTTGGCAATCTCCAGACTCAGATCGATGGCATGGATAACACCATCAAGACTGCCGAGAAAATCGAGGCACGTAACGCAGAACTCGACAAACCCGCCGATCCCCTGTTTCGCCCGGTAGTTGATTCTACGCAAAAGCAGGCAGAAGTCAAAGACGATGCTGGATTTAAGAACTTCGGCGAATTCCTACACGCAGTAAGGTACGGTGATTCTAAAGGCAGACTAGTCAATATGGGTGCCAACGATGGCGGCGGCATTGCTGTTCCTGAAGCGTTCCGCGATCAACTACTCATACGTCCGAAAAACGAATGGTCCGCTGGTGTTGGCTCCGAGGGTGGCATTATGGTTCCCGGTCAAATGAGAACTGACATTCTAATGGCACAACCTGAAATGTCTATCATCCGTCCGCGCGCTACCGTCATTGAACCAGGAGATCCGCCCGATGCTGAGGTAACAATCCCGGCGCTGAATCAGGGTTCCAATGGCGTGTTTGGTGGAGTACAGGTATATTGGATCGGTGAAGGAGATACCAAACCGGAAACAGATGGTAAGTTGCAGGAGATTAAGTTGACTCCACAGGAAGTTGCTGCTCATACAATCGTAACAGATAAGTTGTTGCGCAACTGGACTGCTGCATCTACCTTTATTTCCACTATCTTAAGAAAGGCTATTGTAAATGCTGAGGACGTTGCTTTTCTACGCGGCAATGGCGTGGCGAAACCGATGGGCGTAACTAATTGCAGTGGCGCTATTACTGTATTGCGTGGGACAGCGAACAGTATTAATTATGCTGATATTGTCGCCATGAAGTCTAGGTTAATGCCTGAGTCTGAAGATAATGCACTATGGATTATTAGTCAGAGCGCTATGACTGAAATTATGACGCTGCAAGACGTTTTAGGTAACTATATCTTTATTCAGGGCGACGCATCTAAGGGAATACCTTCTACTCTATGCGGCATCCCGATCAAATTCACCGGAAAAACCGTGACACTTGGCACTAAGGGCGACATTATGCTTGTCGATCTAACTTACTACCTAATCAAAGACGGTTCCGGTCCGTTTGTTGCTGCTTCTGAGCATGTACTTTTCCGCCAGAATAAGACAGTTATTAAAATTTTCTGGAATACCGATGGTCAGGGTTGGGTTAAAGATCCCTTGCTACTCGAAGATGGAGTTACTACCGTTAGTCCCTTTGTCATCCTGCAATAACCCGGTGGGGCGATAAACCCCACCTCATAAAAATAAAAAACGGAGGTATTGAAATTTGAGACTACTCAGCGAAGAAGTAAAAATTGATACTGCATTAACATCTGTATCTTTGAACGGTGCCGGCACTGGTGCATACTTTTCTATGACAGAATACAGAAAAGCACTATTCGTTGTCGAAGTGGGCGCTATGGCCGTCGCCGCAACATCCGTGGTACAGGTCATGCAGGCAACTAACGCCGCTGCCGGTGGCGCAAAAGTTATTACCAATAACGCTGCTACTATTACAGCTAATACCAATGTTGCTGCCGCAACGCTTACTGCCGCTGCTTGCGCCCCTGCCGACACATGCGTAGTTAACGGATTGACTTATACTGGTGCTGCCGCTGCAGACTTGCCTAACCGCGTTTTCCTGGCTGATGCTGGAGATAACAACGCTACTGCTGCTAGTCTTGCCGCTGCCATCAATCACGCTACTGCCGGTGTTCCTGGCGTTCTTGCTACTGCTGTTAACGCTGTCGTAACACTTACCGCTGATGAACCGGGCGAGGCAGATATTACCGTCGTCGGTACCGCCGTTAGACTTGTCGCCGCCACCGTGCGCGCTGTGGCCTACGTGGAATGTGATGCATCTTTCCTTGACGTAGATAACGACTTTACGCACGTTGCTGTGCGTGTTACTAATTCAGCGGCAATCCTAACGGGTGCGGTATTACTTCGTGGTCAAGGCAGATTTAGCCCAGTTCAAAATGTCGCTGCATTTAAGGTTAACGTAGCAGTATAAGTAGGTAGGGGTAAATTTTACCCCTACCTCAAAAGGGAGGCAAAGTCTTGACATACACAAACTTAGATACAAACGGCAACGAAATAGAATCCGATGTACTGGCATTTTCTCCAAGGAAAATATCTGCAACCGGCGCTGGAGATGTTATGGTTAAAATGTCTGCCGGAGTAGTCGCTTACGTCCACTGCGAAACAGCAGGACTTAGCGTATATCTCAAAGACGGAGATCGGCAGGTATGGCCAGCGCTGACCGGTGTTGACGAGGATGATTTTAAGGCATGCCCTTTGCAGTTAGGCACTAGTATCGTACTTAACTTCGATGGCGCAGGAGTGGCATATATTGCATACAGATAAGGTGGTAAAATATGTCTAGGAAAAGCTTAGAAGATAGTGCTTTTAATAATTTAATCGAATCAGTTAAAGTCGAACCGAGCAACTACCTATACGTCGGCAAAAACGGAAACAACGCAACCGGAAATGGTAGCGCAAGCAAGCCATTTCTTACTATTGGCGCAGCAATAACAGCGGCATCGGCAGGCACGACAATATTTATATTCCCCGGCACGTATACCGAGGATTTAACGCTAAGAGCGGGTGTTAACATGGTTTCTCCCGCTAAGTTCTCTGTCTATGTCAGGGGCAAAGTAACTGTCGATATGACCGGTACTGTCTACACGGAAAAGATCGTATTTCAAAATGCTTCTGATGTTGTCATTGACTTTAAAGGCACTGGTGTTCAGAATTTGCAGATGCTTATGTGTAACGCTGAGAGTTTAACCGGGAATGACGCTAATGCTATTTCCTACTCCAATACTAACGCTAGTAGTAGGATGTCGATCTCTGATGGTGTTCTAACTGTTTACACCTCATCCGGCGGCGCTAAAGCATTTTCAAGTACAGCAACCGCTTGTGGAACAGTTTTAGCGGACAAGACTACATGCCAGATTCTTGACGATGTTGATAGTGTCTGCCTAGATATTGCTGGCAGTATTAATTTTGTACACACTCAAGACCAAGTAAAAGGTCAGATTGTGGTGTCTAATACCGCTAGTACCACTTTTGCTATTCTGACAATGACTACTGGAACAGTTCCGGTGTTCTTGACAAACTCTACAGGCACATCTACATTATCAGAGGTAGTTGCAGTAACTACTTCAACGCCCTGCTTTGATGGCGCGGGAGTGTTTGTATTCTTTGCTATAGGTTACGGTAGTACGGGCGTAGGTGGCAATGCAACGCTAAATGGAGGCATAGGTGCAATTGCACTGCAGATGGCACCTATTAAATTCAGAGCGTCGGCACTATATACCGTACCTCAAGACGGACTTCTTGAGTATGACGGGACGCATTTGTATTTTACCATTGAGTAACGAGAGAAATCTTAGTTTAAGGGGGTATTTTTTTTTGGCGCTAAAACTTATTACACCCCCGGAGACTTACCCGGTTTTACTTGCCGAAGCAAAAACGCATTGCAGAATTGACGGAACCGCCGAGGATGATTATATCTCAGCACTAATAACCGTCGCTACAGATTATTGCGAAAACTATCAGCACCGTGCTTTTATTACACAAGTTTGGGAGTTATGGCTTGATGATTTCCCTGTCAAGGATTACGTGCTAATACCCAGAACCCCACTCCAGTTAGTTGCATCGGTTAAATATTATGACGACGAAAATACCGAGTACACCTTTTCTGACACTGAATATTTTGTCGATCCTGTCAGCGAACCGGGGCGCGTGGTGCTTGGACATGACAAGGAATGGCCTTCTACAACTCTTCGACCAGCAAACTCTGTCTGTATACGCTTCACCGCAGGTTACGCCTCCGCTGACGATGTGCCGCAGAAAATTAAGCAGGCAATACTATTTTTAGTGTCGCACTGGTACGAAAAGCGCGAACCAATTCAGGATGGTGCGGTAAGCGGTGAGATACCTTTCACTGTTTCGGCATTACTTAGTCAAGATAAAATAATCCTGGCATAAGGAGGGTTGCTATGGGCGCAGGTAAATATAGGCATCGGATAAAAATTCAGCAACTCTCTATTACTCAGGATGATATAGGTAACAGTATCGAGACATGGACCGACTTTGCAGAAGTTTGGGCGAGCGCTAAATCTCTTTCAGGTCGTGAATACTGGGCGGCGGCACAAACGCAGTCAGAGAAAAGCGTAATATTTGAAATAAGATACCGCGATGGCATAAACAGTGTTGACATGCGTGTTGTGTACGGTACTAGGGTGTTGGATATTTTGTCCGCCATAGACCCGGATGAGAGGAAGAAAGTGCTTGTGTTGACTTGCAAGGAACCCGATCCTGTATAAAGGAGGGCACTGATGGCGATTGACTTAGACGAGTTGGCTGCTGAAATCACAGGGGCAGTGCGGACGTACACCTCCGATGTTACAGATGCCATCGAGATTGAGGTAAAATCCACCGCTGACAAGGTGCTCCGCGAGGTTAAAGCGCTTGCTCCAAAACGCACAGGAGATTATGCGCGAACTTTTGTAAAATCAGACAAGTCAGATGGCCCGGGTGCTAAAAAATATATCGTGTGGAATAAAAAATATCCGTGGTTGGTGCATCTTTTGGAATTTGGTCACGCCAAGGTCGGCGGCGGCAGGGTGCAGGCGTACCCACACATGAGACCAGCGCACGATAGATATATTAATCAGATGGTGGAAAATATTAAGGAAATTATTAGGAACGGGGGGTAAGTATGACTCAAGCAGATTTACTTACGGCACTAAAAACGATTGGCCTCCCGGTTTCCTATAGTTTCTTCCCTGCAGTGCAAGTGCCGCCGTTCATAACGTACCAGTTTTCCAGCAGCGACGATCTGTTTGCCGACAATGCAAACGCCGTCGCTGCTAATAATTTTCAGGTAGAACTGTACACGAAAACTAAAGATTTAGTCAGAGAAAAACTACTTGAGGACAAGCTAAAGTCTCTTGAATTACCGTATCAAAAACTCGAAACATGGATCAGCGAGGAAAAAGTTTACCAAATTTTATATGAAATACAAATTACAGGAGGATAGAAAATGTCAAAAGAAAAGGCTTTAGTTGGCGTAGACCAACTGCATTATGCACTCGTAACGTCTGATACGTCTGCTGGTGCGCTTTGGCAAGCAGCGGTACCGATACTTGGTGTAACTGAAATCATGATCAACCCTAATGGGGCAGTAGCAAGTCTATTTGCCGATAACGGGGTGGCTATTACCGCTAACAGTATCGGAGAAATTGACGCGAGCATTAAAACAGCAGACCTTAGTCCGGTAGAGCGCGCCATTATGTTGGGACATACAAGAACTGGAGGTATCACTGTTTATAATGGCGAGGACATATCTCCGGAACTGGCGATAGGTTTCAGAACTGCCCTGTCCGATGGCACATACGGCTATGTATGGTTATTGAAAGGAAAGTTTGCCGAAGGTCAAGAGACTATTGCAACAAAGGCAGGCACCACTAACTTTCAGGTTCCCACGCTGTCGGGTAAATTCTCCCTGCTGAATTATAACGGAGACTGGAAGCGTACCACACGGGCAGACGATCCCGACTTTGTTGCCGCTACAGGGACTAACTGGTTTACCAACGGACCACTTGGCACTACCGACACGACTGCACCCACTGCTACCTGTGTGCCTGCTGATGCCGCTGCAAGCGTAGCTGTTACCGCAAATGTTGTAGTTACTTTTAGCGAGGCTATTCAGGTTAGCGATATTACTGCAGCTAACTTCCTGCTGATGAAAGCTACTGACGGAACTGTTGTTGCGACAGCCGACCCGACTTATGACAGCACTCATAAGGTAGTCACCATAGACCCAACTGCAAGTCTTTCTGCCGCTACAGCATATATCTTTGTGGTCACAACTAACGTCAAGGATTTGGCTGGAAATGCTTTAGCGTCTCCGCTCGTAATTAATTTTACTACAAGTTAACTTAGCACCCGCAGGGGTGCTTTATTAATGGGGCGGCCTAGCGTCGCCCACGTACATAAGGAGGAAATACTTTGAATACACAAACCCCACCGCAAATAACAGTTAATGGGAAAAAATACACCATGCCGAAACCGAAAATTAAGCTATGGCGGCACATGATAAAGTTTTCGGAGGCACAGCAGAACGGCGAAATAGTCGGAGATGCAATGTTTGACGAAATGATAAATCTAGTCGTTATAGCGTTCAATAACCCTGACGTAAACAAAGAATCTGTAGAGGAAAATGTTAGCTTTGAAGAATTAACTGATCTATTTACATACATTAGTCGCCAGGTTACAAGTGTAGCTAGCGCGAAGGCGAAACAAATCCCAAACGTGGGGACTCCGGCAAAGATTTAAGCCATTTGTCGGAGTATCAAAGGGTAGTTTATTTTTGTCTGTCGTTTTGCAGAGCTTTTGGAAAACTTATGCAGGTTGTTGACGGGGAGTATCTGGAAGATATGTTCGACTTGTTGATTGTGTATCACTTAACTGATGAACAAGAGGATAAACCGAAGAAAGTATATGCTGACCAGGTTGGTCTTTTCTAGGAGGTGAGAATTTGGCAGAAACTATCAGGGGTATAAATATAGTAATATCTGGAAATACAACAGCCTTAACTGCCTCGCTAACAGAAGTAAATAGGGCCAGCAGAAATATAAGCGGAGAATTGCGACATGTGCAAAATCTGTTAAGGATGAGTCCGGGCAATACTACGCTAATTCGCCAGCAGCAAGAGTTACTAGGACAAGCAGTAGAAAACACCAGGGAGCGACTTGATCGTTTGCGCGCAGCAGAACAGCAGGTACGTGAGCAATTTTCCCGAGGTGAAATAAGCGGCGGGCAAATGCGCGCTTTTGAAAGAGAACTACAAAGCGCGGAGATAAATCTAAACCGTTTCGAGAATAGACTTGAAGAAACTCAGGATGCAGCGGACAGCCTTGCTGACACACTACAAAATGCTGGCGAAAAAATGAAGGGTGTCGGTGAATCCATGACAATGGGTTTGACTGCCCCTATCGCTGCCGCTGGCGCTATAATGCTTAAGGGTGCCATTGATGCCGAAACTGCTACCGGAAAACTCCAGGCGCAGTTAGGTATTACTGCAGAAGAAGCCGTAAAACTTGGAGATGTGGCTCAGGAAGTATGGAAAACTGGCTTCGGTGAAAATATAGACGAAGCGACGGAAGCGATAAAAAACGTAAGATTAAATATGGGCAACTTAGCTGAGGATGAACTACAATCAGTTGCTCAAGGTGCATTAGTGATAGCTAGTGTATTTGATGCAGAAGTAACAGAAACAACCGCTGCAGCAGGCGTAATGATGAAAAACTTCGGAATTTCTGGGCAGGATGCACTTGATCTAATCACAACAGGATTCCAAAAAGGCGGCAACTATTCTGATGAATTAATTGACACATTAAGGGAATACTCACCTTATTTTGCCAGCATGGGATTTTCAGCTCAAGAGGCAATGGAAATTTTGATTTCTGGAGCAGAAGCTGGTGCATGGAGTTTAGACAAGGTAGGGGACGCGATCAAAGAATTCGGCATCCGGTCAAAGGATGCCTCAGATACAACAATGCTAGCCTTTGAGGGTTTAGGACTTGATGCCGTAGAAATGACAGACGCTTTTGCTGCTGGAGGAGAAAGCGCTCAACAAGCCTTTGCCATGGTTACTGCCGCCCTTGCCGCAGAAAGCGAAGAAGTTCAAAGAAACGCTTATGGCGTTATGTTGTTCGGCACTCAGTATGAGGATTTAGAAAAAAATGTAATACAGGCAATGGCAGAATCTAAAGCTAGTATAGATGGGTTTAGTGGCGCAACGCAAGAAGCGGCAGAGACAATGAAAGCAAATAATCCGGGATTAGTCTTAACTGCTGCCATGCGCAAACTTCAGGCGGCAATCGGTCCGGCACTCTTACCGTTAGCCAGCATGATCACAGACACAATAGTACCAGCTATTAAGGGTATGGTTGAAGTATTTACAAGTCTATCGCCAGCAGGGCAAGATGTGGTTTTGATTATTGCGGGGATAGCTGCCGCCATCGGTCCGGCACTGATTACGATAGGAAATCTGTCAGTCGGACTATCTGCAGTTATGGGATTTTTTACGGCTGGGGCAACCGGAGTATCTGCTTTTAGTGCGGCAATGGCAGTTATAACTGGACCTATAGGAATTGCTGTTGCGGCAATTGTTGGAATTGGATTGGTTATAAAAAATCTTTGGGATACAAATGAGCAATTCAGAACTAACGTAATTGCCATATGGGAAGACATAAAAACTTCCGCAGAAACAATTTTTAATACTCTAAAAGAATTTTGGAAAGAGTGGGGAGACGAACTAATCTCCATAATAACACCGACTTGGGAAACTCTAAAAAGTATTATAACTGCAGCAATTACAATAATAGGAGAAATTATATCTCTTGCACTAAACGTAATAACCGGCGATTGGTCGGGCGCATGGGACAACATAAAAAATATATTTAGTGCCGCGTGGGATGGTATAAAAGCATATGCAAGTGGTCTGGGCGAAACCATGAAAGCTATTTTCGGAACAATAGCGGCAATGGCAATATCTTGGGGCGGCGATATAATAAGCGGTCTTGTAAACGGTATAACCTCAAAACTGCAAGCGGCAAAAAACGCAGCATTGTCCGTAGCAAGAAATATTAAAGACGCGATAACTAATTTTTTTGACATAAAGAGTCCCTCAGAAGTAACGAAACGATTAGGCGAATACATAGCTGAAGGTCTAGCTAAAGGCATAGAGGGCAAAACCTCAGACGCTGAAAAAGCAGCACAAAAACTGGCTCAAGCAGTGCAGAGCGCAATATCTAAGGTGTTAAGCGACATAGACAAAACATTTCAAATCCAAACAGCAAAATTAGAACTAGAAATACTTACTGGCGGTGCCAATATGACCGAAATACAACGCCTAGAAGATGAACTGAAAAAACTTCAACTGCGATATGACCAGTCTACTGAAAAAATAGAGGCGTTGAATGATGTATTAAAAACAGCCAAAGACAAGTTAGGTGAGAACAGCGATACTGTGAAGGACTATAAACAGCAGTTAGAACTTGCAAAAATAGCACACGAAAAACTAAGCATAGAAATATCTAATAACCGTTTTGCTCAAGAAAAAGCTGCTATAAAGGAAAACATCGAGGCCTTACAAGAATTATCTGAGGCGGCAAAAGAAACTTATGAGGAAACTATAAAATCTGCTACAGAAAATTATAAAAAACTGGAAGAATTAAACAGAGAGATCGTTGATTTAGCTAAGGAAGAACGCGACGAAAAAATACAGGCGGCCAACGATTACTCCGATGCACAAAAAGAGTATTACGATGAAATATACGACAAGGCCAAAGAGACATACGACAACACTGTGCAGAGAGCAAGAGACAGTTACAACAGCATAATTGATGCCGCCGTATTTGCCCGCGATACAGAACTTGCCGCATTACAAGGTCAACTAGACGCGATAAATGACGAGGAAGAACAGCGCGATAAGGATGCTGAACGCCAGGAACTAGAAACAGCAATAACTAAAGCCAGGACAACCAGGGAACGCACCGAAGCAGAAGCAGCACTTGCCGAGTGGTTGCGAAAGCAAGAGATTGAAGAAAAGAAAGAAAGTATAACTGCTCAAATGGAGCAGGTAAAAGCTGACTACGAGGAAAAGGAAAGTCTTGCTGAAAAACAACTTGAGTATGTGGAAGATGCTGCAGAAAAAGCCCTGAGTCGCGCGGAGGAAAGGTATGAGAGAGACACCGAAAACCTTGAGCGCGAGACAGAAAATAAGCTGAGAATAATTGAAGAACAGTATCAAGAGAAACTAACTTTAGCTGAGGCAGACCTTGCTAACGCGAAGAGTATGTATGATCAGGAAGAAGCTAAAGCCAAGGCAACATTTGCGGCGATCACAGGTTACATGATTGATCGTTACGATGCCGAAAAGGAAAAGCAGGACGAACTAAAGCAAAATATGAACGAATACTACGAAGAACTTGCCCGACTCAGCGCTGAGTATGAGCGTCAAAAAGCTGCCGGAAACATGGAAGCGGCCAACGCTGTGCATGAGCAGGCGAATAAGATCCGGACTGATGCAGGAATATCTAGTTACTACGATAGTACAACCGGGGCGGTTCTTGCAACACCTACAGCCAATGCAAGCACAAGCGTGTCTCCGAGTAGTGGTTCTAGTTCTGGCGGACAAAACTATGTGACATATAACGGAAGGTACGGCTATTGGAATAATTTTGGTGAGTTTACAGAAGTCTCGAAATACGGAACAGGGGCAATTGTCGGAAGGCCAACGATGGGCATTTTTGGCGACGTTCCAGAAGCGATTATGCCGCTTACAAAACTGCCTTCGCTAATGACTGAGGCACTGCTTGGAGCGGTGCAAATTCTCAGTCCATCTCAGTCGGCAATATCTATGGCTGGCGCAGGAGCGACAAGCAACTCATATAACTTCAGTTTCACCGGACCGATCAGCATAAGGGACGATAGCGACATAACGCAACTTAGTCGTGAACTGTATAATCTGTCGCAGAACGCTGCCAGAGTGAGAGGGGTGAGGTAGTTGTTCGGATTTACCTTTAACGGTCAGCACTCCGAAAATTTTGGAATCGTTATGCGTTCAGAGAATCGTCAAATACTACCGCAAACTGCCGACACTCTGGAAGAAATACCGGGGCGTGATGGCAGTATTTTATTTCCTGGAAGTTTTCAGGACCGATTACTAGAAGTTAGATGTTCTTTCGTTGAAACTTCGATTCCGAACCTACGCAGAAAAGCGCGGCAAATTGCCGCATGGCTATATACTTCGACTTGGGCAGATTTGATTTTCGATGATGAAAGCGATCTGAAATACAGTGCAAAACTAGCTAATCAGTTAGATTTAGCTAGTACGGTATCGCTAGGCACCTTCACCCTGCAGTTTCGTTGCTTGCCGTTAGCGTTATCTGTGGAGCAGTTTGTGTTTCTGGAAGTAATAGGCAGCGGCACTTTTTTGATACAAAACAACGGTACACGTGAAACATTACCAGTTATCACTATATCAGCTATTGATTTAGGCGATAGTGGCATGGATAGGTCTGTAGACGTGACCGGGGTTTTTGATCCGCTGGAAACACAGGATATGGTTAGTACGCTGACAGATCCTGAGTTAACTGTTGGTAGCAAGACAATAAAATATACCGGGATATTATCGGCAGGGCAAAGCGTTGTTATTGATACAGAGAAATTTCAAGCGTATAAGGGAGAAGTTAACGTGTTGAATAGTATCACGGGCGAGTTCCCGGCGCTTGAGGTAGGGGAAAACACAGTAACGCTGACCTATGAAACGTCGAATCTAGGCGGCGTTGTAAAGATTGAGTATAGAGAGAGGTGGCTGTAAATGGCAAATTTTAGTCAGGCGTTAAATACCGATTTAAACGGTAAACTGACAACGGCGGTATATGATGCAAGCATCGCTGGTTGGGTGCAGAAAATACAGACGCACGTACTGAATTCGGCCGGAATTTTGGTCCCATTGCAGTTAAATTCAAGCGGTAACATAAAGACTGCTATCAGCGAAGCAATACCGGCAGGCAATAATAACATCGGGGACGTGGATGTTGCATCGTGCGCCTTGCCCGTGGGGGCAGCAACGCAAACAACTCTTGCCGCAGTTCTTGCAAAGATTATAGCGGCACCTGCAACCGAGGCCAAACAGGATACGCTAATAGCAAAAGATTTTGCAACACAGACAACGCTTGCAGCTATTCTGGCAAAAATTATCGCAGCACCGGCAACTGATGCAAAAGTAGAAGCTGTTCGGGCGCTTTTAGCTGGAACCTTGACCGCAACGCTAACAGGTATGTTGCCTGCCGGGACAAATAATATCGGTGATGTAGACGTAGTATCTTCTGTGTTGCCTACTGATGCCGCTACACAAACAACGCTTGCGGCTATTCTGACGCAATTAAACACTACTGGATTGAAAAAGATTATCGATCCATTGCCTACCGGGACAAACAACATCGGAGACGTGGATGTGCTGACATTGCCCAGTATTCCCGCCGGTACCAATAACATTGGTGACGTGGACGTTGCTTCAATCGCTGCTGGAGATAACGTAATTGGTCGAGTGAAGCAGGTTGCAGCAGTTCCAGGCACTGCAACACTGCAGAGTGCGGCAGGGGCGGACGGAAACGGTACCGATTTCACGGTTGACGGTTACGGCGTAACTACGCTGCAAATTACCGGGACATTCTCAGCTACAGTAACTTTTCAAGGCAGCGTAGACGGTACTAATTTTGTAACACTGGGAAACGATAGAGTTGCTACTCCAGTCGTAACTACTACTGGTATTTTTGGAATTGACTGTCGTGGTTTACAGAAAATACGTGCGGTAATTTCTGGATATGTAAGCGGCAATGTAACTGTTACTGGCAGGGCAGAACCTTTTGCCGGGAGTAATAACACTGTCCAACTAACTGGTAGTACAATTTCAGATGGTTTAGCGGTTAAAAAAGTTAATAAAAGCATATTGACAACAATAATAAATGCAGTATCGGTTGCTGCAAGTGGTAATACTGGGTATGTTTCATGTGGAATCGATGGAACAGAAGACGAGGTGTGGGTTGCGGTTAGCATTGACAGACAACCATGGACTCTCATCGCCAGAACTATATTTAGTAATAACGGTATTGGTACTTACCCTAAATATGCTAATGTTGTAAGCACCTATGGTTCTTTAACATTACCAGCACTCGCATTGGTCTTAGGAGTAATTCCGTCGTCACAAGGTTTAACTGACCCGACAACAATGCAGGAGGCGAGGGCGGTAAAATTGCCATTAAGTTCTACCGTGCAGGTACGTGTAGATAACGCAGATGCAGTTAATGCCGCTACTGTAACAGTAAAGATATTAAGAGTTTGGAGGTAATAAATATGACAGAAGAACGCAAACAGGAAATTATTGTTATTTTACATGATATTTATAATAGTTTTGTCCCTATAGAAGACGAATCTGAATTAACCATGTTCGGGCTGATTAGTCGTTATAACGCAATTGGACAAAACTTTGAATTAATCGGCGGTGATTGGGTTATTGAAAATTGCCCAGAACCGTTATGTAGTTTACTGAGCTAACTGGGGTGCGTTAGTTAGATAAAAATAGATTAGCAGGGGAGGTGAAAAACATAGAACACCTCGTAGTTTTCGACAAACTAGAAATAAATTTTTCCAGTTACGGCATCGCAATCCTGGAAAACGCTAAGGAAATACAAATCCATGAAAAAATAAACGGCGAGTATGAACTGTCTTTTCAGATGTCCGTAACAGATGAAAAGTTCCAATACTTAGCAGAAGAAAACATTATCAAAGAACCTGACGGGCAACTATTCGTTATACGGGAAATAGACACAACCAGGTCCGGATCAAAGCTAATGGCAACCGTCTCATGCGAACATGTATTTTTCCTGGCGCTGGATGAGTATCATCTTGAGATTGTTTTGGAAGGTGCTACGGCAGAAGAGGCGATGGAAGCGGCATTTGCCGATACTCCGTACACTGTCGTAACCATTGAACCGATAACGCTGGCAGATATTGAGCTATATGACACCAACCCGGTAGCAGTGACTAATGAAATAATTAATCAGTGTGGCGGTGAACTGCATCGCAATAACTTCAATGTGTCACTTTTAAATCGTATTGGTGCAGACAATGGGGTGCAGTTCCGTTACCGCAAAAACATGAAAACTATCAAGCGTAACGTTAACACTAAAAAACTTGTGACTAGGTTAATCCCGCTTGGCAAGGACGACTTAAGTATATCGTCCATAAATGGCGGTTTAGAGTACATCGACAGTCAGTACATTGGCAATTATCGTAGGCCGAAGTATGGTGTTATGCGTTGGACTGAGATCGACGACGAAAACGAATTACTCACAAAAGCGCAGGAGTATCTAGCTAAGGCAGAGGTTCCGGAAGTTAGTTATGAAGTTGACGTAGTGGAATTAAAGGCACTAGCTGAGTATGGAAACTTGGAATCGTTTAGTAACGGTGACGATGTAACTATCATCGACGAAGAACTGGGTATAAACATTAAGGCCAGGATTGTCGATTATACTAGATACCCTAAAGAACCTTGGAAATCAAAAGTTGTCATAGCTAACTTTCGCCCCGGACTTGAGGACTTACAAGCAGACCTACAAATCGCAAAAGATAGAGTTAATAATTTCACCACGATGGCCGGAAGAGTTAGGGCGCAGTGGCTTGAAGGAATTATTAACACGCTACAAAACCAACTTGTCGCCTCCGGCAGTTTTGCAACGGCTCAGGTAATCGACGGAAAAGGTTTCCTTCTTGAGAATAACGATGTTAACAGTGTTGATTACGGTGCAATGTATCTTGGTCCAAATATATTAGCCATTTCCAGCGCGAAAGACTACGCCGGTAGATGGATCTGGCGATCGTTTGGTACAGGCAAGGGTTTTACTGCAGACGAAATTAATGCCGGTCTACTCCGTGCTGAGTTAGTGCAGATTGGTGCAGGGACAACCTATGAGGAAAACTACGATCCTTCTACCAAGATAAATACATTTAGGCAAGCAACTCCCCCTACGGCAATAGCTGTAGGGGATTTATGGTTTGACACTGACGATGGAAATAAGCAATATCGCTGGAATGGTACAATCTGGGAACCTGTGCAGGATGATGCAATTAACACTATGACAGACTTCATTAACACTGTGTATCCGGCTGATTTTGCGTACTTAGAAGGTTTAATTGACGGCAATATTACGACGTGGTTCTATGGCTATGCCCCGACACTTGAGAACATACCGGCATCGGAATGGGTAACTACTGTCGAGAAGAACAACCATTTAGGCGATCTTTTTTACGACAGTACAACCGGGTATGCCTACAGATTTATCTACGATAACAGTATCTATAGTTGGCAGTTAATCCAGGATACGGACGTTGCGGCAGCGTTAGCACTAGCACAGCAGGCACAAGACACTGCAGATGGAAAACGCAGGGTGTTTTTGACGCAACCAGTTCCGCCTTACGACATTGGCGATCTATGGTCCGGTGGACCTACTGGTGATATGAAAAGATGTGTTACCGCAAAACTTACTGGGCAAAGCTATTCTGCCGCAGACTGGGAACTGGCAAGTAAATATACCGACGACACTCGGGCAAATGAAGCAATCGCTGTGGCTAATGCAGTTTCGCTTGTTGCAGCCAATGCAATTACCGATGCCGCAGGAGCGCAGGCCACGGCAGACGGGAAAGTGACTACGTTTTTTGAACCGGAACCGCCTACTGCTGAGGGCGAAGGCGATCTGTGGATTGACACAAACGATGGTAATAAATTATACCGCTGGAGCAGTACATCATGGGTAGTCGTGCAGGATCAGGATATATCTCTAGCTATCGTAGCTGCTGCCGACGCTCAAAGTATTGCTGATAGAAAGATTGTTACTTTTTACCAGAACGATGAACCGGCAATAGCGTCCTATGGGGATTTGTGGTTTGATTTGGACGATGAGAATAAGCCATATCGGTACTACGGTATGGAAAGAAGTACCGATACTACGGGCGCATATGATCCGGATGATGCTATTAATTGGGTTTCGGTACAGGATGGTAGAATAGCAATCGCGCAGGAGGTAGCAGACGCGGCACTTATTAAGGCAGAGAGTGCTCTTGCAGATGCGGCAACGGCGCAGTCTACTGCAGATGGTAAGATAGTTAGTTATTACCAGGATAACATGCCTACTACCGGTTCAAACGGTGACTTCTGGGTTGATACGAACGATAGTAATAAACTGTACCGTCATAACGGTGTTGAATGGGTGCCTGTTTATGACACCCGTATTGCGCAGGCTATCATAGACGCAGCAGGAGCGCAGGCCACGGCGGATGGCAAGATAACTACATTCTATGCTTCTAGTCCGCCTACCGCAGAGGCGTTAGGAGATTTGTGGATTGATACAGATGGCGGGAACGAGTTGTATCGCTGGAATGGTACAGCGTGGATTTCTGTGCAGGATGCGAGGATAGCAGCGACCGAGCAAGCAGCTATAAATGCTCAGGCGGCGGCAAATACAGCAAACGCTTTGCTTGCTGACATTGCTAATGATAATAAGTTAACTGCCGTAGAAAAGCAATATACGAAAAAAGAATGGGACATTATTGTTTCCGAGAAGTCTACTATTGACGCGCAGGCCACGACATACGGGATAACTACTGCGAAAACTAACTATGATGCTAGTTATGATACGTTGAACACTTATATAACGCCGTTGCTGGTAAGTCTGACAACAACTTCTGATATAACGGGTACTGTTTTTAGAGATAGATTTAAGGATTATTATGATAAGCGGACGCTTTTGCTCAAAGCAATATCGGACAAGGCGAAGGAAACTGCAGATAACGGAGTTCAGCAGTCTACTTTATATAACGGGGTTGTGATTAATACTGTTGACGGTTTGGTTGTGACGCGGGGCGATGGGAAGGTAAAGACTACCCTGAACGCCACGGGCGGGATTAAGATTCAGCAGTTAGTTAGTGGTGTGTGGGTTGATAAGTTTTATGCAGATGTAGACGGTAAATTGTATGCCATAGACATGACAGCACAAAATTTAACAATAACTAACGAACTTACTGTAGGTAATATCCCGATTGAAGAGATGATCGCCAGCATGAATACTGGTAACCAGAATCAACTTAGCGGTGCGGTAATGCAGAGTTCGAGTATATCAGCGTCGAAAATTAAAACCGACGAGTTAATCGTCGGTACTAATATTGCTATGGGGCCGTATGCTGTTATCAGTTGGGATAATGTTTCACATCAACCTTTTATACCGGTGGATGCTGGGGATGTTGGAGCGTTGCCGGATACTACGGTGATACCGACTGTGCCATCTTACATTACTTCGACGAAAATCACTTCTACTACGATTGAAAGTCCGAATATCGTTGGTGGGAGTATTACCTCTGATACTACTATTAATGTTGGGACTAATGCTACTATCGGTCGCAATCTTTTCTTAAATCCATCATTTTACAGTGGCATAAATTGGGGATCTACTGGGGTCGAGATATACTCTGATAGTGCCGCAAATACCTTGGTACTTAATGCACCAGGTGGAGTATATGCAGGAACCCAGAGAATAGATCAGTTCAGCGTAGCAAAGTTTGGCTAGGGTTCTCTGTAGTATTTTGAATTGATATAACTGCGACCGTTGTATATTTTTATGGCATCGGAATTTTTGGTAATAGGTATTGTTATGCCTTCGTTTGTGAAAAATGACAACTCATTGGTTTTGTTATTGAAAGAATAACTTACAGAATAGGGTTTGCCTGGCACTAAGTATCTTTGACTGTAACCATGCGCGTCGAAGTATACTTGACCATTGATCTGAATTGCTTGAAGTCCGTTATAGGTTGTTTCGATTACGCTTTGTTTTATCTCTTTTAGTTCCTCTTTCAGCGTATCTAAAAACTCTCTCCTGTCTTCGGGAATTGGCTTGGAGTGATTCACGTCGTCGGTAGTTATTGAGACCCTATTTCTTTCTGCGCTCCAATGAAACCTTACGCCCAACGCTTCGGCCAATGGTTGCGCGGGGACCAACACTTGGCCGTCGACGATTTGCGGCGACACTTCGGATTGAATTTCTTTGCCGTTCACAAACAGTTTAATTTGACTATCGGCAAACGCAAAAGTAGTAGCGATTAGAATTAGACCTGCAGCAAGACTGACAATAATTTTTTTCAAAACAAAGACCTCCTTTTTAGTTTACTTAATTTGCAAATCCTCGCATGTCCATTTGTCGTTACCAGAATACTTAACGGTACATGTGAAATTGCTTCTGACCAGAGCGCCAAAACTATTTTGGGAATCAACATATGAGGTATAGGTATAGCGTCCCTCTCCGAGGTCTTTGACCATGTTTTCGTTATACCAGGGGAATTTTGCGCTACCGGGACTTATTAACTTCTGCTTTACGAATTCTTCGGCCATTACAGACGCTTCCGCTTTGCTGTGTTCCTGCTTCTGCTTTGGTTGCTGTTTTGTTTCTTGCTTCGTAGTTGTTGAGTTATTCTTACTATTACTGTTATCGCATCCATAAGATACAACTATAGCAAAAAATGCACATAGTAGTAATGTAATAACTTTTTTATTTTTCACATTAACACCTCACTTTTATTATATTTCTGGAATATATTCCAGCAGATCGCCTGGTTGACAGTCTAAAGCAGAACAAAGTTTACTAAGGGTAGTAAAGTCCATTCTCTCTGATTTTTCATGGTACAGTAAAAAAACTGTATTCCTGGATAGTCCAGTCTGTCTTGCTATTTCAGTCATATTTATTCTTTTCATACCCATTATTTTCGATAAGTGAATTTTAATCAAGGTCAACACCCCCTAATCTATTTTACCATTAATAATAAAAAAAGTACAGCTATCAGTAAAATATTAATTGACAATGATACAAGTATTAGTTATAATCGTACTAGAAGTAATACGGACATGGGGGGGCAGGGGCATGGATTTTACCTTTAGTTTTATAGATTTCGAGGGATATGTCAGGTTCATATGTGACGGTATGCGCGTCGCAATCGACAGTAGTCTGCCGATGAAAGAAAAACTTGCTATCGTCGAAAGTTTTTTATCCGGCAGGTGGGGTGTGTAGTAATTAAAATGGGGGCGATGGGTACGAGTAGTTTAATTGAGTTTGAAGGACATGAGGTTAGGGTGATTAATGAGGATGGATCGTCGTGGGATGGACGCAGTGAACCGTGGTTTGTGCCGTCAAACATTGCCGCAGCAATAGGAGCAAGTGATCCTTCTGACTATGCGAAGAAAATTTTAAATCGCAATCCAGAAAAATTCCTAGGGTTTAGAGGTAGGGTCAATTTGTCCCTACCTCAAGGCGGAGCGCAGGAAGTTAACATCATCAATGAAAATGGCCTATATATGTTTCTAGTTACAAGCGAACTTCCTAGAGCAATTGCTTTTCAACGCAAGGTAACATATATCCTGAAAGATATTCGCACCGGCAAGATAGTAAAAACCGACAACGTGGCACTCCAGGCGGTCAAGCAGTTGGTCGGCGTGGTCGAAAGTCACGACAATAGGATTGGTTCTATGGAAAACAGATTAGTTTTGATTGAGCGTACAGTAGAAAATGAAGTCTTAATTACTAATCGCCAGGCGACTACTATTAGTTTTACCGTTAAATCCAGAATACGGGAACTGCTGAATGAAGAAAATTATAAACGCCTAAGCAGACATTATTTTGCTTGGATATATAAGGAAATATACGCCAGGTTTGCGGTTCCTAGTTACAGAGATATTCCGCGTAGCGAGTATGCGGCGGTATTAAAACTTATTGAGGAATGGAAACCGGTTCAGGTAGTCAAAGAAAGTAAAGCTAATTAAGCACCAGTTTTCCGATTTTAAATCGGAAAACTTCTCTTAATTAAACTAAAAGGAGGCTAAAAAAAATGACACTAGAAAAACGCATTGAGCAACTAGAAAAGGAAATGGCTGAACTAAAAAGGCAAGTTCAGCCGAATATTAACGAAGTCGATAGACCTATTCTTAAGGGTCTTATTGACACTTATCGTTCTTCTGGTAAAATCGTTGCCGAAACCATTACCGGGGTTCTAGCACATAGCGCAACTGAAAACAGCAAAATAAGTTTCAACGATGAGAACATTTTCATTAGTGACGACATGAAGGAAGTATCCTATGAAGTCGCTCGTAAAGTACACCATGACATATCTAAAGTATTATGCGATCATAATCTTACCATTCGTCAAGCAGCAAGAGCGCTAGATTTAGCCAAAACAGGCATTATTGACCGTCGCCTAATGCCCAAAATAAGTCAATAGCGAACTTAGGATAATTTATAATCCCATTGTTTAATTTCGTTCCCTATATCATCGGTAGTAATAAGTCCTTCCGATGCAGTTAAGAGTATGTCATGTACTTTTTTCAATGCTTCAAGGTTACTTTGCGGAAACTGTTTTTCGCAGTTAGGACATGCCAGAGACTCTTTTCTTACTAGATTTTCAGTGAAAATAGTAAAACTTTCCTGGCAATCAAAGCACGTAAACTTAACTTTCAAAAATAACACCTCCTTTCCTCGAAAATAGTCGCGACAATACTATCTTTCGACAGCAGGGAGGTGTTTCCTTTAAAAAAGAATGTCGAAACATATTAACAGGAGGTACTAACCATGTCTCAAAACCCAAACGGTAATACAGAAATCATCAACGACAACGGAGTATTCCGCGTTAGAACAACAGTTGTACAAGAGGAACAGTTAACTGCAGAAAAAATCTACAGAGTATTAATCGAACTGGAAAATCGCAAAACTAACCTACAGAACGAACTAGCTAGAAATAGCGGAGATATTGCAAGATACGAGGATCTACTTGCTCAACTCAAAAGCACGACCTAAGCACCCCATCAAAAACGGAGAGGGGTGATTTTTATGTCCGAACCTAAGCGTTACTTCGTAGAATTTCAGGATATATCTGACAGAGAAGTAGTAGAATCTCTTGGTGGTTCTGTCAGGTACGACTACGCCAGCATACCAGAACTAATGTCCGTAGAGTTAACCCCCGAGCAATCAGAAGAACTTTTCCAACATGCCGAAGTTAAAAATATCTCAGTTGTCGGCAGGTGCGGAGGTGCCGCCCAGAGTTATGACTGGGGTTACATGAACACAGAGGTATACTCCAGATACCGGGGCGCTTACTCTGGTAGTGGCGTAGATGTAGCGGTGTTGGATACTGGACTGGCGTACCATGAGGACTTGCCGATAGCTTATAGGTGGATAGACTACGTCAACGGTCTATCTCCTCAGTACGACGATCATGAACATGGAACATTTGTGACAGGAATCATTGCCGCATACGACAATGCGCTAGGTTGGGTTGGAGTTGCACCTGATGTCAGATTGTTTGTCTCTAAGGTCCTTGACAACGAAAACCGTGGTTATATAGATGATTTCATATCTGGAATAGATTGGGCAATATCTCAAGGCGTGGATATTATCAACTTTTCTATCTATACCGATGAATACGAACAAACTGTTGTAGATGCCTGCAGGAGAGCATATAATGCTGGAATTATTGTTGTAGCATGTTCCGGCAATGGCACGATAAATAATTTCATAGCAGTACCGGTGGTAAGTTGTCCGGCAGTTGACTATTCATGTGTAGCTGTAGGATCAGTTAATTTTAATGAGGTTAGATCAAGTTTCTCTAACTACGGCACAGGACTAGACTTGGTGGCACCCGGGGAAGATGTATGGAGTACGACATCGAAAATCTATCTCTATGGATCGTGGTCCGGAACTTCTTTTGCGGCAGCATATGTTACAGGTCACTTGGCATGTCTCAAGGAAAAATATCCTGCCTATGATCGCCAGCAGTTAGTTGATCAGTTATTGGCTAACGTGAAACCGCTAGGGTCCGCATTCGAGTATGGCGCAGGGTTGGTGATGGCGGAAGCGCCTCCTATTCCAGATATTCCTTCTTCCGCCCCGGTAATAGTTTCGAGGATAGAAGGTGGCTTCAATTTATCCTGGGGTTCGTCTACTGGGGCAACATCATATACCCTGAGGTACAAAAATTACGATGAGATATATTATACTATTCCTGGCATAGTCAACGCCTATTACGGTCTGACAAGTCTGCTGTATGGCGTAACATACAGTCTGTCTGTTAAAGCAGACAACGACTCGGGCAGTTCAGGATATACCGAAGAAAATCCTGGTACGACAGCGCCTAAGTCGCCAGGGAATCTGACTAATCCGGCGACTACTTACGATACGATTGACGTAAGGGTTGCTGATGGAATGAATGGTAACTGGGACTATATAAGGGTATATGCTTACAATAATGGGATAACTCCAGCGTATAAGGATGTTTTTAAAAGCGATTACGACGCTGGAAATAAAATTGTGACTTGGACAAGTTTAGCGCCTGGCGCGACATATAAATTTAATGCGGCAAGTTTTTTCCTAATCAACAGCGCTTTACTACAGAGCGTCTATTGGTCTAACGATCTGTTTGTGAATACTTCTGATAGGCCGTCAAATTTCTACTGGACAACGGCAAAAGTTCAGGGCGACCCGGCGACTAATCTAACTGCCGCTGAGTGGAACGCGCTTTGTGTTAAGGTTAATGATTTTAGGGGATACAAAGGCTATGCTGATGCTTCGTTTACTGCCGCCGTTACTGGAAATACATTTTACGCAGGACAGTTTAATCAGGCAAGAAATGCGATATTGCCGATGAACGGGACGGGACTGCCTACTACTAAAGTAGGTGTTTCCGATGTGGTTAATCCAGGCGATGCCGATGATCTGAGGGCTATTGATTTGAATGATTTAGTTAGTTGTTTGAATGCAATTGTGTAGCATGAAAATAATACATTTTATGGACGTGCCGGTCGCAGGTACCGGCGAGGTGCAGCAACACCTTGTCCACAGCAACACAATACCATTACGGGTGAGATTATGCAATGCAGGTATTGTCAAAATAGTATCTGTTACCTATGCAGGAGGTGGTTATTTTGGGTGAAAATGATGAAATCGTTCGTCTGCAAGAGCAGGTAAAAACACTATTTACAGGTCAAAGAACCCTGAGTGAAAATTTGGATAAGCATGAGAAGGACTACAAACTATCTTTTGCGGAGGTATTTAAGCGTATGGATGAAATGCAGAAATCTTTTCAAAATAGACTACCGCCGTGGGCAGTGGCAATAATTAGTTTGCTTATGGGGGCATGTGGTTGGTTTGCGAAAGGCTAATCTGTTGACAGATAGGGGTTGGTAAGATGAAAAAAGACTTCACGAAAATGGACTGGTTCTTCGCTGTCTGTGTTGCTGTGTGTCTGCTGGCATATCTATATAGCTGCTTGACCGGCAATCCTATGGAACAAATTAAGGATATGATGCAGTATTTCGGCCTTGGTCTTGGGTTGGGTGCAGGCAAGATTATATACAATAACGTAACTGCGGAGGATAAGAAGGATGCAAATTAAGCAGGTTAGTAGTCCTAACTTTAGCAGTAGGCAGGGCAATAAAATCATAGCTATCGTTAACCACATTACCGCAGGGAAATTCCCTGGTTGCCAATCGTGGTTATGTAATCCAGCATCATCGGCGAGCGCACACTATATAGTTACCCGTGCCGGTGAGATTGTTCAGTTAGTTGCAGACAATAACGCAGCATGGCACGCAGGCGGGGTAAATAAGCCTAATTGGTCGCTCTATAACGGGGTTAATCCCAACCGCTACACCATTGGCATTGAGCATGAAGGTTATACCGGTGCCGGTGGCGACGGAGACTTGACAGAAGCGCAGTATCAGGCAACACTCTGGCTGCATCGGCAACTAACTACAAAACACGGCATCCCGGTTGACAGGGACCATATTATCGGACATTATCGGATTGACTCAGTTAACCGTCCGAACTGTCCTGGTCCTAAATTTCCGTGGGACAGGTTGTTTAATGATCTACAAGGGGGAGAGGAAGAATTGGAAAAGGTTAAGGTTATCGTTGAGGGCAAGGAAATCGAAGGAGTTATAATTAACGATCGAGCGTATGCTCCGGTCAAGGATGTAGTTGACGCTATGAACGATAGCGTTTCATGGGACGATAGCACTAGAACTGTTACGGTGAAGTGATATGCCTAATCGCTCATGCAGACTATGGGATCTGAAACTAGACTACCGTCCGCATCCTTGCCAGATTTCGGCAACGAAAAACTGCGGCAACTGTAAGTGGTATGGGAATATTAAGCCTTGTGTTCATCCGTTTATTAGGCAGTTATGGAGGAATTATTGAAAGTATAGGAACGTAAAGCGTGGATAAAATATAATACGCGAAACTTTCTTACCCCGGCGAACTCGTAAGTATTGCTTACAGGTTGCCGGGGTTATTTTTGTTTATTTTTTTAAAATAAGTGTTGACTTCTTAACTCCGTGGGTGTATACTAAGTATAGTAAATAAATCGGAGGAGGAAATTAAAATGAGTTTTGAAAGTTACAGAAGGAAAAACGCAGGATATCAAGGCGGATTCTATACTTACGAGGACTACTTGGAGGATAAAGGTTACGATGAGCAACAGAAAAAAACTACTCCATCGCACATTAAACACTTCGGACTAGAGGTTGTTGACATGGGTAAAATTAGCATAAACATAGTACCCGCTGACTGCAAAGGAGAAGGGTATATGGTCTTTAACGGTCAGGTTATAATTGAAGATAAACTAAAAGAACTGCTTGCAAATCCTAAAACTATTCATGTTTTCGGAAAAACATTCTACATTAAGGATGAAATTAAGAAAGCTGGCTTTAAGTGGAACAAGGGGATGAAAATTTGGGTCCGCTAGGGAGAAACCGAAGAAACCCCGGTTGCCCGGTTCGCCGGGTTCCGCTTAAGGACTAAAATTAAGGGGGTGAATAATATGATGTTATGTCCGCTACTCGGATGGGATGAAGATGAAGATCCATATTCTTACGACTGCACTGGTTGCAACTATTATGATCGTGGCGTTTGTCGAATGAAGGACGATGATTTTATAGACAGAACATTTTAGACTTAGCCCCGGTCATTGTGCCGGGGTTATTTTTCGTTAGACGATTTGTTCTAATTTATTGCAAACTAGGCGTTTATAGTGAACTTTTACTGAAAAGCAAAAAGACCAGGTCTGCACACCCAGTCTTTGCTTGTTGAAACAATTTATTCATATAACCTTTGTGTCACG
>Ga0209318_1000694_pt1 | contig 29658 bp, 46 predicted proteins | sample RifGroE1_FD_183999 | JGI IMG/M metagenome (GOLD analysis project Ga0209318, IMG submission 183999) | Groundwater microbial communities from Rifle, Colorado, USA - Groundwater E1 (SPAdes) (version 2) | ecosystem: Environmental > Aquatic > Deep subsurface > Groundwater | place: Rifle, Colorado... | reverse complement strand
ACTTCCGCAAACTGATCCGGTCGGTGGCGAAAGCCGCAGTACCGACCGGCCTTCCCCGGTTCCAGCGGGCGATCCTGTCAGACGGGAATCGCTCGCAGCTGCTGGCCAGCTCCTTTGCGACCAGCGCGTATCGCCGGGTGGTGCAGACGCTGCACCAACTCGGTGGATTCAGTCCGGAACAGGTTGAGGAGTGTGCCTCTCTGTTCCGGTCTGACGAGTTCCGGCACGACCTGAAGCGCCGGAATATGCGGGCTGGAGAGAAGAGGGGGCTCAGAAAGGCAGCCGCTTGACGTGAGTCCCTTCTTCCAGCAGAGGCCGCGGATGGCTGACGCCTACCTGGAACTGATCGCAAGACAGAACCGGGAGGCCCAGCAGCAGAAGCGTGATGATCGTAAGCCGAAGCGCGAGGACAGAGACGCGCGTCGGCGCGATATGACGCTTCCCCCCCGTACCGAGAAGGACGAGGAGGAGGACGCGGCCTAGTACGAGCATGTGTGGTGAGTGGCGTAAGTCGGCCGAGGTGTTAGCCCGGCAATTATGCGTACACTGGCGCATACGCCACCAGAAGGTTAAATCCTTTCGTGCTCATCCTGAAAAAGGCCTGTCGGCGAGAGACGCTCCAGGCCTTTTTCTTAGCTTTTTGGCCTGTCCAGTTGAAAATTCTCTGCAGTAAATGTTCTGGCGGTTTCCCGAAGGGAAAAAGCGATTCCTTAGCTTTGAGTTCTGCAGCTTGAATATCATATGCATTTTCTGCAGCATGTGTCTTGCGCTGCTATTGTACAGACATGCGCGCAGACGATGGATCAACCAGGCGTCAGGGAAACGTGGCGGCGCTCAGGCAGGGAGCCGAGTTCGACTATGTCCGTCAGCTGCATCTGGCGCGCAGGGCAGGAAAGCATGCCGATCTTCGTATAGGCGACAAGTCTACAGGACTGCTGTCGTGGGCGATACCGAAAGACAGGTTTCCTGAGAATCCAGGCGATAGTGTTCTGGCTATACAGCAGCCGGTCCATCGGTACGCGTATGGGTCATTTGAGGGTACAATTCCGGAAGGACGAGGAGCCGGAACTGTCAGTATGGCGGACAAGGGACGTGCTGTTATAACTGACGCTGCTCCTGGGATGGTACGCTTCGCGCTTATCCATCCCAGGCACCCGAAGGAATACATGCTGGTCAGGAAGGCAGACAATAGCTGGTTCCTGGTCAATGTCACAGGCAGCGGCAAGGATGCGAAGAAATACGGCAAGGCGCAGTACAGGTCTGCCAAGGATCCTGAGCCCTATCTGACAGACGAGTACGCGGCTTCTCCCAAGATCGACGGAGCCGCAGCCCTGGTGCGCCTGCTGAAGAACCGTATAGACGTGTCCAGTGTACGGCAGTCGAAGACCGGGCAGCCTCTGACCTATACTTGGAAGATTGGCGGGCTGGACAGGGTACCTGTTCCGGCAGATATGCGCGGAGCTGTGTACCGTGGAGAGGTGTACGGAACTGCCAGAGGAAAGGCAATACCTGCCCACGCGCTTGGAGGATTGCTCAATACTTCTTCGTTGAAGTCCAGAGAACGGCAGCGCGATGCGGGCATACGTCTCTTGGTCGCGCTCTACGGACGGGCCGATATCCCCGATGCGGCCCGAGAGAAGCTGCGCAGAGACTTTGTACGATTGGCAGACCTGACCGGAGGAAGACTGCATCCAGTGGAGGAGTCCGACGATCCTGAGTTTTCCAGAGAGCTATTGGATCGTATACGTGCCGGCAAGCATCCGTTAACATCGGAAGGTGTGGTATTCCGGCCGAAAGCCGGAGGAACGCCGATCAAGCACAAGTTACAGGACGAGTACGACGTCTACATAAGGGAGATCTTTCCTGCTGAGACTTCCGACAGATCGGCCAGGGCTGGAGGGTTCGGGTTTAGCGTCGAGCCAGATGGGCCGATTGTGGGGCGGGTAGGATCAGGGTTCTCGAGAACCGACGCAGCGGATATGCTGGTCAATCCGGACGAGTGGATCGGTCGGAAGGCACGGGTGCGGGCGCAGGGACAGTTCGGATCCGGAGCTTTGCGGGCTCCTTCGTTCCTGGCGCGGCATGAGGGATGAGTATTGAAAAATGTAATGCATTTGTGGCATAATAGATTGAGATAGTCCCTTTGTTATGGGGCATCCGGTCTGCTTCCTGCGGGCTCCCTCCTCCTCTCTCCTCTCTTCCCCAACCGCAGGAAGCAGACCAGATGTTCTGTACTTTGGACAGCTGCGCGGAGACCCGCGATAGGGCCAACGTAGCGCAGGCGTCGTTCCAGGCGTTCCGGAAGCGACAGCCGGACGCAGCGGACAGGAATAGGGCTACGGGACTGCTGCAGGAAGGCCCTGAGACTCCTGAGACGCGGAGGCGGCGGATCGCGACCGCTAACCTCCAAGTCCACCCCTGTTCTCAGGTTCCGTGTCCGGGGCTTACATCCGGACAGGAGCCTTTTTGTTACCTGAGGTCGTCGCGCGGTGCACGGAGAGTAGCAGACAACGGATTGGGAAATCCAGGAGACTGCTATGCACTCAGACAGTCCGAAGGCAACTGGCGGTGTTGAGTCCGTTTATTTTCTACTCCTGTTCACAAAATGTGAACAGTCCTAAATAGTGAATAAGACAGTAGTACTCTTAGGAGAGCTCCCCGGAAGGGGCGCTCTCCGTTGTTAGGCTTTACATAGGCGGGAAGTGGTCTGCACGCCTCTGTCTGTTATAGTACTTGCTGTATAGCCTGCACCATGTCGGAAGCAGGAAACAGTGAGGTGCGCACGTGGCTTCCACCACCCTGCAGAAGACCATTGAACAGATAGACAAGATGACGGACACTCTTGCCCGTCAACTCATGCCTGTCAATTTCAGGGAGGCTCTCGGCTGGGCGGCTTTCCTATGGATGACCTGTCCGGCATACCGGCAAGCTATCATCCGTGGAACTTCATACTTCATGACCGAGATTGAGGTCGAGTCCGCCGAGGGGGTGGAAGGAAAGCTCGAAGAGATCAAGAATGCGCGGCAACTCCTGAACCGCAACTTTGCGTCGACCGACCAGACCATGTTGGCACTGCTGGAGGCTATGGGTTTTGGCGGCAGCTGCGTGTATCTGTTCTTTCCGCTCATCCGCAGTGTCCAGTGTATATGTGGCGCGCGCACGGACGTATACACAGCCATGACGGATCACGGGTTCAAGTACGATCTTGGCTCAGGGGATTACACAGGCAAGTGCCCAGCATGCGGCAAGGCAGGGAAGCATGCACTGGCCGAGATGAGGCATCGTGACGAAGCGCATAGGGCTAAGTTGCGCAGGATACCGCTGTCCATCTGCAGGATGAAGTACGAACCCATCAGTGGGGCTCGCAAGCTTTTTGTGAACTGCGGGCAGTGGGATGACGTGTCCCGGTTGGTAAAGTCAGGCGATCCTTTGATCCATAGAGAGACTCCCAGGGAATTCATCGACTCTGCGCGGCTCGGCTGCGAGCTGGAGCTGGACGAGTCCAGCTTCTTCTACCTGGGTTTCCAGGACGCGAGCATCATCGACATGAACCTGGGAGGCTGGAGCCTGCCTCCGTTCTTCTACGCGTTCCCGGATGTGATCGCGATCCTGCTCCTGCAGCACTACAACCAGGTAATCCTGGGCGACTACATTCCGCCGCTGCGATATGTTGCTCCTCCTCCTACTGTGGGAGCGGCCAGAAGTCTTGGAAGCGAAGGTCAGCCATTCGATCCGACCCATGCAATGACGTCGTCGTTCACCGACTTCCGGGGCAAGATCGCGGCGCTGATCAATAGTCTTAAGGAGGATCCGTCCAGAATAGGAGTAGCGCCGTATCCGGTGCAGTTCGGATACTTGGGACTGGACGGCGATAAGCTCCTGTCAGTCGAACTCCTGCAGCACTACACGGATTCGCTCATGTATAACATGGGTATCCCTCCTGAATTTTACCGCGGGGGCATACAGGCCCAGGTTGCCACTCCGTCACACTACGGCTTTGCCTTGTTCGAGCGATTCTGGGCAGGGTTCGTATCCAACGCCAACCGGATGTATCAGTGGATTGCCGACCAGTTGCAGAAGAGCGAGCATTGGCCGGATATCTACGTTAACCTGGTTCCTCCGGTCAGGTTCGCAGACTCGAGTATGCTGTCTGTGCTGCACACACGTGTTCAGGAGGGTGAGCTCTCTAACGACACATTCAACAGACTTATCGGCGTAAATACGGCGTACGAGCGGCGGTTGGCCGAAGGCGAGCAGCAGGAGCGCGAGAAACGGTTCATGTCGGTCGACCGCCAGAAGCGCCGGAAAGAGCTGGTGGAGTCTATGCTCGGGGAAGCAAGCCCGGACATGAATGCGTACTCGCAGATGCAGCAGAACATGCAGATGCAGGCGCAGGCAGCCGCAGGTGGAGGTTCGATGCTTCCAGGCGGTGGGCAGCCCGGCACATCTGTGCCGCCGGTAGATCCTAACGCCATGGCAGCTCCAAGCGGGTCCCCGGGTGCGACATCCAGTCCGGCCGAGCAGCAAGTACTGGATAGGGTGATGTCGCGTGCCAGACAGGCTGCACAGCAGCTGTCCACGTATCCAATGCCGGAGCGTGTGCAGATGCTGCGTGTGATGGATTCCCAGCAGCCGGAGTTCAGAGGAATGGTCGAGCAGGCTCTGGAGGACATTGAGAACCAGGCCAGGAAGCAAGGCCTGGCGCAGAGCCGAGGACAGCAGTAGATAGACATACAGGCGCATACAAGGAAGGGCGGCAATGGAAAGTGCAGTCAGGCTGCGTAGCGCAGCCGGTGTCTTTGTTTCAGAGCGTGGAGCCGAATTGTTCTGTGACGGCGTAGACGGCGTTCCGGTTCTCACTGTCGAGAACTATCCTAAGCTGTGAATGTAGAGTAGTAAGGAAGGTATCCGGTGCAGAGAGAATTTGTAGGCAAGTCCCAGGTGGTCACTAGTGACCAGCTGCCGAGGCTGGATATCGGAAGATAGGAAACATAGCAAAGAAAAGGACATGTAATGACCGATCAGGAACGGCAGGCGGCAGAGTTCGCGGAGGCCGAGAGGCTGTGCTCCAGGATGGTTGCGCAGGAATACTGGGAGCGCGGATGCACGCTAGAGACCGATTACAATCACTATGGGTTCATGATCTTCTTCCGGATCAGGAAGCTCGCTCCTGCGTGGTGGTCTTCCAATTTTGTAGGAGATGGCATGGGAAACGCCTATTCGCTGAGCAGCAGTCTGCTGATAGGCGGAACGGTGGAGCAAGTATGCCTTCCGCTGCTTCCCACGTTGGTGCAGACGTGTGCCATCGACTACAGGGCTGCCGGATACAGGGGCATTCCCAGATGGGAGCCACTGCGTGTTAGGAGATTGACGAAGAAGGCTGCGGTCGGGTGTGTTCCCAGCTGGTTCCAGTACGAGGATACGCTGGTTGTTCCTATCAGTGTTACTGCAGCTCCTATGCTTGGCTTCAACGAGAAGCCGACCTGGTTTGACGGTTTGGTTCCATCTACTCCGGACAGACTGGCGAGTGCTGTGGAATTGCTGGTCGAGTTCATGCGTAAGACTCAGGAGATGTTTGTCCAAAGCGTGAAAGGAGCAGACGGAAATGGCTGACGAGTCTACCAGGATTCTGGAGCTTGACAGGTGCTGTGACTGTCCGTCGTGTACTATCGACTGGGTTTGTGAAAAGACCGGTGTGAAGGTGGAGAATTATGGATGTCCCATTCCAGCCTGGTGCCCCAGGGAGAGTCTGTGGAGGACAGACCCTCGAATAGTAGAGCTCGGCGCGCATGATCCGACTGTGCGCCGCGGTATCCAGTGTTCTGACCAGATAGCCAACGGTCCTCATTCGAGCATCGTCGATGTACGCATGCTTCCGTATGTTTCCGCCACGGCCGACGTGATTCTGCAGCTGGCGGGACTCAAGGCGCAGCACCTGCGTACGATTGTCGAGCTGGAAGAGTCCAGGAATGCTGTTGGAAAGGACCCGAAGGCTCTGGACAATGCCATGTCGGTCCGGTTCGCCAATCTGCCAGCGCGCAGTATGCACGAGTTCGATCTCGAGTATCTTCTGCATATTCTGGATGGGGCATTCGTTCCGCAACTGCTTCCTCCGACTTCGGCTCGGTGCAGCGACTGGGGCACTGGACTCTTCCTGTTCGATAGCGTGGACGGCTGGCAGGTGGTGTGCAGATACATAAATGAAGAGATTCATGGACTGGAGTTTCTGATTGGTCCTGGTTTTCGTGTGGACGTCTACCAGGAACCTGAAACGGATATTCCAGAGGATAGGCTGTACAACGGAGTAGGCTGGACGATGCACGAGACGTTTCTGCGTAGCTGGAGAGGCAATGGAAATGTTGCCAGGCTTGTGAAGACACTGAAACCAGGAGAGACACTCAGCAAGGCATGGAAGTGTTCTTCCGTCAAGGACAAAGCATGACAATTACAGCCAATGGACTTCTTGCAGGTATCGCTGCCGGACTGCTGCTCATGGCACTGTTCTGCGGCCCTGCTGTGTTCGTGTGCACTCTGATCCCTGTTGGGCTTGTATGGTGCATGGTGCTGGCGCATAGGAGTGCGGTCAGGAACCAGCTTGGATGGCTGTTTCGGCTGTGTGCGGGAATGATTGGACTGGTGCTGGTGGCTGCACTGTTCGGAGGTTTCCTGCTGCCTGTGATGCTGGTGGCAGCAGTGCTGGTAGGTCTGCCGATGTTTGTGTACAGGATGAGCAGCAAGGAAAGGAAAGAGGATGCCGGATCGGTTTGAAGCTATTCAGGCAAGTCCGAGTATTCGTACCTTTAGGACATATCGGGTGCGTCCGCCGAATATCTCAGTGTATAACCAGAAGTGCGTACGCCGGCCTGTCGGGCTTACTGCAGAGAATCTGTTACGTGCGTACACTGTCATTGCGAACAATGGATCTGTTGAGATTTTGCGCGGGCTATGAGTGGGAGATAAAAGCATGTGCCGATTCGCTTCCCTTCTCTTCCGTGTTCCCTCTCTCGAGTTTGCGGTTTCCAATCTTCTCTCGCACTCTAAGACCTTCGAGGCCCTGGACCTGTCCGAACAGCAGGGCTGGAGGGAAGCCCACTACCTTCCCTCCGGAGAGATCGGGTGCCGTACCATCGACGGCGATTCCGTCTCTCCGGAAGCAGCCGCAAGGGTGCTGAGGGAACAGTTCCCCACCTTCCCCGGTTTCCTCTCCTGGGCTTTTTCCCATGGAGCCCCGCTGGAGGACAGGGAAGAGGAAGGCGGCCGCACGGTCGCCCACGAGGCTGCCCTTTACGGTTCTCTTCCCCCCGGCTTCGACCGCTGGGAACTCGCCGACATCGATGGCTGGACGGTCGCCCACGTGGCTGCCTGCTGCGGCCATCTTCCCTTCGGCTTCGGCCGCTGGGATCTGGCCGACAGCGACGGCCGCACGGTCGCCCACTCGGCTGCCCGCTGCGGCCACCTTCCCCCCGGCTTCGGCCGCTGGGAACTCGCCGACAAGATCGGCTGGACGGTCGCCCACGTGGCTGCTGGCTACGGCCATCTTCCCTCCGGCGAAACAGCAGAGAGCCTTCTTTCCAGAGCCCGGAAGAATCGGCGCAACCGCAGGCGCAGGGAACTGAGGGCGGCGAGGGGACACGAGACGTCCCTGTAATATGTTGTTGGAATACGGCATAATACGTTGGTAGGAGCTGTGAGGTCTTTTTCGGGTTCGGGGCGGAGCGTTTCTTCTGGCACGTAGCTCAGCTGGTTAGAGCAGGTTGCTTATAACGATCAGGTCGCTGGTTCAAGCCCAGCCGTGCCAACCATATGAATTCGGCGAACGGGGACTCCCGGCTTTATCCTGGAGTAGTTGACTTTCCAGTATGTCCACACATCGTGAACATTCCGGCCACTCTTTTGAGTGGCCGTGTTTCGCTTTTACATGCAGGAGCGCCGGATTACGACACACATGTTAGAAAACCAGTGGATGCAGTGGCCGTACGTAGCGTATCCTAAGGATATGGTCGATAAGGTGCTGGCCTACATCAGGTGTCTGAATGGGACGTATGCCGCCATAGCCGACAGTGTTCGCTGGCGTACCATGGATCCGTACGAAGGCATGCGGCAAGAACGTGTTGAAGCGCGTAGACTGTATGACGAACTCAAGGATACACTCGGGGTGGATAATACCGAGTTGCACGATTTGATCCGGTATGTGCGGGAAGTGCATGGCACAGATGTGCCGTCGGAGTAAGGAATGACAACGGATTAAGTTATGGTAAGCTGGCTGCGTGATGAACAAGGTAATTCAGGTTATCCTAGAATGGATCGTTGAATATGTGCCAATTCGCTTCCCTTCTCTTCCATGTTCCCTCTCTCGATTTCGCTGTTTCCAATCTTCTCTCCCACTCGAAGACCTTCGAGGCTCTGAACCTGTCTGAACAGCAGGGCTGGAGGGAAGCCCACTACCTTCCCTCCGGAGAGATCGGGTGCCGTACCATCGATGGCGATTCCATTTCTTCGGAAACGGCCGCAAGGGTGCTGAGGGAACAGTTCCCCACCTTCCCCGGTTTCCTCTCCTGGGCTCTTTCCCATGGAGCCCCGCTGGAGGACAGGGAAAAGGAAGGCGGCCGCACGGTCGCCCACTCGGCTGCCCGCTGCGGCCATCTTCCCCCCGGCTTCGACCGCTGGGAACTCGCCGACATCGATGGCTGGACGGTCGCCCACGTGGCTGCCATCGGCGGCCATCTTCCCCCCGGCTTCGGCCGCTGGGAACTCGCCGACAGAGACGGCTGGACGGTCGCCCACGCGGCTGCCCGCTACGGCCATCTTCCCCCCGGCTTCGGCCGCTGGGAACTCGCCGACAGAGACGGCTGGACGGTCGCCCACGTGGCTGCCGACACCGGCCATCTTCCCTCCGGCTTCGGCCGCTGGGAACTCGCCGGCAGCGACGGCTGGACGGTAGCCCACACGGCTGCCCGCTACGGCCATCTTCCCCCCGGCTTCGACCGCTGGGAACTCGCCGACAGGAACGGCCGCACGGTCGCCCACACGGCTGTCCGCTGCGGCCATCTTCCCCCCGGCTTCGGCCGCTGGGAACTTGCCGACAGTACCGGCCTCACGGTCGCCCACGCGGCTGTCCGCTACGGCCATCTTCCCTCCGGCGAAACAGCAGAGAGCCTTCTGTCCAGAGCCAGGAGGAACTGTCGCAACCGCAGGCGCAGGGAACTGAGGGCGGCAAAGAGAGCCGGAACGTTCCTGTAAGCCGTGATCGCCAGGGCATGTAGAGTTCGAGAGTCAGGAGTTGGAGGTTGTTGCTGTGCACATAGACATCATGAAACTGCAAAATTCAATCCGGAGGAGCCGGAATGACAATCTGGGGCAGATACAAAGGTGGAGAGCCGGAGCGGATCGACCAGTTTCCCAAGCGCGAGATTGCAGAGATGTTGCGCGAGTACAAAATAGCGTATGGGCCGGACTGGGAACTATGGGCAGGACTGAAGCAGAGGCAGGAGCGCGAATCATGGGACGGAACGAGAAAGGATAGGACGACATGCCAAGAGTACCCGGATACCACGTGGTGATGTCGACTTGGATGGATGGCGACTACCAGCTACATGAAGCCAGCTGCGTATGCTCGAATTCGAGGAGCGCGTCTACAGGTTAAAGCTGCAGGGAAGGTGATGCGGGCTATGGTCCTGGAACCCGTAGACAAGGAAATCGCAGAATGAACACTCACGATCTTTTCCTCAAGCTGCTGGAAGCCACTGGCTGTGAAGTGTCCTGCTTCGTGACACCCACGAAGGACGGACCTGTATGCAGGGTAGGATGCTGGCATGTCCTTCCCACGAAGGAATCCCTAGGTAAGGGGTTCACCGTATTCGGCTCCACGGTCGACGAAGCTCTGCAGACAGCACTGGACAAGCTGGAGCCTACACGGGCAGCGCAAAAGACACATGATGCAGCAATGGCAGCGATGATTGCGGCTATGCGGGCTGCACAGCCACCTGCCGGAACCGTACCGACGGACGATCCAGGACCCGGTACAGGTCCACTGGAAGGGGTGTGAGGTCAACTGCTCCCGGCTGAAGCCGGAAGCTTGCCCTGGACAGATGCCTGGGCTTCGGGGCTCGTTGACTCGAGCCCACGGCTCCGTGGAACCGCAAATCTGGAACGTACGTTCCCCGATACCTGGAACAGTAGTATGCATCTGACGGAAATCAAACAGGGTGCGGAACCTGTCCGCATTCCTACCCTGGCTTCAGCCAGGGTCTCTTGCGGAGAATTTATGACGGTCACCATACGCGTTGTCTCTGGTCTTCCTCTAGCGAAGGGACACGTTCTGCATGACAGCACTGATGAGGCTGTGTTCCACATGCTTCCAGAGCTCATCAGGCGTGACCTGGTCTGTTCAATTCGGATGCGTATGAAGAGTAGCCACGAGTTGGAGTTGGAAGCGTGCACGACTGAAGGCTATAGCAGGATTGACCTGGTTGCAGAAGCTGTGGCGCGCAGACTCGAGTGGACAGGCCGTCAGGTGGAGATCGTAGGCACTGAAGCGACCAGAGGACTGCAGTGAGTGCGCAGCCGTACTGCATCGCATGCGGCTGGTATCATGAGCCGCGTCCGTGCCCGGACAGGAAGGAACGGCTGACGGTCCGACGACGATCTGGACAAGGAGGGTGGGTAATTGTGGGCGAACCGCGCACTGATTCAGAGGAGCCCGATGTAAAGGCAGCAACGAAGGGCACAGCATGATGGATGACGTGTTGGTGGGAACAGGAGAGTTCGGTAACGGCGCGTCCTGCATGTTCTACGACAAGGATAACCGCATCTACGAAAACCAGTTCTCGTACTGGATCAATGATGTCTATCTAGGCATTGGAATGAAGATTTCCAAGGCCTGCGAGGAAGGCGTGCAGCTGGGTAGGTATATTTGCCCGAGGGCCAGCGATCGCGTTATCTTCAACTGGCTGGAGAATGTTCTGCTGGCGCACGTAGACAAAGAGGAGCTCAAGGCAGCGATAGCACGTGCCGTAGAGAAGGCATACGAGTCCGGACGCGAGAGCAAGTTGGTGGAACTGCACAAGGTATTGGGGTTGCAGAAATGATGGAAGGAGCGGAACGATGACGCGCGAAGAAGCACGCAAGCTGGTGGATTTCCTGCGGAATCAGAAGTTGAGCACTCCTATGCTCCCTATTCTGCAATCGTTCGCTGACGGTCAGCCTGTGCAGTGGCTCAATGCGAACGGATGGCAGAACCCGGATTCTGGCGGGTTCGCATTCTGCGATCCAGTGACTCGTTATCGGATTGTTAGGGCACCCGCTGTTTCGAAGATGCGTCCATGGTTGATCCACGAGGTTCCGCTGGAGGCGTGGTTCCGACACAAGATGGTTGCGGGCGTGAACCGTATTTGCTTCGCAGATCGGAACGCTGTGGCGTTCTCCGACGGAGACGAAGTGTCGTTGGAGCATCTGTTTCGGGAGTGGGAGTTTACAAGCGCATTCAATCCTTTCCAGGACGATGCCGAGTGGTTGCTGTGCGGGAAGGTACAGGACGCATGAACCACATCTTCTATCACGGAGCAGATCTGGACGGTATCTGTTCCGCAGCCATTGCGCTGCACACTACAGCAATCGGCAGGAGCCCGTGCAACCTGCATGCCTGCGACTACGGCAAGCCGTTTCCGTGGTACAACATCTCGCAAGGGGACCACGGTATCATGTTGGATTTCAGTCTGTCTCCGGCCGATATGTACAGGCTGGATCGCGCTTTGAGTAGCTTTGTATGGATAGATCATCACAAAAGTGCCATCGAGTCTGTGCGAAGGTACATGGAGGAGACGCCGCACAGTGGTTATCCTCTAAAGGGTCTGCGTGAGATAGGACGTGCCGGCTGCGAGCTGACCTGGGACTACTTTCATGTGGACGTCCCGGTTCCGTATGTGGTGCGCATGCTGGGCCGATACGATGTCTTCGACCACAGGGATCCGGACATTCGTCCGTTCCAGTACGGATGCCGGCTCGATTCCGCGGATCCATCCGACGCTATCTGGAAACGCAGGCTGTCCGCAGAGTCAACAGACGAGCTGTCTGTGCGGATTCTTGGCAATGGGAGGATCATAGAGAGCTGGGAACGACGGGAGAATGCAAGGAAGTTGGCCGGACGCGGCTTTGCAACGGTTCTGGGAGGGATGAAGGTTCTGGCCTGCAATGAGACTGGCGGCAGCCTGCTGTTCGAAGACATTCCATCGCATCTGAGTGGCGACTATGCTGCGTACCTGACGTTCGTGTATTCCTCGGACAGGAAGCAGTGGGTCTATGGGCTGTACGGCGTTCCCGGCAAAGACATCGACCTGTCCGAGTTTGCGGCCAGATACGGCGGGGGCGGGCATGCGCGGGCAGCCGGGTTTCATCATGAACATGAAATCGCAACCGAAGGAAGAATACACTGATGGACCCTGTGGGCGATACTGCGTTTTTGAAGCAGATAGCGTTTGTGAGAGATGTTTGGTCTTTAGGCCGGATCTTTCCTCGTTCGGAGCACGAGGAGCCGAAACGGAAAGTGGTGTGTGCCGCGATCAGGCAGCGCACAACAGGTATCCTTGTGTGCGGGCCGCGCCATGCGTATTGTCGGGATATGGCGCGCGCTGCAGGATTGAATGTTGAATCGGCGAACGATGGGTGGGAGGAAGGATTCGTGGATCAGGAATGTGTGTTCATGGATAGACGCTGCGCATGGCGTGTCCTGCCTGCGGCTGGACAGATACTCAGCTTTGAACAGCCGCAGGCAGGATGCAGCGGGTACAGACGTCCGAATAGGGGAGATACGCGAGGATTGGCCAGTGCGGATCTATATTGATTGGAACGAGTTATGAACCTCTTTTCGCCGGTGGAAATCTGTCCCAATCTGGAACCGGGGGTCAGGATCGGGGACGGATGGATCACTATTGCGTACAGCGATCGTCCAGGCGACTGCGGACGTACAAGGTATCGGTATACGATCATCAGGAAGGACAGGCCGGACCTGGTTTACGAAAATCTGCAGTCCGGAGTTGGTGTGTCTCGTGGTCTTCGTGACGGACTTCTTTCGCTCCTGGCATTCCTGGTTGACGCGGCTGACGGATGCAGGTACTACACCATGCAGGGCAAAAAGGATCCTGATCCCGCCGGCTGGCCGGATGACCTGTGCGAGTGGCTGTACCTGCACAGCGAAGATCTGGAATACGTGTCGATGTCCGTGGACGACAATATGACTTGCATACAGGAGTGACTATGGCGAACTGGGAGATCAACCGGGAGCTGGTGCTGTCGACGGCACATCTTCCGGACAGTGACAGGTTGCTGCTGGGTCTGGACGATCCCGGTACGCTTGTAATGCCCTACACGCATGGGTGGCGCATCTATGCGGAGACTTCCGGGCTGACGCGGCCATACAGTGGAACACTTGTCAGACTGCTGCAGCTTGCAGTGGATTTGGACTGCAAGTGGCTGGTGCTTGATTGCGACGGACCGGTGATGGAAGAACTGGAGACATTCGAATGGCGGTGAGCAGTGGCGTAGTCTTTGGTGGTTTGGGATATTGGCACAGTCAATCCCAATGTGCCGGCCTACAGGCACGCAGTGGCACAGCCTATTCCTCCTGTGCCGAGTACGGCCGGCGTTGTGTTCGCCAAGGATGAGTTCGACCGTCAGTTCGAGCTTAGCAGTCTGGACGCGCCGCTGGAAGACAATCTGACGATGCTTCGAAAACAGGCTACGCTGATGGAGGCCGCAGTTCGAGTAGGAATCAGACTTGCTAAGCAGGGTGTTGTCCATGGATATGAAAGGGACCGTTCCCTGTGTCTGGATCCTGAATGGAAACGGATCTGCGAGGACTCGCAGGTCGAGTGACTGCTGCGGCACACCTGTGCCGCCCACGCAAAGGAAAGAATGAAGATGACTACGCAGGAAACTATCCGCTACGCCCGCTGAATCAATGCTGCGTACGTGTCAGGCATCGAGAGTGCTGCTCGGATCTACGCCGAGTTCCTCAGCAATGGCGGAGACCAGAACGAGCTCAAGAGGTACGTGACGCTGGACCGTACCATCCTGCGGACAATCCACATGATCCAGTCTGGAACGCTCAGTATCAAGGCTGCCGGATTCAAGATCGCCTTCCAGCGCGCCCTCTGCCGCTATTCCCTGGCCGAGCAGGACAACCTGTGCGACAACGGCGTCGACGTCCTTGTCGGTACCCAGACCATTCGCATGCACCTGGACTCCGGTGAGTTCACTCCCCGGCTGATCCAGCAGGTGTTCACCCACGAGCGCGTGCGCACCATTCGCATGCACCTGGACTCCGGTGAGTTCACTCCCCGGCTGATCCAGCAGGTGTTCACCCACGAGCGCGTGCGCACCATCGCCGAGCAGCGCCAGTGGTCGGAAGCACATCCCGTGGTGGACCGCAGTCGCCGGTCTGCTCCGTACCTGGTGTTCGACCCGCCCGGTGTGATGATCAATGGTGTGTTCTTCCCGCAGGCAGAAATCAAGGCATGGGACCGGCAGCTGACCAACGCGGCTCGGCGTCGCGGGAAGTGAGGGAGAGCGTATGAGGGCAGAAATTACACAGGAGCAGCTTAGGGGGTTTGCACAGGACGCTTTTCTGGAGATAGACTCCTATAGGATTATCGGCGAAGCCGTGGGTATGGATCGCCAGAGTGTTCGCCGTCTGAGCGATGCGTATTGCTACGGTGTCGTTGAGGCGGAGGACAACAAAGAAGCTTGTAAGAGTTTTGTAGACATGGTGGCTTCCGGAGACAGTATTCGGCTGGCGGCGGAATGTGCCGGGATACCAGCAGACTGCGGAGCCTGGCTATGGCGGCTGCTGTGCCCTCCTGACAGATTCAGGCATTGTGCGTGCGGTGCTGAGCTTTCATCGGACAGAGTGGATTGCACAGTTTGTTCTGGCTGTCGTGCCGATGAAGCGCGCAGATACAGGGAAGTGCGCAGCGTTCCCTCTAGTGTGCAGCCGAACGTGCTGATGTCGAATCCGGAACATGTGCAGTTCGTGGAGGAGTCGTTACGGGAAGGAAGATCTGTTCTGTTCATAGCTAGGAAGCTTGGATTGTCGGCGCCCTCTGCGAGGGATTACGCTAAAGCGGCCCATTGGCATATGGACAAGAGCCTTGTTCCGGTTCTGTCGCGTGCCGTGGACAGATGGCGCGGGCAGGAGAAGATAGAGGCCATAGCCGAAGCTCTGGGATTGAGAGCCGATGTCCTGTGTGCATACTTTGTGATGTACGCCGGAGCTGAGGGTCGGAAATGTGCGACAGACGGTTGCAACAGGGAGGTTGTCGGGAGACATGCTGTATACTGCAAGTCGTGTGTGCAAGCTAGGAAGTGCGAATGCGGCAAAAGGAAATGGCGGGAGAACAGCAATATCCTGCACAGCGTGCGTGCAGCAGTGGTCAAAGCTGTGGTTTGTGCAGAGAAGCCCGCACAGGATAACGCACTGCCTACTGTGGTTAACTCCGAGCTGATCCCTTACAACTTCGCCTCCCTCCTGCGAACCGCGCAGGAAGAGGCTCAGCGCAATGCTATGCTGTACGTGCACACGGCGGACAACCAGTACAGGCTCGATGCCTTGAAGTTCCTTGGCGAGGTGCGGGCGTATACGGCGATGCTGGAGCAGCGGCCTATAGATAAGGATACAGTCCAGCAACAGGTGTATGTCAGCGTTTAGGAGGTCACATCCGGATGTGCAAATTCGTTTCCCTTCTCTTTCATGTTCCCTCTCTCGATTTCGCTGTTTCCAATCTTCTCTCGCACTCTAAGACCTTCGAGGCTCTGAACCTGTCCGAGCAGCAGGGCTGGAGGGAAGCCCACTACCTTCCCTCCGGAGAGATCGGGTGCCGTACCATCGATGGCGATTCCATTTCTTCGGAAACGGCCGCCGGGGTTTTGAGGGAACAGTTCCCCACCTTCCCCGGTTTCCTCTCCTGGGCTTTTTCCCATGGAGCTTCGCTGGAGGACAGGGAAGAGGAAGGCGGCTGCACGGTCGCCCACGGGGCTGCCAACAACGGCCATCTTCCCCCCGGCTTCGACCGCTGGGAACTCGCAACCAGCGACGGCTGGACGGTCGCCCACTCGGCTGCTGTCTACGGCCATCTTCCCTCCGGCTTCGACCGCTGGGAACTCGCAACCAGCGACGGCTGGACGGTCGCCCACGCGGCTGCCCGCTACGGCCATCTTCCCCCCGGTTTCGACCGCTGGGAACTTGTCGGCAGAGACGGCCGCACGGTCGCCCACGAGGCTGGCTGCTACGGCCATCTTCCCTCCGGCTTCGGCCGCTGGGAACTTGTCGGCAGAGGCGGCCGCACGGTCGCCCACGAGGCTGCCTGTTACGGTCATCTTCCCACCGGCTTCGGCCGCTGGGATCTCGCCGACGGGCGGGGCTGGACGGTCGCCCACGAGGTTGCCTTTTATGACCACCTTCCCTCCGGCTTCGACCGCTGGGAACTCGCCGACATCTATGGCTGGACGGTCGCCCACACGGCTGCCCGCCGCAGTCACCTTCCCTCCGGCTTCGGCCGCTGGGAACTTGCCGACAACGACGGCCGCACGGTCGCCCACGAAGCTGCCCGCTGCGGCCATCTTCCCTCCGGCTTCGACCGCCGGGAACTCGCAAACAGGAACGGCTGCACGGTCGCTCACGAGGCTGCCGACAACGGCCACCTTCCCTCTGGCGAAACGGTAGAAAGCCTGTTGGAGACAACACGAATGTGTGCCGGTTGACATATTCACTGCATCATGTACTGTACGTATAGTGTTCGAACAACAGAAAGGAACACTGCAATGGATGAGATTTGCATGTACCCGGAATGCGGAAGGAAATCGAAGACACGTGGACTGTGCCTGGCGTGCTACAGGGCGGCGGCCTACCTGGTGAAGACCGGGACGGTGTCCTGGGAGCAGCTCGAGAAGGATGGCAAGTGCAAAGCATCTGTCCGGCGTGGCCGACGTGGCCAGCATCCTTGGTTTACGTCGAAGTAATCCGGTAGGAAGCAGAGACCCCCTCTCCATATGGAGAGGGGGTTTTCGTTTTATGCGGCATAGGCGGATCGGCGAAGAAAGGACAGATGATGGACCCGCAGGCAACGACTGCTGTAGAGTTTCGTGAGTTCCATAAGATCCCTAGATATTCCCGTGAAGTATTGGTCAGTGAGAAAATCGATGGTACCAATGCCAGTGTTTTCATTGGGGAGGACGGAACGTTCCTGACAGGCTGTAGGACTCGGTGGATCACCCCGGACAAAGACAACCATAGTTTCAGTCGATGGGCGCACGAGCACATGGAGGAGCTGAAGACACTTGGACCCGGACACCACTTTGGAGAGTGGTGGGGAAATGGAATCCAGCGAGGTTATGGGCTAAAGAACGGAGACAAGCGATTCAGCCTGTTCAACCTTACACGGTGGTGTCTGCATGGACAGGAACCGCAGCCGATCAATTCTTCAGATCCGCGTAATGTGAGGATGCAGGATGTGTTGCCTACGTGCGTAGGGCTTGTTCCTCTGCTGTGGCGTGGCTTGTTCGATGATCTGGACGCCAAGGCGCTGCTGCAGGACCTGGCTGTTGGAGGAAGCCGTGCCGTTCCAGGCTATATGAATCCAGAGGGCATCGTTGTCTTTCACACGGCTGCTGGGATCTGTTTCAAGAAGACGGTTAAGCAGGATGATGTTCCCAAGTCCAAGGCAAGCACATGAGAACGAAAGTCAATGATAGCGAAAATTCCGGTAGACGAGTGTGGATCGGATTGTCCATACTGGCGGGATGATTCCTACGAGCCGTATAACCAGGTTAATCCAGCATGGAAGGCCTGCATACACGCTGATTGCCCTGATCCGGATATTGTGTATCGGAAAGTGTCCGACGGATTTCCCACCGAATGTCCTCTCAGACCGAAGCGGAAGAGCAAACGGAGAATGGATATGGGTCTTGATGTTACAGCGTATTCGAAACTGAAGTTTGTGTCGGGCGATCGGGACGGGGCGTCTGTGGCCGGAACCAGGTCTGTGTGGCTACCGGTGATTGGCAGTTTCCCTGTACAGGGTTCGGGTGTGTACTCGTATGGTAGATGTTACGGATTCAGAGCCGGGAGTTACTCTGAATATGGAAATTGGCGGGAGGCTCTGGCTGAGCTGGCAGGGTATCCAGAGTATACGGGTGAGGAGGAAGACATTTATGGTCATCCTCGATGCATGATCGCCTGGCACGGAAGAAACATGGAGGACAGACCCTTTTATCCGCTAATCAACCTCCGCGACTGCGAGGGCCGCATCTGTGCTGAAGTCTCGGACACGCTGCATGCGGATTTCAGGAAACATGCTCTCGCAGCTCGGACTCGTGACGAGCGGTTCCAGGAGGTTTATCGGCATTTCAGCAGAGCGTTTGCTTTGGCTAGATACGGTGGGGCAGTTGTATTCCACTGAAAGGTTATAAATAGATGTGTAAGTTCGCTTCCCTTCTCTTCCATGTTCCCTCTCTCGAGTTTGCGGTTTCCAACCTTCTCTCCCACTCGAAGACCTTCGAGGCTCTGAACCTGTCCGAGCAGCAGGGCTGGAGGGAAGCCCACTACCTTCCCTCCGGAGAGACCGAGTGCCGTACCATCGACGGCGATTCCATCTCTGCGGAAGCAGCCGCAAGGGTGCTGAGGGAACAGTTCCCCACCTTCCCCGGTTTCCTCTCCTGGGCTCTTTCCCATGGAGCCCCGCTGGAGGGCAGGGAAAAGGAAGGCGGCTGCACGGTCGCCCACGAGGCTGCCCGCTACGGTCACCTTCCCTCCGGCTTCGGCCGCTGGGATCTGGCCGACAGCGACGGCCGCACGGTCGCCCACGAGGCTGCCTACGGCGGCCACCTTCCCTCCGGCTTCGACCGCTGGGAACTTGCCGACAGGCGCGGCTGGACGGTCGCCCACGCGGCTGCCCTTTACGGTTCTCTTCCCCCCGGCTTCGACCGCTGGGAACTCGCAAACAGGAACGGCCGCACGGTCGCCCACGAGGCTGCCTTCTACGGCCATCTTCCCCCCGGCGAAACGGTAGAGAGTCTTCTGAAGGCAAGAGGCCAGTAAGGAGCAGACATGAGAAATGGTTCTTGGAAAGGAACGTCAATGGAAATAGAGATATGTGAGGCTGATAGGCCATTGGTGGAAGGGCAGAATGCTTTTTCGTCGGTAGAGCTTATCGGAGGACCGCGATGCGGAGACATTGTATGTTGGCCGATTGGACAGGAAGTTGTCGATGTGGCGTGTGCGGGAGGTGTGGCGAGGTATAGACGCGAGTCGGAAGCTAAAGCCGTGTATGTGGGCGGAAAGGTGTGACAATGCGCACGTGGTCTGCGATTGTTGCTATGTTGCATTTGACCCTGTGGCTTAGTTCTGTGGTGCGGATCTCAGTGCTTCCATGGAATAGCTGCGGAGCATGGGTGCTGGTTCCTTTGTCTACAGCAGGAGTGACTTCGGTTACGCTGGCCATGATGTTTGTAGATACATTTGCAGATATCCGTACATGGGTGGAGAAATGTATTCACAGGGCATTGAATAGTCGAGGTGGGGAATGAATCGATTTTCGGCGAAGTACAGGGATAATTCCGGTATGATTTTGTTTCCTCTTTCGTTGGAAGACACTGGGGCGTTACTGGAAGCTGTGGAATGTGCAGACCAGCTGCTGGACCATCTGGAGACCATGGCGGATCTGTGCACTGATCCGGCATGTCCGTCGGCCGCGTGCCGGACATACCAGGATGAGTGGATACGCAAATGCCGCTGAACAACACTAAGTTCCGTTTGCGGACATCCAGAGCGCTGTGTATCGGAAGGAGTAGCTACGTCATTTCGCCGAGTTCTATGGGACAACCGGGCAGACGCCGAAGCATGTAAGCTTTTGCTAACTAGAGCCGCACACAACTGTCAGCGTGTGGTGATCGAGGAATTCGCTGATCCGGTAGAGCTCTGAAATTGAAAGGATTCCGATGCGTCTGTCGTTCATGAGGCAGGGATTCGCCTGCAATTCCAGTTCTACGCATAGTCTGGTGATTCTCAAGGATACACCAGACGACGTCGATATCGGAGAGTTCGGCTGGAACATGTTTGTGGCTGGGTCGGTATGGGCTAGGAAGCTGTACCTAATAACGTGCTTGAACTACAGTTGGCGCAGTCTTGCAGACTTGAAGTGTACATACGGGGGCGACGTTGACCGCGACGAGGTTAGTAGGTTGGAAGCATCGCAGTTTGCGAAGTGGGCACACAGTGCGCTTCCTGGCAGCTGCGCTGATGCGGTGGACCATGTGGTCGGAAGTTACACATGCGTGGATCACCAGTCCTTGATCTGGTTCCCCAGGTACAGGCGAGAACCGAAGATCAACAGGGAGTTTGCCTGCGCTCTGATATCGGCTATATGCGCCGGACCGTTTGCTATCCTTGGAGGTAACGACAACGAGGAAGCCGATCATCCATTGAGATATCTGGACAGCGCCGGCGAAGGTGTCGCCGTCAAGGCTTTGTGGCGCATGCTCAAGGATAGGTACAGGCACCCAATGGCGGAGTACGATCAGGTGGCCAAGGAGTTTGTGGTGAGTCTGCCGGATCGGGGGGATCTGATGAGGGTGGAACTGTGAGCAAGAAGAGTGAATTTCCGTACTTGGTGGACATTTCAATTACGAACGAATGTCCGTATGGGTGTCCGTGGTGCTATGCGGCCGCGGCGCCGTCTGGGACAGGACAGCATGCCGAGTATGACTGGCTTACCCATTATCTGTGCAAGCTTCTGTTCGATGCCCGCGTATTCGAAGTTGTGTTCGGAGGAGGCGAACCCACATTGTGGTGGGCTCCGTACCGAAGTCTATCCGATGTGCTGGAGGAGTATCGGAAGAAGTCATTCAAGACAAGCTTGACTACGCGCAATTACCGGTGGCACGCCAGTGCCGATTTCCAGAAGTGCTGCAGCAATCTGTCGGCGCTGGCCGTATCCTGCCAGACGTTGCTTGATTTGGAGGCGTCTGCGGAGATGCGCAAGGCGGCAGCAGCCATTGTACAGGACGCAGGCCAGGATTTGCAGGTCACTGTGCAGACCATTCTGGAGCTGCACACCCCAAAGTCTCTGAAGGAGTTTCTGGAGGCATGTTCCCGTGCATATGTTCAGCAGGTGATGTTGCTTGGGTTCAAACGCACAGGAAGAGGAGCGGATTTTTCGCCAGATATTGGGAAGGAATGGATAGATGTAGCCAAGGACTCCGGTCTGCAGATTGGAGTGGACTCGTCGGTTGTGTCGAAATGGTCTAGTGCGCTTTTGTTGTCTGGTGTTGCTTCCTGGAGGTTGGGTGGAGAGGAAGGCAGACAGACATGTTATGTCGATGCTGTGTCCATGAAGATGTATCCATCGTCTACCTCGTCGGAAGGGTATTGCATCTCTAGGGTAGATGTGTCCAGGTTCCTGGATATATTCTCAGCCTTTTGAAAGGAACGTTGAGCATGTGCCAATTCGCTTCCCTTCTCTTTCATGTTCCCTCTCTCGAGTTTGCGGTTTCCAACCTTCTCTCCCACTCGAAGACCTTCGAGGCCCTGGACCTGTCCGAACAGCAGGGCTGGAGGGAAGCCCACTACCTTCCCTCCGGAGAGATCGGGTGCCGCACCATCGACGGCGATTCCGTCTCTCCGGAAACGGCCGCCGGGGTTTTGAGGGAACAGTTCCCCACCTTCCCCGGTTTCCTCTCCTGGGCTCTTTCCCACGGAGCCTCGCTGGAGGACAGGGAAAACGAAGGCGGCTGCACGGTCGCCCACGAGGCTGCCTACGGCGGCCATCTTCCCTCCGGCTTCGACCGCTGGGAACTCGCCGACAAGTATGGCTGGACGGTCGCCCACGAGGCTGCCCGCTACGGCCATCTTCCCCCCGGCTTCGACCGCTGGGAACTCGTAACCAGCGACGGCTGGACGGTCGCCCACGTGGCTGCCGGCTACGGCCATCTTCCCTCCGGCTTCGACCGCTGGGAACTCGCCGACAGTACCGGCCTCACGGTCGCCCACGAGGCTGCCGGCTGCGGCCATCTTCCCTCCGGCGAAACAGCAGAGAGCCTTCTGTCCAGAGCCAGGAGGAACCGTCGCAACCGCAGGCGCAGGGAACTGCGCGCAGAGCGTAGGGTAAAGGAACTGTACAATGGGTGACAGGGCAAACGTCGTCGTCAGCGAAGGGCCAGGAAATGTGGTGTGGCTGTATACTCACTGGCGCGGCTCCGGCTTGCCGCATACACTGCAGCAGGCTCTATTGCGTAGGGAACGCTGGGATGATGGACCGTATTTGGCCCGTATCGTGTTCTGTGAGATGGTAGGCGATACTTGCAGGGACACAACCGGATTCGGAATATCTTCCGTGTGCGGTGATGGCAACGGCCATATTCTGATGTTGTCGGTGCCGGATCAGACGGTGGCAGCCGGATACATGGAAGACGACAGTTTCCAGTTTGTGTGTTGCGGCAAGTGGACGTTCCGTGACTTTACTGAACTGTCTGCAGAGAAATTGGATGAAATCTGGGACACTGTGGAGAAATGCCGGTATGGCGAACGGTAAAGTGTACGCTGCTGTAGTATCTACTGAGTGTGGTCCGATCCTATATCTGGACAGAACAGAGCCAGGTGTGCTGAAGGCAGTCGCGGACTTCTGCAGGGAATGGTGGGAGCAGGAGATGCCGAATGCTGATGGCAGTCTTCCGGATATCCCGGAATCGGATCAGGAAGTGGTCGATGTGTTCTTCAGTTACGAGCACGGGAAATACCTGGATCTCATTGGAGAGTCGGAAGTAGAAGACAGGATGTCGGATGGAAGCTGTGGACCGGGCAGCGTAAATCTGAGGGCTACAGCGCAGCGTAAATCTGAGGGCTACAGCGATCTGGTTATCGGAGACAGATCTTCCCTGTGAAAGGGTGACAGGATCAAAGGAAGGTAGCGAATGTGAATAATCCCATTACCTGGGAACCGGTTTTGACCGTAGGGGAATGTGACATTCTGAAGCAGGTAAAGACCACAGACGATGAAGCCCGCGCCATCTTGGAAAGGAATCTTCCGCTGCTGGAGGCGCTGGAGAACGAGGACGCGTACTCGGGAACTGTGGGCTGTCCTCATTGTATCGCGGTAAGCTCCGACTATATCTACGGCTGCGATCAATGCGCATGGCGTGAGCCGATTGCCCAATCCGGTTTGGTCATGCAGAACTTGGCGTGTTGCAGTATGACGTTCGGAGGTGTACATCTGGTGGATGCCGCGATGGTTGGATACTCTGTTCGGAGTGAGAACGTGTATGACAAACTGCGGACGGGCGAACAGCCTGATGCCAGATCGGAATCTATTACGTTCGTCCGCGGACATATCGAGTGGGCATGTATGGTGCTGGGGATCGTATCGTGGCGGACGGCATAGCCAATCTGGAAGGATTGCTCGGAGATTCTCCGCCTGTAGCCTATGTCCGCAGGGAAGGTATCCTCCTTAAGGAGGATACCTGCTCCCTGGACAGGCATAGTCTGGACTATCTTCGCAACTTGTGTGCAGATGGTCCGGCCGTGTTCTCCAAGGGCATGGCTGTACACTTTTCAGACTCCAGGGATCAGGGAGACGCGACTAGGAGGGTGCAGGCCGCTGCCGGCTGTACGTCATTTTCGAGACGGACTTCCTGGGTGCAGGCCGCCGGCTTTTCCAGGTGCGGCGGCAGGATGATGCGTATCCATGGAAAAGGCATTGGAGAGCCCGGTATACTGCTTCCTGCCAATTCCGAACTGGTCATAGGAACGTATGGACGGAAGGCAGGAGAGATCAGGGGAGTGTCCAGCAGGATACCTGAGCCCGGATACAGCACCATCCTCCTTCGGAGGATGGTGTGTCCCAGGGACACTTCCCCTGTCGACCTTGTAGGTGTGGATTCCGAGTATATCGGGTTTGTGCTGGGAGTGCTGTTTCTGCGCGGATCCGAACTGGCATCAGGGTTGTTCCGTGTGCGCAGCGCCGGAACAAAGGTCGAAGAAGCTCTGGGCATAGCGGCGGACAGATCGGGAGTAGGATGTCTGTCGGGATCCGTTCTCACGGTGCACGGACCTGTCCGGCGTCTGGCGGCACAGATGTGCCGCGGATATGTTCCTGCCAAGCTGTACAGGGCATCGGACCGGCTGTGGAGCGGAATGTTCAAGGGGTTGTCCACCTGTTCTCTCCGTATGCGTGTGCGGGGGGTAGCTAGGATGGCCGTGCTCTACAGGATGCTGTGCCGGGCAGGGCAGGGATATAGGACGGGGGTTCACGTGCATGGAAACGGTGGCTGGATATGCATAGGGAAGGAGAAGTACGAGAGGGATGTGTGGAAGACGGTGCAGATTGAGTTTGTAAGTGCTCCTGCTGGACTTTTTGTGCCGGTATCCAGGGATTGGCTCGCGCATATGTCCGGTGTAGTCTTCCGCGTTGTGCTATAGTAGTCGCAGGTTCGATCCAGCATGTCTGGAAACCCGATGCGGATATAACACAAAGGAGTTGGACAGATGGCGACAATGGCACAGATTACCAAACAGCTGGCTGCGAACCCGAAGGCCAGGCAGGCTCTTGGGGCAATCCTCAAGAAAGCCGAGATCGAAGGGGATCTTGGGAACAGGACACCTACGGCCGGATCGTACGCGCAGGCGCTGTGGGACTACATCAAGGACAATCCTGATGCGGTGGCCGCTGCGGCCATGCCTATCGCAGGTGCCGGAATCGGCGCGGCCACTGGCCGCAGGGGCACTAGAGGTCGCCGTGCGCTTGCAGGTGCCGGAATCGGTGCCGGTGCAGGTGCAGGTCTGATGGTGCTGGCGCGTCTGGTGGATAGCCTTCGTTCGGTGACTCCTGGCAACAAGCAGCCTGGGGGCACGGTGGACGTCGGCAGTGCCGGCGCTCCATTCCTGCCTCAGGGCGCTGACATGGAACAGGCGGCCAACGCATTTAATTCCGCTGCTGGAGGTCCGGTTGACCTGAATGGAGTCTCCGAGTCCGATATCGAGGGCTTCGATTTCGGCGATCCCGCTGTACAGGATTTCCTGAAGCAGCTCGGGCAGGATGGCGGCCCGATGGAGAGCGTGGACATGATGGGCGAGACAGTCAAGCCGGTTAAGGGTTTGGTCGAGATGCTGCAAGGCGAGTAACCTTGTATCCGCAGGTCTATACGCTCCGGCTCCTTCGCCGGAGCGTTCTTCTTTTCCGGCTGTGCCGGTCGTGGAGCTATATTGAATGCGTCAACCAAGAGGAACACGATGAAGCTTAGCGAGAAACTGATGCGTGAGCTAGCTGACCGCAGGCTGGTGAAGCGCGCTGCCACTGCTCCTCCTCCAACGGATCCGGCCGGTATGCCGGCATTTGCTCCGCAGCCCGCTGCGCCTGCAGATCCGTCAGCCATGGGTGCTACAGCTCAGGTTCCGACAGATCCTTCCATGGCCCAGATGGCTCCTGGGGCTACGCCGGCTATGCCTGTTCCAGGTATGGATCCGTCCATGGCTGGCGCAGCCGTGCCTCCGATGGATCCGGCCACGCTGCAGGCTTTGACTCAGAGTATGCTTCCTGGCCAGGCACCTGCTCCTCCGATGCCCACGATGCCTCCTGCCGAAGAGGCTCCTCCAATCGAAGAGGAGCAGGCTTCCGACGCATCGGCCAAGCTGCTGGAGAAGATCGAGGAGCTTTCGGCCAAGCTGGATGACATCTCCGAGCGCTTCAAAGCCATCGAGAACTCCAGGGACGAGGACAAGACCTGGAGTGCGCTGGACCTTTCCAAGGCTCCTGATCCCGAACCCGAGCCGGTTCCAGAGGAAGCCAGTGGCCGCAGTCTGATCGGCAAGGTGCTCGACCGTATGAACAGGAAGACCGGCAAGTGAACCGACAGCTCACATATCTGGGATGCAGACTGCTGGCGTCGCAGCTTGTGCTGAAGATGGCTGAGCCTGCTGATCCTACTGCAGCCCGCAAGCCGGATATGAGCTGGCTCGAGTCCTATACGAAGCCCTTCGGCGATGCCTGGCAGAAGGCCAGAGGCATCAAAGCAGATAAGGTGAAAGATATAGAGGCCGTTCCTGGTGACTTCGCAGGGGCTGCGCAGGACTTGTGGAAGCAGCGCCCGGGTACATTGCTCGGTCTGGGCGGCATGCTGGCTGGAGCCGGACTCGGTTCCACTTCCGACTCCCCTGGAGCTTCCCTCAGATGGGCAGCCATACTTGGGGCGCTTGGGCTCGGGGCAGGAGCTGTGTGGGGCAAGCGGGACGACATCGGACAAGGATTGGCTAAGTGGCTTCAGCCGCATGTCAAGACTGCGCTGCAGCCTACATTGGACGATGCCAAAGCTCAGCTGGACAAGTACATAGCGGATCTCCCGTCCAATCCTGCAGTGCATACGGCACTGGCCAATGCGATGAAGCATCCAGCCACGCGGACGACCCTGATGAATGGGGCGGCAAACAGTGTGGGCAGTCGGATTAAAGAGTATCTTCCGACGTTTCCAAGGTTCGGCAGGTAGTTCAGATACCCAAGCAGTGTAGAATCATGGCTCCGACTCGGTGCGTCGGAGCCGTTCTGTTTCAAGGGAGAAAAGGAATGACACTGGAAGTGCTTGAGAAACGCGTACATATGGCCATGGAAGCCACAACAGGCTCCAGACTTGAATACAGGAGACCGGTGGGGAAGAGCACGTTCACAGAGTGGATGCCGGTGAACGAAGCCCGGCTGTTCGATGTCCTGATGGAGGATGATGTGGAGCTGCGGCGTGGACCGGCTCAGCATGCTTGTCCGTTCTGCGGTACAGAACATTGGGGACACTACAGGATGGTTGGTTCAAAATACGCAGCGTCCTGCGAGCATTGCAAGTGCGCAGGCCCATCTGCCGACACGGTGGAACGTGCTTTCAAGGAGTGGGACAACAGGGCCAAACTATGCTGATACCTGTGCAGCAGGTGAGCAGGGAGGTCTTATGGCAGCATTGTGGAGCACGAGACGAAATGACCAGTAAGCAGAATAGACTTGTAGTGGATGTAGTACGACAGGCGGCCGTGTTGCCTTGTCACAGGTCCAATTGTGGCACGGTCTGCAGGTGCATGTCCTGCGCAGCCCGTGATGTTCTGCAGGCTGTAGAGGAAAACCTGTGGAAGAGGAGTGATCGGGCTCGGAAAGGGGACAGATTGTGAAGAAGATTAAGCCGTACACGCGCTACTGGGAACAGTTGGCGAATGCAGAAGCCAGAGCCTATGCGCCCGAATTGTATCCATGTGCGAAGTGTGGCCGTCCGGTCGTCTCCGGGTACTGTTGCAACCACTGCAAGAGCACCGATCCGCGGCGCGATACGAAGGTCGGGTAGAGGACCATAAGGATGAAACGTTTACTGGCTCTGTGTCTGCTGTCGACTGTACTCTGGGCTGATCCTCTGTCGATCTGTTCGTTCAACATTCAGTTCCTGGGATCCAGCCGGTCAAGGGACAATGCGAAGCTGGCTTCCATTTGCTCTCTGTACGATGTGGTGCTGGTCCAGGAACTTGTAGCTCCTCCGCATGACATGTTCTTTCCCGATGGAACTCCTGCGAAGCCGGATCCGGAAGCCAGAGCGTTCTTCGACGCAATGGCTCTGCATGGGTTTTCCTGGTGGCTGTCGGAAGAGGATACAGGGCCAGGATCGCGTATTCACAGCAACGGCAACGGAACCGAATGGTGGGTGGTGTTCTATCGGCAGGAGAAGGTGTCTGCCGCCTCCTATCTTCCGCATGGTTTCCTTGCCGAAGATCGCTCGGCCAATCCGGACTATGATCGTGTTCCCTACGCATTCTCTCTTCGCTCATCGGACAAGTCGGTGGATTTCGTGCTGGTGTCCGCGCACTTGCGTCCAGGAGACGGCAGGAAGGATACAGCCAGACGGCGTCATGAGCTCAAGTCCATAGCGGAGTGGATTGCGTCCAGGGATACTTCAGAGAAAGATTGGCTGATAGTGGGAGACTGCAATTTCAAGGACATGGAAGATTTGGTCGAGTGTCTTCCCGATGGCTTTGTCTCCCTGAACCGGAAATGTGTTCCCACCAATGTGTCTGTTTCCAGTCCGCGGCCGTACGATCATGTTTTGTATTGCCAGGATGGATTGCGGGAACTAGATGTCGAGTTCGGGTTTAGGGTTCTCGATCTGCGTACGCTGCTTGCGCACGACATTGTTCCTCTTTCGATGCTGGAGGTTGTGTTTTATAGGAACCGGTTCAGAACGATGTACAGCGATCATAATCCTGTGGTTTTCAGGATTCATTCGGATGGAACAGACGATGACTGAGTGCATAATTTCGAATAGAAAGGATCGTTGAATATGTGCCAATTCGCTTCCCTTCTCTTCCGTGTTCCCTCTCTCGAGTTTGCGGTTTCCAACCTTCTCTCCCACTCGAAGACCTTCGAGGCCCTGGACCTGTCCGAACAGCAGGGCTGGAGGGAAGCCCACTACCTTCCCTCCGGAGAGATCGGGTGCCGCACCATCGACGGCGATTCCGTCTCTCCGGAAACGGCCGCCAAGGTGCTGAGGGAACAGTTCCCCACCTTCCCCGGTTTCCTCTCTTGGGCTCTTTCCCATGGAGCCCCGCTGGAGGACAGGGAAAAGGAAGGCGGCTGCACGGTCGCCCACATGGCTGCACGCTGCGGCTATCTTCCCCCCGGCTTCGACCGTTGGGAACTCGCAAACAGGGACGGCTGGACAGTCGCCCACGTGGCTGCCTGCTGCGGCCATCTTCCCTCCGGTTTCGACCGTTGGGATCTGGCCGACAGCGACGGCCGCACGGTCGCCCACGTGGCTGCCCGCTGCGGCCACCTTCCCCCCGGCTTCGGCCGCTGGGAACTCGCCGACAAGATCGGCTGGACGGTCGCCCACGTGGCTGCCGGCTACGGCCATCTTCCCTCCGGCGAAACAGCAGAGAGCCTTCTGTCCAGAGCCAGGAGGAACCGTCGCAACCGCAGGCGCAGGGAACTGAGGGCGGCAAAGAGAGCCGGAACGTCCCTGTAAGCCGTGATCGCCAGGGCATGTAGAGTTCGAGAGTCAGGAGTTGGAGGTTGTTGCTGTGCACATAGACATCATGAAACTGCAAAATTCAATCCGGAGGAGCCGGAATGACAATCTAGGGCAGATACAAAGGTGGAGAGCCGGAGCGGATCGACCAGTTTCCCAAGCGCGAGATTGCAGAGATGTTGTGCGAGTACAAAATAGCGTATGGGCCGGACTGGGAACTATGGGCAGGACTGAAGCAGAGGCAGGAGCGCGAATCATGGGACGGAACTAGAAAGGATAGGACGACATGCCAAGAGTACCCGGATACCACGTGGTGATGTCGTCTTGGATGGATGGCGACTACCAGCTACATGAAGCCAGCTGCGTAATGCTCGAATTCGAGGAGCGCGTCTACAGGTTAAAGCTGCAGGGATGGACGCCTGTAGGAGGAATTTCTTTCGTTACGAATCCGTCCTGCAGTGTCAAGGTGATGCGGGCTATGGTCCTGGAACCCGTAGACAAGGAAATCGCAGAATGAACACTCACGATCTTTTACTCAAGCTGCTGGAAGCCACTGGCTGTGAAGTGTCCTGCTTCGTGACACCCACGAAGGACGGACCTGTATGCAGGGTAGGATGCTGGCATGTCCTTCCC
>Ga0209318_1000693_pt1 | contig 29749 bp, 36 predicted proteins | sample RifGroE1_FD_183999 | JGI IMG/M metagenome (GOLD analysis project Ga0209318, IMG submission 183999) | Groundwater microbial communities from Rifle, Colorado, USA - Groundwater E1 (SPAdes) (version 2) | ecosystem: Environmental > Aquatic > Deep subsurface > Groundwater | place: Rifle, Colorado... | reverse complement strand
TGTTTACAGAGACAGATCCGGCAAAAGTCCTTATTTATGATGTGAAAGAATCGGGATATAAATATTGCTATCCTGCTATATTTCAGAAGAATGAAGGAATGGATGGTGGTAACTTTGTTTATTCATCGGATAGCAGATTTCCAAACCAATATCCCTTATCTATTCATGACAGAAAAGAATAATTTTAACAACAATTAAACAACAAAATAATGAAATATTTAGAAATCAAAACGGAAAAAGAAAACAGGATAAATACTTTAATTAGTACCTGTGAAATGTTTTTTGCCTTCAGTAATGAACAGTTTAATGAAAACAAAACGACATTAAAAGAAGGTGATAAATATGTATCTCTCGGGTCGGGTGCGTTTTTGCCCAAATCCCAACTTGATAAATGGAAGGTTGGATTGGTTGAATTAACTACATGGGAAAAGACAACAATTAAGGCCGCAAAGCAGCAAACCGCTCAAATTGTGTCGGAATTGTCAAATTATGAATGCTTTTACACCGGCGATATTACTGACAGCTTGCCAGCACTTAGTAATTATAGCAGGGAACAAGTGCAGCGAGTATTTAATGAAAACCGCAAACAATATCAGCAATTTTAATTAGCAGTTCAAAGCCTGCAGAAATTGTGATGACTGCCCACGAAGGGGCAGTAAACAAGCTAAACACAAAGATTATGAAAGCAGTAATAACCTGGATCAAAGAGGAATCAGACAGCATCATAATGATGCTGCTGGTTCTGGCAGTACTAATATATGCAATGTGCAGAGATTTAAACTATATATAAACCAATAAAACAATGAAAACAACAGCATCAAAAACGTGGAGAGTACTCACGTGGAAATTCTATAAAAATAATAGATTTCTTTCTGGAAAAACGATTAAATCTGATTTTATTGCATCAGATGATTATAATGCAGACATGAAAGATGCAAAGCGATTATTAAGTAAATTTCCAGATCGTAGTTTTATATATTTGTCAAAAAGTCTGTTTTCTGTGGATGGTATTAAATTTAACCTAAACATGAAACCATCGCAAATTCAGACGATTTGCAAACGGTTTTGAAGGTTAGTTTTTTAACCCCGTTTTTTAGAGTGAAATTAACGTTTCACTCTTTTTTTTTGTATCTTTGTACCAGAATAAATACTAAACAAGACTTATAATTATAAGCGTAATATAATCGAACCGTTTTGGAATTGAAACAAACTAAAAAACAAGATCATGCATTCAAACGATAGCAATGAGATATCCTGTATATTAAACCTTTTAGGTTTTTTGCCAGGATACTTAGACATCCTTATTATAGTTGATCCATGATAATCGGCTAATAATTATAATGATAAACGAAATGTATTTGAACAAACATCAAAACAATGCCTAATCCGGTTACTCCTGAAATAATATCTGAACATGAAAAAAGGATAATTGATATTATCAAAGAAAAGAACGTCTGCTTTTTAAGTGACCTGCACATTTATTACAAAAGAATATCAAAGCAAACATTCTATAATTATCATCTTGACGAATCAATCCAGATCCAAGACGCAATAGAAGCGAATCGGTTAAAGGGAAGAGAATCTCTATTAGCAAAGTGGGCCACAAGCGAGAACAGTACTTTGCAATTAGCGCTATTCAAATTAATGGCTCAGGATGACCAGCGTAAAGCTATTGCAATGAACTACCTTGATGTGACCACAAAGGGCGACAAAATGCAAACAATAACCTTGATTGATCAGGACCCGAAAGACAGCGTATAACATCATTGATACAAATCACAACAACACATAGCATTTAACCAATGCAATGTATTACTTGTTCCTTATCTATCATTACAACTAATCTACGTAAGTTAATTCGATAGCAAGTAATCGAAAGTTAATTGAAAGTTCAAGGATTGAAAAGAAAAATTGTTTTTGTCCTTATTGACAACTTAAAAAAGAATATATTTATTTCATTACAATGTGTCCAATAATGACGCTGTCAACTTATTGTATATTAAATAACTAACATCAGCCATTCTGTCAATTACATAAATTAATTTTTATAATGTTAAACTGCGTTTTTCATTGCATACATTTACAATTAGTTACAAGTCTATTTAACATAATAGTACTTATAGAACTTACGTAAGTCATTGATAATTAGCACCCCTTTAAAGCAGTTCTATTTTAACTTTATTTCTTTAATTTATACCCCCTATACCCCTTTTTGAGCAGTTGGCAGGGGCTATATATGGTTATTTATTTCGCAGGCAGCAAAATGTATATATAGTTGATTTACAATGTGTTAAGTATTTGCAAAAAAAACAGGGTGGTAAGGGGTAGATTTGTGTGGGGGTAAAATCCGGATAATCATGGGGTTATAAATAATTACAAACAGATTTGGTTATATCTTTTTAGCTGATTATGTTTGTGGTAACAAATAAATATCCAATATTATGGAAGAGTTATTAAAATTTATGATTGAGCGTAAGGATGCGTTGCGGTTATCGTTCATTGAGCAGGAGTGTGGGATGTCGAAACAGTCGTTAAAGTTAGGTAATCCGATACCGGAGAAGTATTTTTCCAAACTATTGGAAGTTTTGGAGAAGTACTATGGATATACTTCCAAGAGTATGGAAATTTCCAAGAATATGGAAATGGGGATTTCCACGAGTATGGAAAATCCGTATAATGAGCCTTTGGATTTTTATTTAGTGCCTGAGGGGAAGGTAGTTTACAAGGGACAGGACGGGATAATAAAGACGAGGCTTGGGAGTGGTCAGTGGAAAAGGGTGGTAATACCACATTTGTTTATAGTGTTGCGTGTAAAGGATTCTATTATGAGTGGGTATGTGGATGATACTGTTGGTAAGATGGTAGCGAAGGGTGGTAGGAGTGAGGAAGTTATCGAGTTACCGGAGGGTATGGGGGAACGGGATCAGGTGAGGTAGACATTAGAATAGTCCATTTTGCCGAGTTTCATCATTGTGACATACCGGGAGGCGTCGATAAAGTGATCCCAGAACTTCACGGGTTTACCGTTTGTCATGGGCTTGCCGTCTTTGTCGGTTGCCCACTTGTAGTTTCTGAACTCTTTCAGGCCGTTCAGGGACGTTTCGGTGATGTGGATACGGAATTGTTTCATTGTGTCGATACCTTTTCTCACAGAGTCGGCGCCTCTACGTACGGGTTTGATGTTATAGCCGTACTGTCGAATCTCGGAGATGGATTTTGGTTCGGAGCTGTCGGCGTAAATGGGATCAAAGTTTTTTCTTACGCTGCATTCTTCCAATAAGCAGGCGATGTCGTTGTTTGTCATCCCTGTGCGGTAGAATATTTCGTCAAAGTATATATCTTTGTCTTTCAGGTACAGTGCAGAGAGCACGGAGGGGTGGTTGGTGTATCCAAAGTCCAGGCCATAGCCTATACGTCGGGCTGTTTCGGGTATGATCTTTACAGTGATGAAATTGGGAAATACCAGTCCTATAACTTGTCCCTTTTCTCCCAGTCCGTAAATGTTCCATAGTACGGGGTCAGCGTCTTTCAGTCTGAGGATGTCGCGTTTGATGTCGGGGTCGAGAAAAGGATTATCCAAAAATGTGGTTTGCAGGAAGTCGGAATCTTCCCTTGGTATTACCTCATCGTATATCCAGTGAAATTCCATTGAGGGGTTGTAGTCGAGGATAATTTTCTTGGTAGTTCTAAGTGACAGTTGTATGAAAGATTCATAATCAATTTCGTTGGCTTCGTTGATAAACAGGTAGTCTCGCTTTCGTCCGCGTACTTTTGTTGGTTGGTCAAGAGAAATGAACTCAATGGTGTTGCCCCGGAAGTAATAAATAAGTTCTGTTTTGTTGAAAGAAGCATCGGAGTACATATTTAGTTCTTCTAAGCACCATAAAAAGTCTCTTAGTACGGAACCACGGAGTGAGGGCAGGGACTTACGGCAAACTGTGAGTACCTTGTTGCGTTCTTTGTCCAGCTTGATAAGAAACCACAGGATGATGTTGACAGTTTTTCCGCTGCGGGCGCCGCCTTGCAGGACGGATATTCGATTATCAGATTTGTTGAGGAAGCGTACTATTTTTCCTATGCCCTGCATACATTAATAATATAATTAAAAAAGTTTTAACTGTGCACGTTCTGTTTCAATTCTTTTTTCTGCTAATTTAAAATACTTTTCATTTATTTCACTGCCAATAAAATTTCTATTTTCAATTATACAAGCAATGGCAGTTGTGCCACTTCCCATATATCCATCAAACACCATTTCGTCTTTATTCGAGTATGTGAGTATCAAATAACGCATCAATTCAACGGATTTTTGTGTAGGGTGTAATCCAATAGAATTTGGGTGTTTCATAAACTCAATTATTGATTTTGGATTAACTGTTGTATCGTTATAATCATTTGCATATCCGTTTTTTCTGTTACCAAAAACAGTATTGTTATATTCTTTTACATTTGCCTTTTCGCCCCTTGAATTTGGTCTTTGGTTTTTTAATTCTCTTTTCTTTTTAATAGGATTGTAGGTTGGTTGCTTTCTATAAAACACACAAATATTTTCGTGTATTCTCATTGGTTGATATTTTACTGCATACGGATTATTCCCTATTATCTTATCCCAAATTATCTCATATTTGAAAATTGCCCTGTTACTCATTATTAAATCAGTTGTAAACGGTTGTGAAGTTGTAAAAATAAATGCCCCGTTTGGCTTTACAATTCTTAACCATTCTTTCCATAACAATTCAAAGTTGATAGCATAATCCCATTTACAAGCAGTTGTATTATATGGCGGATCTGTAAGCATTAAATCAATATTTCCATCAGGTATTCGCTTCATCGTCTTGATGCAATTCTCACAATATATTTTATTCAGTTCCATGAAAAAACCAAGCCTTTGTAATGGATGGGCATACATTAATAATATAGGTGCAAAGGTACAAAAATAAATATAAAAAAATAACTTATCTTAAAAAAGGTAACTATCAGGCAATTGGTTTATATTTAGAGTATAATAATTATTTATATCAGGTCAGTTTCCTGTCCTTTTAAATTGTAGGTTATTATCTGTGGTAACTTTGTGGAAATTTTAAAACAAAGTTATGGCAGATTTAATTTGTACCTGTGGTTGTGCCGAAGGGCTTATGGTTTCCGCTATCCCTGACGATTGCAACTCAATAGATTTTGGTTACCCCTACATGATAGCTATTCAAAACAAGGACGCAAACAATACAGTACTTATCCCCGGTACGTACCCCACTGTGGACAACCTCGAAGCAATGGGACTGCTGACTAACCAACAGCACGTCAGTTTCATTGGGCCTTTCACTAACGGCGTGAAGGCCGAAAAGTCCCGCGAGACACAATCTGGAGCAGATACTATTGACGGACTGGAAAGCGTTATCAGTCAGACTATCGCAATAACCGGGAAACTGAAGTTTCTTGATGAAACACTGCTTTGTGACCTTCATGCGTTAAATTGTTACACGCGGGTAAGGATTTGGTATATCACCTCCAAAGGTTATATCTTCGGCGGCGCTACTGGATTCATTGTGCCAAACTTCTTCTCTGAATGGCTGCACGAAGGATTTGGCAATGTATCCTATGTGCCGATAGCATTCGAGTACAAGGTGGACAGGGTGCATACTTATTGTGTGACAAACCAGAGTGATGATTATCTAACACTGACCAATCTGTGAATATTATAGAGCGTGCGAATAAGCCTCTGAACACACAATTACTGCGACAGGGGGAGATAGCACAGAATGACCACAAAGTTCATGTAACGGGAGAAGGGTACGAGAAAAAGATAAAACAGATACTTGGTTACGAGAACGACCGCGATTTCGTGCTCAAGAAAGAACTATCTAAACCCATCACCAAGTACCTGTATAAACTTATTATTGACGAACAAAATAGGTGGATAAATTCCGACTGTCATAAATCATATCATTGGCGGGGGACGGAAAAAAGTACGGAATTTAACGACTATTTGAAAACCGTCTGGAAAGGACAAAGCGTCGAAAACCTGACACGCAATTTCATAAAAGATGCACTATACTCGGAATTTAACGGATTTCTCTTTGTTGAACGTACAGAACCCGTTACCGATGTCAATGGCAATCCCATAGAATCGGGAAAACCATATATCGTTTTTATTCCCGTGTCCCAGGTATGGGACTTCACCGCTGACGGAAATACTATTAAATATTTTTGCTATCGCATAGACCCCTTGTCAAATAATATCCTCCGGTGGATAGACCCTACCGGCGACTACTTGCTAAAAAAAGACCAGGGAAAATATAAGATAGTAGATACCCTTCCTAACATACTTGGATATGTGCCTATAATTCAATTGAGCACAAAGGTTAAGGATTTACTTATTGATGAGGTTCGAACAAGTTATATAGATCAATCAATACCTATAGCAGATAATTACCTTACTTTGCATGCTGAGCACATAATAACCTGTATCCTCCACGGACATCCTATTCAGTATATAACAGCCCAGCGGTGCAATTATGAGACCGAAGGCGGTGAGAAGTGCGAAAATGGAGAAATAGGAACCAATGCAGACGGGACAATAAAAAAATGTCCCCGTTGTAAAGGATCAGGAACAATAACACCCAGGGACACAAGTGATATTCTGAAACTGCCACAGCTTGACGCTGAAGGCAAACCGTATTCAATACCCAGCCCCGGCGGATTTATTTCTTCGCCCGTGGAAAGTCTTACCGAACAGCGCAAGGAACTTGACTGGTTAGAAGAAAAATTGCTGATGAGCACACTGGGAACAAATACCCTCAAGGAAACAACAATAGAAACCGCCACCGAAGCAGTGATGAACAGCAAAAGCCTGGAAAATATCAATAATAACATAGTATCCAATGTAGAATCGGTAATTATGTTTATTGTGGATACGATAGGGAAATACCTGTACGGTAACACCTATGTAAGTTGCTGGTATAGGTGGAATAGACAATTTAATCTCAAGAACGAAACAGCCCTGATGAAGGAAAGCGAAGCAGGGAAACTTGCTGGCGCATCTTATTCTTATCTATTCGAGAATGGAAAGGATATTGTTCGTGCAAAATATGCCAATAACCCCGAAATGCTTGCCCGGATGTTAGCGATGTATCAACTCGAACCGTATCCGTTCCTTTCTACCAAGGAAACCGTCGAACTGCCTAATATTAGCTTGAAAAATAACTTTAATGAAGTGGTTTTGATTCTGGAACAGGAACAAAAAATGAGCATAGATGTTATACTCATAAAATATGGATACAAAGAAACATTAGATAAACTGTATGCTATTCTGGAAATCCTTCCGGGAAATACTGAACAGTCAGTAAATCTCCCAGATGGTGATCAAGGGAAAACGCTATCAGTGCTGCCGTCTGGAATGAGCAATAACTCCCCCGATGTTCTATAGATTTTATCGTTGAACGGGAAACATTTGAATAATTTGCCAATTCAATTTGCGTTATCCCCTTTTGTTCCCGAATGTATTTGATATTCAATATGAATCTTTGATACATTTTGTCGGGTAGTTCCTTAATCATTCATGGCAAGGTTGTTTTATGGACACTATAATAAGTTATAAATGAATTGAGCAACAATGCAAAAGATACAGATTACCGTCCAAAATGCAAGCGGCATCCATGATAAATTATCAAAAACGTATTCCATAAGGAGGATCGCAAATAGCAAGTTCAAAATATTTATCCGGCACGTCCTTCATAAATTCCATGCAGTCCACGTTAAGTACTTCAATCTTCGGTTGCTCGGAAAGTATCATGTCGCAAATATACAAAAGAAAGGTTAAAAAACTAACCTTTGAAAAAAGTTTTTTTTTCTAACCTTACCTTTGTGAAAAATAAAGATATGGGTCAGTTAGTTGAAATTCGCAAGGTGGAGAACGGCAAAGTTGTTGAAACCAGGTGGGTAGACGAAACATTAATCGATATTATTCTTGGCCTTGGCCAGCCGAAAGGCACATACCTTGAGGTTGTCCCCAGGGACATCACCGCCACAGGGCTGCCCCCGGCAGAAATACAGTTCGCTAAATCCATTGACGAAATGAGTGTTGACGAAATAAAACAACTGCTATTTAAACGGGGCATAAAGTTTCCCGCCAACACAAAAAGTAGGGAAAAACTTATCCAATACGCAAGGTTAATATAACGAAGGTATGATAACAATACGCAACGGAACTATGTTTGCCTCGATAGACGAGGCACAGTTCAATATGCTTCAGATGCGGGGACGGTACAAGAACTGGAGGAAGGTCGCCGAGTATGAAGCGCCCCAGGTGGCAGATGTACGCCGCCCAGTGGAATTTGACAAAATTACCGTTGCCCAGCTAAAACAAGTGTTCGAGACTTGTGGTATTGTTTACGACAAGAAATGCAATAGCAAAAAGAAACTTTACAATTTATATATAAAAAATTATGGATGATATAAAAGTGGTGTTTGCCGAGCTGTTGGGACTGTCGGCTGCTGTTGTGGATAAGGCTATTGAAGAAAAAAACCTGCCACAGTTGATTACTGAATACAAGGTGTTCAATACGGAACAATACAATAAGCTGCTTGACAATGTTGGAAAACAGGCTATTGATATTTTAAAGGACACCAAAAAAGAACTGCCCCCGGAGATTTACAACCGGGTACGGGGCACGGTATTAGAGACGGAAGAAAACAGGCTGAAAAAGAAATTCGGCTATTCTGGTGAACATTCCGGCTTTCAGGACTTGGTAGAGAAAATTGTTAGTCTTCAGGTGGAGACGGTAAAGAATGACTCCGAGCTGACAAAGGAAAACCAAAGATTGAAAGACCTGGTGAAGAAAAATGACACCGAATGGGAAGTGAAACTTAACGAAGCCAAGCAGGAAACGGCAAATTATATTGTTTCCGAAAGCCTCACTAAGGCGATTTCTGCCATCCCTATCGATGCCTCCGACGACACATTAGAGGAATTGAGAACTGTTATTATTAACAACTTCAAGACCAACAATACGGTGAAGTACGAGGGTGGAAAAATTATTGTTTTGGACAAAAACGGGAAGCCTTTTACTGATAAAGTGGGCGATCCGTTAGAATTGTCTGAAGTGCTGAAGGAGACACGTCCCAAGTTCGTTAAGCTGAAAGAGGCTACCGGTGGACGTGCCACCAATACGCAAAGTGTCAAAGTGAACGGACTTCCAGGTATCAGAACCCGTGAGGACTTTGACAACTACGTCAAAGAAAAAAAATTAAATCCTGCGGAACAACAAAAACTGGTACTTGAAGTCGTGAAGTTAAATCCCGATTTTAAATACTAAAACAATGACTTATTATAGTTCAAATGAATTAAATGGATTTCAGGTATATTGGGCACAACGTCCCAATGAGATCATAATGCGCAAGACCCCGACGCCCTTTCTGTCGGTGTTTTTGAAAAATGCGCCTATGTTTTTGGCCGACTTTTATGCTATCAAGGAAAGCGACAAAAGGGTGGGCACGGCACATTCACTAGATCGTTCCCCGGCACCGACAACATCGGCAAGAAGCTGTACACACACGGCCTGCTGTGGTGACTGCACCGAGGTACACCTGACATGGACAACCTACACAGCACGGAATATCTGTATGTCATGGGGACGTAGTTCTGATAATATGTTCGACTGGGAAGCACAATTTGCCAATCAGGTGATGAACCGCATTATGGACTTGTACCGTGATATTGAAGCCGCAACATTAGCATATTGTAACGCCAATCAGACCACCATCCACAACGGCGTGGGCGGGCTGGGCGCATGGAATGCTAATATCTGGCGTGTGGCGATTGCTGATCGTCTTCAGTATTTTGCCTATTGCAAGCAGATGATGGCCTCAAACAGCTATTTTAGCACAATGGACATGATTAATTCTTTATCAATAGATGCTGAGTATAATCTTGTCAACACCCAGGGCACGGGCAATGCGCTGCACCTGATGTGGCAGAATGCCGGACTACAGATGTGGGGATCACCTACGTTACCTGTAACGGCCGGCTACCGTGGCGATTCTTATATACTACCGATAGGCAGTTCAGGCATAGTGCCGTGGATACCCAAGATAAACCGTGATGGGAAAGGCGACCCCGGTAGTACAGCAGGACAGTGGACAAATCTTATCAGCCCGTTTGGTGATGGTCTTCAGTTTGCCGTACATATCACTGAGAGCTGTTCTGATACGTCCCAAACAAATGGTGTCGTTCAGGACTTCGTAAGAAATTACGAAATATCGATTGATATTTCTACGGGGACAACACCAATGGCAGGAGGCGAAACAGCAATCTACCATACTGGTTTATTTGCCACATAGTTTTTAGTTTAATGTGTTTTCATTTTAGGACTGCCTCTTCACAGGGGTAGTCCTTTTTTTGTAAATTTTTTGCATTATAGAGTATAATGTAGTATATTTGCGAAAAAAATTATATGGAAACAGACTACCGGGGACGGCTATCGGATGATAAAATATATTACTCAGTGCGGTTTACTATCGCATTGTTAAACAAGTTGAAGGTGCTGGCAAAGAAGGACGGGCGCAGCCTGAATGGATTTATCGTTAATATACTTACCAAAATAGCAGAAAAAAGATGAGGCTTGCCTTTACCACGCTTTACGGTGGATACGACAAGCCGGTTCCGCAGCCCCGGGAGGACGGGATACGGTATGTCGGCTTTTCAGATATTCTTGAATTGCCCTATCCCTGGGAAAGAACAGATATTGATGGGACGTTTAAAAATAATTATTATAAAAGCAGATATATTTGGCACAACGTTCATAAAGTTTGTGAATACGACCAGAGTATTTTGTTATCTGGCGGTACGTTGGTGAAATGTGACCTGAATAAATTTATCAATGACCACCATAGGGGTGATTTGACTGTATTACGTCATGAATGGTATCCTGATATTAAGGAAGAAGCAAAGGCGGTGATAAGAAATAAACAGGCCCCCCCCGAGGAGATAAAGGCAGCTTATACCTATATTGTTGAACAAGGGTTTCCCCTGTCCTTTGGATTATTTGCTCTGAATCTTGTTATCCGGGAAAATAATAAACGCGTAAATAAGTTTTTTGAGATTCTTTCTGATCATGTACAGAATACCTGTCATCGTGATCAAATATTTTTTCCTTATGTGTGGTGGAAATATAATAGGTTACTTAATCTTGACATTAATATTATCGAAGATAATGTGTATGATTTGGGGTTATTTAAGAATTATAACCATGAATAACTATTTTATATCTATTATTCCCGGGGCGGGGCATGGATGCGAGCTTGTCAAGGCTATCAGAAAATATATAGATATACAAAGCATATACTTTGAGAACGACCCCTACGGGTTGGATTTCATCGATCCCGGGGCAATGATAATACAGCGTAACTTTCCTCAGAAAGGCAACAAGTTGATAATAATGACAGCATACGTCTATCGTCATCTGGAAGATATGTACGGAAAAAATTACTTTAAATTCTTTGATGAAGTGACAATAATTGTTCCTGATGGGATAATATGGACAGATCCTGAGCGGTTTAATCGGGCATGGGTGAACTTTAAGGTGTTTGCCACACACTGCAAGATAATGTATCGGGGCAACTATCTTACCCGGGAATATTATCAGCCTTTTGATCTGCATTATATTTACAAAACCAAAGAAAAGAATTTAGTTGTTTCCCATAGTCCATTTTCAAAGGAAAAGGAAAGGGAAAAGGGCACGGATTATTTGAGAATGTTAATGAAGGAATTAAATGTTGAATTTAGAATATTTCAAAATATGAAGTGGCTTAGATGTATGCAGGAAAAGGCAAAGACACATATATTTATCGACCAGATAGGACTACGAACGGCGCTTCCTAAAAACTGGCTTGGCGGCGTAGGGAAAAGTGGTATGGAAGCAATGAATCTAAGGTGTTGTACTGTGAGTTGTGGTGAATTTATCGGCAGGGAGATCCCCGCCCCGCCGGTGGCGTGGGTAACAAATGATAATTATAAGGAAAAAATAAAGGAGGTTATTATGGATAAACGGTTAAGGAAAGAATATGCTGATCGTCAATATGAGTGGACAAGGATTTACACTAATCCGGATTTTCAGGCAAGGAGGATACTCGAATGAAACTAAGCGAAATTAAAGCGTTACAGGGATTAATTGTTGTTGGCGAAGACAGGGAAATAACCAATGTCAATACCATTGCCAATGCAGATGAAAATAGTTTAATATTTTTTAATGGCAAAGGAGAATTAAAAACAAAAGCAAAGGCAATAATAATAAGCAATAGAGAATGTATTTTTGATAATGATTTGACGACTATCATTTCCCCCGACCCGAAACTAACTATGGCAAAGGTTATACTTGAATGTTTCTATAATAACGTTGTGAGCTTTTTGAACACGTTTAGAAGCGAAATATACTTATCCAAAATCTTCGATAATGTAAAAATAGGTGTTGAAGGTGTTATAGTTGGTGTTAATTGTACTATCGGAACACAAGGGTTTGGTTATGTTTGGGATAAAGACCATTGGCTACGGTTTCCCCATATTGGCAGCGTTGTTCTTGAGAAAAATGTGGAAATAGGAAATAACACCTGCATAGATCGGGGCTCGATAGGCAATACCATCATCCGCAAAGGTGTTAAGATAGATAACCTTGTTCACATTGCGCACAATGCAGACATAGGCGAACATTCGTTAATCGTTGCCGGGGCTGTTATTGGCGGCAGCGTGAAAATAGGAAAAAAATGTTTTATTGGTATGAACGCTTCAATAAAAAATGGCATAATAATCGGTGATAATGTGACAGTAGGGGCGGGAGCAGTAGTTCTTAAAGATATTCCTTCAGGAGAAACGTGGGCTGGTGTGCCCGCAAAAAAATTGTAAATTTGAACGTAAGAGGGATACGTGAAAGTGACAGTAATGGCAGTGGTGAAAAAACTTGAGGATGATAATGATGTTCATGTGATAGTGTATTGCAACAAAAATAATATAGAAGAAATAAAAAAACTAATTAAACAAATAGCAGATGAAATTTGAAAAAACACAATCTTTTACGTCCGAAATAGGCACGAATAGGGATTTTTACAAGGTATTACCCCGAAAACTGACATTAAATTTAAATGACCAGCTTATCCCGTCGTTGGTAGAGACCGATGAGACGATGTTCAAGGAGGTCAGTCGGGTACATTACCAAGAACAACCGTGGGTGACAATGTTTCAAAAAAAACTGAATGAAATATCAAAAAGAAGAGGCCATTGGGAACAAGATTTATTCAATACCTTTGTTTCTATCATTGAAAGGACATGGAACAAAGAAAAATATCATGTCATTGGTACCTCCGGGGGGTGGGATTCCCGGATGATGATAATGGCAGTAAGTGAATTGCGAAAAAAACACGGTAAGCAGTGGTTGGGTGACACACTTTTTGTTGAAGGATGGGGCGAAGGACAGTTATTTAAAAGAATAATGAACCACTTTGGGTGGGAGGAAAAATATTACCATGTTTATAATGAGGACAAGTCGCCCGGATGGATGCACGAATCAAGTTTGGAATTTAAAAACTATTGGAGTCGATATAATGGGCTTGTCACGTTTCCAATAAATCAGTGGTGGGATATTTACGATGACCTTATTGAACGTAAAGACATTCAGTTCTTCACCGGTTACGGATCGAATGAAACAGACCAAATGATGTTAAAAGAACATCATTCTTTCCAATGGTACACATGCTGGCACTATCAACTTCAACTTGAAAACATCAAGTTTATGGAAGAGACAATACAGCCATTCTGGGATTTGAATTGGATACGCAAGATATGGGAATACCCTGCTATACGTGAAAATAAAAAAAGAATACCGCAATGTATTGTTGAAAAACTGGTACCTCCGTTTTCGGATATTCCTATTCTTACCTATGAGATGTTGTCTCATTATCGTCATATTGATAATGAATTGCTTAAAAAATGTGTGGATAATTATAATAATTCCCGCTTTGGCAAACGAATACCATGTACGCCGACAAATTATGTCGGTGAATATCAAAAGTGGTGGGGGTATTACTGTATGGCCTCCATTTGTGAACACCTTTTGGAAGAAGGTTATGAAATAAAGATATGATGGATAACGAGTTTTCATATCAGTGGGCCCATCTCCCCTGTCCGCTACTTGATTATAATGGCGACAGGGTAAATGAATTTCTTAACTTCACTAAAATTCCAGCGGAATGGTTTTCGGGCAAGATGTGTATGGACGCGGGATGTGGTTCTGGTCGGTACACTTACGCCATGATGGTGCTGGGGGGGGATGTATGGAGTTATGATCAGAGCAGCGCAGCAATAGACAAATGTTGCCGGATAAACCCCTTTTCTTTTAAGTCTTCGATACTTGACTTCAAGGATTCTCATTTGTACGATTTTGTCCTCTCATGGGGGGTACTTCATCATCTGCCTGACCCCAAAGCGGGATTTAATAGGCTTGTTGGTCAAGTAAAACCGGGAGGCATGATACATTTATACCTGTATCATGAAAATTCTCAGCCTCAGTATGCTGAAAAGAGAAAGAAATTCAAAAGTATGAAAACCGATGAAGAAAGATTGGAATATGTGAAGTGGATAACACGCACCGATGGGGGTTATGTTCATTCGTGGTGGGATGCTCTTGTTCCTGAGTTTAATTGGGGGCTGAACGTCCCTACTGTCCGGGGATGGTTTGAGGGTGCAGGGTTTAAGGATATACGATTTATAACAGAAGTTGATATTAACGTAAATGCAGTAAAATTATGAATGTATTTGTTTCAGGTGTTGCCGGGTTCATCGGTTCACACCTTGCGGAAAAGTTAATTGAACAAGGGCATACCGTCTATGGGTGCGACAATCTCAGTTCCGGCTCAATAGATAACATCAGGGCAATAGCATATAATCCAAATTTTAAGTTTACGGCATGTGACATTAACGAATACATGGGGTCAATCAACCATCATAATATTGACACCGTTTACCATTTGGCATGTTGCAAGAAGCTGTTCAGCGACGACGACCCATTTCGGTGCATTGAGACGAACATAAAGCAAACACTGTATCTGATGAAATGGGCAGAAGCAAACAAGGTTAAGCGTTTTGTGCATAGTTCCACGGGGTCTATATATGGACAGCAAAAGGTGACATCGGTAATAAGCCCACGGCAGCCGGTTTCTTTCTATGGAATAAATAAATACACCGCCGAACAGTATTTGCAGTTCTTTCCGATGAAAAGTACAATTTTGAGATATTTTCACGTTTATGGATACCGTAACCGCATGGGTGTACTTGGAAAGTGGATAACGGCACTTAAAGAAGGTAAGCCTATCACCGTGTATGGTGACGGCACGCAACAGCGCACCTTTACTCATGTTGATGACGTAGTGAATGCCAACTTGTTTCTGATGAAGCCGGGTGCATATAATGTAAGTACTGGTGTTGTTTACACCTTGTTACAAGTTATAGAAATGTTGGAGGCGATAAGCGGGAAAAAGGCAGTCGTAAACTTTGAAGATTGGGTGACTGGTGACATAAGGGAATTTAATGTCATCGAGAATACGGGAATGAAGTATAAAGATTTTAAGGTGGAACTAAAAAAACTATGGGATACATGGTCTATTTAGCTATATATACCAATGCTGTAAAAAGCTATTGTGACCGCCGGTTTTTCTCTAACTTGAACAGCATAATGAAGGTGTCAGAAATAACTCAGGGCATGGTGGTAGATAATAGCTATAAACCGGAGTATGCCAGGAAGCTGAAAGAACTAACCACATTGTCGGTTGTTCATATCGAAGTGGTAAAAGATACATTTCAGTTTCAGCGCAATGTGATAGCATCACTGAATATTCTCCGTGTTGACTTCCTGAAAACAAAATGTGAATATTTCTTTATCATTGAGACTGACATTATTCCCCCAAAAGGGATAGTAGAATGGTTTAAAATGTATTGGAAGGATGAAAGGTGTAAGAATGCAGGCATACTTGGGGCTTACTATTACCGGGGATTTCATAAGTTTGAGAACGACCTTGAACAGACACATCACGTTCTTTCAGGATGCACGATGTATAAAAGAGAAGTAATCGAAAAATACCCGTTCAGAATAGACTTGAATGCTAACGCCGGAGCATTCCCCGACGCTTGGATATGTTACGACATAAACAAGGGACGTGATGCAGGAGAAAACGATTACTTATTATATAATATACCCGTAAACTGTATCCATTTAGGGAAGATGGGCACAAACTCACGGGGACAGGAGGAACTATATTTATAACCTAAAAATAAAATTATGAAAACAATGAAACCAAATGAACCATTCATCAATTTGGTTGAACAAACCAAATTGATAATTGAAGGTTATCAGGTTGGTGGCTTCAATATCAAATTTGAATTATATAGTGGTACTTATAATTTAATATTGAAAAGAAAACGTAAATTCAAAAAATGCCGTCTAATATTCAGTACAAGTTCGGGATAATATGAAAATTCAAATAGTAATGTTAAGCAAGGATGAAGGCTGTGCGTATTACCGCCTGTGGTTGCCGCATAAGGACTGGCCGAATGTGGAATTTGTTCAGGATAGCCCCGAAAAATTTGATTGTGACATCCTTATCTTTCACAAAGGATGGATAAATCCTGTGGCCATAACTGATGCCCAGAAGGAAGGAATAAAGGTTATTGTAGATTTTGACGATTGGATAGAAGTGCCGGAAGACCACGTTTTAAAAGATACTTACAATATCAATGTGCAGATGTTTATTTCCTGTCTGAAAAAAGCGAATTTAGTAATAACTACAACCGAGTTACTAAGGAAAGAACTTTTGCAGTTTAATAAAAATATCGAGGTCATACCAAATGCGTTGGGGCCACAGAAGATGGAGCACAAAGACAGGGATTTAATGACTTTTGGTTATACCGGAGGGAAGTGCCACCTGCCGGACATTCAGCAATTACGAGGTCTGATGGGCAGACTTCAGGATGACATTTTCACACGCCGTCAGTTTTATTTTGCTCTTTTCGGATACGATCCCAATAGCGAGATAAAGCGTCAATATGCTTCAATACTAAGTGACAACGGTAAATATGCCCCTTTTGTCAAGCCGTATCCATTACGCCGGGCAACGGAATTTCTTCCGATGTACAATTACATTGATGTGTCCATGATTCCTTTAAATGACAACCTTTTTAACAGGATGAAAAGTCCTGTTAAGCTGATTGAGGCTGGGTGGTACGGTAAAGGAGTTATAGTGCAGAATATTGAACCATACACCTCTTGGCTCACTGACGAAAACAGTATCCGGATAAACAATAAGTTTCAATGGCAGATGGCTGTAAAGAAATGTATTCAGAATCCAAACATGGTAGAGGCTATGGCGAGGGCGTTATGTGAAGACTGTTTTGAGTTGTTTAATTTGGGAAAGTGGAATATAACAAGAAGACAGATTTATGAAGAACTGTTAAAATAAATACAGTAAAGTGTACCAACGTATAGTTTTATTTTAAAAAACATTCTGCATTTAAATTTTGTAACTTTGTAAAATAAAAATGACACCCGAAAAGTTTAGAGAAATACACCCCGGATTGAAGATAAGAACAATTTATGGCGGCGTGGGTTTCATAAGTAAAAAAATGAGACAACAAGTAGAAATATTAACGTGGGATGTCATTACGCAAAAAGACTATGGTCACTGTTCTGTATATGACATAAATGAACTTGAAGAAATTGTTGAATAATTGTAAACATTCATCAAGAAAGAACGATGTATATAAAATCACAGATACTTTCATGTTGGGGCAACCTTGTCGGATGGGAAGCCAGCCAGAGTTGTGCCGACGATACCCTCGATGCTGCGTTGCTTGACAGCGACTCAGAACTATATGTGAATGCCCTGCCAGGGGTTACATTTCCAATAATCACAGAAACCCTTGAAGCCTGGCAAGGTACAATAAACCAATATCTGACAAAGATTCATGAAGAAGAGATATATTTCATTCTTAATCGGTTTGTTAATGGCCTAAAACAGCATGTAGCAAGCAAGGAATTATTAGCGAATAATCCTCTGCTTTCGGGGGTGATTGATACCGCTAATCAGACAACACCGGCCGGCAGGTTTGTAGGGTTTATTTTAAAGCCCCGTACATCAAATAATATTATTACCGCCATTAAACATATAGGACTTCAATTGAGTGCAGCACAGACGCTAAAAATCTTTCTGTACGAGACTTCACAAAATACCGCTATTGCCACGTATAACTTTAACTACACAAACGTAAAAAGCAATATGTGGAAGGAGGTGACAGATTTTCTCATTAACTTCCAATCTCTTACTACCGGCAGCGGGCAGACATATCTATTTGGGTATTATGAGACCCATCCCACCTATCCGGCAGCATGGCAGATGTCCGGCGCGGGGTACTACACCAATTTTGATTGTTGTTCAAATACTAAACTGTGGCAACGGTGGATAAGCGCACAGGCAATAGAGATACCAACAACAGACTTGACCTGGAATGCCGTAACAGGCACATTCGATTTGCCTGTGATTACCAATCTTGACGGTTACTATGTATGTCAAAGTCATGGCCTGAATGGAAAGATAAATGCCACATGTGACATAACTCAGGTGTTATGTCAGAATAAGTTCATGTTTGCCGAGCCATTACAATTGAGTATTGCAAAACGGGTGCTACAAGATGCAATAGCCTCCAGCCGTTTCAATGCCATCGCCGAAGTGAAAAAAAAGCAATGTCAGGAATTTTATAACGAGTACAAACGCCGACTGGAGGGAGGTTATTTTGGTGTTGGTGATAATGTCAAATATGACAGGGGTATTTTGGCCAACCTTGAGCTGGATTTTTCCGATATTGATAAGGTATGTTTAAAGAGGCTGCCGGAGATACAGATAGAACGCCGGGTAAGGCAGGGGACAGACTATGAGGACGAAATAAAAGCGATAATAGTATGAATACTATGAATACTAAAGATTTTATTTTTTGGTTGCGTGGTTTGTTGTTATTTTATGAAGGTAACAATAAACTATTGAACAAAATCAAGACAGAACTTGAAAAAATCAATGAGGAAAACCCACTAATTCTCCCGTCATGGCCACGCGATGATCAAACGGTAATTACCATGTATGGTGTGCCGTCATCTCCCTATAAACCAAATATTGATTCTGATAAAACATAGTAAAAATAATATGAATCTTGATGCTTTTGTAAATAAGGGTAACGGTTTTTCAGAGTTTTTGAATAAAGAAGCGGCAATGGCACTGAAAAGATATGAGCCGGATATTGTCATATTGAATAAAAACAGGCTAAATAATACCGGGACTGATATTGATGGACAAAGTTTTGGTGATTATTCTCCTTATTCGGTAAAGATAAAACAGGCAAAAGGACAAACGACAAGTCACGTTACATTGAAAGATACCGGTATGTTTCAGGAAAATATCGTATTAAAAGAAATTGACGTGAATAAATTTGAGGTAACATCAGAAGACATAAAATGGCAGTTCGGGGTAATTCAAAAACAAAAATACCTGAAAAACACAGACAATGCTCTTGGGCTGAGCCAGAAGGATGCTGATGTGATAAGCGAAAAACTGGCAGAAGACCTTGTAAATGTTATCGCAAAATATTTCTCATGATTATCATTTATGCCCATTGCCGGTTATTCTGCCACGACCCGTGGCGTACAGCGGTAGACCCCCTATTTTTTGACCGCCCAGAGATACCGTGGCACGTCCACCAGGTATTAGAAATATTCAGTGGGCATGAAATATGGTTTTATACTTCAAATCCCGCTACGCCCCTGCATGATGTCCGGGCAACACGGAAAAAGTTAGTGCCGGACAGCAGTTTTGATTTTGGTATTTATAAACGTGCCTTTGAAGATTTGTATTTTGAAGGACGAAGCGACAACGTGATAATAATGAATGATGGATGTTTTCTTGTCCCACAAAACTTAACTCAACTATATAACCGATGGTTAAACTATGATTTTTTGGGCATTACCTATAATACTACCAATCTAATTCCACACCTACAGACATACTTCATTCTTTTTACCCGGCGCATGATGGATGATTCACGTTTTCGCGATTACTGGTTGCACTATGTTCGGTTTGGCTGGGATAAATGGAAAACGATAGAAATGGGTGAAATAAGGATGACAAAGACATTTGTTGATTGGGGATATAACTTTGGCTATTTCTGCCGTTTCAATGAGCATCGCTTCCAGTGGGCAAACCCTGCCTGCCTGCGGGCAAAGACACCGATTTTGAAGTTAAAACAGAACGAAGGCATTTATAAACGATATGGTGAATTAGTAATGATATGATAAAAAAAGAAGGGAATAAATACGTTTTGCGGGCAAAGAAAACAGGCAAGGTACTTGGTAAGGGCACTAAGGGACAAATGAAAAAACGGGAACGGCAGATAAATTATTTCAAGCATAAAAAGAAATGAAAAAATTTCAAATAGGAAAACTGGAGCTTGATCTTATGGAAGGGCCGGGAGACATTAACGATGGCCGTTACCAAGTTGTTCATCAACTCATGGATCAGATATACACCTATGTGGAACGTCCCGACCCATTTCGGTTCTGTCAGAATATGAGAAGGGCAATAAATGAAAACGTGCTGAGTGCTATGTATGAGACATTCTACAACTTTGAGGCATCGCTGACACTTTCCCAAGGGCAGGACAAAAGAGTATGGAGTCTTATCTTTGCTTTAATTACTCTGGAAACAGAGGAAGACCAGACAGACAAAAAAACAAGGGACATAAATTATCTGAGTCAGAAGGTAGATCGCTATCAGACAGCGGGAATGTCGGCAGAGATGCCGGAGAGGGAGGTAACGTCTTTTTTTTTCAACTGTCCCGAGTTATCAAATCGATGGACAACAACGAAGGAGATGATGAACGTACTGCAATTATTCGGCAAATTGGATTTCTCTACTGCAAGGGAGCAAGAGCCCCCACCAGCAGAGACATTGCCAGAATCGAAAGAAAAATAGACAAGTTAAAGAAAAGACTTATTGAACATGGTAATTATTTTGAAAGGGTAAAGAAATTAGACAAAGACTATAAGGATATGGTATTTAATTTGGTTGAACATGGTAACGTGGGGTTGACTGAGATAGAGAAGATGAGCTTGATGCAGCGTATTGAATATCAGAATTTCATTGTAAATAAGATAAAACGGGAAAACCGTGGCAGAGATAAACATAAATCTTAATGTCGAGGCGTTTGAGAAGGCATTAAAAGAGGTGGGAAAAACACTGAAGGGTGAAAGTGGCGAATTGACCGCGGCACAAAAGAGGGCGCAGGAATTATTTGAAATAAAAAAGGCTACTGTATTATTAACCGATCAGGAAAAAGTATTACAGGCAAAATTAAATACCGAAAAACAAATAACGAAGGTATTAGAAGAAAAGATAAATGCAGAAAAAAAACAGGCTACAGTAGCAACAGAGAGGGAAAAAACAGCGATAGCAGGATTACAAAAACAACTGGCGGCAGTAAGGTTAGAAACACAACAACTGACATTAGAAAAGAAAAAATCACAGCAGGCAGTTGAGGCAGAGGTAGGCAGTCTTAAATGGATGGAGCAGGAATATACAAGACTTACCGCACAAGCTAAATTATATAATCAAACTACTGCCGAGGGCAAGGCAAATTGGGAGAAACAACTTCCGGCGATATTAAAATTAGACACGGAGATAAAAAAGCTGAATGGCACGATGGGTATGCACCAACGTAATGTTGGTAATTATAAAAGTGCTTTTGACGGATTAGGTTTTTCTATTCAACAGGTAGGACGTGAACTTCCTTCATTAGCATACGGTCCGCGTGTGTTTTTCTCAGCCATTAGTAATAACCTGCCTATTGTAATAGATCAGATAAGAATAGCAAAGACGGAACTTGCTGCTTTGAACGCACAGGGCAAGGTTGGCGTGCCGATATGGAAGCAAGTGGTGGGGTCAATATTCAGTTGGCAGACGGCAATGGTGCTGGGTATTACGGCACTTACTCTGTATGGTCATAAGTTGGTGGAGTGGATAGGGCAATTGGCAGCGGGGAAAGATGCTACTGCTAATCTAACAGATGCACAAAAAGAATTTCGCAAGGAAATAAGTTTATCAATAGGAGAAAGTCAAGTATATTTTTATATGCTTGAAAATCATAATAAAATGGGTCTTCAGCAAAGAGATATTCTTAAAATGATAAATGAAAAATACGGAGAATATATTGGGTTTTTACTAACGGAAGAGTCCACATTAGGAGATATAGAACTTGCACGGAAAAGAACGAATAACGAATTGGCAAGAGAATATATGTTGAAGGCACAGGGGAAGGAATTAGCTGAATATTATGCAAAAGAAATAGAATATAAAAAAGAGTTGAGGAAGTTGGGCGTAAAACCAGAAGATGTTCTGCCTGTAGAAAAGCGAACCATATTTGACGAGACGGGGAAAATATCAAAAATGATAGAGTATGAGGGCGAAATAGGTCTAATAATAGGTGCTTGGGATCAGTTACAGGCAAAGAAAAAAGAGGTAATGGATTTCTATACATCAGAGATAGGACAATATTTAATGGGGGATTTTGCAGCACCCCCGGACAAAAAAGGCCCCAAAGGCCCCAAAGGCAAAAAAGAAGTAGATGAATATGCCAAACTTCTTGAAGAAATAGAGAAATTAGAAAAAGAACATCTCGAAAGCACCTTTTCCGACCAAGACAAAGAAATTGCTGCCGTTGCCGATAAATATGATAAGGTTCTATCCAATGCGCTGCTTTCTGACAAGCAACGGGTACACCTTGAAGAGCTGATGTATCAGGAAATTGTTGCCATTGGCATTAAGTATAACGACTTAATGATTAAGGAAGAGGAAAGGCTGGCAGGGGAAGAAAACAAGATCAGGGACAAGAAGCTCGAAGATGAGCTAAAAAGGATAACAACAAGGGCAAAGGCAGAGGCAAAAGCTACTGCGGATGCGGCAAAGGAAAAGGCAAAAGCAGAGAAAGATAAACTGAAAGATGATGAAAAAATGTTCGATGCAGCCTTAGAGTTGCAGAGAAATTTAGCCGATTTTGGATTTGCTATTTTCGAGAATCAAAAGAAAAAAGAATTAGAACTTGCTGGAGAAAACGCTATAAGGCGTGAACAAATAGAGAAAGAATATGCACAAAAAGAACGTTCTCTTGCAATAGCAATGGCGATAATAAATACTGCTGTGGCCGTAACAAAGGCACTAAGATCGGCAAGTCCACCGTGGAATCTTATAGAAGCAGCAATAGCATTAACTGCTGGCATAGCTCAAGTGGCAACCATTCAATCCCAGAATTTCGCCAAAGGAGAGATTGATATTCAAGGCCCCGGTACTGAAACATCAGATTCTATTTTTGCCCTATTGTCTAAGGGCGAAACAGTAACCCCTGCTGACAAGACAAGAAAATATAAACACGCTCTTGAGGCAATCCATAAAGACAGGTTTGAAGAATATGTTTATGTAAATTACGTCCTTCCTGAAATGAATCGAGATGCTCGAACAGATATTGACAGCAATACGGCACAGAATATGTATGAAAATATTAAACTTAAAGCAGAATTGGATGACTATGAAATAAGACGTAAATTGGCTGAGGGTAATTATTTAAGTATTCAGCAACATAATGAACTTATAAGAATATTAAAAATTAAACAAATAAAAAGATGAAAACAGTGTTAATTATCGCACTAAGTGTAGCCTTATTGTCTGGCTGTAAAAAAGAAGAAGACAAAGAAAAAATTACATGGAGTTGTGATGCACAAAAGGGGTTGTTTACTATGAGATGTGAAATTATCACAGACGATTACTGTGAATTTCATATTAAATACAAGGCATCTGGTTGGAGTGTAGAAGATTCAAAGGCTTTGAAACCAGGCGTAAACAATTTTACATTTGTTCATCAAATGAGTTGTCCTGATAATATTGAAATTTTGAAAATATGGTATGAATTTTAGGCATACACTTGGGCTTACGTTAAATCCGGCAGAATTAATTACTGATCCGACATTCTCTACTGCTTGTGGTGCGGGAGATTGGATTTGTATAACGGGTCTGAATGGAGTGGCTACAACAAAGTGGAATGGGGTAACGCAGGCCAAATTAGGTAGCACCGCTTTAGATTTTGGATGGGGAGATTTAAAAACAGTCGCAAATGTATTTCAAAGGGGCAAAAAATATCAAATTGCAATAGATATAGATTCAACAGATTTTCAGGGAGATATTCAAATTGAAATACTGGAAGTTTTTGTTGGTTATGTATCAACATCGAAAACACAAATAGGACTATATGATACCGATTCAGGTATTTATACCATAGATTTTTGGGCAGTAGAAGATTCTCCATTAATTTTAAGACATCAAACAGAGGTTGCAGATTTAGCAAAGGATACGGAAATTATCATAAATTCCGTATCAGTAAAAGCTTACGAATGGAACTCTCCTTTAAGTTTTGACCCGGAAATAAAAGATAGAACCGTAAATCTGGGAGCAAGCGAATTGTTTAAAGATTTCAAAGTAGGAGCAATAGAAGACGTAACATATTACGATGATGGATATGATTATTTAATTTTACAAGGCATCCGTGACGCAGTGGAGGTTCTTATTGAATATGACAATAATGGAACTTGGACATATTTTTATGAAGGGATAATATTTTTAAGTGAATGTAAGTTTAATAAATATTCCGTCACTTGCAATATTGAATCTATAGAGGAAATATGTTTAAGAAAAAATAGAAGCAAAACTGTATCTATTTATAGTGCAATAAGATGGCAAATATACGGATCACCTGCAAACTCTTCAAAATTAACACAACGGCATTATAATAATCCTGCACTAACCGTTGTAGAACCTTTTGACCCTGCAACAAATCCCCCGATATATGGATTTCCGAGTATTATTACTTGTGGATTCCTTCTATGGCGTACAGTTAGGGACTATATTCATGAGTTATCAGATGGGAAAATAACTCTTTCAAGCACTGAATTTGTTGGCGCATTAGATGAATGGCAGCGCTTGATAACAATGAATATCGGGTGGGCTTTAAATAGTACAATTCGACCATACGACCCATCAACGGGACACCGTTCTTTTGATTATATAAAAATGAGTTTTGCTGATTTGTTGCGAATATGTGATTCTATCTGGAATATTGGGTCTTATTTGTCTTATGATGGCACGTCTTATTTCTTATATATAGAACGACAGGCAACATTAAAAGCAAATGCAGTAACTGTATATTGGGACGAACTACAAGATGAAATATGGGAATTTAATAGCTGGTTAGATATAGGAACCATATCCATTGGATATAAGAATGAATCCGCTTCGGCTGTATATGGGGATCAGGCAGGACAATATATTGCCACAAATCCATCTGAACAAGAATATGATGTTGCATTAAGCAATGTGATACGATTTACTGATGAGGTTTGGGATATGTTTAATGCCTCATCGAATAATTTTGATTTATATTATCTGATGCAAATAGATGACGTGGTTACTCAAAACATGACTGCTTTTTTAGCATTGGATGGCAATGCTAATGGTTATAATGGCAACGTGCAAGAATTTGAAAACATGAACAGGCTGATTGGTTCTATGGCATATACTTATGAAAGCTATGATAAAATGAGAACCTATACTGGCACAGAAACTTATTTCAAACAATATGTTTTCAAGAAATATCTTTCTTTCGCCAATTTTCTTATTATAAAAAATAATCCTTATGTAAAGATACAAATACAAAATTCGTTTATCAATACAACTGGATATATCGCAGACATAACATATGACTTACAAACAAATATTGCAGAAATTAAACTTCTTGGCACATGATAAAAGGATACCAACCGGCAAAATTCAGCCCGTGCAGTAACTTACACTGCAACGAGAAAGAGGAAAAGTGCCAACTGGCAAACTACACCGATTCTTTTAATGTACAGTTCAATGATCAGATGAATCTGCTGAACTATACTAATAGAATATTAAATGGTGATTTTGGCACGGGTGACCTCACGGACTGGGACACCATCCCTGATGTTGGTGATGACTGGGTATATAATTCTGGACATGTTGAGGTAATACCCAATGGCGGTGGCAATCCTGTTCTGTACCAATGTTCGCCATTTGACGAGTGCGTGCTTAATTATTACGTCCAGTTTGACTATGTTGTCCCCGATTGTACGCTTCAATTTGGCTTTTATGACGGCACATTGCCGGGCACGGTGGAAGTGGTAGGCGAAATTGTGGGGTCAACATCAGGCACATACACCGGCTTTTGGGAATTTCCCCTTGATGTTGCTGCTGCCGGGGTGATGGATTGTATTTTTTTTAGAACGGATGGCACAAGCGAATTTGCCGTTGAGCTGGACAACATCATCGTTTACGGCTTTACGGCAGCACCCGTACTCCGGGATTGTTGTGACAATGACATTAAAACGATTGACCCTTGCGACTTGTACTACACTTCAGGTTGTGGCGACGATTGGGGGGTGGCATTTAATTGGAATGACTATGTTTCTACGCTGTGGAAAGTGAAGGTATGTTTTCCTGATATGGAGATGATAAAAAACAGTGCATTCTTCTTTGGGAACATGGATTGGATGGAAGGAATAACGGGGGCCGACTGGACATTCACATCAGGACTGGCGGAGGTGACTCTTACGGCTTCAACAATATCAAAAACACTTATCCAAGATACCGACCTGCCGCCGTGTGATTATTCTCTTGTCATCACCTATGAAGTTGCTAATCCGTTTAGTGATGGCACGGTTTTTCTTTACCTGAACGGCGATTTATACGACTCTGTGACAGTAGGGGCAGGCCCGGAGGCAAACACCACTTTTGCTATTGACTACGACTATCATATAGAAACAATTTCGATATATTATTCATCCACGGCAAATCAGACGGTAAGCATAGATTCTATTTCTATCGTTACTGATCTGTGCTCGGAGTGTTATTGTGTTGGAGACCATGATTGTACCAACCTGATAGAAGCTCGAAATAATAATGATGCCTTTGGACTTGTTTTCGGTGCTACAACAGTATTTTCGCTAAGGGTTGAAAGTGAGTTATTAAACTACAAAGACGAAGCTACGGAAAGCATTGTTGAAGGCTCGGCAGGGACAAACCAACTTTATTTCGCACAATTTAAGGGTATGAAAGACCTGAAGATTTATTCCGAACCGGAATATATCTGGGAAGCACTTCAGATGATGCTCAGGGTAACAGACCTGCGAATAAACAAACAAAGTTACACGAAGAAAGAGGGAAACATAGAAATGACATTTCAAAGAACACTTCAGGAATATAGTGGTTCTGTTACAGTTATGAAAAAATCACAGGATTATAAAAGCTATTATTAAAATTATGTATTAACTTTGTGCTATGGAACAACCGACATATATTTCTGTTTCTAATCAGGTGCTTGTTGAGGAACTTATTACTGTTATGCAAGGATACCTTAGACAATTACCTTGGTTAGAACAGGTACATGGACTTGTTCAAAAAGGCGTACATGAGGATGGCCTGGAATATCCGCAGATATTCAAATTGGAAAGCACAAAGAATGACAGCTACGACATACGGCCGGATTCGACATTAAGAAGTTATTGTTTCTTTGAACTTGTAGACTCAATGGTTTCTGATGATGTGCTTACAAAGGCGGAAATGAACCTTATTGTTTGGGGAAATGTAAAGTTAATCAAACCGGCTATTCAATATGACCGTACTGCCATTTTGATGCAGGAAGTAATAAAAAAGCTAAAGAAAATATATCCTTTGTGGGATTTGGACATATTCAATGTAAAGTTATTCACCCGCAATGAAAATGTATTTAGTTATTCAGGCATTGTGCAGAAAGACACACAATATCTGATGAAGCCTTATTTTGCCTTTCGTGTAAATTTCTCTGTTTATATTCCTAATTGCGGATGAAAAAACCAGATGTATTTTATCGTGGAGAAGACAAAATATTAAGATGTGCTCTGACAGATGATACCGGTACGGTAATAAGTTTGGCAATATATAGTAATATTGTTGTTTACATTTATTCATTTACTGATAAAACAATATTACAGAAATATTCAATGATACCGATTGCAGATCACGATAACACAAATTTTGTTGTTACCTCCGTTCCGGGCGGAACTTTCAATATTCAAATGCTTGCTAATATAACTATCAATGCAGTTGAAGATTATTATTATATTGAAATAAAAGGTAAGGAAGCAGCGGGAATAAACTTTAAACCGATATTGATGACAATATTGTGTGAATATAAAGATGCACAAACAAAATCAATATTGAACTGATGACAAAAGTATTTATAAACGAAACATTAAATGAAAATGTAATAATATTGCCTACTGAACAAGGGGCAATTGTTACTATTACTGCGAGTGGCGCACCGGGTGTTACCGACCACGCTGCACTTTCTAACCTGACGTATGCCACGGCGGGACACACCGGCTTTGAACCTTCATTGCCTTCTATGGTAGGCGCCTCGCTAAAGTTTTTACAAGTTAATCTGACGGAGAATGCCAAACAATGGACTACGGTGACGATGACGCCGGCGGGGGCGGATACACAGGTACAGTTCAATGATGGGGGCAGTTTTGGGGCAAATGCAAACTTCACGTTTCTCACAGCAACGGAACGTTTTGGTGTGGGATTAACTACACCCTTAGCAACGGGACATTTCAAGCGACCTTCGGGATATGCAGAAGTAAGAGTTGAGGGAGTGGCGGCAGGAAGTGGAGCATTGGTAACAGTACAAAATGATTTAGGTGCAGGGTGGTACTTAGCTGCTTTTGGTAGTACAAATGCTGGCAGTTTCTTTTTTGGGTTGCCCAATGCGGGAGGATGCATAGCGAGTATAAATGCAGGAGTGGAGACATGGATGGGTATAGGGGTAACAACGGCAATACCTTTTATAATAGGCACAAATAATGTAGAAAGGGAAAGGTTTTTACCTGCTGGTGGCACAAACAGGAATCTTACAGAGTATAATTATCTGGCAGCGTTGGCTACTGCTGATGCAGTTGGTGACTGGCGATATAGTAACCAGGCAGGGGCATTGAACTTTGACTATTGCAGTGTTCTTAATGCTGCAAAGGGTGTTGGTACGTGGAATACTATGCTTGGTATGGCTGCCAATGTGGTGACGTATAAGGCGGGGCAGATATGGAAGCCGAGTGCTGATAGTACGGGAGCTTTCAAGTTTCAGCGGCTAAGTGATAGTGCCGAGATATTGAATATTGATACGACCAATGCAAGAGTCAGCATCGGGATGACTTCCCCCTTAGCTAAACTGCAATCACTTGGTAATCTTTATGTCACAAATCAAATAACGGCTGGATTAATAAGTGAGAACTCTACCTATATTTTAAGCGGGGGGCCAAATACTAAAGTCCTCATCGTCAAAGGAACTAATTACACTTCAGCGGGAGGAAATAGCAGATTTGTGGCTATGGGTTATGGCACAAACACTATCGCCTATTCTGCCGACGGCATAACGTGGACAGGTATTGGGACGAGCATATTTTCAACGTATGGTCTTGGTGTGGCCTGGAACGGGACAAGATTTGTGGCTGTGGGTGCTGGCACAAACTCTATCGCCTATTCTGCTGACGGCATAACGTGGACAGGCATTGGAACAAGC
>Ga0209318_1000692_pt1 | contig 29773 bp, 34 predicted proteins | sample RifGroE1_FD_183999 | JGI IMG/M metagenome (GOLD analysis project Ga0209318, IMG submission 183999) | Groundwater microbial communities from Rifle, Colorado, USA - Groundwater E1 (SPAdes) (version 2) | ecosystem: Environmental > Aquatic > Deep subsurface > Groundwater | place: Rifle, Colorado... | reverse complement strand
GAGGTGAAAATAATGGATATAGGTTTTCATATTGAGTGTAAAAATTGTCATAGTAATAATACTTCAATTGAACATACTGAAAAATTTAATATGTGGTATGATGATAGTTACACAGAACATTGGGTTCATTTAGTTTGTAAAGAATGTGATAATAAGAAGTTAATGTGTAGTTATGATACATATTGAATTTTATAAATATTAAAATAAATATCTATGTAAAGGAGGTGAAAAGGAAATTCTAAAATATATCGGTATCTACACAATACATATGCCTTATGATCTAAAAACAAATAAACCAACTAAAAATGAATCAGATAATTATTTGCTTGGAAAATCACAAACAGAAACTTATCGCTATGATGATAAAGGAACATTGGCTATATATTTTCCTAAAGGCCAAAGCACAACAAATATAGTTTTACCACAGTTTGATGAATTAGGAGTTAAATATACTTTACATATTGATTGTGAAGAAAAAGTCTATCTTGTGGACGAAAAAGATATAGATAAAATTCATTCTGTGTTACATTTTCAAATTAAAGGGAAAAATGAACAATTAAAACTTCACAAGGAAAAACTTAAAGTAGATAAATTAAAAGCGAAACTCAAAGAAGATAAAAATAATATATCTAATACAAATAAATAAAAATCAATTTAAAACTCATTATAAGGCGTTCAATTCTTCAATAGGTAAGATTATAGCAGATAGATTTTTTCTATCAATACAGCCCATTTATATTGAATTGTCATTTTAAGAATCAAGCTATAGGCTGATTACAGGGTTGGAAAATGTTGGTAATTCTATCACTCAAGGTCGAGATATTTAATAAAAATACAAAAATAAATTAATAATAGAAAGAAGGCAAATTATAATGCAAAAATTAATACTTAATGGCACAATATCCCTATCAGAAATCCCCTCCATCTCTAACAAACAAAATAAACCAAACTACATAATCACATCATTAATAGATAACTCAACCAAATCAGTAACTCAAATTCTAGACACAATTTTTTATTCTAAAAATACAATTGATAAATTAATTGAAGTAAAATTAGTAGAATACATTACTGGAAAAGAGCATAAAGGTTTTGGGAAATTAATTATTGGAAGAGAAAGTTATAATACAAAAGTTGAATCTTATTTTGTTGGGAGTTTTTCATTGGAAAAAACATTATTTGAATTGTTAGATACTAATGTTGAACTGACGTTGATTGATCTAACAGATTCTATTGGAGATTTTTTAGATACAACGGAGGAAATGACAAAACATGAAGACACAAAAAGTATTGTCTCATAAGGAGGTAGAGTATGAATTAGATCAATATATTTCAGAAAATTGTGGAATTTGTGGTGAAGAATTAATTAGAGTTGAAGATATTTTTATCGGAATAGATAATGATATGATTTATTGTTCAGATTGTAAGGATTATCATAGGATTGATATTGTGGAGTGTAGGGAAATATATTAGAAATGATAAATAAAACATGGGAGGAATTATGAAAAAAGATAATCCAAATAATAACTTAAATAAAGACTTGCCAATTCCATCTTATCATGCGATGATTGATCATGATAGCAAGGAGGAGTTCGGCCTGAAGATTGGAATTATTGATGCAGATTTATTAAGTAACAATAGTCATAGGTTCCCAAACTTAGCGTTAATGAAAATTAGTGCATATCATAAATATAGAAGGTCTGACAAAGTAACTCTACTGATGAATTATAATGATATAGAAAAATATGATATGGTTTACATTTCTAAAGTATTTGATTATACAGAAATACCAATTGATATAATGAAATATGATAACTTATATTACGGAGGTACAGGTTTTTATTATGAACTTATGCCCGACCTACCAGATTTTATGGAACATATGAAACCAGATTATATCTTATATCATAGTTGGATAGGTGATATGATGAGAGAAGGAGCAAAAAGAAAAGAGTTTGAGTATTATCTAGACTACTCAATTGGATTTATGACTAGAGGTTGTTTTCGTAAATGTGAGTTCTGTGTAAATAAGAAATATGACAAGGTTCAATTACACTCTCCAGTTAAAGAATTTTTAGATGAAGATAAACCATACATATGTTTATTGGATGATAACTTATTTGGTTATCCAAAATGGAAAGATATTATAGAAGAGTTAGTTGCCACTAAGAAATCATTTCAGTTTAAACAAGGATTAGATTTAAGATTAATGACTGAAGAAAAAGCAAAAACAATGTCAGAAGTTAAATACAAAGGTGATTACATATTTGCATTTGATAATCTCAAAGATAGAGATTTAATAGAAGAAAAACTAACTCTTTGGAGAAAATATTGTAATAAAAATACAAAACTTTATGTATTGGTTGCATATGAAAATCAAGGAATAGAAGATATTAAATCAATGTTTGAGAGAATAAAAATTCTTATGAAGTATAAATGTGTACCATACATAATGAGATATAAGGACTATAAGGATAGTGAATTTTATGGTACATATGTTAATGTGGCTAGATGGTGCATACAGCAAGCACAATTTAAAAAGAGAAGCTACAGAGAATGGTGTCAGGCAAATGTAGAAGTTAATGGTGAGAACTGTTCTACAAATAGATATATGAAGGATTTAGAATCAAAGTATCCAGATGTTGCTGAGATGTATTATGATCTTAAATTTACTGATTTTGGTAATTAATACAATAAATTAATAATAGTGTTTATGTAGTAATAAATAATATAATCCAACAAAAGGTGAGTTTTAAGGGATAAATTATGGGTTATTTTGTGTAATTTATCCCTCATAATTAATAAAATGAAAAGAGGAATGTAAAATGAAAACAGAATTAGATTATCAAAACTCAGAAATTTCTATGTTGGCTAATTTATTTGCTGAAAGCACGGCAAAGCAACATAAAGAATTTAAAGAATATTTAAGTTATAAAACAGAAATGGATTTCATATGTCATAAAATTAATACTGATAAATTCTTGAAAATAATTTTAGACAATAAGGATTTTTTTGAAGAATTTATAAAGATCACCAATCTTAATTTAAAGGTGTTACAGTTTATATATGCTAATAATAAAAAGGAATTCCATCCTTCAAATTTAGAATACAAAATTGGTAACAAAAATATTACTTGTTCATTTAATTCAAGTGTAGGAGATAAAAAGAAATGTAGAGTTAAGGTTAATTATATGGATATAGTATGGGGTTTATTAATGTGGAAAGAAAAACCTATCTATCAATTAATTCACGAAGAGATTTTAGTAGCTCCAATATTTTAATACATTTTAGAAAGGAGGAATAATATTGGCAAAGCAAAAAACTAATCTAAGATACATATATAAGATACATTCATCTAGATTAAGTAAATCAAATTGGAATTTATCGCTTACAATTCCAGAAGCAATAGACAATGAAGAATTAGTATCCCTTGCCGATAGCACAACTCTTCGATTTATCAACAAAGATAAAAATATTGAAGGTGACGCAAATAAAATTAGGAAACAAATAAAAGACTTAAAAAAACAAAATACAAATATGGAAAATAGGAATAAAATTAAAAAACTATACGCATTATTATATAATACTCTATTTGTAAAAGACTATATCTGTATTATCATTGATAAGAATAAGCATTTTGATAGGATGAACAATACAAAAAAGTTTTATATCAATGGAATTAAATTCAAAAGATTACTTGCAACAAATGGAGGAGCAAAAAAAAGCACAGTCATTTATGTTAATGACCAAATTTATGATGATTTACATAAAAGAATTGAGAATGGTAGGGATGAGAGTAAAGAACTCGTCCCTGCTAAACTAGAAAGTTATAAATCATTAACATGTAGTGCTAGTATACCTGTTTCAGATCCTAAAGGAATATTAGTTGTAGATGATTGTGAAACAGAATTTTACAGCGATGTGATTCTTTTAGATGATTCTAAAACAGAATATCCTTCTATGACTTATGAGAAAAACTACCCTATTAAGTTAATTGAAAACGATGGTTATGGCATGATATGTCCAGAATTAAGTTTGACATGGGGAAAAGAAATTGATAAAGATTGTAATACAATTGCATCTGGTTTTTGCCTTAGAAACAGCTTCTGTAAGGGCATGGTTTTTTGTTTTGATTATATAGATCATGCATATCATTTTGCAGAATCCTATATGGTTAAAGATATTTGGGGAGAAGAGAGAGATATTCGACAAGTTCAATTGGTGCTAACCGCCTCAATGTTAAAACTTTGGGATTCATATAAAAGTCTAGAGGAATATATGAACTGTTGCAAGGAAAATGGCTATACATTTAGTGTAACAAAAGTAACTCCTGAAAAATTAGAAAATGAAAGGTATTTAAATTATCAATTTGCACAGTCATATGAATTATCTGAAGATGATATAGATGAACTAATAAAACCAACTGTACAAGAAATACACGATGTATTAGGAAATGATCCTATTAAGAGTATTCTGTTTCTAAGGGGAATGCACTTATCTGAAAATAGTTATGGTACACAAGAGACAGATTTTATCAAAGCATTGATGATTGATAAGGAAATGATAAAAGACCCATTTGTGAAAAATAAAATACATAATTCTATAAAGAAACGTATTAACGATGCAAAAATTGGTGTACTTAAAGTTTCAGCTAACTACTCTATAATATCTGGAGATCCATTTTCCCTTTCTCAAAGTATATTTAATTTACCTGTGACTGGATTATTAAAAGTAGGAGAATTTTATTCTAAGTATTGGAATGATAAAAATGTTGATAAAGTTGTATGCTATCGTGCTCCAATGACTTGTCATAACAATATTAGAATACTAAATTTAAAGAATACCTTAGAAATGCAGTATTGGTATAAATATATAAATACAGTAACTATATTTAATTCATGGGATACTACTACACATGCTTTAAATGGTGCAGATAAAGATTCGGATCAAGTATTAACAACTAATAATCCAATTCTTTTAAAGAATACAAGAGAATTAGATGCTGTATTATGTATTCAAAAATCTGCTCCAAAGAAAATTGTTAAAGAGAATGATTTAATTAGAGCAAATAAGAATGGATTTGGAGATGCCATAGGTTCAACTACAAATAAGGTTACAGGTATGATTGATGTTGCTAGTAGTTTTGATAAAGAAAGTGAAGAATATAAGGAATTGCAGTATAGAATTATTTGTGGTCAGAATTATCAGCAAAATGCAATTGATCGTATCAAGGGTTGTATTAGTAAGCCAATGCCTAAAGAATGGTATGATTATCGTTTTGCAAAAAATACAGATAAAAGTGAATTTAATATTAGGATTTTGGCAGATAAAAAACCATATTTCTTCATTTACAATTATCCATATCTAATGAGAAGATATAAGAAATATATGTCTGATGTAAATAAAAATTGTTTGATTAGATTTGGATTAAACGTTAAAGAATTAATTGAAAAAGATAATAAAAATCCAGATGAAGATCAATTTTTGAAGTATTATTACATAAAAATGCCTGTTTTTAATAATAATTCGGTTATGAATAGGATTTGTTGGAAAATCGAAAAGGAATTTGATGGATTTAAAAGTATTGGTACTAAGGAACAAGATATATTTGATAGTTCTATACTAAAAAGTCCTACTAAATATTCAAAGAAAAGATTTACTGACATAAAAAGTATTTATGAAGATTACAATATTAAACTTAGGGAACATGCACAAAATTCATCTAAAAGCAAAATAGATAAAGATGAAGAGAAGACAAAAAGAATTGTATTTAAGGAAAATTTTAAAAAACAAGTACAAGAAATATGTAATAATGAGGATGAATTGTGTAATATTGTTGTTGATTTATGCTATAAAAACAATTGCTCTAAACAATTTGCGTGGGATATTTGCGGAGATGTAATTATTAAGAATTTATTAGTAAGGAATAATAATATAGTACAATACCCCATTGCAGATGATAAAGGGAATATAGAATATGGTGGAGAAAAGTTTTCTATGTTTATTAAGGATTTAAATGAAATTGATATGGAGGAAGAATATGATATTGATATTAAATGAGAAAGAATTATTAAGAAAATCATTAGAAGATGGGTATATTGATGAGAAAAAAACTTCGAATACAATAAGAATTTTAGCAAAGCATTATTTTTCAATAGATATGACCAAGGAACAAGTTTATGATTCAATTGATAAATTTTTCATTAATAATTACAAAAAGTATAATTCAGTAAAGTGGAAGGTTGGATTTGATAGAACAATTAATGCGGTTTCTAAATACAAGGATCACACATTGTTTGATATTAATAAAATTGAGATTACCGAAAAAGAATTAATAAGGATTAAAAGTTTAGAAAATATAAAATATGAGAAATTAGCTTTTGTATTGTTGATTTATGCTAAAATTTATAATTTGATGAAGAAAAATGAATTAGGAGTTGTAAAAATAGATCAAAAATATATATTCAGTGATGCAAAAGTTAAAGAAAATCAATATAATCAAGGAAAAATATTACATATTATTGAAGAATTAGGTTTGATAACTCCATCCAAAATGGTTGACTGCACAGATATAAAAGTTAATTTTATAGATAAGGACAGTCCAGTTGTTTTAAAGATTACTGATTTCAGAAATTATGTGTATGAATATTTAAGATGGAAAGGAGAAAATATAATAAATTGTATTAATAAGGAGTGTAGTATTTTATTTATTCCTAACAATAATTCAAATAAATACTGTAAAATGTGTGCTATTAATATTGAAAAAATAAATCATAAAGAAAGAAATCGTGAACATATGCGTAAAAAACGTTCTGTGGACGAAATAGGAAACCCTTGTAACCCTACTCCTACAATGGATTGATGGTTTACCCTACTAGTATTAGTATGAGGGATAAAACCCTTGATATATAAGCGTTTGGTCGATACGTTTATATATTCATATGCAAATTATTAAACAAAAACTCCAAACCAAAAAGGAGCATCAATAACAAAACATTGGAAAAAATCACAAAACAAGAAATGTCCTATTTAATCAATCTAAAAATTCTCAAACAATACCACGGAAATTATGGAGATAATCTAGTAGTAATAGGAAAATTCAGTAGTGGTAAGCGTAAACAACGCTACATTACAGACCCATATTATAATTATTTACTCAGATTAAAGCAAAATGATAAAAATAAACAGACTATTAATGATGTAAAAGATAATCAGAGGTATTTGTTTATGGATAGTATGGATAGTAGTGGTATGGATAATGTAATTAGTAATAGTGAACGTGTCTCATGATAATACATAGTAAAATAAACAATGAATGGTGGTAATTAATATTGCAGAAAAAGTGTTCTAGTGACACCAATTGCCTGATGCAATATTCCAAAGAAATATTCGAACAATTTGATAAGGTTTATATTGTTGGTTATGTACTCCGTGAATTAGAGAGAAATAAACACAGTATAAATGAGGAAAAGAAATATTTAAGTCGAAGAGCATGTAGAGATATCGAGGCAAATAAGGATAAAGTAGTTTATTTCGTTAGTGAAAATAAATATGATATGCCTGACTGTTTTGATAAGGATATAGTTGATAATCGGATAATCTCAAATATTAGAGAATTGTGTGTAAAAGATAATGAAATAATTGCATTAAGTAATGATATTTTGTTTAGATTTACTTGTGAATCTATTGGGATAGTTTGTGAGAAGTTTGGGAGTTTGGATAATACATTTGACTATTCATATCTTGGATATAAAGAAATTACATTGTCTGAATATGAACTAGCAACTTTTTATGAGTGTAAAACAAATAATTGGGATTTATTATTGAACGAATATCTTCTTATTAAAGATGGTAATGGAGATGTTGTTGATAAGTTAAAATGGACAGAAAAAGGTTTTAAATCATTATCCTATAAAAATACAGAAAGTAGATATGTAGGAAAAGTAAAACCACGTAATTTACAGCAAGAATTATACATGGATATGCTTCAGGATAAAGAATCTAAAGTTAAAATAGCACAAGGTTCTTACGGAGTAGGTAAAGATTTTTTAGCATTAGCAAACTTTTTAACTATGATTGATAAAGGTATCTATGACAAAATTATATGGATACGAAATAATATAGAGGTCGATGGCACAAAACCATTGGGATTTCTGCCAGGAACTATGACTGAAAAATTATCCGTATATGCTGATATAATTAGCGACTTTATGGGAGATAAGATTAGTTTTGAAATGTTGCTTAATAATGGCAAAGTAGAATTAATTCATCCAGGATTTTTAAGAGGTAGAGATTTAAGAAATAGCATTATCTATTGTACAGAAGCACAAAATATGTCAGATTCTTTAGTTAAATTAATTGTAAGCAGAGTATCCGAAGGGAGTATTGTATTTTTTAATGGAGATGTAAAGCAAATAGATGATAAAGTATTCAAAAGAAATAATGGTTTGGAATTAATGATAAACAGATTTAAAGGCCATCCAATGTTCGGATATGTTTATCTTGATAAATGTGAGCGTAGTGAAATTGCTCAAATGGCAAGTTTATTAGATTAGTAAATTTTTGGGATATATCATGTCGTGAGACACATCTCTATCCCTATTTTATATTAAATTAAAGGAGTGAAGATTATTTAATGAAATTTGGTTAGTGTAAATTAGATATTAGGATAAATAAATTATAACAAATTAAATAACAAAAAACACAGGTCTGGTACTAAAAGTACGCAGATACTATTAAAGAATAAAAGGGGATTAAAATAAATGAACAAGCAAGACGTAATTAACAACATGCAAACACTGGTAGAAAATAGCACAAAGAAAGACTGTGAAAAATATCTAACTGCATTTCTTCAAACATTAGAAACTGCTGTTAAAAATAGAGAAGAAGTAAAATTGTCTGGATATTTTGGAATGGAAGTCGTAAATCGCGCCCAAAGATCGGGTGTTAACCCAAAAACAAAGGAAAAGATTGTAATTCCTGCAAAGACTGCAATTAAAACAACCATTTATAAAGTTCTTAAAGAGTTGGCTCTATAACATAATAAATATTTGTGCTATCAGTGTAAGTCCTTATATGTAATTGATATCGTTAGATATAAGGCAGGATAGCACATTACATGCCACTTTAGCTCAGTTGGTTAGAGCACCTGTTTTGTACTCAGGGTGTCTGGCGTTCGAATCGTCAAAGTGGCTCCATATAAATTAGCGTAAGGCAATAAAATAAAATTAAAAGGTGGAATAATTAAAATATGTCAATAATCAACAATAAAAATTTCTGTCCAATTTGTGTAAAACGTGGAACCTGTATGTGGGAAGATAAATTATCTAAACTAGAAGGAACAAAGAATAATTATATTGGTCTTGATGTTACCGTAAATGGATGTGAAGCGTTTTTATTGGATGAAAATGTTGAGATTGAAGATTTAACTGGCGAGCAAGATGAAGATCCAGAAGATGAAGAGTAATTAACTATATATCGTATTATACATGTATAAGGGTAAGATAAAAAGTGATATTGACATTCCCAACCGTCTAACAAGTAAAACCTCTACAACACCTATAAAACCAAGTAAAAATAAGATAATAGAATAGAGTAATCGTCTAGCAAGATAAATAAGAAAACAGGAGAATTAAAATGGAAGAAATAAAAAAAGAAACTGCTCAAAATGAACAGTTAAATATAGAAGATGTTAAATTTCTAATAAAATTAAGAAAGTTATTTGAAGAAGTTAATGAAGGGGATTAGTATCGACGCGTTTTCTTATTCATGCCTTCTATCGCTATATTTGCAATAGTTTCATGATCAATGGCATTAACCGTATCGCTAATTATATTTGTGATAATTGTAAACATTTCTTGATGTGAAGTTTCAGTAGTAATTTCTGTAGCGTATTTTTTAATTATTAATTCCATTTTTAAAGGTTTAAGAAGTTGTTTATTATTTCCAAGCATTATTATCTCACCTCCTCCTCCTTTAACCTATCCTACTATAAATAAGACAAGGATTGAGGAATTCGACAGGATAAGGCAGGAAGTGAGAAAACCCAGTAAATATAAGAAAATAAGTATCGTCTAATAAGGAGATGATTTATATTGGACAATACTAAAAAACAAACTGTTCTAGAAGAACAGTTAGAAAGTAGGAAAATATTAAATGATTAATATTAAAAAAGAAGGAATATTCTTTGATGATAAATATATAAATATTGCTATCACTGCAAAAGGAACAAAAGTTGAATTTAAGCGATAATTTCTAATCCGTTAGCTGATATCTTGAGTTTTGTATTAGCAGGAATAGACTTTGTTGTATCTGTTTCGGGGAAAATTACATCACCATTTTCTTGTATTTCGATAGGACAATTAAATTTCATGTACATCATGTCTGAAAGATTAGTAGTTTCAACAATGGTTCCGTCTGTAAACTCAACTTGACCAATTGCTCCACCTACAATAGGACTGCTAGACATAGATTTAGTTTGTTTATTAAAGTTTAGTGTCTTGATATTCGCGTACATTCTTGCTCACCTCCTCTTCCATATCCTACTATAAGTAAGACATAGTTTGAGGAATTCGACAGAGATTGGTTTATTATGACAATTTAGTGTGTTTGGAAGATGTTTCAATTGATATATATATAATTATTTCCATTCTATGAAGGTAATTCCTCTTTTCTGTCGAAATTGTTTGATGGAAATGGAGGAAATAAAATGGATGAAGATAAGTTGATTATAGTTGGAGAATTTTATCAAGAATTAAATGATATAATGGGCTCCAACATACCATTACAGAAAATATATCGCTCAAAAGGTTTTCCAACTCATTTAATAAGTAAAAAGCATTTTAATTGCTTAAAACATATAGATAATATTTCTGATATAATAAAAAATCCTGATTACATTGGCGTAAACCCAAATGAACATGGTGACACTATAGAATTAATAAAAAGATTTAATAAAAATATATTAGTTGGAATTAAGTTAAGTCCTGATGGAAGCTATTTATATGTTTCAACGATGCACGACATCCAAGAATCTAAACTCAATAGAAGACTACATAGCGGAAGAATTAGAAAAATCAATATTGACGAGAATGATTAATTGATGTATTATAGACGTATAAATGAATATGATGATTATGTAGGATTGTTGAGGTCGGAAATGGTTCCCGACACACTCGAAAGAGTACCTGAGATGATGGATACACCGCCCATCCAATAATCCTATCTTAATATTTATAAAAGACCTCAATAATGGGGGTCTATTTTTTATGCCCTGACATCCATACCCACATATAATCCATCCTAAAAGAAGTATGTTTTTAGCGGATAATTCTGCCCACTCACAAAATATTAATAAGTCCCAAATAATCATCAAACAAGCACTCCCAACCCCTCTATCCTATGGTATAATAGACTTAACAACATATTAGACATATCAATTACGTATAGAAATATAGGGAGTGCTTACAAATGGAATTAAGTATAGTTAAAAACGATGGAAAAGAGTTATTTGTACTCTTAGATGATGATATGAAGATAGTTAAGCCGGTTTATGACTTCTTAAAGTTTCAAAAGCGAAAAGATAAAGCCATCAATACGATCAAAGCAAACGGAAGCGATTTGAAAATATATTGGGATTTCCTCAATAAGAATGGATACGTCTTTGATGAAGTTACACCAACTATCGTATCATATTTTATTGAATATCTAAGGGATAGCGATGATTCCGAAATAATTGCTCTTCACAAGGAAAGTAAGCGAACACCTAAAACTATTAATCGCATACTTAGTACGGTATATAGTTTCTATAAGTATTGTGGCATGAAGCAAGAAATCAATAATCCTATCATGATGGAGGATATAAACAGACCATTTAGCATGTTTAAAAGTTTATTACATCATGCAAGAAACGATAACAAGATAAAAAAATCTATTTTTAAGGTTAAAGAAAGCAAGCATAATGTAAGGCTTGTGACGGATCATGAAGCTGAAACATTTCTAAATGCTCTTCATACTTGGAGAGATAAACTAATATTCAAGGTGTTGTATCTTACAGGAGCGAGGATTCAAGAAGCACTCGATTTACAGATTGAAATTATCCCATACCCAGATAGTTCAAAACAACTTGGTATGTTGGAAAATATTAAGTCGAAGGGTAAAAGGCGTAACCTGTATATTCCAATGGCTTTAATAGAAGAATTAGATAAATTTATTGTTGAGGAAAGAAGTAACATAGATACTGAACACGGCTACATCTTTGTGGATCAACAGAAGCAAAACTTAGGTAAACCAATAACTTATAGAGGTATCTATGAAGTGTTTGATGTGGTAAAGAAGAAAACAGGCATCTACTTCAATTTCCATGATCTAAGACATACCTATATATCCCATTTGATTGAAACTGGGATGGACATTACTATTGCTAGTATTATCGCAGGTCATAAACACATTACCACTACTCAACAGTATACTCACCTATCTGATAAGTTTATTGAAGACAGTTTGAGTGAGTATTGGAAGAGTAGTTCCTTGATGGGCGGTAAATCCAATGAAGAATAACCAACCGTTAGGAGATACATGGAAATTAGTAGATAATGATAGTGAATCACAGAACAATGGTAAAACATTTAACTTTGATTTTTCGTTTGTAAAAGGTGCTGAAATTAAGAACATAGTCAAATCATATGTTTGGATGAACTATAGAACAGGCAATAGAACTTTGAGTAATCTATATTTGAATATTACACAATTTAAGTTAATTAATGAGTTTATTTGCAATATTACGAGTTTCAAAGATATGACCAATGATGATATTTCAGTGTTTGTATCATTTCTACGAACCAAAATATCAGATAAAACTAAAAGACCATTGGCTTATATATCTCAAAAGCATTGTTTAGATGCGCTAAAGTCCATTTTTCATTGGTGTCAAATCCACATGGCTGAAGTCGTACCTAAAACAGAGATATTTACAGGCGGTGAGTACACAGGAACTAATAGAAAACTAAAAATAGAGTTCATTCCAGATGATATTGTAGGGAAAATAAATGAAGCCTTAATAACGGAAGAAAACCCTTATATTAAATATGGGATCATTATCCTACAGTCCACAGGCATAAGAATCGGAGATATGCTTAGATTGACAATTGATTGTGTAAAACCACACTTGATTAGTGGATATACAATAACTTGGTATGACCATAAAAATCGTAAGGAGAGGCCTCCTATGCCGATACCAAGTGAATGTGCGGTTGCAGTTGAAAAATTGATTAATTACACAAAAGAGTTAAGAGAACAGGTTGACGGAGTGTTAAAATCCTATATATTTATTAACACCATTCAATCAGCAAGTCAGTTTTCAAACCGCATTGGTGAAGTAGTCATAATCAAATTAGATACTTTTCGTTGGTGGATAAATCGTTTTATCAGAGATAATGGTATTTGTGATACTAGCGGTGAATTATATAACCTCACATCACATCAATTTAGAAGAACACTTGCTACAGATATGCTCTCAAAAGGTACTAATATAAAGGTTATCCAAGAGGTTTTGGGTCATACCTATGTTTCAACCACAAAATTACATTATTCAGATGTAAAAGATAAGGAACGAGCAGAGGTATTTAAAAGCATAGGTATAATAGGCAATATCAATAAAGTAGATGCTACAGTCATATCTGATGAAGTGGAACTTCAATGGTTTAATGCCAATAAAGATAAAGGGGCCAGGATGTGCGATGGTTATTGCACAAAACCTTTTACAGATGGTAAGATATGTGACCGATTGTTGAAGAGGCAGAAGTGTTACACATGCAGTCGTTATATAACCACACTAGAGCACTTAGAGGCTCATAAAAGCCATCTGAAGGAACTAGAACAGCAGTTAGAGGAAAATATCTATGGGGAGCATTATGCAGAGCATTTCACCCCTACCATAGAAGTTTTAAAGGTGATTGTTAGTAGGTTGGAGGAGTTAAAAGATGGCTATAGAGAAGATACAACTACAAGTAATCAATAAGGAAACTGACTATAGCAATATTAAAATTGGTAACTCCAAGTTTACTGATGGTGTATGGGATTTATCGCCGTTCATCACTGTTAAGACTACACAGAATAGTAGAAAACAGTTACGTTTTGACTATATAGCGAATGAAGACATGAAGCATATTGTTAAGTTGTATGCCTATCATAAATTAGGGCAGGTTAAGCCCCAGACTGTAAGAGATTATATTAATGGTCATTTGCCTACGTTTTTTGAATACTGTAACCAAAATACTATTAATAGTTTTAGTGAGTTTACAAAAGAAGATTTCTTGAACTTCTCATTATGGATGAAGGAAGAAAAGAAAGTTGCACAAAGTACAGGATATAGTTCATCTAAAGTAATCGAAGACATCATAAAAATCGGTCAGATAAAAGGATGGAATGTGCCGAAAATCAATTTCTATGCGGATATGACTTCAATGGATTTATGGCAACCTCAAAAAGCATGGGCAACGAACAAAACAAGACCGATTCCAGAGGATGTATTTGATAAAATTTTATACTATGCAGTTAATAAGGAACCGGATGTGTTAACTAAATCTGGAATTATCATTCAAAGTCAAACAGGGCTGCGAATCAATGAAATTTTATCTATCCGAAAAGGTTGCGTTCATACTACTGGTGATGGTTATGATTACATGGAAGTTACTTTAGGAAAGACTGAAAAGGGTGAACCAATTATTCACAAAGTGTTCATCAACGAACTTGTTAAAAACACTATTGAAGAACTTGAAGAATATTCAGCATTATTAAGAGACAAAAGCGGATTAAAGGAATTATTTATTATATACAATCATGGAGTAAGAGTCTTAAATGTTACTAAATGGACAGTAAATAGATTACCTAACTTCATTGAGAGATGGGATATACGAGATAACAAAGGCAATCTATATCCTTTAAAATCACATCAATTTAGAGCGACTTTTGTACGAGAACTAATAAAGAAGAAAGTGCCAATAGCTCATATTATGAAACAGTTTGCTCATGTGTCTATTGAAATGACTTCACATTACCTTACTTTACAGGATGAAGAAGTGAAGGAAATCTATTCGGATATGATTCTCAGTCCAGAGTCGAAGATTGCAGGTCTGAGGGCAAGAGAGATTAAGGGCAAGTTAGATGAGCAATTCAAAGGCAAAACAGAAATTGAAATTGAAGAAATAGTATCCAATCTTTCAAAGTCTATGAGTTTCAATCCTTTACCAAATGGTGTATGTCTGTATGACTTTAGGCGAGGTAATTGTTCTGAGGGAGATGGCTGTTTCTTCTATAACTGTCCTAACTACATTACCGAAGTTAAATTTTACCCTATCTTAAAGCAAGAATTAGACCTCATGGAAAGAGAAATGAAGAGGTTTAAAGAACTGAGTAGAGAACGAGATTGGCAAAGGCAGTATGTGAAATACAAATATTTGAAGCCATTAGTAGATAGTTTGGAGGTTCAGATCAGTGACACAGAAAAAGCTGTCTAAGAACACAGCCGGATTAAAAGAATACGCTGAAAAAAAGAACCAAGAAACTATTGAGAAAGTAAACAAGGCGATTGACAGGTTAAAGCGTTCTAAAACCAAGGCAATTAACTTTAAAACTGTTGCTGAAGAGGCTGGAGTATCAAAGGCTACCCTATATAATAATGACGTTCTGAAAGAGCGTATATCGGGGTTAAGGGCTATTGAGAAGGCAGTTGCTGATGAAGGTATAGTAGCACCTCCAAAAGACAAAATACAGGAACTTGAGGATAAAATCAAGAGACTGAATGAGGAAGTTAAAGGGCTTAGGGATGATAAGAGGAAACTTATTGTTCAGTTGGTTGAAATGGAAGAGTTGAAGGATGAGAATCAGAGGTTGAAGGAACAGATTGTGAGGTTGAAGAGGTAAGTATCATGTTTAAACGGTGGAGCCAGAGTAAAAACTTCATTTTTCTTAATCCGACTAACTAAAAACTTATTATTCAAAATATTTATAAATCGTGGTAATATGTATTTAGCAAACTTAATTCGTAGAGGTGATTGAAAATTAAGAAGGAAAATGCAAAATACAAATCATGGCTTAAGAAGCATATTGAAAAGAAATTTTTAAAAGAAATTAAAAAAAGAAGAAAAAGGAAGAGAAGAAAAATCTATGCTTTAAGTAAAAAAAATAATAAGTATAGAAAAGGTACTAGTAATAATACTCTTAAGTTGAACCACCAAGCTTATGCTCCAGTAGATTTTAGCATTATTGGAAACCCAATTGAGACCATTGATTTTTTTAATAATTTACTATATAAAATAAGAAATTCTAAAGACGGAATTTATTTGGCTTTACATATGGCTGAAATCAATAATCTTACTATAGACTCGGTAATGTATTTATTGGCAGTTTTATATAATACAAGATTGAACAAACCTCAAGCCTTGGAATTTAAGGTGAATTACCCAAAAAATATAGAAATAAGGTCGTTATTGCAAGAGTCCGGTTTTGAAAAATTCGTTAATACAAGGACAAGAACTACAATTAATAGAAAAAGAAAAAATATAGAAATTCAATCTGGGAATACGATAAAACAGGAAGTAGTTAAAGATATATGTGATTTTGTTAATAATTCATTTAATACAAGCACCAAATATACTAAATTTCTCTATAATATGATTATAGAGTTAATGACAAACACAGTTCAACATGCCTACGAAGATAAGGCATTCATGGTTAATCAATGGTATTTATTTGTCGAGAATCAAGGAGGAAAGATTAAGTTTATATTTTTGGATACAGGGAGTGGTATCCCGGAAACAATTACTAGAAAGTTTTTAATTGATATATTGAAAAAAGACAGTGACTACATCAAATCAGCTCTACTTGGAGAGTTTAGAACAAAAACAAAATTAACCTATAGAGGAAAAGGGTTGCCAAAAGTATATAATTACTTTGATGATAATACGATTCAGAATCTCGCTATTGTTTCTGGAAAAGGATTTTGCGTTCTAGATAAAAAAGTGGATGACATTCAATGTAAATTTAACGGAACATTATTTTATTGGGAATTGGATAAAAAATATATAAATGAGGAGTATTTTGATTATGATAAAATTAGTAATTTCTAAAGATTTTACGGAGACACCAGGTGCAAGATTTATTATAGAAGGTAGTTACTCAGGTGAGGAATTTAGAAATGATTTTCTTGAGCCTAAATATCTAGAGGCAAAGATAAAAAAAGAAAAATTAGTTATAGATTTTGACGGTGGCTATGGATATGCTACTTCGTTTTTAGAAGAAGCTTTTGGTGGTTTAGCTAGAAAATATGATGAAAAGGAAATAAAAGAGGTGCTTGAATTTAAGTCTGATGACGAACCAAGTCTTATATTCGATATAATTGACTATATAAAAAATGCCAGAAATTAAGTTTAGGAGATATTTAATGAAATGTCACATAAATAATTTAATTTTAATTATATCAGGGATTATTGTTCTGAATTTATTTACATACAATCTTTTCTTTAACAGTGATTTTTTAATAATACCTATTTATCATCTTCTTAATTTAATTGTTGCTATTTTATTTACATTTTACTTTGTTCAAAAAAGAACAGATGATAGAAAAACAAAAGAGGTGCTTGAAGATTTAATATCGAAGATACAAAACGAAATTGCTGATAAGGAATCTTATAACTTTTTTATCGGATTTGATAAAAAAGTTATATTGCAAAAGATTAGAAGGGTAAGAAATAAGATATTCCTGTTAGATAAATTTAAAGATAAGTTTAATATTACTGAAGAGGTAGAATATATTTCAAAAAATTTTGACGAATATAGAAATGATATTGGAGAAAAAATTGAGGATACTAATTATTTAATAAATAATCAAAAGAAATACTTAAAGTACCTAAGTTTAATTGACGATAAATGTGACCAATTGAGAATTAAATTATATCAATAATAGAAAAAATAGCTACAAGACATTTCCCAACATTACTTCCTGCTAAAGCAATATCTGAATAAATGAAAACTCCCCGAACAAGATAGAAGAACTTGTCGGGAGTTTTCATTTATTCAGATATTAGTTCTGGTGTTATTTTTTATAAGAAGTGGATATTTTATTTGAAAAACTTAATAAACTGTAAGCATGAATTTTCCTTATCTGCCTTTATTGGATTATAATTCAATTTCAAAACGTTAAATAAAAATCCGAATATTGTTAACGACTATGGTATTTAATAGAAAAATTAATGGCCTCATAACCTACAATACTCCAAAATTGCATTGTTATTGTATAATGTATATTATATACTGAAATTAATTAAATAGGTCAGGAAGATTGGCTGGTGGTCTGCTACCTAAGTAAGGTAGGTTTGAACTGGCGCCAACAAGGTATAATATATACCTAACACGTAGGGAGTAAAAGCCCACGGAGTCCTTTTTAAAAAAGGATTTCTGTGGGCTTTTATTATAAGGATGGGAGGTGTCTTAGAGTAAAATATGTACTTCCATATTATTGAAAATCACTAAACAAAAACTATATTCTATCAAAGATATTATTTTAATTAAAATCAGAAAGGGGAAAAGATTAAATGGCATCTGATTTTGAAAAAGGACTTGAAAAAATATATATAATCCGAAAGATATTCTACATTTGTACGCATAACCTGTCTATTACAACACTTGGTATATCCTTTATCCATCTCATAAAACCTCTTACTGCTTGTTGTATCTGGGATACATTCGAAAAGAACACATTGTTTATCACTTCTGATTTTAACCACCCCCACAAGCCTTCTATAATATTAAGGTTTGGACTGTAAGGCGGTAAATAAACTAATTCCAGTCGTTCCTTTAACGAATCCAAGTAGGGCAGTAATAGCTTCGCATGATGAATCCTTGCATTATCTAAGATCATAACGATTCGTCCCTTGGGGTATAAATCCACGACATTCTTCAAGAATCCGAGAAATACCTCTGCATCATATTTCTCATGTTCCTCACAATAGACATCCCCGGTTTCGTAGTTTAAGACACCCACAAGTTTAACGCCTTCGTGTTTTCCATAGGTTGGTACAATACGCTGCTTCCCTTTTAAAAACCACGTTTTTTGAATGGCTTGATAATCACGAATCATAGACTCGTCTTCAAATAGAATATGGTCTATTTCTTCATTCAGGAGTTTTTTTTAATATCGGTAAAATCATTAATAAACTTCTCTTGCTTTTCCAAATCGGCTTTTTTTAAAGTATAAGTTGGTCTTGAATAACTCAAACCAAGTCTATGTAATGCATCAGCCATACCACTTTGGCTATACTCTACTTCATAATTCCGCTTAATCAATTCCCGTATAATACTGAGATTCCAATTCTTTCTAGGTCGGAAGCCTACTTCATCAGGGGTGTGCGTTGTGATAATTTCTACTAATTTTTCTTCTTGTTCTGGTGTCAATAACCTCGGTGTACCAGGGCTGTATTTTCGTTCGAGCAATCCATTGATCCCACCAGCTTTGTATTTTTTAAGATAATTTGAAACAGTGTGTGTATCAATTTTTAATAATTCGGCTATTTGGTAATGCTTATATCCTTCAAGAAAATATAACACTGCATACAATCGCTGAGCTAATCTCTTGCTGGTCGTATCCTTAAGAGACAATAATATATTATCGTATTCGGTTTGATTTACAACCTTCTTTTCCATACTCAGAACTCTCCTTTGTAATTGGATAGATTTCTGAGCACTATTATATTTTATAGCAACTTGAATGTCCAGAAAATTTACAATATATTACATATTGATCTGAACTTTATTATTCGGAACTTATATAGGAGGACAATTTGCACAACCAGCATGTAGAGCAGCCGTTGGTACAGGAGCCACCTTTGTAGGAGGTTTATTAACGAATGCAGGAGCTACTACAGCCGGTACAGCCGTAACAGGTTTTGGTGTTTCTAGTGCTTCCACTGCTATGACTACTTTTGCTTCAGCACCATTGGTGGGTGCACCTATTGCGTCGGGTATTGGATCAGCGGTAACCACGGCATATGGTATCGCAACAGCTCCCGTTACTTTACCAATTATAGCAGTAGCAGCAGGAGCTTATGCAGTTTATAAGGGTCTTGAGTGGTTATTTGAATAATCTTGTTCTGCTAACTAATATTATTAGTATATAGGCGGAGACAATTGTTAAAGGATGATCCAGATCATCTAAGTGAGACATTTTATCCACGCAGATTATAGAGTACATCTAAACCAGTTGAATTAACGTCGAGTGCTATATTGATTATAAAGTAGCGGTAAAAGATTACGGTTGAGGTTGGGATGAATAAGTGAGAAATCAAATATCTACTTATACTAAATGGCATCTGCTGAATGAAAAGGTAGGTGCTTTTTAATATGGGTAGGTTTAATCGGTGTTATGTCACTTACTATTGTTGGATAGATAGATTATAATAAAGGAAGTATTTAACACTCGAAGAGAATAATTTCAAATTTATGTCCATGTGCTGTGGTAAAATAGATAATATCGCAAAGTTATTCCAAGTAATCTTTAATTGCCGTCGAAATTATAATATTACACATGGATTAGGAACTTCTCAACCTAAGTGAAAGGTAATATTAAGGTAGGAGTTGATATATTTGAAATCAAACTTCTCTTTTTTAGATGAGAAATGGCCATTATTGACATCGCTTGGGAGTATGGCAGAAAAATATCTATACACGGACTCAAATTCATGCCTAATTAAATTAGGCTTATTTGCTGAGTCTATTGTTAGACTTATGTTTATGTTGGACAAAATGCCAGAACCACAAGAAGAAAATACTCATGCTAATCGCATTAAAGTTCTTAAAAGAGAAGGACTCCTTCCGAAAGACATCGATGATATTCTTTATGCTATCAGAATTTCACGCAATGAAGCTATTCATGATGGTTATGAATCAACCGAGCAGGCGAAGATACTCCTGGAATTTGCAAATAAGTTAGGCATTTGGTTCATGCAAACCTATGGTGACTGGAACTATGAACCATTAGAGTTTGTAATGCCAAAAGATACAAGTCAAGATATTGATTTTAAAGTTGTGATAGAAGCACAGGAAGAAAAGATTAAGCAACTTACTGAGAAACTCAAGATCATTCCTCGTAATAAATCCGATGTCACTATTACTGATAGAAGAAAAAGGGCAAATTCTTCAGCAGATCAAATTAACCTCTCTGAGAAAGAAACACGGTATCTTATTGATAAGCAACTTCGCAAGGTGGGTTGGGAAGTCGATACACTTAACCTTCGTTATTCTAAAGGAACTAGACCCCAGAAAGGTAGAAATTTAGCCATTGCAGAATGGCCTACAGATTCTACAGTTGGTAACGGGGGATATGTTGATTACGCTTTATTTGTTGGACTCCGACTTATAGGCATACTCGAAGCAAAACGCTATTTTACTGATATTCCTTCAGTTGTTGATTATCAATGCAAAGACTATGCTCAGAATATAAAATCCGAGCACTCAGTTTACCTTGTTGATCAATGGGGAGATTACCAAGTGCCGTTTCTTTTTGCTACAAATGGTCGAAAGTATTTAAAGCAAATTGAAATAAAATCAGGTATATGGTTTTTAGATGCTAGAAAACCAACTAATATACCGAAGGCACAGCAAGGGTGGATAAGCCCTGATGGACTATTGGAATTGATGGAAAAGGACATAGATAAAGCTGAACAAGAGTTAAAAAATACACGATATGACATTTTAACTGACAAGGATGGGCTGAACCTCAGACCTTATCAGATAGAAGCTATTAAGGTTGCTGAACAGGCTGTCATTGAAGGTAAGCAGTCAATTCTTCTATCGATGGCAACAGGTACTGGTAAGACTCGCACAATTCTAGGTTTAATTTACCGTTTTATTAGTGCTAAACGATTTAATCGAGTGTTGTTTTTAGTTGATCGTACTGCATTAGGAGAACAGACACAAGATGTCTTCAAAGAGGTAAAATTAGAAGATTTGATGACGCTTGATGAGATTTACAACATTAAAAACCTTGAAGATAAAGACTTCGACAAAGAAACTAAAATACATATTGCAACCGTTCAAAGCTTGGTTAAAAGAATTTTGTATAACGAAGGGGAAACAATGCCAGCTATCACAGATTATGATTTAGTGGTTATTGACGAAGCACATAGAGGATATATCTTAGATAAAGAAATGGGAGAGGATGAACTCCTTTATAGAAACCAGGATGACTATATCAGTAAATACAGAACCGTTATCGAATACTATGATGCTGTAAAAATTGCTATTACTGCTACTCCAGCTCTCCATACAACTCAAATCTTTGGAAAGCCTGTTTTCAATTATCCGTATAGAGAAGCTGTAATAGAAGGCTACCTAGTAGATCATGACGCACCTCATAATCTAAAGACAAAGCTATCTACAAAGGGAATCCATTATAAAAAGGGCGAAACTGTTGCTATTTATAACCCTGTTACAGGGGAAATTACAAATAGTGATGAACTAGAAGATGAGTTAAACTTTGACTTAGAAAGCTTCAATAAAAAAGTGATTACAGAGCCGTTTAATAGAACAGTTCTTGAAGAAATATCGAACTATGTAAATCCTGATGGTGAGGGTAAAACACTTATATATGCTGTTGATAACACCCATGCTGACCTTATTGTAGATATCTTGAAAAAAATATATGAAGAGTTCGGCGTTGATAATGAAGCTATTATGAAAATCACAGGGGCAGTTGGTGGTGGCAATAGAAAGAAAGTATCCGAAGCGATTAAGAAGTTTAAAAACGAGAAATATCCTAATATTGCTGTTACTGTTGACCTTCTAACTACTGGTATTGATGTTCCAAACATTACAACACTAGTGTTTATGAGAATAGTAAAATCCAGGATTTTGTTTGAACAAATGCTTGGTCGTGCAACACGCCTCTGCCCAGAAATAAATAAGACTCACTTTGAGATTTTTGATCCCGTAAGTGTCTATGAAGAATTAGATTCTGTAAATACAATGAAACCAGTTGTTGTTAATCCAATGACAACCTTTGAAGACCTCATTAATGGACTTGTAATGTTGCCAACAGAAAAGCAAAAGAAAAATCAAATCGATATGATTATTGCTAAGTTACAAAGAAAGAAAAGAACATTGAATGGCAAAACGATGGATCATTTTATCGACCTATCGGGAGGTAAAACCCCAACTCAATTTATTGAAGAGTTAAAAGCAATGCCAATTGAAAAGGCTAAAGAACATATATTTAATAACAAACGCTTATTTGAAATGCTCAATGAGGGATGTAACAATTTAACCAGACCTGTCGTAATTTCAGATAAAGAGGACGAACTGGTTTCGCACACTAGAGGCTATGGGAATGTAGAAAAGCCAGAGGATTACTTAGTCGAATTTAAAAACTTTATTCAAAACAATATGGACAAGATAACTGCTCTTAATATTGTTTGCACTAGACCAAGGGAACTTACTCGTGAAACATTAAAGAGCCTAAAATTGGAACTTGACCGAAATAAGTTTACTGAGATACAGTTAAACTCTGCATGGAAAGAGTTCAAGAACCAGGATATAACAGCAGATATCATTACATTTATCCGTCAACAGGCTATTGGATCACCCCTAATTAGCCATGAAGTGAGGATAAAAAACGCAGTTACTAGGCTCAAGACAAAACATAATTTCAATAAAATGGAACTGGATTGGCTAGGTAGAATTGAAGCAAATCTATTGCATGAGAGTATTTTGGATAAAGAAACCTTTGAAACAGGGGCTTTTAAATCCAAGGGTGGTTTTAAGGTTATAAATAAGATTTTTCAAAACAAATTAGATGGAATCATAGCAGAACTCAATGATTATCTATACGACGATTGGAGTGCTTAATTAATTGAATAACCAGGAGATAGTAGCAAAACTTTGGAATCTTTGTAATGTACTTAGGGACGACGGTATTACCTATCATCAGTATGTCACTGAGCTAACATATATCTTGTTTCTTAAGATGGCTAAGGAAACATCAACCGATGGTCAAATACCTAAAAACTATCGATGGGATGAGCTTGTTAGTAAACAAGGAGTAGACTTGAAGAAATTCTATAATGAGCTATTAAACCACTTGGGAGAGAACTCTTCTGGAAGAATAAAACAGATATATTCTGGTGCAAGGTCAAACATTGACGAGCCTAAAAATCTCGAAAAGATTATAAGGTCGATTGATGGGCTTGATTGGTATTCCGCGAAGGAAGAAGGTCTTGGGAACCTCTATGAAGGGCTTTTAGAGAAAAATGCTAATGAGAAAAAATCAGGAGCAGGGCAATATTTTACCCCTCGCATATTAATTGATATTATGGTACAACTTATTGACCCAGAACCAGGAGATAAGTGTAATGATCCTGCTTGTGGAACTTTTGGTTTTATGATAGCCGCCGATAAACATATTAAAGACAAAACCGATGATCTTTTTGCATTGTCTGCTGATGAACAGGAGTTTCAGAGGAACAAAGCATTTACTGGCTGCGAACTAGTCCACGATACGCATAGATTGGCATTAATGAACGCTATGCTCCACAATATTGATGGTGAAATAATTTTAGGTGACACCCTTTCTAATGATGGAAAGAGCATGAAAGGCTTTGATGTGGTGCTTACAAATCCTCCATTTGGGACGAAAAAAGGTGGAGAGCGTACCACTCGTGATGACCTAACATACCCTTCCTCAAACAAGCAGTTAAACTTTTTACAGCATATATATCGTTCGCTTAGAACAAACGGCAAATCAAGGGCAGCGGTAGTATTGCCTGACAATGTTCTGTTTGCAGATGGTGATGGGGCAAGTATTCGTGCAGACTTGATGGAAAAATGTAATCTGCATACTGTTTTGAGACTGCCAACGGGTATTTTCTATGCCCAGGGAGTAAAGACCAATGTACTGTTCTTTAGCCGAGGAACAACAGATAAAGGTAATACTAAAGAAGTCTGGTTTTATGATATGCGTACCAATATGCAGAACTTTGGTAAGACCACACCTCTGAAACAGGAGCATTTTGATGACTTTATCAAAGCTTATATCGCAGAGGATAGAAAAGTCGTTAATGATGAACGATTCTCTGTCTTCACAAGAGAGCAAATTAAAGAGAAAAATGATAGTCTTAATTTGGGGTTAATTAGAGATGATAGTATTTTGGATTATGATGATTTACAAGACCCAATTGAGTGCGGGGAAGAGGTCGTTGCACAACTTGAAGAAGCGGTTGATTTAATAATGAGCGTAGTAAAAGAACTGAAAAGTTTAGGTGGCAATAAATAATGGCAAAAAAAGAGAAGTTATCACTTGAGGAATTATTGGAACAGGCTCTTGTAAAAGACGAGGACAAACCCTATGCCGTGCCGAGTAATTGGGTATGGTCGAGGTTGTCAGTATGTTGTAATAAATTACAGTATGGGTATACAATGAGTTCTAATTCTGAAGAAGTTGGACCACATTTTCTCAGAATAACTGACATCCAAGATAACTTGGTTAATTGGAATGAAGTACCATATTGTGAAATTTCTAAAGAGGATTACATTAAATATAGATTATTCAAAAACGATATTGTTGTTGCTCGAACAGGTGCTACAACTGGGAAAAGCTTTTTAATTAATGAGGAAACTGATGCGGTTTTTGCTTCTTATTTAATACGTTTGTCCTTGGAAAAAGGAGTTTTGCCGAAGTATTTATGGTTTTTCATGAATAGTGAGTATTATTGGTTTCAAATTATGATTGAAAAGACTGGGACTGCCCAGCCAGGTGTAAATGCAAGTAAATTAGGATTGTTGTTTTTTCCTCTCCCACCGCTACCAGAACAGCAACGCATAGTCGATTTAATAGATTCGCTTTTTGTGAAGTTAGACAGAGCAAAAGAACTCGTACAGATGGATAACATTGACAATATGAAAAAATCAATCCTTGCCCGTGCCTTCCGTGGCGAACTCGGTACTAATAATCCCAATGAAGAAAGCGCATTGGATTTGTTGAAAGAGGTTTTGAGGGAGCGGGTGAAGGTTAATTAGTTATATATTTGAGAATCGTTAATAAGTTTCAGAGTGTCTCTAAGAATCAGCTAAAGGGTGGTCGAAAGAACTAAACCTTGTTAGTTGGAATGATAAAGACCCAAAGTATGACATTTGCAAATAAGTCACCTGATCATGCTAAGATAGGCAGGTAAAATTAAATGTATTTGAATTTGGTGCAGATTGGTGTTATACTGGTGCAAATATTATTAATAAATGCACCAAAAGGAGTGACTGAAACTTGTCTAGACAGTCAGTTGAATTAAATGAGAAAGTAAAAAATGGTCTGGACGAAATGGCTAGTGCATGTGGTATGACACAAAATGCTCTGATAAATCTTGCTGTCGCAACGATGGTGGCAAAATACGAGGCTGAAGGCATGAGAATCTTCTTTGATTTGATTTCTCCACCGATAAAAAAGAAATAAGGGAATAATCTGGATGGAGGATGAGTTAAGAATAAATACTGGTATAGGGTTTAGAATTATGAATGATTGCACTGGTTAATTTCCTATGCTACAATTAAATAGAGAGGGCTGCAACCCTCTCTATTTCAAAACTTAAAGGTTTATGTGGTTAGGGCGTTTTCTTAAGACGCTCTTTTTCTTTGCTAATTTATAGATTACGTACGATGATAATAAGCTACCAAACAATGTACCGAGTGTATTAAAAAGAAAAATATCCATATATTTTCCACCTCCTTTCATCGGGAAGTAAGGATTGGTTAATTATTGCCCAATTTTAGTAAACCCAAATTAGATTACTTCTAAACATATTAAAATAACAACTACTCAGAGTTTTATATTTTGGTTATTTTCCATCAAACGAATGTGACTAGTTTCTCTAGTTCTTAAACACAGTTGGTTTAATGTGCCATACTATTTAATAAAATCAACGTAATGCGCCATACTACTTAAGGTAAAGTGGGTAATGTGTTATACGCTTTATGTATATATATCATCGAAACAATTTACTGTCAATAGGACTTTAATGGAAAGTTAAAAAATTTATAAATAAGTTGACCAATGCTACCCAAACCATTAATTGTCACCTTTAAACTCACGAGGTTAATGGTTAACCTCCTTTTTCAGTAGTCCATAATGCCTATATAACATTATTCTGTGCAAGATAGTATTTTCCTGCTTTGAAACAGTTTACTAAGTCGTATTTAAACTACATAGAAAGCATCCCGTATAAATCCATAAAAACTATTATTAATAAGCCAAGTTTTATTCTCTTCCAAATACATCGAATCTATCCCTTCAATCTGACGAACATTATCCGAGCTGTCCGCATAAATGACTCCCACGGCTTCACAGCATTCACAATAACCTCGTTTATTAATAATAAGATAATAAAATAGTAGTTATAGTAGTATTACTTGTCAACATGTTGATAAACAAACCAATTGCGCTAATCGGATTGAATACGTTGAATCATTTCATTAACTTTTTTTCTAATAGTGGGTCATTTCGTAATGCTTGCGTAATTTTATCGTGAGCATGCATTACTGTGGTATGATCTCTCCCACCAAACTCGTCTCCGATCTTTGGCAAATTCATGGGAACACTAATAACAAGTGTATCGCCGTCAATCTTCGGATATTATACGGCACTAATGATAGAATCATTGCAAATTGGGTTTTGCTTATTATCATAAAATATCTTATTTACATATAATATCTCAATGAGTATAATGAAGTTGGGTAGGTGAATGATATGGATAAAAAGATAAATTCTGTAAAAATGTTAGATTTGAATAAACGCACTGCAAGTAGAAGAGAACTAATGAAAAAACAATGCCCAAGTAATCATTGTGCTTCAATTACTAATAAGAATTTTAAAAATTTGGAGAGTATTGTGTATTCTACAATAAAATGAAGTGAGGTTTTATAAATGACAGTCTTGTCTCGTGGTGAAATTTACTACATTAATTTCCCTTATACTTTAGATAAACGATTTCCAAACGGAAAGAGTAAGTTTGTTCTAGTATTACAAGAAGGGGATTATTTTAAGAAGTATGATACAATTGAAATTTTGTTGATTACTTCTGATAAATTGTATAAACCACGAGAAAGATACGCCACTGATGTTGAAATTGAAGTAAAAACAACATTATTAGAAGATAAATCATGGATACTTTGTGCTCAACCATATCCAATACCTAAAATGTTTTTTGATGCAAAAGGAGTATGGTGTGCAGGTAAATTATTACCTAATAAGATGGATGAGGTTGATGAAGCATTATATTCAGGTTTATGTATGGGATTGCAAAATGAATTGGCAAAAGATATTGAAAATGAAACCAAAAATGAATTAGACAGTGTAATATAAAATGTACACAAGACCTCAATTATGGGGTCTTTTATTATGTCCAAAACTTTTGTATCAACGAATAATACAATCACCCATTGTTTACCATATTGTGCTATATTAATACTTATCAACAAGGTTATTAACGTGTTAGACACATGAGAGAGTATAAGAGGGGAGAAGGTGGATGGATAGAGGGTTTGGTACTTGTTAGACGGTGGAGGACTGATGATAAAAAGTGTTATTATCAGAAGGTTTTGATGCCTAATTATATTAATTAATAATAATAACATAATCCATCTCACTTGACTACTATCTAACTTAAATAAATGATAATCATATTGATGTGTCTAGTAGTACCTTAGTTGGCATACTATAAAAGGTTGTAAGTCCAACAAACAATGTTTCCCTCACTCCCACGAGTTTATTGGCAAAGGTGTGTAGTGGATAAGAGTGTAAATAAAAACCTTGCACAAGTTAAATATTGTTTGGGGAAATGATATTTAACAAATTTTGTGAAGGAATTATGTAAGATTGTATTGTAAAATATTATCTGCTCAAGCTACTAATTCCTTCATAAAAATAAATTATGGGTGGATAGGGCAGTTGAAAAACGTAAGTCCAACCACAACAAATTGAATTGAGTTGTGATGACTCTAACAAAAAAGAACATGGTGGATACATTGAAGAATTATGAAAAAGTTATGACTCAATGTTGAAATAGCAGGAGAGTTACGTAAAGTTATTTTCTTGCAAGAATTAAGACACTAACTGCAATTAAATTTAAGTGGCTATACTTTAAAATGTGTCGAGAAAATTTAAAAGACGTATCCAGCAATTTTCAAATAATAATTATGATTTATTTAAAAATGCGTCTTGTTATAATCATGGGGAATGAATGGACAGAACAATTGACAAACAAAATGTGTCTTGGAAAGATGTTTACTGCAATAAAAATATAAATATTATATTTTAAATTCAAAAACAAAACTAAATTTGTATCTTGTAAAAGATATACACAGCAATAAAATACATATGATATACAAAAAACAAGAATTACAACAAACAATATCACAAAACTATCAAACACTAAATTAAAACATCTTGATAAAAGACATTTTACAGCAAATTAAAAATAATGCAGGTCGATGTTCAATTAAAATCTAATCATTCCCAACCATACAATCAATCCTCTTAGATGCTTGCAGCAAATAAATGATTTAACTATATTTACGGCATCAAATTAAAATATTTTGCATCTAGAGATTTATCAAAGATACTAACAGCGATTTAAAAACATTTGAAGAATTAAATTAATAATGTATCTTGTGAACAATAAATTTAAAATAAAGAGGAGTTAATTTAATTGAGTAAAAATTTTGTAAACGCATTAAAACAAGA